>Ga0180434_10000370_pt1 | contig 66396 bp, 54 predicted proteins | sample SS_ome_7_FD_132453 | JGI IMG/M metagenome (GOLD analysis project Ga0180434, IMG submission 132453) | Hypersaline lake sediment archaeal communities from the Salton Sea, California, USA - SS_1_D_2 metaG | ecosystem: Environmental > Aquatic > Non-marine Saline and Alkaline > Hypersaline >...
CGCCCTCTCACTGCCTCTTTGTACTCTTCTATACTGCCTCTCGTCATGCTCCCCCTTCTGGGTAACATTCTTTCTGAGGCAACTATACCACCTTCGGTAACATTTATTATCAGTCAATTCGCAAGCTTGCTGGACTCCACAATAGCTGGTAGAATGGCGACCCCGACACAAGTCCATGCTCAGGAGGTCGGCATGTTCGACTCATTTGAGCGGCGTAAGAGGCCGCACATCAGCAAGGCAGAGTGGGAAGTCATCAAAAGCACCGCGAGGTATAGGTGTGTCATCTGCGCGAAGCATGAGAGAGAAGTGGGCCAACTCCAGAAGTCACACATCAAGGCTCATGGAAGGGGCGGCAACAACGTGGTGCCGATGTGCGCGAACTGCCACGGCAAGTACCATCGTGAGGAGCTCACCGAAGCTCAGTTGAGGAAGATAGGCCTCACCCCCCAGCAGCATAGGAGGTTGGTGCCCAAAGTGGGGAGCGCGAAGGCAGATACCAGAAGCAGTCGTCCTCAAGCCCGGGATGACATGCGTGGTGAGATCAAGGCACTGGAGAAGATGGTCTACGACTCCTTCGAGGGGTACACCCGCAGGAAGCAAGCCATCCGTCAGCTGGGCAAGTTCGGAGCGAAGACCGCGCTATCCCGGATTGCGAGGTCGCGAGACGTTGAGAACAGCCTTCAGGAAGAGGCGCGGGACCAACTCGACAAGCTCCGATAGTGTAAACAACCCCACCCCCCTCAGAGAGCGGCCTGCCCCGTTGTCGGCGAGCCCTCGCGCTTCACACGTAAACCATTACATGCTATACTGCCCTCCAGACTATCGTCTTCGGCGACACGCGTCGAGGATGAAATGAGCTCATGACAAGACCTGTGGATTCCCGATCGACAATGCATGTAGGCGAGTTGAGCCCGGACGAAAGAGAGGAACTGCGAAGGTGGTTCCGTCATTTGAGGATCGTGTGGGGCGCGTTCGCCCTGGCGCTAGCGGTCTATCTGATCGCAGCCCACGTAGTAGGTAGCAGACTCGCGGATGACCTGGGGTTGAACGATCGCGGACTCCTCGTCTTCAAGGTCGCTCTCGGTGTTGTGGCGATTGTGTTCCTGGTACAGGCATATTCCACAAGGAAGTCCAGGTTGAGGCTACCCAATACGAACTACCAGCCAGGCTTCATTGAGAGAATACCCTGGCCGATCTTCCCATCACCCGACTATCGTCTGATCTCGCCTTCAGCCTTGTATTTCACTGCTACGGTCCCCTCCATTCTTCTGGCACATTGCACTGGCGTAGCCGGGCTAATCCTATTCCTGATCAGCGGCGAATTCATCACGCTCTATGCGTGCGTCATCACCTCAGCCATTGCCCAGTACTTCTTCCGTCCGAAGATTGAGGAGCTTGAACGCCTGGCTATGGATATGAAGTCCCTTCAAGATTCAGACTAGCCAGCATCCGCTCGGCGTCGATGCCCCGTTCATGAACAAATCGCTCCCCTCAAGAGAGCAGCCTGTGCGGTGGGGCACTGCGGAGCACCTCAGCGTTACAGCGCGAGTCCCACCGGCCTTCAGTTCACCGTGCTTCGACTTTGCCCAATTATGTCCACCGCAGCTATTGCATTGCCCAAGCGGCGTATGGTATCATATTTTGCGGTCTAGCGCCGAAGAGGTGTACAGCGCTTGCTGGAGAACTACGGTTACATAGCCATACTCCTGGTCGTAGCTATCTCAGTCCCCGCACTGATTCTCGTTTTAGCCAAGGTAATCGCCCCCAAACCCAAACGACCCGACCCCGATAACATCAAGGGGACCACCTACGAATGCGGAATGCAGACCGTAGGCCCCTCATGGCTGCAGTTCAACTTCCGGTACTACTTCTTCGCGTTGCTCTTCGTCATATTCGACGTTGAGGCCATATTCCTGTTCCCCTGGGCCGTGCACTTCAGGCAGTTGAAGCTGTTCGGCTTCGTCGAAATGCTGATCTTCATATTCATACTGGTCATCGGCCTGGTGTACGCTTGGAGAAAGAAGGTTCTCGAATGGAAATAGGCGCCGACCTGGGCATCATGCCGGCCTATGACCCGCTCGAGTGCGATGCGGACGAAGGCCATGCCATCAACGCGCTGAGGGCCACCGCGACGGAGCCGATCCCGGACCCCGACAGGTGGCTGGAGGTTGATCTCAAGGACCTGCCGCGTGGCGTCTGGGTAGCGAGGTTCGATTCCGTTCTGGACTGGGCCAGGCGGTGGTCATGCTGGCCGATGCAGTTCGGCCTCGCCTGCTGCGCAATGGAGATGGTGGCGGCGGCCGCCCTGCGGTTCGACATCTCCCGCTTCGGCATGGAGCTGTTCCGTGCATCTCCGCGCCAGGCGGACATGATGATCATATCCGGCACCCTGACCTGGAAGATGGCCCCGGCCGTCCAGATGATCTACAACCAGCTTGCCGAGCCCAAGTGGATAGTCGCCATGGGTTCTTGCGCGATCAGCGGCGGGCCCTTCGCTGACTCATACGCCGTCGTACCGGGCATCAACCGGATACTCCCGGTGGACGTGTACGTTCCGGGATGTCCCCCGCGCCCCGAGTCCCTGTACAAGGGGCTGATGATGCTTCACGAGAAGATATCACAGGACAGCATGGCGAGGTGCTAGCTATGGCCGATTTGAAAGTGGGCGACAGGGTGAAGGTGAAGGATCGGCCCAACTACACGTTGAATGGATGGGAGGGAGAGGTGGTCGAGGTCAAGGTTGACCCGCAGGGCTGGATCATCATGAAGGCCGACAAGACCGGCTATCGTATGGCTTTCCCGGAGAGCGAGCTACAGAAGCTCTAGGTTCCTTAGGAAGCACGCAATACTATGACTACTGCGCTGACGGGCAAGGAAGTCGCCGACAAGTTGGCGGCACAGTTTCCAGAGGCAGTCCTGGACCACAACGACACCTCCGTCTTCGTCAAGAGCGATTCCCTTGTAAGTGTCTGTCAGCATTTGAGCCAGGCCCCCGGACTGGACTTCGATTTCCTCGTGAATCTCACCGGTGTGGACTACATGGACTACTTCGAGGTGGTCTATCACCTTCTCTCTATGAAGTATAACCACAGCGTGGTTCTCAAGACCAGGTGCTACGATCGGGACAATCCGGTTGTGCCGTCGGTGACGCCCGTCTGGCGGGCAGCCGATCTAATGGAGCGCGAGGTGTTCGATCTCGTCGGAGTGCGGTTCGACGGCCATTACAACATGAAACGGTTGCTCTTGTGGGAGGGGTTCGAGGGGCATCCTCTTAGAAGGGATTTCCTCTAGGAAGTCAAGTAGTTAGCGATGGCAAGAACTGATGGCAAGAACTGATCTGATTCTGCTCCACGCGCCAAGCAACTACGATTTCAGGGAGCGGGCCATAATGTACGGCCCGATAAGCGACGTAATCCCCTCCACCCCCGTGTTCGAGATGTACCCCATCGGCCTGGTAAGCATCGGCGCACATCTCGAGAGAAACGGTATGCATGCCCGCATAATCAATGTGGCCAATCGCATGCTGCGGAACAAGAGCTTCGACGTCGACAAGCTCATCAGCAAGCTCTCAGCCAAGGCCTTCGGCATCGATCTGCACTGGCTCCCTCACGCTCATGGCAGTCTGGAGTTGGCGGCGATAGTCAAGAGGCACCATCCGAATACGCCGGTGATTATGGGAGGGCTGTCGTCCAGCTACTTCCACAAGGAGCTGATAGCGTATCCACAGGTGGACTTCGTGGTGCGCGGCGATTCGACCGAGACGCCGGTGCTTCAACTGATGGAGCGTATTGCGTCCGGCGGGCCGTACGACGACATCCCGAACCTGAGCTGGAAGGACGAGAGCGGGGAGCCCCACCACAACCCTGTGACCTGGGTGCCGCAAAGCCTGGACGAGATGCCTCTCGATTACGCCTACCCCGTCAGGTCGGTGCTCAGGTACCGCGACCTGGCGGGCATCACTCCGTTCGGAAGCTGGATGGACTACCCTATTACTTGCATTGTTACATGCCGAGGCTGCAACTACGATTGCGCCACGTGCGGCGGCTCCAGATACGCCTACAAGAACAGCTTTGGCCGCGACACCCTCGCCGTTCGGAGCCCGAGGCTGCTCGCCAATGATATCAGGAGCATACGCCGCTATCTGAAGGGGCCGGTCTTCGTCATCGGCGACATCCGGCAGCCCGGCGGTGACTACGCGGAGCAGTTCCTGCGGGAGATGAAAGCTGCGAACGTGCGTGGTCCGGTCGTGCTGGAGCTGTTCGCACCGGCCGGCGCGGACTTCTTCAGGAAGGTGAACGCCGCTATCCCGAACTACAACATCCAGTGGTCCCCGGACTCGAACGACGAGGACGTAAGGCGTTCGTTCGGGAAGGGCTACTCGAATCGGGAGATAGAGAGCACCGTCCAGGCGGCGGTGGAGAACGGCTGCAAGAGGTTGGACCTTTTCTACATGATCGGCCTGCCCAAGCAAACGTACAGGTCGGTGATGGAGGACACGGCGTACCTCCGGTCTCTGCTGGCGGAGTTCGGGGGGCACGGCGTGGTACAGCCGTTCATCTCACCCCTGGCCCCCTTCGTCGATCCCGGCAGCAAGGCCTTCGAGAACCCCGACCAGTACGGCTATAACCTGTCCTGCCGGTCGCTCGAGGAACACCGGCAGCTCCTCATGGGGCCGAGCTGGAAGTATATGCTCAACTACGAGACCCAGTGGATGTCCAGAGACGATATAGTAGCCAGCACGTACGATGCTGCGCTGGCCTTCAATGAGTTGAAGCTGCAGAACGGCCTGATCCCGGCGGAGGTGGCTGATGGGGTGGAGGGGCGGGCCAGGAGCGCGCTCAAGATGATGAAGGCCGTTGACCGCATAGTCGCGGACCACGGACTGGAGGCCGTCGAGATGATGTCCCTCAAGGGGGAGTTCGACAGGCTCAGCGTGTCGTCGATCTGCCAGAAGAAAGAACTCAACTGGCCTGCGGTGCCGTTCATGCGTAATGCGCCCAGAATCTTGTGGGCTTTCGCCACGGGAGGCGAGCTTAGATATGGAGCTTGAGATCGAGAGCAGGGACATAGAGACCCAGCCGTTCATGCTCAACATCGGGCCGTCGCACCCGTCGACGCACGGTGTCTTCCGTATGCGCACGACGCTGGACGGCGAGGTCATCACCGAGCTCGAGCCGGTCTTCGGATATCTCCATCGCGGTATCGAGAAGCTCGCCGAGGGGCGCACCTACGCGCAGATCATCCCCTTCACCGACCGCCTTGATTATCTCGCCTCGATGACGGCGAACCATGGTTACGTCATGGCCGTCGAGAAGCTGGCGGGTATCGAGGTGCCCGAGCGGGGCGAGTACCTGCGCGTCATCATGGACGAGTTCATGCGGATCTCGAACCATCTGATGGCAGTGGGCTTCCTGACCAATGAGCTCGGCGCTATGATGACCCCGCTGCTCTATATGTACCGCGAGCGCGAGAAGATACTCGACCTGTTCGACATGGTCTGCGGTCAGAGGCTGACATACAACTACATGCGCATAGGCGGCGTGAGCCACGACATCCCTCCCGAGTTCCTGCCCGCGGCAAAGAAGTTCATCCAGGAGATGCCCTCGTTCATCGAGGAGTACGACGAACTGCTCATGGAGAACGAGATCCTACTGGCCCGCACCAAGGGTGTGGGCATCCTGCCCAAGGACATGGCCATCAATGCCGGCGTGAGCGGGCCGATGGCGAGGGCCAGCGCGGTGGATTGGGACCTGCGAAGGGACGATCCCTATTCGATCTACGACCGCTTCGATTTCGACGTGGTAACGGGCACCGCCGGAGACATCTATGACCGCTACCGCGTGAGGATCGGGGAGATGTGGCAGAGTCTCCGCATCCTCGATCAGGCTATAGAGCAATTGCCCGAAGGGACCGTCTGCACCAAGGTGCCGCCGCTGCTGAGGCCTCCCAAGGGCGACGCCTACGCGCACATCGAGGCACCGAAGGGCGAGCTTGGCTACTACCTCGTGAGTGACGGCTCGATCGCGCCTTACAGGTTCAGGGTAAGGCCCCCAGCCCAGATAAATCTGGGAGTGCTCCGGGACATGGCGCTGGGCTGGAAGGTCGGCGACTTGATTGTGATATTCGGCAGCGTGGACATCTGCATGGGCGAGGTTGACAGATAATGGAACAGTGGAAGTACTTCCTCGACTTGCTCGCCCAGGTCCATGAGACTTTCGTCCTCACGCTTCAGGGTGCCGGGCTGCCCAGCTCGCTCATAGTGTTCCTGGACAGCTTGATCGGGATCCTGCTGATTCTGGCATTCGTGTTCCCCATTGTAATCATCTTCATCTGGCTGGAGAGACGCTTCATCGCCTGGATGCAGCTTCGCCCCGGCCCCAACCGGTGCGGTCCGGCCGGGCTGCTTCAGCCGATAGCTGATGCCATCAAGACGCTGTTCAAAGAGCTGGTCATGCCGGAGAAGGGCGACAAGCTCGTGCACTGGGTCGCCCCCATGCTGGTGTTCTTCGCCGCGCTGATGATGTTCGCCGTCATCCCGATCGGCAGGGAAAGGTACGGCGCACTGGTAGACCTGAATATCGGCGTCCTGTACATAGTCGCTGTGGGGTCTATCGGCGTCATCGGCATCTTCTCCGCTGGATGGGGGTCGAGCAACAAGTACTCGCTCCTGGGAGCCATGAGGGCCATCGCTCAGCTCGTGAGCTACGAAGTGCCAATGGTACTCGCGGTTATCGGCGTGGTGCTTGTCGCCGGCTCGTTGAGCATGGTCGATATCGTCGACCAGCAAGAGTTCACGCCTTTCATACTGGTCCAGCCGCTGGGCTGCTTCATCTACTTCATCGGAGCCATCGCAGAGCTGAACCGCTCGCCGATGGACCAGATCGAGGCGGAGTCCGAGCTGACGACAGGCTACTTCACCGAGTACTCAGGCATGAAGTTCGCCACGTTCTTCCTCGGTGAATATGTCAGCACGCTGGCGGTGGCCGTCATAACGGTCACGCTGTTCCTTGGCGGCTGGAGGCCCTGGCCGCTGCCCGATTCCATAGACTGGCTCGTTCCTACGTGGATCGTCTTCCCGGCCAAGGTGTTCCTGGTGTTCACGTTCATTCTCTGGATGCGTGCAACTTTGGTCCGCGTCAGGATAGACCAGATCATGGCGTTCTCATGGAAGTTCCTGCTGCCGGTCGCATTGATCAACATCTTCGTAATGGCTCTGGAGGTTCTGGCCTGGCAGACCTGGTTTGCCGGATGGGCAAGGTTCCCATGGTTCTTCGTCTTCGTCAACATCCCGCTCGCGGTTGTCATAGTAATGGTCTGGTCCAGGCTGTTCTTCAAGTTAGGAGGAGGCAGAGTTGGCGTTCGAGCGTTATGGCCTCGGGATAGCCAAGGGGTTGCGCGTGACCCTAAGGCATCTGTTCCGGCCTAACATCACAACTCAATACCCGGAAAAGAGGCTCCAGCCGTCTCGACGGATCCGAGGACAGCAGTTCGTCTGGAGGGCGGACCTGTGCACCGGATGCGGGACCTGTGCCAAGAGTTGCCCCCACGGCGTGATACACGTGGAGACATCGCCCGGCGAGGAGAACAGATACGTCGTTGACAAGATCGTGATCGACACGGGGAGATGCATGTACTGCGGACTCTGCGTGGAGGCATGTCCCTACAATGCGCTGTACATGGGCCAGAGCTACGAGCAGGCCAGGTACAGCCGCCGGTTGCTGTGGGCTGACAGGGAGACACTGATGTCCCCCGACGCCAGCGCGAGCGCCTACGGGCATGCCGAGCTGGAGGCCGGTATCCCGAGGCAGACGCTCCTGGTCTACGGCGAGTTCTCGCAAGAGTTGGTCAAGGAACATGATTGATCTAGCGTTCTGGATTATCGCCATCATCATGGTGGTCTCAGCGGCGGGCGTCGTGCTGCTGAGGGATGTGTTCCGCGCCGCGCTCCTGCTGGTGCTCTGCTTCTTCGGGGCGGCGGGCATCTATATCACTCTGAACGCCGATTTCCTGGCGGCGGTCCAGGTCCTCGTCTACGTAGGCGCGATCGGCATCCTGCTCATGTTCGCCATCATGCTTACGCGCAATATCCAGCAGGGCAACCCGTTCAATCGAATGAACGGGCCGGCGCTGCTGGTGGCGGTGCTGGTCCTGGCGACCTTCATAGCGGTTGTCGTGGCCACAGACTGGGAAGACAGCGAATATGCGGTTGCCGAGCTTCCGACTGTGGACGTAGTAGTGGAGACTGACGCCGGTACGACGACTGAGACGGTTCCGCAGGCGGCGCTGGTTCCGCTCGACGAGCCGACGACGGACGGCATCGCCGTAGCGCTATTCGACAGGGATAGAGGTTTCGTGCTTCCGTTTGAGGTCGCATCGGTGCTCCTGCTGGGCGCGCTGATAGGAGCCGTGGTGCTTGTCAGGAGCAAGGACTAGTCATGGGTATTGAGCATTATCTGATTCTGTCGGCGATACTCTTCTCGATCGGTCTGTACGGCGCTCTCGCCAAGAGGAATGCCGTCGCCGTGCTGATGTGTATCGAGATCATGCTCACCGCGGTCAACATCGCGATAGTCGCCTTCTCCCGCTACCTGGTGCCCGATTTCGTAATGCTGACCGGCCATGTCTTCGCCATCTTCGTCATGACGGTAGCCGCCGCGGAGGCGGCTGTCGGGCTGGCGATAGTGATTTCGGTCTACCGCAGCCGGCGCACGATCGACGTCGAGCAGGTAGACCTGATGAAGTGGTAGTGAACGGAGTGTAATCTGGCCTATGTGGACCGAGTTCAGAGTGGTGCCCAACCTGATGGCCGCCGAGATGTGGAAGGAGCTGTTCGAGGGCGAGGGTATTCCCACCAGGCTCCTCCCGGCGGGCGACGAGGCGGGCGAGAAGGCCAGCTACCGGGTTCTGGTTCCGGAGATCAAGAAGCATCTGCTGGATGACATACTGAGGAAGGTGTAGAAGTTGTCCGGGAACGTACTGTTCGCCATTTTCCTGCTGCCGGTGTTCTCGATGGTCTTCATCGGCCTCGTGCTGAGGCCGTTCTTCAAGAATAGCCCCAAGCTTGCGGGCTACACCATCATCGGATGCCTGGCGGCGGCTCTCGGCCTCTCGATATGGGTGCTGGCGGGCCATGACTTCAGCGCCGGGCCCATCATGGGGAACGCCGAGTGGGCCGTCATCGGCAACTTCTCAATCAGCCTCGGGTTCTACGCCGACGAGCTGACGGCCATGATGCTCATCGTGGTTACCGGCATCAGCCTGATGGTCCAGATCTACTCGCAGGGCTACATGGCCGGTGACACCGGGTACATCCGCTACTTCTGCTTCATGTCGCTGTTCACGGCGTCGATGCTGGGCCTCGTGCTGGCCTCCAACATCATGCTGGTCTATGTCTTCTGGGAGGGCGTCGGCCTGGGCTCTTACCTCCTGATCGGCTTCTGGTTCCACAAGCCCTCGGCGGCGGCGGCGGCCAAGAAGGCCTTTATCGTCACCAGGTTCGGTGACTTCGGGTTCCTCGTAGGCATTCTGATCCTCTACTTCACAACCGGAACGTTCGAGATTCACGGCGCTAACGGCCTGAACGAGCTCGCGCTCGCCGGAGCTATCGGCTTCCCCGCGCTGACCCTCGGGGCCATGGGGGTGTTCTCCGGCGCGGTGGGCAAGTCGGCGCAGTTCCCGCTGCACACGTGGCTGCCCGACGCGATGGAAGGCCCGACGCCCGTCAGCTCCTTGATCCATGCTGCGACCATGGTAGCCGCCGGTGTCTATTTGGTCGCCAGGATGTTGCCGCTCTTCGTAGTGTCGGAGCCCGCCATCACAATGGTGGCGGTCATCGGCGGCGTGACGGCGATATTCGCGGCCACCATGGGCCTTGTGGCGAACGATATCAAACGTGTCCTCGCCTACTCCACGATCAGCCAGCTCGGATACATGATGCTCGGCCTCGGCTCCGTGGGTGTAGCGGTGAACCAGGTGCTGAACGGGGGAGAGTTGCACTACCACGACCAGCTTCTCACCGTCGAAGCCGCAATCTGGCTGGGGGTGTCCGTCGGCATCTTCCACCTGTTCACTCACGCGTTCTTCAAGTGCCTCCTGTTCCTTGGCGCTGGCAGCGTGAGCCACGCTACCGGCACATTCGACATGCGCCTCATGGGAGGCTTGAAGAAGTACCAGCCGTGGACCTTCATTGTGTTCCTTGCCGGGTCGCTTTCCCTGGCCGGCATATGGCCTTTGGCAGGCTTCTGGAGCAAGGACATGATCGTGCTCAATGCGTGGGAGCACACGCCCGCTCTCTTCTGGCTGGCGATGATCACCGTCTTCATGACGGCCTTCTATATGTTCAGGGCCATATTCATGACATTCTACGGTGAGTACCGTGGTGGCGACCCGAGCCATGCGCACGGTGACGAGCACGGCCACAGCGAGCCGCACGAGTCGCCGAAGGTCATGCTCCTTCCGATGACCGTATTGGCCATCATGGCGGTGGGGTGCGGGTGGACCTTCTGGGCCGGAGGGGTAGGCAAGTTCCTCGCGGCTACCAGCAGGGTCTGGGAAGAAGCGCACTTGCACTGGCACAGTCACGGCTTCTTCGACCTCTTCACCAAGGTCGGCGATGAGGCAATGCCGCTCATAGCCCTAGTGGTGGCCCTGGCGGGCATAGGAGCAGCTTATGCCATCTACAAGGCCAAGTGGATCTCGGCGGAGAGCATAGGGCGTGTGTTCGCGCCCGTGTACACGCTATTGTCCCGGAAGTACTACATGGACGAGATATACGAGCAGCTCTTCGTGATTCGCATTCTGCAGAACGGTATCAACTACGCTGTCGAGCTGTTCGACACGTATGTAGTCGATGGCACGGTCAACGGCGTCGCCAGTCTGACCATGGGTATCGGCGGCAGGCTGCGCAGAGTGGAGACCGGTCAGCTTCAAGCTTATGGCCTCGCGATTGCGATCGGCATACTTGTCATAATGATCGTCTTCTTCGCAGTTGACTGATAGTGAGATCGAAGAAATACGATGAATAGGAGTTGTTGACTTGCTCTCGGCGATCCTTTTCATCCCCGCTATAGGGGCAATAGTCATAGCTCTCCTGGCGAGGCAGGCCAGAACCGTCAGGTTGATGGCGGCCTTATTCACGCTTGTGTCCTTCATCCTGGCCCTCGTTGCGTTCGTCCAGTTCGATCGTAGCGTCGCGGGGCTTCAGTTCGTCGAGCAGGTGAGTTGGATCAAGGCGCTCGGCGCCCAATACTACCTGGGCGTCGATGGCCTGAGCATGCCGCTCCTTCTGCTGACGACGTTCCTCGGCTTTGTGGCGGTCTTCGTATCGTGGAAGATCCAGACCAGGGTCAAAGAGTACTACATATGGTTGCTCCTCCTCGAGACCGGTATCCTCGGAGTGTTCGCCTCCGTGGATCTGCTGCTCTTCTTCCTGTTCTGGGAAGTGGAACTCATCCCGATGTACATGCTCATCTCGGTATGGGGCGGCGGCAGGCGTGAGTACTCGGCGATCAAGTTCGTAACCTACACTTTGTTCGGCAGCGCGTTCATGCTGGCCGGCATACTGACGCTGTATTTCCACACGGACCCGCACACGTTCGACATGCTCGAGATCGCGCGGGGCAATGCGTGGGCCGCCGGCACGATACCGTTTACGGCCATCTTCTTCCTGATATTCCTCGCATTTGCGATCAAGTTGCCTATAGTTCCGCTTCACACGTGGCTCCCCGATGCCCATACCGACGCGCCGACGGCCGTCAGCGTCATGCTGGCGGGCGTGTTGCTGAAGATGGGCTCGTATGGAATGGTGCGCCTGGTAGCCGGGTATGGTGAAGGGGCACTGGTCCCGAACGTGGCCGACAGCTATTCGTTGCTGCTCGTGATCTTCGCGGTTGTCAGCGTCTTGTATGGTGCAGCCGCGACGATGCGGCAGACGGACCTCAAGAGGCTGATCGCGTACAGCTCTGTGAGCCATATGGGCTTCGTCCTCCTGGGCATCTTCGCGTTGAACCAGGTCAGCATCACGGGTGCAACTCTGCAGATGGTGAGCCATGGTCTCATCTCCGGCCTCTTGTTCGCCATGGTGGGCCTGGTATACGACAAGACGCACCAGCGCCAGATCCCCTTGCTGGGAGGCTTGGCCAGGCAGATGCCGGTGATCGCAGTCGTATTCAGCATAGCCGGACTGGCGGCTCTCGGCCTTCCTACCACGGTGGGGTTCGCTGCTGAGTTCATCACCTTCGTTGGCAGCTACGGGCTCGCGGGTAGCACCGAGGTGTTCGTCGGAATCAAGGCCGCAGTGGTCATAGCCATTCTGGGAATCGTCATAGGCGCAGGATACATACTCTGGATGCTGGAGCGGGTCTTCTACAGGGACCCGAAGCCGGAGTACGATGGCTCCGGTGACGCCGACTGGATGGAGAAGGCCTACATCTTCGCCATGGTGGCGGTGATAATTCTGTTCGGCGTACGGCCCAGCATACTCACGGATATGATCGGCCCTGTGTTCGGTGGAATGGGCTGATAGATAGTCTCGCTTGTCGGGGGTTTGTAATTGGATTTCTGGTTGCTGTCTCCTGAACTGAGCCTCTGCGGGGTTGCCCTGGCAGTCATCCTTCTTGATCTCTTCATCAAGGAGAACAAGAAGGTGCTGGCCTTCGTCAGCTTCGCCGGGCTCGCGCTCCCGATTGCGTTCACCGTGCTACTTTGGGGGGATGACAAGACGTCGTTCGCAGGCATGCTTGTGGTCGACGACTTCAGTGTCTTCTTCAGATTCCTCATCGTGGGCATTGTAGGGCTCGTGATACTCTCCTCGACCGACTATGTGAGTAAGTTCGCCCGCTTCCAGGGCGAGTACTACGCGCTGATCCTCCTCTCGGCCGGTGGCCTGATGCTCATGGCGTCCACCGGGGAGCTGATCTCGATCTACGTCGCGCTCGAGTTGGCCAGCATATGTCTGTACGCACTCGTATCTATGCTCAAGAACCCGAAGTCGAGCGAGGCCGGACTCAAATACCTGCTGCTCGGCGCGATCGCGTCTGCTACCCTCCTTATGGGGATGGCCTTCGTGTTCGGCCTCACCGGCACGACTCACCTGACGGAGATCGTCGCCAGGATCACCGACCTCGCGTCCTCGGGTCAACTCCTCGACAGTCCCGCCCTGCTGCTGGGCGTTGTTCTCATGGTCGCGGGCCTCGGATTCAAGATAGCGTCGGTGCCGTTCCAGATGTGGGTGCCCGACGTGTACGAAGGCGCACCGACTCCCATCACCGCCTACCTCTCCGTGGCGAGTAAGGCGGCAGGGTTTGCTGTGGTCCTGAGGATATTCTACGAGGCATTCGGGCCGTTCAGCGGGGACTGGTCGATGATGTTCGCGATCCTGGGCGCTATCTCGATGACCGTCGGAAATGTCGTCGCCCTGTCACAGAGCAATATCAAGAGAATGCTGGGATACTCCAGCATCGCGCACGCGGGCTACCTCATGGTTGGCCTGGCTGCGATCGGCGCGGCGGGCCAGAGCGGGATCATGTTCTTCCTGGCAGGCTATGCTCTGGCCAACATGGGCGCGTTCATAGCAATCATAGCCATCTCGAACAAGACAGGAAGCGACGAGATAGCCGACTTCTCCGGAATGATGCGCAGGTCCCCTGTGATTGCCTTTGTTCTCATCGTATGTCTGATCTCGCTGATCGGAATCCCTCCCGCCGTGGGGTTCATGGCGAAGTTCTACATATTCAGGGCTGCCATCGATGAGGGTCTGCTGTGGCTCGTCATCATCGCTGTTCTCAACTCCGTTGTGTCCGCCTACTACTACCTCAGGGTTGTCAAGCTAATGGTGACTGGTGAGCCTGCATCTGACGAGCCGATACCCTCGTCAGCGCCTGTGCGGCTCGCCCTCGCCCTGTCATTCGTCGGCGTCCTGCTCCTCGGCATCGTGCCCGGTCTCGTGATCGATGTGGCCGAGAGGGCAGTCGAGACCTTTGCCACGTTCCCGTAGCCTGCGCCCTCACCGGGAATGCGGTTCATCTCCACCGGAACTCTTCATGGACCAGCAACCATGTCGCGTGTTCATCTGACAATCCAGATCGAGTCGCCCTTCGTGGGGGCCATATCCCGGCCCTGGCTCAGGCGGATCGTGCGGGCAACGATCGCGGCGGTCGGCATCAGCTCTCCGTTGGAGCTGAGCCTCGTGATAGCGGGCGACGAGACGGTGCATGCCCTCAACAGGCAATATCGCGGCGTCGATCGTACCACTGACGTACTGGCCTTCCCCCTGGCGGAGTCCGCAGACGGAGCGTCCTTTGCGTCGCCTGCCGGTTCGACCAGGCATCTAGGCGACGTCGTGGTCTCGTTCCCCAGAGCGAAGCAGCAGGCCGAGGAGTTCGGGCACTCGCTGGAGATTGAACTGGCGCTGCTGTTGGCGCACGGCGTTCTCCATCTTCTCGGATATGATCACGAGGAACCTGAAGATGAACGGCGTATGAAGGCGATGGAGGCGCAGGTAATCGGCGCTATGGCAGGCTGAGACGAGTACTTCCCGAGCCGGGGCCGAGTCAGCTTGGCTGTTGATTGAAGAACTGGACAGTGTGCCCTATAATGGCAGCGGATGTGTAGTAACCTGTACTAACCCGCCAGTCGCCTCCCACTGAGCACGCATGACTTCACAAGTCCTCTATCGCAAGTGGCGTCCACAGACACTGGCCGAGGTAGTCGGCCAGGAGCCAGTCACCCAAACCCTGCTCAACGCGCTCAGGACAGGCAGGCTGGCCCACGCCTACCTGTTTTGTGGGCCAAGGGGCACCGGCAAGACGAGCACCGGTCGCATCCTCGCCAAGGCCATGAACTGCCTCTCTCCTCAGGACGGCGAGCCGTGCAATGCATGCAGCATCTGCGAAGCGATCACTGAGGGACGTGCCTTCGACCTTATGGAAATCGATGGTGCTTCGAACCGTGGCATAGACGAGATACGGGACATACGTGAGAAGATCAACTTCGCGCCAAGTGTGGCCAAGTACAAGGTCTACATAGTAGACGAAGTCCACATGCTGACCGAGCCGGCGTTCAACGCGTTGTTGAAGACGCTTGAGGAGCCGCCGGCGCATGCTGTGTTCGTGCTGGCCACGACGGAGGTGCACAAGGTCCCAGCCACGATCCTGTCGCGGTGCCAGCGCTTCGACTTCAGGAGGGTGCCGAAGTCAGCCATAGTCGGAAAGCTGGAGCAGATCTGCGGGCAGGAAGACATCCATATCGGCCCCCAGGCCCTGATGCTCGTGGCCAAGGCTGCTACAGGAAGCCTCCGGGACGCCGAGAACCTACTGGAACAGATCGTGCTTCATCATGGAACGGACGTTACCCTGGACCAGGCAAGGGAGGAGCTCGGGATCACCGATGATGAGCGGGTGAGGGAGTTGGCCAGGCATGCTGTGAAGGGAGACATAGCCGCTGGCTTTGCAACGATCAACACCCTGTCGGCAGATGGGGTTGACCTGCGGCAGTTCACCCGCAGTCTGGCCGAGTACCTGAGAGGGCTTCTGCTGGTCAAGGCGGGCGCGCCCGAAGCTGCCGACCTGTCGCCCGAGGATGCCGAGGAGGCGAAGACTCTCGTCTCACTGCGTTCTCTCAACGAGATATCGAGCATCATCAAGGTGTTTGCCCAGATCGATTTCCGTGTGGACCCGCAGTCCACCCTGCCGCTCGAGCTGGCTTTGGTTGACTGTGGCCTGCGCCCGAAGGGCGAGGCTGAGGGTCAAGCAGACAAAGGCACTGCGAAGAAGAAGGCCGCTGCCGCCGGTGCGGCGAAGGAGAAGCCTCCCACGCCGAAGGATGAGAGGACGCCGGAGTCCGTACCGGACGTGCCGGCGACTCCCCAGTACCGGGCTCCAGCGGACGAGCAGCCGGCGCAAGAGCACTCCGCAGTCAAGGAGACTGCGCCAGCCGCCCCCGCCGCAAGCAGCATCCCGCCACCTCCCCACAGTCTGGAGCAGATACGGGAACACTGGGGCGATTTCGTCAAGGCGTGCAAGGGTATGGGGTCGAGCGGCAATCTGGATGCCCTGCTCAGGAGCTCCTGCGAGGTTGTCGATGTCAGCGGCGACGTGCTGACCCTCGACTTCCGCTATGAGTTTCACAAGAACAAGATAGAGGACCCGAAGTATCGTCATCAGGTGGAAGTCAAGCTGCAAGAGGTCTTCAATGTGCCTTACCAGGTGCGCTGCACACAGTCAAAGAAAGAGGATAACAGACCACAGCCGCCGAAGAAGGGTCACCATCCGGTGATCGATGCGGCAGTCAGGCTGGGGGCCAGGATAATGGAAGAGGAGCCGAAACATGATGAATAAGGGTATACTGCGCCAGGCGCAGCAGATGCAGGCCAAGCTGGCCAAGGCTCAGGAGGAGTTGGGGAAGGCTACGGTGGAGGCGAGCGCCGGCGGTGGGGCGGTGACGGTGGTGGTGAGCGGCCACCAGCAGCTGCAGTCCATCAAGATCAATCCCGAAGTGGTCGATCCCGAAGACGTCGAGATGCTGGAGGACCTCGTCCTGGCCGCGGTAAACGAAGGAATGGACAAGGCAAGAGAGCTGGCCGCGGACTCCATTGGCAAGATAACCGGCGGCATGAACATACCGGGGCTGCTATAGTAAGGGTTGTAGCATCGGCGCGCAGGTCCAGCTCTAATCTAGCTCGCGTCAAAGGTCTGTGACTTTGAAAGACGGTGTGATCTCGGCGGCAGAGCCGATAGTCAGGCTGATCGAACAGTTGGGCAAGCTTCCCGGAATCGGGCCGAAGACGGCCGCACGGCTGGCGTATTACCTGCTGCGTGCGCCTGAGGGTGAGGCCCGGGACCTTGCCGATGCCATAGTCTCCGTCAAGGAGAGAACCGTCCTCTGCTCCACCTGCCAGAACGTCAGCGATTCCGATCCATGTGCCATCTGCAGCAGCGATGTCCGAGATCGATCCATCATCTGCGTCGTTAAGGAGCCGCTGGACATACTGGCGCTCGAGAGGACCGGTCAGTACAGGGGCCTGTACCACGTGCTGCACGGGGTCCTGTCTCCGATGGACGGTATCGGCCCTGACGACCTGAAGATACGAGAGCTACTCTCCAGACTGGAGAACGGCGAGGTCCGCGAGGTCATCCTGGCGACGAACCCCAATCTGGAGGGTGAGGCTACAGCGATGTACCTGCAGAGGCTGATCTCACCGCTGGATATGATAATAACGAGGTTGGCCCGTGGGTTGCCCATGGGCAGTGACCTGGAGTACGCAGACGAGGTGACGCTGACGCACGCGCTGGAGCGCAGGCAGACCATGTGAGGACGTGGCCTTTGGATAACAGGCCACGGTGATGATTGCGAAACGAAGTCGAGGTGGGATGCAGCATGCAGTTCCTGAAGAGAACCAGGTCTCTATGTCCGGAGGGCCTCCGTGTCCTCGATGCCGAGCTGTGGGAGTGCGATGGCCAGGTCATCATGAAGAAGACCTGCCCTGAGCACGGCGAATTCGAGGACATCTACTGGAGTGACTACGAGGAATACGTCAGGGCAGAGAGGTTCAGGGACCATGGGACCGGCCTGCAGGAGACGAGGCTTCCCAAACTGGGTTGCCCGATGGACTGCGGGCTGTGCGCCAACCACCAGACCCATACGATCCTGACTATCATCGAGATCACCCAGCGCTGCAACCTGAAATGCCCGATATGCTATGCGAATGCGGGGAGCCGGAACGGGCACGACGATCTGACCAAAGAGCAGATTCGAGACATCCTCGAGTACACCCAACGTAACAACCAGCCGCTCAGAGTGAGGGGCGTCGGGAACAGCGGTGGTGAGGCCACGCTGAGGGACGACCTGTTCGAGATAATCCAGATGGAGAGGGACCTCGGCTTCGACTACATCCTCATCATGAGCAACGGGCTCAGACTGGCCGAGGACATCGACTACTTCAAGAAGTTGCGCGACTCCGGGGCATGGCTGTATCTCCAGTTCGACGGGGTCACCCCGGCCCCGTACATCAAGGCGAGGGGCAGGGACCTCTGGCCGCTCAAGCAGAAGGTGATCGAGACCGCACGTAAGATAGGTTACCAGAAGATCGCGCTCATACCGACAGTAGCCAAGGGCGTCAGCGACGATCAGGTTGGCGATATCATCAGGTATGCCGCCGACAACCAGGACGTCGTGAAGTTCATTGTCTTCCAGCCTGTGAGCTTCTCGGGGAGGATCGATAAGGGCCAGTTGAAGGAGATGCGGATCACGAACTCGGATGTGATGAGACTGGCGGAGGAACAGACCGGCGGCGAACTGAAGAAGAGTGACTTCTTCACGCTCCCGATGAACCAGACCATGGCCAGGATCATGACGAAGGGCGGCATGCACCAGGACTTCTGCGTCCATCCCCACTGCGGGCTGATAACCGTGCTCAGGTGCAACAACGGCAGGTTGGTTCCGCTACCCCGCTACATACGGAACGAGGAGTTTCACGATCGCATGCAGGAGGCATTCGATCGCGGCTACTCGAGGCCCAGGATCATGCTGACGCTGCTCTCCTGCCTCCTCAGGTATGTGAGTCCTAAGCTCTTCTTCAAGCTGCTGCCGATCATGTTGTTCACCAAGGGCTCGCGGTCGATAAAGTCGGCGCTCACGGAGTGGCTGCCGAACCAGTTCCTTACAATAGGCATCATGCACTTCATGGACCCCTACAACTTCGACCTGGATCGAGTCCAGAACTGCGCTCTTCACTTCGGGGTTATCGGCGAGGACTCCAAGCCCCGGCTCATTCCGTTCTGTTCCATGAACAGCATCCACAGGGCAGCTCTCTACGATGGAAAGGGCGAGTCAACCGCTGAGTTGGAGGCCGTGGCGAAGTCCCCAGGACAAGCCGAGCCGGTTACCTGATCGCGATGGCCAAGCCGCGAGTCTACAAGACAGAGGGGATCGTCCTCAAGCGTACCCCTCTGGGCGAAGCGGACAGCATAGTCACCATCTACACCCCCTACTACGGCAAGATCCGGGCAGTCGCCAAGGGCGTCAGAAGGCCGCGCAGCAAGCTTGGCGGACACCTCGAGCCCCTCACCCGGTGCCTTTTCGTCTTGGCACAGGGCCACAATCTTGACATAATCACTCAGGCCCAGTCCAAGGAGACATACCTCGCTCTCAGGAGTAACCTCTGGCGCACGAGCTGTGCTCTCTATCTGGCGGAGCTGGTGGACCAGTTCACCGGCGAACAAATCGAGAACCAGCGGGTGTACGAGGAGCTGGACAGGGTGCTCTGCTGGATGTGCGAAGGGCGCTCAGAGCTGGCACTGCGCTACTTCGAGCTGAGGCTGCTGCGTCATCTGGGGTATCAACCGGAGCTCCACGAGTGCCTCGAGTGCAGAACTAAGTTGCAGCCGGGCGAGCATGTGTTCAGCGCCGCCGAAGGCGGAGTCATCTGCGGCGAGTGCGGGCAGTCCAGGCCCTCGGTACGTCGTATCTCCGTGGACGCCTTGAAAGTGATGCGGTTTCTTGCGGATGGAGACGACGTCTCGGTCAGGCGGCTGCGCGTGGGTCCGGGGCTTGCCGATGAGGTGGAGACGGTACTCAGGCACTACATCAACTATCTTCTGGAGCGTCAGGTCCGCTCAACGGCATTCCTTGATCGGCTGCGGAGCCAGGGGGAGGGTCTGACGTAGCTTCGCGACTGGGGCAGCCGGCTACCTGTGACGAACTACCGAGTGCTGCGCGATGTCCACGAGCGCACGCCTGGGAGGATTATCGGGGAAGTCAGCAACAGCATCGCGCGCCCTGTCGGCGAAACCCTGTGCGATGCGATAGCATTCCGGCAGGACATCAGAGTTGTTGACGATTTCGATCGTGCGGCGTAGTGCCTGCTGCCTGAGTTCCCCGTCGCGCTTGTCGAAGACCCCGGCAACCGGGTTGTCGTTCGGATACTTCTCGCCCAGCACAATCGCCGGCAGGGTCAACGTGCCCTGTATCAGGTCGCTGGCTACAGGCTTGCCAAGTCTCTCTTCATCAGCCGTGTAGTCGAGGATGTCGTCGGCAACCTGGAACGCCATTCCGAGGTTGGAGCCATAAGACCTGAGTGCCTGGACGTCTCGCTCCGGGGCGTCGCTGAGTATGCCCGCCGACTCGGTGGCGGTGGCGAAGAGGGACGCGGTCTTCTTGGATATCCTGTCGAAGTAGCTTTCTCGGGTCTGGCTCCGGTTGAAGCTGCTGAAGCTCTGCTCCAGCTCGCCGCTGCACAGCTCCATCAGCGTGCGGGCGAACAGCCTGATCACTCTCAGGTTGCAGGTGCGTGCCACAAACTCGGCGGACCTTGCAAACAGGAAGTCGCCGGCCAGGATCGCGATGCCGCCGCCCCACAGCTTGGAGGCCGTCGGCCTGCCTCGACGTTTCGCCGCGTTGTCGATGGTGTCATCGTGGACCAGCGTCGCTGTGTGGAGGAGCTCGACCCCCGACGCCATCGGGACGAGCAGGTCGAGGTTGTAGTTGTGAAACTTGCCGCCTAGGAGGGTAAGGGCCGGTCGCAGGCGCTTGCCGCCTCCGCTGACTATGTGATCAAGTATCTCGGAGAGCCACGGGTGCTCGACATCGGCCGACTCCCGCAACGTTTGCTCCACCAGAGCGATCTCATTCGCCACGGGCGCAAAGAGCGAGTTGTTCAAGAACGGCCCTCCCTTCTTGACTAACTGACTGCCTGCCTACTGCCCCTGATCCTCTGCATGAGGCTATCTACCAGGCTATAGATTACAGGAATGACAACAAGAGTCAAGAGCGTAGACGTGAACAGGCCGCCGATAACCACAACCGCCAGCTCTGCCGCGATCAGGGTACCCTCACTGAGGCCCAGTGCCAGCGGGACCATGGCAATCATGGTGGTAATAGCCGTCATGAGGATGGGCCTCAGGCGCACTCTCCCGCCCTCGATCAGCGCATCATATGTATTCATCCCTTCCTTCCGCAGCCTGTTGACCAAGTCGACGAGCACTATGGCGTTGGTGAGCACTATGCCCACGAGCATCAGCATTCCCATCATGCCGGACATGCCGAGGGTGTTACCGGAGACGAGGAGCCCCAAGAAGGCTCCTATCGAGGCCAGCGGCAGACTCACCATGATCAGCAGCGAGTTGAGGATCGATCGCATCGTCACGGCTATAATGGCGTAGGCAATCAGTATCGCTACGACTATGGCAATGCCCATTGTCGTGAACAGTTCGTTCATCTCCTCCGCCACCCCACCCAGCTTGATTTCCACGCCCTCCATGCCGGGCTCTTCGAGGAGGGCATCGATCTCCTCCTGGATCGCGCGGTTCACCGCACCCACATCCCTGGCCGTGATCTCCCCATCCAGACTGGCTGACTTCATGAGGTCTGTATGGCTGATGTGAGTCGGCCTCTGAAGGAGCGCAACCTCGGCGACATCGGGGAGCTTATAAGTCTGCGGCCACCCGACGCTGAGCCTCCTCGCGGACGCCTCAGGGTCCTCCAGGGTGTAGAGTTCCTTGGCCACTCCCTTGAGAAAGATGCCATACTCGGCCCCGTTGATGCTCACTGACACACCGGGAATGGCTCCCCCGGCCTTCAAGAGGAATATCTCCTGGTACAGCTGCTGCATCTGTTCTTCTGTAAGGCCCAGCTGTGCGGCCTTGGCCATATCCTGCTTTATGACCAGCGTGGGGACAGTTCTCGACACCTCGCTCTCCAGCTCGATGAGTCCTTCTATCCCCTGCAGACGCTCGACAAGCCTCGCTGTGGCGCTTTCCAGCTTCTCGTTGTCCTCACCCTGGATCACTATGTCCAGCCCGGCCGCCCCCATTTGGCTCGCATTCGAGGCCTCGCCCGTCTCAACGGTGATGTCACCGTACTGTGACAGTCCCTCCAGTTCCGCCTCCAGCCAGTCCCTCTCAGCCTCCAGATCGGCGTCATCATTGAGATACACATAGATACTCGCCGACTGGTCGCCTCCGCCGAATGCAGTCGTCATCGCACCGTAGAGGGACGTCGACGTGCCAACGGTCGTGCTGTACCCTTCGATGACATCCTGACGTTGATCGAGCACGCTCTCGACTTGAGCCGCAACGTCGCTGGTGACCGCCAGTTCGGTGCCCGGCGGCATCTCCACTGTCACTACGAGCTGCTTCTCTCCCATCTCGGGCAGGAAGGACGTTCCTATCACCGGAACCAGGAGCAGGCTCCCAAAGAACAGTACCAGAGCCACAACGACCGTAATGACCCTGTGGCCCAGGGCCCATCGTAGCGTAGGCAAATAGAGCCGCTGGTACCAGGTGTTTCGGCTTGGTTCTCTCGTGACCTGGCTGGTCTTCCGTCCTACGAAGTAGTTGGCGAACGCCGGCACGATCATTAAGGCCACGAAGAGGGAGGCGAGCAGGGCAAAGGTTACAGTCAGGCCGAAGGGCCTGAAGAACTCACCCACGATGCTGCCCACGAAGGCCAGCGGGATGAAGATCGCCACTGTGGCAAGGGTAGAGGCGGTGATCGGCGTCGCCACCTCCCTGGCTCCATTTATGGCGGCATCCTTCGCGCTCTCCCCCTGCTGCAGACGCCGGTATATGACCTCAGCCACCACGATGCTGTTGTCGATCAGCCTGCCCACGGCAATGGCCATCGCACTCAGCGTGAGGACGTTTATCGTAATGCCGAAGAAGTACATCACCAGGAAGCCGATGATAACGCTCAGAGGTATGGACATCGCAGTGACGACTGAGGCCCTGAAGGCCATCAGGAACAGGAAGACCACCACGATCGCCAGGGCCGCACCGATGATAGCCATCTGGGTCAGTTCGCCGATGCTCTCTTCTATGTATTCCGACTGGTCGAAAATGACCCCCAGTTGGGCTCCGTTGTCAAGGCTCAGCCCGATCTCACCAACCCTGAAGACAACGTCATTGGCCACATCGACCGTATTCGCGTCCGTTGTCTTGAATACTATAATGTCGACGCTTGGCCTGCCGTCCGTGCGGGTTATCACGGTGCCCGGAGGCGGGCCGAAGGCCACATCCGAGACATCATGTATCGTCAGATTGCCACCCAGAGGCACGTTCCGCACGCCCTCAACCGAGCTGTAGCGGGGGGAGGCCGACAACATAGCCGCCAACTGGTATGTCGAGACGCCGAGGTCGGCCATATCACCGGCATGGGGAGTGATCAGTACATGCTCGGCGCTTCCGCCCTCCACCTCCACCGCCTCTACGCCGTCTATCTGTTGGAGCGCTGGTATGACTACATTCTCGGCCTGAGCGCGCAGCTCGGCTGTGGGCAGGTCTCCGCTCAGCGTCAGATAGACGAGTGGCATCATCTCGCTGATATTGATCTTGACGACTCGAGGATTCGCGTACCCGCCAGTCCCGGATTCCGAGAGCGCCCTTACCGATGGTGGAAGGCTGACATCCTCGATTCCTTCTTCCACGGATCGCGTGGCAGCATCCATGTCGGTTCCGTAGTCGAACTCGGTGAAGATGATCGACATCCCCTCCGCCGAGGTCGAGTAAACGTGCTTCAGGCCCTTGCCTTCCAACTCTTCCCAGATTACCTGCTCGATCGGCGCGGTGACCTCATCGGCGACCTCGTCGGGGGACGCGTCCGGGTAGATCGTGAACACGCTCATGTAGGGGAACTCGATGTTGGGGATGAGCTCGAGCTTGAGCTGGAAGGTAGCCCAGATCGAGGCTCCCGTCAGCATCACCGCCAGCAGGATCGTGATGGCACGGTTCTTCAGCGCCAGCTTAGTTAGATACCACACTCTCCCTCAATCCTCTCTGGTGCGCAGTCTCAGAAGCAGAACCAGGCCACCGGCCAACATGACCGCACCCAGCACCCCTGCTCCCAACGCGTACCCCTCGTATGTGTCCAGCTTGTCAAGGAACCTCGCAATGTCGTTGACGTGATCGACAACCCATCTTATGTATCCGATCATGCTCGCTACGTCTATGTCGATTGCCTCGTTTATGAAGATGTACGCAGCGAATCCCAGGACGGCAATCGCTTCTCCCACCACCACAAGGAGAATGCCCGAGTACTTCCCAAACCCGTGCACGCCAGCCTCACCAGATTATCATCCGGAGGTCGTTTCCCCACCTGCGGACGGCAACCGTGCCGCCGCTAGGATGCAACGACGCCCTTCTCCAAACGCTCCTTCTCTTGATCGACTATGCTGTCATCCAACTTGACGAAAAGAGGCTCAGGGTGCGCCAACAGTTGCCCCGAGCGTGGGACTGTCAGCTTCCATCCAGCATCCGACACGCTGCCATCGAATCCGAGAAGCTGATGCAGCTTCTCGGAGCTGAACGGCAGGAAAGGATACAGTACTGTCTTGAGAGAGCATATGACAACGAGAGCCGTCGATATGGCAGCCGCAGCGGAGTCCCTATCATCCTTGATAGTCTTCCAGGGGGCCTTGTAGTCAAGATAGCGATTGGCTTCCTGGGCCAGCCCCATCGCCTCACGCATCGCCTCCCTGAAGTGGCAGCCGCCGAGCAGCCTGTCGACGGAATCAACCGTGTCCTCAGCCTTGGCGATCAGGGATTTCGATTCCGCGTCCACATCGCCGAACGGCGGCACACAGCCGTCGAAGTTGCGGTATGAGAGTGTCAGAACCCGATGAACGAGGTTTCCGTAGGTAGCGACCAGCTCGTCGTTGTTGCGACGGAAGAACTCCCGCCACGAGAAATCGGAATCGCTGGTCTCCGGCATGTTGGCGGACAGCAGGTACCTCAGCGGGTCGGGCGGGTAGCGCTCCAGATAGTCGTACAGCCATACGGCCCAGTTACGGCTCGTGGATAGCTGCCTCCCTTCGAGCGTCAGGAACTCGTTGGCTGGGACGTCGTAGGGAAGTTTCAGGCCGCCGTATCCGAGGAGCATCCCCGGCCAGATGATGCTATGGAATACGATGTTGTCCTTGCCGATGAAATAGTAGCTCTTGACGTCTCCCTCCCAAAAATCCCGCCAGCTCTCAGGATCGCCGCTGCTCCGGGCCCACTCCTTCGATGCCGACAGGTACCCAATGACCGCTTCGAACCATACGTATATGCGCTTGTCATCGAAGCCAGGCACGGGGACCGGCACGCCCCACTGGATGTCGCGGGTGATGGCCCGGTCCCTCAGCCCTTCGGCCAAGTAGCGCAGGCTGAAGTTGCGCACGTTCTGACGCCAGTGTCCCTGTTCCTGTATCCAACCCTGCAGCTGGTCGGAGAACGAGGACAGACGCAGGAAGAAATGCTCCGATTCTCTGATCTCGGGTGTCCCCTCACATAGGCCGCATCGTATGTCTATGAGATCAACGGGGTTGAGCGGCTTGCCGCACTCGTCGCACTGATCACCACGAGCCTTCGGGCTCTGGCAGTTCGGGCATGTACCCTCTACGTAACGATCAGGCAGGAAGCGGCGGCACGTGGCGCAGTAGGGCAGAGGCATCCTGTCCTTGTAGATGAAGCCCTTGTCCAGAAGGCTGAGGAAGATGTCGTGGACTACACTGGTGTGGTTCTCGGTACCCGTCATGGTGAAGAGGTCGAATGAGATTCCCAGCTCCCGCCATGATTCGAGGAATCCTTGATGGTAGCGGGACACGACTTCCTGCGGCGAGGTGCCTTCGTTCTCGGCCCGCAGGGTGACCGGCGTGCCGTGCTGGTCCGAACCGGATACCATCAGCACCCTGTTGCCCTTGGTCCGGTGATAGCGAGCGAAGATGTCGGCGGGAAGATAGGCCCCCGCGATGTGCCCCATATGCAAAGGGCCGTTGGCGTAGGGCCAAGCTACACCAATGAATATTCTTTCTGCCATCAACTCTTCGGTTGCCTATTCTAACACAGGGTGCGCACGAACGACAAACGAACGCACTTGCTCAGTGCTACCCGTGCATTCTCCACATACCCAACGCGACTGCCGTAACCGACCCGTCATCGAGCGCTCGATAGTACCCACCCATGGTAACTCTCCGCTCCCAAGCCCTCGTCTTGCGTGGAAACGCCAGCAATGCTACAGAATGTTACAGTTTGTATCTCAACGGATTCAATCGAGCCATGCCTTGTACAGGACTCTCCTGGATAGGCCCGTTGCGGCTGAGACTCGTGCTATCGCCTCCTTTGCGCCGAGCCCCTGGTCGTGCAGTCTCTTCAATTCCGTCCTTACTTCGTCGCTGATCGCCGTGGCTCCGCTCGCCCCTGCTTGTCCTCTGATGACCAGCGTGAATTCCCCCCTAGGCTCCGTGAAGTGAGAGAGGGCGCCCGTGATGCTGCCCCGGAAGACCTCCTCGTGGAGCTTCGTCATCTCGCGGCATATGGAGACCTCTCGATCTCCCAGTGTGTCAACGACATCGGCAAGCGATGCGCGGAGCCGGTGCGGGGCCTCGAAAGCCACTATCGTTCGCTGTTCCACAGCGACGTTCTGCAGAAGCTTCCTTCTCTCCGCCTTTCTGCGTGGAAGGAACCCCAGATAAACGAACTGGTCGCTAGGCAGCCCGGAAATGGCCAGGGCAGCCGTTATCGCGGACGGTCCGGGTATGGCGACTACCTCCACTCCCCTCTCAGCAGCGGCGCGCACGAGATCGTATCCGGGATCGCTCAGGCCGGGAGTGCCCGCCTCCGACACCAGGGCGACGTCGCCCTCCGTAAGGTGCTCCAGTATCGTGCCCAGCCTCGTCTTGGCACCCTGCTCGTGGTAGCTCACCAGCTTCGTCTTGATGCCATGCGCAGTGAGCAGTCGCCGGGTAGTGCGGGTGTCTTCTGCAGCTACGAGACTGACCTCACGGAGAGTACGCAGTGCACGCAATGAGATATCTTCGAGGTTGCCGATCGGTGTTGAGACTACGTACAGCGTGGGCATGATTAAACGGGATTATATTACATAGGCCCCCGAGGGTCTACCTGCTCTCCTTGACTTCGTTCTTGGCGCGTTATATCCTTTGCTAAACACGACAACGCAAGGCGGATCATGGAAAGAGTGCAGTACAAGTATCTGAGGCAAACATACGGTTTCGACGATGTGGCGCTCGTGCCCGGTGACATCACAATCAACCCAGACCAGACCGACATCGGCTTCACGGTGGACCAGATCAACTTCGGCATACCGATTCTCGCGTCCGCCATGGACGGAGTTGTCGATGTCCGCATGGCGGTTGCCATGGGCAGGCTGGGCGGGTTGGGCGTCCTCAATCTGGAGGGTGTGCAGACCCGATACGAGGACGCGGATTCCGTTCTAGCCGACATCGCCAGCGCATCGGTCAGCGAGGCCACGGGCCTTATGCAGAAGGTGTACGCGGAGCCTATCAAGGAAAAGCTGGTCGGGGACCGCATCAAGGCTATCAAGAAAGAGGGCATCGTATGCTGCGGGTCACTTACGCCCGCCAATACGAAGAGGATGTCGCCTGTCGCTGCCGAGGCCGGCATGGACATACTGGTTGTCCAGTCGACGGTCACAACCGCCCGACACATCTCAAAGAGCTATCGCGGCTTGATCTTCTCGGAGCTGGTCAAGCAACTTCCGATTCCCGTCGTGGTTGGGAACTGTGTCAGCTACAGCGCGTGCCGCAAGCTGATGGAGACCGGCATACACGGCGTGCTGGTGGGCGTAGGGCCGGGGGCGGCATGCACGACCAGGGAGGTGCTCGGTGTTGGCGTGCCGCAGATCACGGCGACGATGGACTGCGCCGCTGCCCGCGACGACTACTATCGCACCACCGGGCGCTACGTTCCGATAATCACAGACGGAGGGTTCCGCAACGGCGGGGACATATGCAAAGCCGTAGCCTGCGGTGCCGACGCCGTGATGCTGGGCTCAATGCTCGCCCAAGCGGAGGAGGCACCGGGGCGGGGCAATCACTGGGGCATGGCCACGCCGCACGAAGCGTTGCCCAGGGGAACGCGGGTAAGCGTTGGCATCAAGGGCTCCCTGAAGCAGATACTCCTCGGGCCGTCGTCGGTTACCGACGGCACACAGAATCTGGTGGGGGCGCTGCGCACGGCTATGGGAGTATGCGGTGCCCGGAACATCAGGGAGATGCACCAGACCGAAGTCGTCATAGCGCCAGCCATAAAGACGGAGGGTAAGCACTTCCAGTTGGCGCAGAGGGCGGCCGCATGCTAGTTGGCGGGTAAGTGCATGTTACCGAAGGTGGACAGGGCCATGCACTTGACTTGCTAGCTACGGGCTGCTAGATTATCTGTTGTTGTGTCGACGAGGATATAGGGATGACTGTTGGGATGGGCACATAGCCTGTCCCTTCGTTTTGTCAGAGTAACGCTGGAGGCTCGAATACGTGGATATTGAAATGCTGCCGGTGCTGCTGGCTGCGCTTCTGGCTCTTGTGTTCGCCGGCTATCTGGCACGCTTCATACTGCGACAGGACGCCGGTACAGAGAGAATCAAGGAGATCGCCTCTGCCATCCAGGAAGGTGCGAGGGCTTTTCTGTTTGATGAATACCGGGCTCTGGCCATCGTCACCATCGTCATCTTTATCATCTTCGCCGCCGCTCTCGAGCCACGGCCCTGGGTTGGCATCGCCTACCTCGCGGGCACGATAACCTCCGCGGTCGCCGGCTATCTCGGCATGAGCATTGCCGTCCGGGCCAACTCGCGCACTGCTACCGCCGCGACTTCGAGCTGGGCCAAGGCGCTCAAGATAGCCTTCTCTGGCGGGGCCGTAATGGGATTCTGTGTTGTCGGGCTCGGACTCCTCGGGTTGACCGTGACCGCTATTCTGACGAATGACCATCACGTGTGGCTCGGCTACGCCGTTGGCGCGTCCATCGTTGCACTCTTCCTCAGGGTTGGCGGTGGCATATTCACTAAGAGCGCGGACGTGGGTGCCGACCTCATTGGCAAGGTCGAGGCAGGTATCCCCGAAGACGACCCGCGCAATCCCGCGACGATTGCTGACAATGTCGGCGACAATGTTGGCGATATTGCCGGGATGGGCTCAGACTTGTATGAATCCTATGTATCTGCGATAGCTGCGGCGATGGTTCTGGCCTACACCGGCGCGCTGTTCACCGACATAGACAAGGGCATCTTCTTCCCACTGCTGCTCGGTGCCATCGGTATCGTCGCAGCCATCGCCGGGACCTTTTTCGTCAGAGCGCCGGAGGCAGAGGGGACGTTCGAGGAGCAGACGGAGAGTGCGCACGCCACGATGAACCGTGGCGTATACGTTGCCAACCTGCTCATGGTGATAGGCGGAGGCCTTCTCACGTGGTTCTATCTCGGCTCCGGCGAAATGGGCGTCTTCTACGCCATGATCGCAGGCCTTGCGTGCGGCTTCCTGATTGGAATGGCCACGGAGTATTTCACCGGCGAGAAGAACCCGGTCAAGGGCATCGCCAGGGCGAGCGAGATGGGGCCGGCCACGACCGTCATCCAGGGATTTGCTGTCGGCCTGTTCAGCACCGTTGTGCCGGTCATCCTAGTGGCGGTGGCCACCTGGATTGCCCACTGGCAAGCGGGCCTGTTTGGCATAGCCATTGCGGCCGAGGGCATGTTGATCACCCTCGGAATGCTGCTCGCCATCGACTGCTATGGTCCCATAGCCGACAATGCTGCAGGAATGGCCGAGATGGGTGAGCTGGGCCAGGAGGTGAGAGAGCGGGCCGAGGCCCTGGACGCAGTCGGCAACACCACCGCTGCCATCGGGAAAGGCTTCGCCATCTCGTCAGCGGCGCTGGCAGCGCTCGCATGGCTGGCCACATACTTCAAGATATCCAATGACGAGCTCCTGGCCGAGGGCAAGGCCGCAGCTGTGTGGTCATTGGAGAACCCCGACGTTGTTATCGGCTTGTTCATCGGCGGCATGCTGCCGTTCATCTTCTCCGCACTGTCGATGAGGGCCGTCAGCTTCGGTGCCTACGCGGTCTGTAAGGAAGTCAGGCGCCAGTTCGAGCAGATGCCCGGGCTTATGGAGGGCACAGTCAGACCGAACTACACCCATTGTGTTGACATAACCACGCGCAAGGCCCTCAAAGGCATGATTGTGCCGGGCCTGCTGGTGGTCATCGTGCCTCTCATACTCGGCTTCGGGCTGGGGTTGGAGGCCCTGGCCGGGTGCCTGGCAGGAGCGCTCGTGAGCGGGTTCGTCCTGGCGATACTGATGGCGAACGCCGGTGGTGCCTGGGACAACGCCAAGAAGTACATCGAGGCCGGACACCACGGCGGCAAGGGCAGCAGCGCACACAAGGCCGCAGTTATCGGAGATACGGTCGGCGATCCTTTCAAGGATACCGCCGGCCCGTCGTTGAACATATTGATCAAGGTCGTGGGCAAGGTCGCGGTGATCTTCGTGCCGATCTTCGTGTTGGTGGCCACGTAGTCACGCGCGTCCGAAGCGAGTAATGGATAGCCGATCTTCTGGACTAATGAGCATGGACCGGGAGCCGCGTGCTGGGCTCTGGTCGGTGCTCATTTTCACATAAGCTGAGAGAGAAAGGAGGGTCGAGGGATTGGGCTTGATATGGATTGTCCCTGCAGCCGGCGTCTTCGCAGTCGTCTTCGCCATATTCCTCGTTAGAGACGTACTGCGACGCGATACCGGCACGCCTGAAATGGAGAGGATCGGCGACATGATTTTGGAGGGCGCCCTCGCGTTCCTCCGTCGCCAGTACACCACCATAGGCATCATCGCCCTATTCACGGCGGTCATTGTCGGAGCTCTCGTCGGTACTCTCGACGGGGAGAAAGGCATCCAGGGCATGACCGCGATCGGCATAGCTTGGAGAACAGGTGTGGCTTTCTTGGTGGGTGCCTTCTGTTCCGCGGTCTCAGGCTACATCGGGATGTACGTCTCGGTGAAGTCGAACGTCCGCTGTGCCGCTGCGGCCCGAAGGAGCCTGAATGAGGCCATTACCGTGGCGCTAAGGGGTGGAGCGGTCTCCGGGTTTCTCATCGTTGCCTTGAGCCTCATCGGCGTGGCCATCATGTTCTACGCCTACGGGGGCGCCGACAACCCGGACATTGCGCCGCACACCATTATCGGTTTTGGCTTCGGTGCTAGCTTCGTCGCTCTGTTCGCCCAGCTCGGCGGTGGAATATACACCAAGGCTGCGGACATGGGCGCTGACCTCGTCGGCAAGGTCGAGGCCGGCATACCGGAGGACGACCCCAGGAATGCCGCAGTCATAGCCGACCTCGTGGGCGACAACGTCGGCGACTGCGCCGGTCGTGGAGCCGACCTGTTCGAGTCGACAGCGGCCGAGAACATCGGCGCGATGATTCTCGGCATAGTGCTTTACATAATCACAGACAACGCAGTCTTCGTGCTTTTCCCGCTCGTCGTTCGTTCCTTCGGCATCTTCGCCAGCATGATAGGCGTGATGCTCGTCAAGGCCAAAGAGGACGAGAACCCGATGAACGCCCTCAATCGCGGCTACTTCATTGCGATTGCGCTGTCAATGGGCGGCATGGTAGCGGCTGTGCTGGTCATGCTCGGCACTGACTACGCGTGGCTCATCGGAGCCGGCGTGGTGGGTATCGCGGCGAGCATACTGGTCGTATTCATAACCCAGTACTACACCGAGCCAGGGCACAGACCGGTGGACGGCATCGCGGAGGCTTCTCGGACAGGGCCTGCGACGAACATCGTATCGGGTACCGCTGTGGGCTTCGAGACCACGCTGGCAACGGCCTTCGCTATCGGCCTGCCGCTTCTTCTGGCATACTGGATGGGTGAGATGGCAGTCGAAGCTGCGGGCCTCGGTCCGCAAATGGAGGCTCTCGGCCACGGCGGGGGTGGAGTGTTCGGGACTGCTGTGGCTACAATGGGTATGCTCATGACATGCCCGTTCATTCTGACCATGGATACGTTCGGCCCGATCACGGACAACGCCAACGGCGTTGTGGAGATGGCCGGTGAGGGCGGTTCTGCCCGGGCGATAACCGACCGCCTGGATGCAGTCGGCAACACCACCAAGGCACTAACGAAGGGCTTCGCGATGGTATCCGCCGGATTGGCGGCCTTCCTGCTCTTCCAGGCCTATCTCGAGAGGGTCGCACTGCTCAGAGAAATACCGGTGTTCGACGACGTGAACATCGCCCGCGTGGAGGTCTTCGTCGGCGCTCTGGCCGCAGTCATGCTCGTCTTCCTTTTCAGCTCGATGGCCATCAGGGCCGTGGGCAATACGGCGAGCAAGGTAATCGCGGAAGTCAGGCGACAGTTCCGCGAGGACCCGGGTATCATGGAGGGAACATCGAGGCCGGACTACAGCGGCTGTGTAGACATAACAGCCAGGGCCGGCCTGCGGCAGATGATCGTTCCCTCGCTACTCGTTGTCCTGACACCCGTAGTCCTTGGTGTGGTCTTCAGCCGAATACCGGGGTACGATGCGGCGATGGCGGTAGCGGCGTTCCTGATGGTGGGAACGATAGGGGGCATCCTGCTGGCCAGCTTCTTCAATAACGGAGGTGGTGCCTGGGACAACGCCAAGAAGCTCATCGAGAGCGGAGAACTGAAGGACGAAAACGGACAGGTTATCGGAAAGGGCACTGAGGCACATGCCGCTGCGGTGGTCGGCGATACGGTTGGTGATCCGTTCAAGGATACCGCCGGTCCTTCGCTGCACGTGGTGGTCAAGCTGCTGAGTACGATTACTCTGGTGCTCTGCCCGCTCTGGGTGACGCTGGCCTAGAGGGCTCTTCCGCCAACGGAGATGCAAGTCTGGAACCCCTTCCTCATACGAGGAAGGGGTTCCTTCTACGTTCAGTACCTATAGTAGTCGCCGGGCCATGGCCGGGGTACACCCTGGTCTCGTCCGGCAGGGACATCAGTTTGGTCATTATGCTGTGGATCAGCGTGCCATAGTCACCGCCGGACATGTCAGTCCTTCCAATCCCGAAGTTGAATAGCGTATCGCCGGAGAACACGACTCCGTCACCGAGCAGTGAGATGCCACCCGCGCTGTGGCCGGGGGTGTGAAGTACGGTGAACTTGAGATCACCTACCTCGATCACATCGCCATCGTGGAGGAGGATGTCAGGCTTCGGCGGGGCTTTGAAGGAGCCACTCATCACGACCCCCACCATCCTGCCGAACACGGAGGGCAGCATGCTCTCGGAGTCCAACTCGTGGACGGCGTAGTCGGCCTTCGTGGCCTCCTTGACCTGCGCGAGTGCACCCACGTGGTCGAGGTGGTTGTGGGTCGCCACGATCAGTTTCACCTTCAACCCCAGGTCGTTCACGGTTCTCAGTATCGCATTCCCGTCAGCGCCCGGATCAATGATCATGCCTTCCTTGGTTGCCTCCGAACCAACGACGAAGCAGTTCGATCCAAACGGTCCGACTACGAGTTCCCTGATAATCATTCGTTCCTCCCCGGGATATTGTCCGGGCGGCGGCCGGATGTTGTCAAGGCTTTACACCTACAGACAAAGCTGCTAACCTTAGCTTGCCCATCACGAGTGAGAGTACGGGAGATCGGTGTTGACTGAGCAGACAGAACCCAAAGTGACAATGGAGAAGCTGGTGTCGCTGTGCAAGCGGCGCGGCTATATCTTCCCTTCCAGCGAGATCTACGGCGGGCTGGGGGCCTGCTATGACTACGGGCCGCTCGGCGTCGAGTTCAAGAACAACATCAAGGCCGCGTGGTGGAGATCAGTGGTCCAGGAGAGGGACGACGTCGTCGGCCTCGACGCCTCGATCCTGATGCACCCGCAGACGTGGGTAGCGAGCGGCCACGTCGACGGCTTCGCAGACCCGCTCGTGGACTGCAAGGAGTGCCACCGGCGCTGGCGTGCCGACGACCTGGAGGACGCGAAATGCCCCGACTGCGGCGGTGAACTAACAGAGCCCAGGATGTTCAACCTCATGTTCAAGACATTCGTGGGAGCCGTGGAGGACGACGCTTCGGTGGTGTACCTGCGCCCGGAGACGGCGCAGGGCATCTTCGTCAACTTCGAGAACGTGCTCGCTTCGACGCGCAAGAAGCTGCCCTTCGGCATCGCGCAGATAGGGAAGTCCTTCCGGAACGAGATCACGACCGGCAACTTCATCTTCAGGATGCGCGAGTTCGAGCAGATGGAGGTGGAGTACTTCGTCAAGCCCGGCACGGACGAGGAGTGGTTCAAGAGCTGGATCGACGAGAGATACGAGTGGTATATCAGGTATGGCATCAGCAGAGACAACCTCCGTCTGCGTCAGCATTCCAGCGATGAACTCGCCCACTACGCCAAGGACTGCTCCGACATCCAGTATCGCTTTCCGATCGGCTGGTCCGAGCTCGAGGGCATAGCCAACCGCACCGACTTCGACCTCAAGCAGCACGCAGTGACCAGCGGCAAGAGCCTTACCTACTACGACGATGAGACGAAGGAACACGTGGTGCCTTATGTGATCGAGCCTTCTGCCGGTGTGGACCGTTCTGCTCTCGCCTTCCTCTCTGATGCCTACGACGAGGAGCCTGACAAGGATGAGATTCGGGTCGTGCTCAGGCTGCACCCGGCGCTGGCACCGATCAAGGCGGCCGTGCTCCCCCTGAGCAGGAACGAGAAGCTGCGACCGCTGGGCAGGGAAGTGCACGACTCGATCCGCGACCGCTGGATGACACAGTACGACGATGCTCAGAGCATCGGAAGGCGCTACCGCAGGCAGGACGAGATAGGGACGCCCTTCTGCGTCACCATCGACTTCGATTCACTCGAGGACAACCGAGTTACCATACGCGAACGGGACTCCATGCGGCAGATACGAGTCCCGATCGATAGCCTCAGGACCACGCTCGATGCGAAACTGAGCGGCGAACCACTGGAGGTCCTGCCCCCAGGTGGATCGTTTTGGTTGGGCTTCGATGATCAGTCGCAGTAGGCCTGTCGAGCCCCCCCGATCCGACCGCACGCGGACGCGTGTTTCCTGAGACAGATGGTGTCCAATGGAGATTGCATTAGGCGTAGCCATCGGACTTGTCGCAGCCCTCGCTGCGATCCTCGCCTTCATTCTCCGGCGACGTAGTCGCCCTCAGGGCCGCCTCGAGGATGCAGGGGTACTCATGGACTACCTGCGGGATCTGGCGGGTGTGCGGGCTCGTGTGGACAGCATGGCGGTTGGCCAGGAAGGTCTCCGCACCGGCCTTACATCGCTGGAGAGCGGGCTCAGAGGACTCGAAGCCAAGCTGATCGAGTCCACCGGATCGGTGAAGGACTCCGTTCTGAGAGACTTCGCTGAGGCCAGGAGGACTCTGGAGGTGATCCGCGCCGAGTTGGAGGCGCGCAAGCAGCTGGAAAGGGACCTCCAGGAGAGCTCGCGTCGCATCGAGGCGGTCATAGCAGGCGGGAGGTCGCGGGGGAGGGCCGGGGAGAACATACTCGCTGAGGCTTTCAAACAGTTCCCGCCGCATATCGTCGAGACCAACTTCAAAGTGAACGGGCATCCCGTTGAGTACGCGCTCGTACTGGTCGACGGCAGGCGCGTGCCGGTGGACTCCAAGTGGGCAGCCGCCGAACTGATTGACGGCCTCGAACGTGAGGCGGATGCAGCGGCTCGGGAGAGGATCATCGGCCAGATAGAGCAGGCCGTCCTGGCTAAGGTCAGGGAAGTACGTAAGTACATCGACCCGTCGTCAACCACCCCATGGGGGGTTGCCGCGATCCCGGATGCTGCCTTCGCCGTATGCAGGAACACCCATCTCCAGGCCTTCTCCGACAGAGTCATGCTGATGCCCTTCAGCCTGGCCGTGGTGTACTTGCTGTCCCTCTATCAGCTACACCTGGAGTACTGCCGATCGGTGGACATGGACAAGCTGGAAGGATACGTTGATCAGATCGACAAGGGCATGGACAAGATTGGCGCGGAGTTGGACAACAAAGTGTCACGCGGGACTGCCATGATTGCCAACGCCTTCGACGAATGCAAGCGGCAGCTTGGCGCAATGCGTGGCGCCACGTCGTATCTTCGCAGCCTGCCTGCGAACACCGGTCCAACTGCAGCACTCGACGTTGGATCTCCTGAGCCGGAGAGCGACGAGGTCAGAAGCACCGAGGCTCCCGGGAACATCTAGTCATGCGGATACTCCACTTCGCAGACCTCCATCTCGGCGTCGAGACCTATGGGCGGGTTGATCCCGCGACGGGGCTGTCGACACGGCTGGGGGACTTCCTGTCGGCCCTCGACGAGGTGGTCGACTATGCCACAGGCGAAGACATAGACCTCGTGCTGTTCTGCGGTGATGCCTACAAGAACCGCGATCCCGGCCAGACGTACCAGAGGGAGTTCGCCAAACGTATCAAGCGTCTCAGCGACAGCGGCATTCCGGTCTTCCTGCTCGTCGGCAATCACGACTTGCCGAACGCGGTAGGGCGGGCAACTGCCGTCGAGATATTCGATACGCTGTCCGTCAACAGCGTTACCGTCGCCGGTCGCCCGGAGACCCACCTCATCAGCACGAAGAACGGCCCGCTACAGATCGTGGCCCTGCCCTGGGCACGGCGGGGCGCTCTGCTGGCGAGGGAGGACCTCAGAGGACTCAGCTCGCACGAGCTGAACGAGAAGCTGCAGGCCATACTAACGGACTGGCTCGATGCAGAGGTTGCACATATCGATCCGGACGTACCGGCAATCCTCGCAGCCCACGTGGCGCATTCAGGGGCTGTTGCAGGTTCGGAGTACGCGATGGTGATGGGGCGCGACTACGTTATCATGCAGAGCACGATAGCGAACCCGGCGTTCGACTATGTGGCGCTGGGACACATGCACAATCGGCAGGTGATCGAGAGTCCGGTTCCAGTGGTCTATCCGGGAAGCCTGCAGGCGATTGACTTCGGGGATGAAGGTCAGGAGAAGGGCTTCTACGTCGTAGAGCTGGACGGATCGGCCGGTCGCGGTGCGCGCCTGAAATCCTATGACTTCCATCCTGTCACGACCCGGCGGTTCCTTACTATCGATGTCGAAGCCAATACCGAGGACCCGACTGCCGCGGTCCTCGACGCCATCGGCCATCGGGATGTCAAGGACGCCATAGTGCGAGTGAGGATCGCGGTGTCGGGCGAGAAGGAAGGCCTGCTCAGGGACAGCGAGATACGGAAAGCTCTCGGGGATGCCCACTACGTAGCAGCCGTGTCCAGGGACGTGCACAAGACGCATCGATCGAGGGCAGCCGGGCGGGCTGCGGAGAGCATGTCAACCCTGGAGGCGCTGGAGCTGTACTGGAGGTCAAAGCAGACCCCTGACGAGCGCATCAAGACCCTGCTCAAGTATGCGGATGAGTTAATCATGGAGTCGTCAGGGCCGACGCCCTAGGCGGTTTGCTTCGCCTCTGAGTCGGACACGGCAAGATGCGGGGGCTTTTTCAAACAACCGGAATCCTGCGGGTACACCCAGGCTTGCGTCTTGAGGCGTGTGCTTGCTAGAATGTCGCTATTCCAGGGAGGGTCTCCGACCGGAACGAGGAACCACAAATGATCGGGCTCCTGGCGAAACTCATCGGCCTCATCCTGGCTCCGTTCAGGATTATCCTGACCTCTGCGCTGCGGGTTGTCGGCCTGTTCCTCGGGTTGGCGATTGTGGTCGCGATTGTCTGGCTCGTGCTTACTCAATGCTAGCCGCAATCGCGTGAGTGTACCGACCTCCGCTAGGCTCATCGAGGTGTCCAGTGTATTGTAGAAACTGCGGCAGGGATCTGATTGGCAGGCCCGGGATCTGTCCCGGCTGTGGGGCCAAGCCCACGGCCGGCACCGGCTATTGTCAGGCCTGCGGCAGCGCGACCGACACCCTGGCCGAGGTATGTGTCCATTGTGGCGCTAGGCTGAGCCGCGCCAACGTATCCCCCAAGTCCAGACTCGCCGCGGCCCTCCTGTGCTTCTTCCTGGGCGAGCTGGGTATACACCGCTTCTACATCGGCAAGATCGGCACGGGGGTTGCCATCCTCGCGCTGAACGCCGTAGGCACGCTCACCGCCTGGTTCCTGGTGGGTATACCCTTCCTGGTGGTTGCCGGAATCTGGGTCTTCGTTGACCTGATCCTGATTCTCATTGGCGTCATGCGCGACGCCGACGGGCTGGAGATCACCAGGTGGTGAGGCCAATGCCCGTGCCCCCATCACTCCCAGTCTGACGTACGCAACTGGGAATGTCGCCTGTGACTAACGTAATTGCCGAGCAGATACTATCGCCTGTGGTACTGAGGACTAACGGTCGTTACGATTTGACCGGGGCAACCGACCGATTGGGCTATTGTAGCCCGGCCGAGTCGAGCCTATACTCAGAACCAGCTAGTGAGAGCGCTTGACGTTCGAGCTAGCAGTCATCATGCTCTTGCCCTTGGTGCCATGGAGGCCAGCCGAACGGCTGGCCTCCAGCCATTTCCAGGCCGCGGTTGTCCGCACCACAAACGCCGTCTTATACTAGTAGCCGGGTCCGAAGAGCCCCACGCAAAGAACGTCCGGCGTTGCCGGCGGAGCGAAAATGGTTCCCGTCAGGCTTACCCTCAAGAATTTCATGTGCTACCACGATGCCGTTCCTGAACTTGACTTCGACACGTTTCACGTCGCCTGCCTGAGCGGGGAGAACGGGCACGGGAAGTCAGCGATCCTGGACGCCATGACCTGGGCGCTGTGGGGCAAGGCCAGAGCGAGGAGCGACGATGACCTGGTCTACGCGGGGGAAAGGGACATGGAGGTGCAATTCGATTTCGCCGTCGGGCACGAGCGCTTCCGCGTGATCCGAAAGCGCTCCAAGGGCTCGATAAGGCGGACCGGGCAGAGCGTCCTGGAGCTTCAGGTTGCGACTCAGGCCGGATTCACATCCATGTCGGGCGGCACGATACGCGAGACCGAGAGAAAGATCGTAGACCTGCTGCGTATGGACTACGACACGTTCATCAACAGCGCCCTTCTCCTGCAGGGTCGAGCGGACGAATTCAGCATGAAGCGGCCCGGGGAACGGAAGCAGGTCCTGGCCAATATCCTGGGGCTCTCGCTGTACGACGCACTCGAGAAGGTGGCCCGGGGGCACAGCCGGGACCGGGATGTCCGGCAGCGAGACCTCGCCGTCGATCTGGCACGTATAGACAAACAGCTCGAGTCGAAGCCTGCATACGAGGCGGCATTTGTCGAGGCCCAGGAAGCCCTGGACGACGTAACGGGGCGTCTGGCGGCACAGGAATCGGACCTCGTCTCCCTCCGCCAGTCCAGAGACCTCCTGAAGGCCCGGATGGGTGAGGCCGGCGACCTGGCGAGGCGCATCGACGATACGAACCACCAGATCAGGTACCTGGACTCGCAGATCGCTGAGGTCAGCCAGCGTATTGGCAAGTGCGAGCAGACTCTATCAAGCTACGAGGAGAGCGCTGCGCTGGTCCGGACACGCTTGCAGGAGGTGGAGAAGGTCGAGAGTGACCTGGTGGAGAAGAGGGGGCTTGCGGAGGACCTGTCGAAGCGAATCCACCATCTGGATATGGCCAACGCCACGCTGAGGGAAGAGATGGTCGGCCTGAAGAAGAAGGTCGACCTTCTCGATGAGGATACAGCTGAGTGCCCGCTGTGCGGGACCCTCCTCGGAGAGGAGAGCAAGGGGCACATTCTGGAGCGATACCGGGCGGAAGGCATCGAGAAGGGCGACGCCTTTCGATCAAACGAAGCCGAGATGAAGACTAAGAAGGCCGAGTTGAATAGCGTGAGGGCTGAGATCACCAGGCTAGAGTCAACGGCCCGCGCCGACCGGACACGCTACGAGAGGCAATCGGAGGCCCTGGAGCGGGACCGCAACGATGCCGAGAGCAGGCTGCCCCAGGACAGGACGGCCTTGGCACAGGCGGAGGAGAGCGTGCAGCGATTGCGCGTTAGCCTCGAGGAAGACACCGAAAAGAGGGACGCCGTTCTCAAGCTCTCGGAGGGCCTGCCGGCCATCGAGAAGAGCGTTGCCGAGGCCGAGGCGGCGCATCGTGACCTCAAAGGTCAGGAGCAGGAGTACCGGAGCCGGCTTACGGAGCTGCAGGCGGCCCTGCGAAGCTGCGAGAGGCTCGAGGCCGAGAGGGAGGAGAAAAAGAAGGCCGCACACGGGGCAATCGAGGAGAAAGCTATATACGATGAGCTGGCGGTAGCGTTCGGCAAGAAGGGGGTGCAGGCGCTCATAATCGAGTCCGTCCTGCCTGAGATCGAGGAGGAGGCCAACAGGCTGCTGGGCCGCATGACCGACAACCGCATGCACGTGAAGCTGGAGAGCCAGAAGGACACGGCCAAGGGCGAGACCGTCGAGACGCTCGACATCAGAATATCGGACGACCTCGGCACCCGCAACTACGAGATGTTCAGCGGCGGCGAGGCCTTCAGGGTGAACTTCGCATTGAGGATCGCGCTGGCCAAGCTCCTGGCCAGAAGGGCCGGGGCACCCCTCCCCACCATCATCATCGACGAAGGCTTCGGCACACAGGACAGCACGGGCAGGGAGAGGCTGGTCGAGGCGATCAACTCGATACAGGACGACTTCGAGAAGATCCTGGTGATAACCCACATAGAGGAGCTAAAGGACGCGTTCCCGGTGCGCATCGAAGTCACGAAGGGGGAGGACGGCTCGACCTTCTCGGTCAACTAAGCGAGCGGCTGACTACGCACGCGAGTAGCCCGTGTGTGGCACGAATGATATAATGAGGCGGCGAGCCAGGCTGTGGCCACAATCGACTCGCGCTTCTATTTCAACTGAGGGGTATCCTGTAATGGCTGACATCAACAACAAGTGCGGGGACTGCAAGCAGTTCAACCCGAAGGAAGGCGAGAAGTTCTTCAACTGCACCAAGGCCGCCCACGGCGGCACGAAGTACGGGATGCAGGTGCGAGCTGACTCCAATGCATGCGACGCATTCGCGCCGAAGTAGCACCCTCCCGGAAGGGGGATGCCCCCGACAGGGCTGAGAGAGGGGAACATGCTCAAGCTCATTCTTTCGGACACGAATCTGTGCCCCAGCTCCTGCGAGTGCTTTGAGCCGGTCAAGGGCGAGAGGCTCGTGGAGTACTGCAACCTGCCGACCGGCGATTGGGTGGTCAAGGTAAAGGATGGCGAGCTGCAGGAGTGCCCCCTCGGGAAGTGGGACCTCAAGGTGGCCAAGGGCATCATGCCCACCGGCGACTAGCCCGCGCCGGACTCACACGGGCAGCGGTAGAGACAATGACCGGGAAGAGCCGAGAACAACTGCTGGAGGAAGTCGTCAGCCTGGAGCTGCGCATGTTCATGGTGATCGAGCCGGTGATACCATCGGCGTGCCAGGAGCAGCCCGAGGCCTTCAAGCTGATGAGGGCGGCGAGTCACGCGGTCCTCTCCGACGAGACACTCGAATCGTACCTGAATGACCTCGAGGAAGCCGTGGACGAGAGCCGGAACCTGGTCGAGCTGAAGTACGCCCGCATCGACCATCTGATACCGGCTCTCAGCGACAGCCCGCTGATCGACGAGATCGTTGAGACGGAGAGCGCCTGGCTCAAGGAGCTGGAGCAGAAGTACCCGAACACGTTCGTTGGCCGCTCCGACTTCGCGATAAGCACCTACCTCAGGAGCGAGCTGGAGACCTACTCCGACCGCACGCTGCAGCTCTACCACAAGGACATCCAGAAGGCCAAAGAAGAGGGGCGGAACCTGGTCGGCGAGCGATACACGTACCTCTTCCAGCAGATCGGTTACGACTCGATAGAGGCAATGGAGCAGGAGCGGAAGAAGGGCTGATCACGGCTCCCGCTTTCGACAACACCTGCTCCCCCCGAATCACAGCTACCAAAGCACATCGGTACTCTAGTCATACCTGCATACCAATAGCCTCGGCCAAGGCTCGCATCGAGCGCCACTTGCATTCGCTCCGCTTTTCTCCTAGAATCTAGCGCGGACACACGGGGCTGTAGCTCAATTGGGAGAGCGCCTCCCTTGCACGGAGGAGGTCAGGGGTTCGAATCCCCTCAGCTCCACTGCGAACCCGCGATCACTAACACCCAACGCCTACCTTCCACTGAACCCCCAATTGGCCTGAATAGGGCTGGTTACCGCCTAGCGGAAGTCGTGGGGGATGCTAGCGCTACCTTCCACGCCAGTGCAGGTCATATGATAGGGTTGCAGCCAAGAGCTCTCGCCTCGATTGCCGATCCGCGACGACATCATCAAGACCCAACTCCTTCGCAAGCGATTTCTCAAGGAATCGCCTCACCGTGTTAAGCTGATGCGGGTCTACGTATGGTGCTTCGCCATGCAAGATGTTATCGCGGAGCCGCTTGAGGGCAGGTAACTGACTCAGGTCCTCGGCATTGCCAGCGAATCGAGCGTCCCAATATGTTTGGAACTTGTGGGCAAGGGGGTAGTCCGCTAGGCGACACAAAACCAGGTTGCGCAGGTTTGCGTCAATCTCCGGCCTAGCCACAGCGAAGTACTCCCTGAGTTCACTATGTTCTCGTCTCTCTGGCCTAGATTCGAGGGAAGCAAAGAACCCGCTGCAAAGCGCCTCCAAACCGATGAAGAAAGCAACAAACGAGTCCAACGGCGATTCGCTGCTTGCTCCCTTCTCATACCAACGGAGAGCTAGGCTCAGAGCTCTGTTGAACGGAGACAAGCGCAGAGATGTCAACCCTCGTTCAGGCGAAGCCGCTAACTGCGTGTCAAGGTGGGATTCGACAAGCTGCCTCAGAGGAAAATATACATCCCCACTCTCCTTGAGAACACTGCTGGAGTAGTGCTCCGAGAACACCTGCTCGCCTAGTATCTCCTCACCGAAGCAAAGCGTCAGTAGCCCAAGGGCAGCCTCCACATTCCTACGAGCAGTCTGTCTAGCTAACTCCTCGTCATCATCCCAGACAGTCGACAGAATCTCGATCAGGTCACCATCTGCCGTTATCTCCTGAATGATTCCTTCCACTGAAGAAGTGCCGTCCGTACTCTCTACCTCATCACGGAATCCAGTTACCCTGTGCCCCGTCATTTGGCCTTTTGAAAATCGAATGCGCAAGCTACGGTCGATAATGACAAATGGCTCCGGCCAGCTTGCCTTGATTGGTTGGATAACGAGGCGATAAGAGTAGCCATAGTCCCTTCCGAGAACCAGCTTGCTGGGCGGCCCATCCCATCCCTTTGGCCCAGGCCAGACATATGTCCAGCCATCACGCTCCCAGCGTACTCTGGCCAGATCGGGGGTCTTCGTCGAATCAGTGCCTGGACTGCCCCGCCAGCTAATTTGGTAATATTGCATCGGCGGCGACGTGACCAGGGATCCTTCGGGATCTGTATAGGGACCGTCCCAATGGCCGAAGCGCTCAGGACTATCGGCCGTTCTGGTAAACAGTTCAACGGTGTATCCGTTGGGCAGGCTAGCATCGAAGCAAATGAATCCTCTCTCATACTCTTCCTGAGTTAGAATCAACTCACACCTCCTTCTCGGTACCGAAAGACCGTCATATCTTCCCCCTGGACTTGCCCTCGGGGTCCAACACGTGCGAATACGTCGCAAATCTTACGCGGCAATTTTCAGGCCCTCACCTCGCCCAGGATGTGGTGTCTGCTATAAGTATAGTTCTCGCAATAGACTATCGCAAAAATGGGGGAACCAAGCAAGGCCAATGAGACTCGATGGATCGAACCTTCAATAACCTACGAGGACACTCCCACGCCAAACCTTCCCACCTCCGGGTCGTCGAGCAGCTCCCACTCCCCCGCACCCCCTCGCTGAGCGCGGCCACCTCGATGTGCAGCATGGCGATGCCGCAGTCCAGGCGCTTCGATATGTAGAAGTCGAAGGAGGGGCGATTGTCCATCGACACTGTGATGCTGTTTGGCTCGACGTGGAAGCGCCACGGCTGCCTGTTGACGGCCGAGGGGGCCAGTCGCGCGGCCTCCAGACCCGCCCGCACCCAGCCCGGCCATTCGTCGGCGGCAAGCCCCGAGCACATTTCCCCGAGCTGCTTGCGGCGGTGCGTGAGCCCGAAGCCGGTCATGAGCCTCTCCTCTCGGGTGAAGCTGTCGGGAGAGTGGCCCACGGGCGTCACGCAGAGCACCCTCTCGCCGGATCGGGCGTCCACCAGCGACGCGGCCACCTTTGGCCGGAAGAAGCCGCCGACCCAGCAGGTCGCCAGTCCCATCGCCGTAGCTTCGAGTATGATCCCCTCGCCCACGTAGCCCAGCTTCTCCTGGACGTGAGGGTCGCTCATGTCCCCCACGAAGGCGATGAAGGCGGGTGCGGCCTTGATCTTGCCGTAGGGCCCGACTGCGCCACGAAAGACCTTCTCCGGCGACTGTGTGACCAGCTTCGCGCGCACCCCGCTGAACGGTGTGAAGCCGGCGCAGAGCTGCTCCAGACGGGCGAGGGTATCCGCGTCGAGCGCCTCACCGGTGTACTGGCGTCTCGATCGCCTGGCGGGTATAGCCCGGTACCACCTGGAGAAAGGGATGTCCACGACTGATCTCCGTACGTGCCCCAAGGCCAATCTTGGGGGATGCCTCGCCGGAAGTCAACAAGCCGGGCGCACGTGGCGGCGCTATAGGCAAAGGGGAAATGGGGTGAATGAAACAGGACTCGTGTCCGGCCAGGGGTCTCTCGGGTGCTCGGGGGTCGCCTAAGCGCCCTTGCTCTTCTTGCGGCCGGACGTTGCAGCAGACTTGGAGGTGCCGTTGTTCCGGGACTTGGGAGTGGTCTTCTTGGCGGCCTTGGGCGAAGCCGCCTTAGCGGGCTGTGCCTGCTCTGGATCGCCCGTATCGGGCAGGCCACAGACGGTAAGCTCCTCCTGCTGGATGGCTAGCCAGTTGTTGCACAGGTCCATCATGACCGCGTGGGCGCGCTCGCTGGCGTTGAGCTTGCGAAGGATCGCCGTTACGTGTTTCCTTACAACGTCTTCGTCGACGCCCAGGATGGCGGCTATCTGCCTGTTGGAGTTGTCCTCGGCGATGAGGTTGAGGAACTGTATCTCCTTCTGCGTCAGCTTGGGGACCATGTCCTCGCCGGAGGCAGGAGAGGCACTCATGTCCTCGAAACGTTCGAGCAGCCTGGTGGCCACCCTGGGTCTCTCGTCGATCTCGTCGTTGATCGCGTACTCGCCTGCGGCGGCGCGCTGAATCGCGTCAGACAGTATCTCCACCGTGCTGTCCTTGCTCAGGTAGGCGGCGGCCCCGATCTTCATGGCATCGAAGAGGTCGTCCGCGTTGGGGTCTGAGCTCAACAGCACGACCCGGGTCGACGGATGATTGCGGACAATGCGCTTGCACAGCTCGGTCCCGTTGCCCGAAGAACACTGCACATCCAGCAGGGCAACATGAGGCGAGCTCTCCTCGATGGTCCTGAGCACAGCCTCCTGTCCCTGTCCGGGATCGCAGTCAACTATCTCCAGCACATCGAGGCCGTTGTGGTGTGCAAGCGCCTTGCGCACGCCGGCCCTGAAGATCGGCTGATCATCAATTATCAGGACTACTGTCTTCGGCATATGTCACCAAGATACCGGGGCTGTCTATGCGTTGACACGCTGGACTGTTTTGGCCTCCCGCGTCTGCTCCAGCAGTAGCACGGCGATATCCTCAGGCTTGAACCTTCTGTCGCCACGTGGCCCAATGCGATAGGCTTTGAGAACGCCCTGGTCACTCCACCTTCGAAGCGTGTTGCTGTGAACGTGGAGCAGCTGGCTTACTTCTCTTACGGTGAGCATCGTACTCGTGGTGCTGTCGATTCTCATTTCTACCTCCCTCTCGCCTGATGCCACCTGGTATCCACTATAGCCATCGCAGATTTAGGCCACAATCACCCAAACGTTCAATTTGGCGAGGAAATCGTATAGGGAAAGAAGTCCCGTTTTTGGAGGTTATGAGCGGTGGAGTGAATAGACAGTCCTCTTTTTGCCTGTACTGTAGTCCCTGTTACCAGCCCGACGCGCTCGCTTTGGGACGGCAGCGTGATGCATAGTCGGCTACCGGGGCCTTCAGCCAACCCGCCCGCTGATCGGAACACGTTGGCCTGCGCCCGTTGACGGTGCGGACTTTGTGCTGATATGATCGATTTGGACACGCGTAATGGAGAACACGAGCGGGTGACATTCCGCGATAAGCTCAGGGCCGCGTCGCAATCAAGCCGGAGTCTTCTGTGCGTCGGACTCGACCCCGATCCTGCCCTGATGCCCAGACTGGGTGTCTTCGATTTCAACCGCGAGATCATCGATGCGACGTCGGACTTGGCCTGTGCCTACAAGCCGAACCTCGCCTTCTACGAGGCATTGGGTGTGGAAGGGCTCCGGGCCCTGGAGAAAACGCTCGCGCATGTCCCGAGCCATATCCCGGTGATAGGGGACTGCAAGAGGGGCGACATAGGTAACACGGCCGCTGCGTACGCGAAGGCCATGTTCGAGGCCCTCGGCTTCGATGCCGTGACCGTCAACCCCTATCTCGGGGGGGACTCGGTCGCTCCGTTCGTCGAGTACGGTGACAGGGGCGTGTTCGTCCTCTGCAAGACCTCCAATCCCGGCTCGGCCGACCTCCAGGACCTGGAGTGCAGAGCTGACGCCCCTGCCGGCCGTGCGCGGCCCCTGTTCGAGGTCGTTGCATTGAAGGCGCGCGAATGGAACAAGAGTGGCAACGTAGGGCTGGTGGTCGGAGCTACGCATCCCGATGAGATCGCGGCCATACGCGGCCTGTGCCCGGACATGCCTCTGCTGGTGCCCGGCGTTGGCACGCAGGGGGGTGATCTCGCTGCGGCGGTCCGTCACGGGGCGGGCACCGGGGGGGGCGACCTGATCATCAGTGTGTCGAGACAGGTGATCTTCGCTTCGAGCGGAGAGGACTTCGCACAGGCCGCACGAGACGCTGCCCTGAAGCTGCGCGAGCGGATAGCAGAGTACCTGGATGCCGGGCAGTGAAGCCATGGAGTTCTGCCTCGGTGACGTTCTGCGATTGCGCAAGAAGCACCCATGTGGGAGCACCGAGTGGGAGGTCTTCAGACTCGGCGCTGACATCGGGATCAGGTGTCGCGGGTGCGGCAGGCGGCTTCTCGTGGAGAGGCGAGTCCTCGAACAGCGGGTGAAAGAGACCGTGTCACGCGGAGCGGGCGAAGCCGAATAGTGCCATCCGGGGTTCTGCTCGGAGGAGGGCCAAGATGCTGGAGAGCTTCGATGGAAGGATGCCACAAGTGGCCGAGACAGCTTTCGTGCACCCGACAGCCCGTGTCCGCGGAGATGTGGTAATAGGTGACTACTCCATCATCTGGCCCGGGGTCTCAATCACCGGTGACTGGGGCACTATCACGATCGGGAAGTGTACCACCATTGAGGACAACTGCGTCATCCACGTGGCCACACTCGAGAACTGGGAGAACGACGTGAGAGGTCTCCTCACGATAGGCGACTACGTTACTATCGGGCACGGGGCGATAGTGCACGGGAGGAGGATAGGAAACAGGGTGCTGGTTGGCATGAATGCCACTATTCTACAGGAGGTCGAGATCGGTGATGAATGCCTCATCGCCGCCGGCGCGGTAGTGACGGAGGGGATGCGCATTCCCAACCGGTCGTTCGTTGCGGGGGTGCCGGCAGAGATGAAGGGTGAGCTGAAATCGAGCCAAGCGCATTGGGTGGGGGAGGGATGGGAAGGAGCCGACTCCTACTATGCGGAGTACATCGAGAAGCTGCGGAAGTCGGTCATCCTGGAGTAGAGACTCAGCATGCCATCGACCACAACAGGGTACTACCCCCATCTGGAATCCAATTTACAGGCCTGGGAAGCCATGTTATAATGCATTGTTCGTGAGATAGAAGATAGGAAGGTCATGATCGACAGAGAGAAAAAGAGCTCCATAGTCGAACAGTACAGGCTCCACGAGAACGATAGCGGCTCGACCGAAGTGCAGGTTGCGTTGCTTACGGACAGAATCAACACTCTGACGGAGCATCTAAAGACACACAAGCATGATCATCACTCCAGGAGAGGACTCCTCATGCTGGTGGGCCAGAGACGCAGCCTGCTTACCTACCTCAATAAGTCAGATGTCAACCGCTACCGCCAGTTGATAGCGAGTCTCGGACTCCGGAAGTAGCTATCCGAGTCAATCCGGGACGTTCGCATACTCATTCGGGAAAGGGTGTATCCTCATGACATATGCTTTTCAGACAGAAATAGGCGATCGAGTACTCAAGATAGAAACCGGAAGGTTCGCCGAACAGGCCAACGGGGCGGTAACGGTCCAATATGGGGACACCGTCGTGCTGGTGACAGCCTGCGCCAATCCGGAGCCCAAGGAGAGCACAGACTTCCTGCCTCTCACCATCGACTATGAGGAGAGACTGTACGCAGCCGGCAAAATCCCCGGCAGCTTCTTCAGGAGGGAGGGCCGGCCCAGCACCGAGGCGATACTGGCCTGCAGGCTGACCGACAGGCCGCTGCGTCCCCTGTTCCCCAAGGACTACCGGAACGAGACGCAGGTGGTGGTGACCGTGCTGTCGGCGGACATGGAGAACGACCCCGATATCCTGGCGATCATCGGGGCTTCCGCCGCGCTCAGCATCTCGGACATCCCCTTCGGGGGGCCCGTTGCCACCTGCCGGATCGGGTATCTGGACGGTCAGTACGTCGTGAATCCGACCTACTCGCAACTGGAGCAGAGCATGCTGGACCTGGTTGTCGTGGGCACGAGATCGGGGACAGTAATGGTCGAGGGTGATGGCAAGGAGGCACCGGAAGACGTCGTTCTTGGCGCGATCGCCGCCGGCCAGCGGACCAACGAGGAGGTGCTCAAGCTGCAGGAGGAGCTGGTGGCGGCTTGCGGCCGCCCGAAGGCGGAGCACAAGCCAAGGGAGATCGACGCGACCCTTCAGTCCGAGGTCACTGCCGTTATCAGAGAGAGGATCGGAGAAGGAGCGGCGTGGAAGAAGCAGGCCGACCGTAGGGCGGCGGTGGCGCAGCTGAAGCAGGAGGTCGAAGAGAAGTTCGGTGCTACCCACTCCGCCCAGGACCTGGCACCGGCGTTCGATGCCGGGTTGAAGGACGTTGTGAGGTCGGTGATACTCGAGCGGGGCGTCCGGCCCGATGGACGGCGTCCTGACGAGATCAGGGAGATAACCTGTGAGGTGGGGGCGTTCCCTCGAACTCACGGCTCGGGGCTTTTCACGAGAGGCCAGACACAGGTGCTCACTATCGCCACCCTCGGCTCGCCGGGGGAGGAGCAGCAGATTGACGGTATAGGGCAGGAGGAGTCCAAGCGGTACATGCACCACTACAACTTCCCGCCCTTCAGCAATGGCGAGGTCAAGCGACTTGGCTCGCCGGGGCGCAGGGAGATAGGTCATGGGGCTCTGGCGGAGCGTGCCTTGATCCCGGTCCTCCCCGACGAGGCCGATTTCCCGTACACCATACGTCTGGTGTCCGAGGTGCTGAGCTCGAATGGCAGCACATCCATGGCCAGCGTCTGCGGGAGCACGCTCGCGCTGATGGATGCCGGTGTGCCCATCAAGGCCCCGGTCGCCGGAATAGCCATGGGGCTGGTGATGGGCGAGGACGGCAAGTATGTGCTGTTGACGGACATACAGGGGCTCGAGGATGCCCTTGGCGATATGGATTTCAAGGTAGCCGGCACCGCCGAAGGAATCACGGCGCTCCAGATGGACATAAAGGTGAAGAGCGTGAGCCGAGAGGTCCTGGAGGACGGGCTGAAACAGGCCAAGGTGGCGCGTCTGTACGTACTGGAACGCATGAAAGAGACCATCGCCGCGAGCAGGCCCGAGTTGAGCAAGTACGCTCCACGCCTGACTAAGATACAGGTTGACCCTGACAAGATCCGTCACGTCATCGGCCCGGGGGGCAAGATGATAAGAACCATAACCTCGGAGGCCAAGGTCACGATTGACATCGAGAACGACGGCACCATTCTCATTGGCTCGCCGAACGAGGACGCAACGCAGAAAGCGATCAAGATGATCGAGGAGCTCACGCGCGATGCCGAAGTCGGTGGGATATACACGGGCCGGGTTACGAGAGTGATGAACTTCGGTGCCTTCGTGGAGATACTGCCCGGCAAGGAAGGTCTCGTACACATCAGCGAGTTGGCCGAGCACCAGGTAGACAAGGTGGAAGACGTGGTCAAGGTCGGGGATGAGGTCACAGTGATGGTGACCGAGATCGATCGTATGGGCAGGATCAACCTGTCACGTCGTGCTGTGTTCGAGAAGGAATCAGGGGTGCCCAGGGCCCAGGTCGGTTCCGGCCCCCGAAGTGGTCCTGGCTATCCGCCGAGGAGACGGCCCGATTCGAGATACCAAGGTGGACAGCGCGATAGAGAGCGCCCAAGGGGTGGTGGTAGTGGGCCCAGGAGACCGTTCAGGAAGGATTGACGAGTACTGTAGTGAATAAGGAGCCGGCTGCCGATGTCACAGATAAGGGTGGCGGTGCACGGTGTCTTGGGCAAGATGGGACAAGAGGTGCTCCGTGCGGTCTGCCATGATGCGGACCTGCAGGCCGTTGGCGCGGTTGACATAAGGGCGCAGGGTGACGCTTTCCCTCTCCCTGATGGAACCGGCTCGATACCTCTATCGGCTGACCTGGACTCCATCATCACCAGCAGCAGTCCCGATGTCCTCGTAGACTTCAGTACCGCTAGCGCAACCATGCCCGCCGTGCGAACTGCGGTGGGGCGCGGCGTACGAATGGTGATAGGGACGACCGGGTTATCCCAGGCCAATCAGGACGAGATAAGGGAGCTGTGCGCGAGCCGGGGGGTGGGGGCGGTAGTCGCTGCGAACTTCTCTCTGGCGGCGGCCATCATGGTACACGCATGCCGCACCGCCGCCAGGTTCTTCGACTACGCCGACATAATAGAGATGCATCACGAGCAGAAGCTGGACGCGCCATCGGGTACCGCTCTGGCCACGGCACGAGCGATGGTAGATTCAAGGGGCGGTGCGTTCTCTTACCCGAAGAGGTCGGGGGGTGAAATGGCCGCCAGCCGTGGCAGCGAGTACGAAGGGATCGCGATTCACAGTGTTCGTATGCCCGGCCTGCTGGCGCATCAGCAGGTAACTCTGGGAGCGCCAGGGCAGACTCTGACTGTGAGGCTCGACCAGATAAGCAGGGAAGCCTTCATGCCCAGCGTTGTCCTGGCCAGCAAGAGAGTCATGGAACTGAAGGAGGCCGTGTTCGGGCTGGAGAGGATCCTCGGTCTGCAGGAGGAACAGTGTTAGGATCGTTGGTGATCAGGAAATACCATACGGCGATTGTGGGCGCTACTGGACTGGTGGGCCAGGAGTTCATAAAGATACTCCAGGAGCGTGATTTCCCCATGGCCTCCGTCCATCTGTTCGCGTCCGACAGGTCGGTGGGCAAGAAGATGTATCTCAACCACCGGGAGATCGAGGTGAGAGAGCTAACGCCTACGGCGTTTGATCCGGTGGACGTTGCGCTGTTCTCCGCAGGCACGGACATAAGCAAGCAGTTCGCACCCATAGCCGCCAGGAGGGGAGCCGTTGTCGTGGACAACAGCGCTGCCTTTCGGATGAACGCCAAGGTTCCCCTGGTGGTCCCGGAGGTGAACCCGGAGGATATGGAGAACCATCGTGGTATCATCGCGAATCCGAATTGCTCGACGATCCAGATGGTGGTCGCGCTTCACCCGCTCCACAAGGTGAACCCGATCAAGCGGATTATCGTTGATACGTACCAGGCTGTATCCGGCACCGGTTCGGCGGCCGTGGACGAACTCAAGAACCAGACCAAGCAGGTCCTGGAGAACAAGAGCACCGTGCCGCACGTATATCCGCATCAGATCGCGTTCAACCTCCTGCCCGAGATAGACGTATTCCTGGACGACGGCTACACCAAAGAAGAGTGGAAGATGGTCAACGAGACCAGGAAGATACTGCACGACAACAGCATAGCGATATCGGCGACCTGTGTGCGCGTTCCCGTGTTCGCGGGACACAGCGAGTCCGTGCATGTGGAGTTCACAAACCCGATGAGCCCGGAGGAAGCGAGAGGCATACTGGCCAATGCCCCGGGCGTGAAGGTACTGGACGATCCGTCGGTGAGCCTGTATCCTCAGCCCTGGATGGCGGCCGGCACGGATGAGACGTATGTAGGGCGAATACGCCGCGACGCCTCACACCCGAACGGGATCGCTATGTGGATAGTATCGGACAACCTGCGTAAGGGCGCAGCCCTGAACGCAGTCCAGATAGCTGAGTACCTGATCGCGAGAGGATGGGTATAGGGAAGGAGGCTCGAAGTGGCTGACCTCGGTCGCTTGCTGACTGCTATGGTAACCCCGTTCGATGACACGGGAGCTGTGGACTACGACCAGGCCAAGAAGCTGGCCAAGGCCCTCATCGACTCGGGCAGCGACGGCGTAGTGGTCGTGGGCACCACCGGCGAGTCTCCAACCCTTGTTCGAGCGGAGGAGGACCGCCTCTTCGCCGACATCAAGTCGGTGGTCGGCACCCGTGGCAGCGTAGTGGCCGGCACTGGCAGCAACAGCACGGCCGAGGCGGTTGCTACGACCAAGGCCGCCGAGAGGATAGGTGTTGACGCCTCTTTGTTGGTAGTCCCCTACTACAACAAGCCGACTCAGGAAGGCCTGTACCAGCACTTCAAGACGGTAGCCGAGAGCACCAGCCTGCCGTGCATCCTGTACAACGTGCCGTCGCGGACAGTGACCAGCCTCGCGGCGGAGACGGTGGTCAGGCTGAGCCGGATCGACAACATAGTCGGCGTCAAGGAAGCCAGCGGCAACCTCGACCAGATCGCGAAGATCATCTCCGAGGCCAGGGAAGGCTTCCTTGTGTACAGCGGCAACGACAATGACACGCTGCCGATCCTGACCCTTGGGGGGTATGGCGTAATCTCCGTTGCCTCTCACCTCGTTGGCAAGCAGATGCGCGAGATGATCAGCAAGGCTCTGGAGGGGAGGGTGAACGAGGCGGCAGCTATCCATCGCAGGCTCCTCCCGCTGTTCAATGCGATGTTCATTGTGTCGAACCCCATACCTATCAAGTATGCTCTGAACCACGTGGGGTTCCGTGTGGGCAACCCTCGCCTGCCACTGACGCCAGCGGACGAGAAGACGGCCTCCCAGATAGAGGCCGTGCTGAAGGGCTACACGATCGACCTGCCCCTCAATTGAGGGGGCTATTCAGCTCTCCGTCGCGGCTGTCCCGCTGACAACCTCGCCTTGCAGGTACCAGGGAGACGCGTTCTCAATCCGCACACGCGTGAGTTCCCCAGTGAACTCCCCCTCGCTGTCGAAGAACACGAGCTTATTGGTGCGGGTTCGGCCTTCCCACTTGCCTTTGGCCCGCCTCTCGACGAGCACCTCAGCGGTTGTGCCAAGCATACGGGCGTTGATCTTGGCTGAGATGTCTCTCTGTAGCGCTTCCACCTCACGCAGCCGCTGTCGCTTCTCCTGAGCCGGGATGTTGTCTCTCAGTTCGCGGGAGGCTGCCGTGCCGGGCCGGGGTGAGTAGGCCGCCACGTGGACGGTGTCGAACTCCATCTCCGAGACCAGTTGCAGGGTTCTTCTGAACTGGGCGTCCGTCTCTCCGGGGAAGCCCACGATGATGTCGGTCGAGATAGCCGCCGATGGGACGGCTTTCCGAATTCGGCGAACCAGATCACGGAAGTGATCTACTTCATAGCCTCTTCCCATCGCACGCAGGATGTCGTCGTCTCCAGATTGGACTGGCAGGCTGACGTACTCACACACCTTGTCCAAGTAGGCGACCGCGTCAATGAGCTTCTGGCTCATGTCCTTCGGGTGAGACGTCAGGAAACGTATTCGACGGAGTCCGTCGATAGGATCCAGTTCTCGAAGCAGGTCAGCGAGGTCGGGCCTGTCCGGGAGGTCGTGACCATAGGAGTCGACGTTCTGTCCGAGAAGCGTGACCTCTTTCACTCCACGTTTCACTAGCTCGACGACCTCTGCGCGGATATCGGCCACCGGCCGACTCTGCTCCCTGCCTCTCCTGTAGGGAACGATGCAATAGCTGCAGAAATTGTCACAACCCTCGATTACCGTGACAAAGGCGGTCGGCCCCGGAGCGGACGCAGGGGCAAGGGAAGCGGCGGGCGCGCGTTCGCCCGCCACACGAAGCAGAGGCTCGAAGTTAGCCGGCTCCAGGAAGAAGTCGACATGCGGGAAACGCCGCTTCAGTCTATCGTGGTCCGAGTCAACAATGCAGCCGGTGAGCGCCAGCAGGGCATCAGGACGGGCTGTCTTGAGCTCTCTCAGCGAGTTGACTCTGTGGACAACCCGGTCCTCTGCGCTCTGCCGTACGACACAGCTGTTCACCACGACGATGTCGGCTTCCTCGGGTGTGGGGGCCGGAGCGTAGCACAGCCCCTCCAGGCCGCCCGCCAGGCGAGCTGAGTCTGCTTTGTTCATCTGGCAACCTATGGTCCATATGTGGTAAGAACCCATGGTCTTTGAGGATCGCATGGCGAGACCCCGTGGGCGTCTCCTTTGGCGGTTCCGCATCAGCGACGGCGTGTCAGCAGCATGGTGCCAGCTATGAGCACGACAAGGACCGCTGCAGCTATACCTGCAATCAGAGCCAGGCTCAGCGGCTTGCCGCCAGCCCCGAGTTCAAAGGCGGACTCCTTGATGTACTCTCTATCGGCAATGTCTTCCCAGAACTCCTCTGTCGTGATCGTGAGAGCATCGCCCTCAGGCTGACCGTCAACCACCTGAGTCAGGGTGAGGCTGCCGCTGCTCGGTGGGTACAAATTGATCTCCTGGTAGTCCTCCGTGATGTCCAGGGAATACGAGAAATCCAGATCGTCATACGGCGGCTCGAAGTCCAGCTCGACTTGAAGGACAGCGGGAGGATGTGCAACGGTAACCTTGAGAAGCGAACCTTCTACGGGCGGTGCCTTGCGTCTGTAGGCCCTGCCCGCGCTGCCAACCCCGACGATCGTGAGGGGCTCACCTTCTATGATCTCCACATGCTGCTCTTCGGATACGGCGGTCTCGGAGGTTATGTAGTCGACGTATACCGTGTAGCTCCCCGGTGTCGTGAAGGAGAAGGCGGAGCCTTGGATATCCGCCCGATTCACGCTGCCCGACTCTCCTGTGTTCTCGGTAGGATGGGGAGAGAACTCAGCGTAGCTGGCGTAGTAGAGTCCCCACACGTCCTTTCCTTGGAAAGCCGGGGACACCCAGAGTCCGTTGTCGTCGGCTAACTGCAACTCGAACTCGACGTCGCCGGGCACTTTCGCCCAGAAGACCACGAAGTTGGTCCCCGTGCCGTCGAGAGGCTTATCGATGCCCACCACGGCTGTGTCATCGGTATCCACGGCAATGTGCAGGCCCCATTCCTCCTCATGGGCAGCCAGCCTGCTCACCTCGATCGCGGTCTGCTGACCTGTCCCCACCGGCTGAACGTACGAAGGCACCTGGCTCCATTGCTCGAAGTCCTCGTGGACCACGGTAATACCAACCACGGTGGTAGGCGGATGCTCGATGGTCTCCGTGGGCACCTCATCAGGGGCAGTGTAGCGCCCGTTGCCATCCAGGTCGAACTCCCGGAGCCAGATGTCCCAGCTGGCGTTGTATCTCTCGTTGCCGTCCCTGTCTATGAACAGCTCTCCCCTAACGAACACGTCGTGCCACACGAAGATGTCGTCTATTGCCCCGGCCTGCTGGGGGAAACGGATCTGCAGGGCATCGTACAAGTCCTTGACATAACCTATGTGCCTTCGCTCGGTTTCGTCCCAGCCAGGCCCCCTGGCAAGCCCGTCTCCCCTCCAATCGCGGACCAGTGTACGGGCCGGGTCGAGCTGCCAATACTCGGGAAGATCGTATTGACCGATAATGAGGGACCAAAGGTCGTGGAAAGGTATCTGGACTGTGTCATACCTGGCCGGGTTGATGCCATCGTAGAGGTCCCAGAGCATCGAGGCGATACAGATCTCTTCGACTCTGTAGTCGGGGTTCCTGTCCTCCAGTAGGGTGTAGGAGGTGCCGATGGGGTAGTAGTAGGAGGGATGATGGTCGCCTTGATAGCTGTAGCCCTGGCTCATGGCCCAGTCTGCAATGACGCATCCCATGAACTCAGCGAACCCCTCTTCCCATGAGTCCGTGGTGGACATCTTGTTCACACGATACCCGCCGTGGTTGATATCCTGGTCGAGAGTCCCGTTCAGGTTGACGTCGTTGTACTCGGCACCTTGCTGCTCCGTAAGGAAGTCCTGCATGCCATCATATACGTCTTGCATCACGTAGTGCGAGAACTCGTGGAACTCCCTGTTCTTCGGGGCATCCGGGTAGTTCCAGGCGCTGTTAGGCGGCAGACCCGGCGCATCAACGTTGTCATCGATGTTGATGTACGGATCGTCCCAGCCAACCGTGCCGTCGGGATGGTTGATGAGAGTCCACCCGCAGTACACGCCGTTGTCCACCGACCAGGTGATGATCGGCAATGGTGTGTGGTCGCACTGACCTACAGGGCCGAAGGTTACGCCCGCGTAGTCACGGTAGAACTTGACTGCAAGGTACGTGTAGTAATACGATGTCGCGCAGTCATCCGAGTGTCCGGGGTCATACACCATTCCCGCCGGCAGCACCAGCAGCGGAGGCGCAACGGGGAATACGAGGTCCCGCTCGAGATCGGAGTCGTCGCGTATCTCGAGCCACTCCCGTGCCGCCGTGGTTCTCGGTACGTCTCCGAACTCGCAGTAGACGACCTCGTCCGGGTGGACGGAGCCATCCCTTATCTCAATCGTTGCGTCCTCGTCCAGCAGATCGACTCTGAGGAACCCGCTCGTGCCGTCGGGCATGGGGACACGAACCCGGTCGCCCTCGATGGTGTACCTGCCGTCACCATCCGTCCAGTCCGATCCGATGACAATCGGACCAGCCCCATCGTTGAAGTCCCAGAAGAGCTGCACCAGTACCTTCTCCAGGGGGTGGTCGTGCCCGTCCTCCACCACGCCCGTGACATAAGCCCGCTGCGCCGACGTTGCCTTCACGCAGGTCCTGCCTGCCGACAGACCGGGCATATACGTGCCCTTCTCCATATCGACCGCCACATAGCCTTCATCACAACAGCAGTTCCTGCTAAGCCTCCTCTCATCGGGACACGAGACACAGTCGGCAATATTCGTTGCGTTGTCGGGGCAGTCGGTCTTCTGGCAGGAAGCACAAGGGAATATCTTCTGCGGCGGATCGCCGGGCTGCACGAATCCGCTGCAGTTGAGCGGGTCGAATGGGGGCCAGTAGTACCCCTCCTCGCACTCACAGAGGCAGTCCTGGCCATTGCGGCTCACGAAGAAGAACGCCCGGAACCAGTCTGGGTCCTCGCGCGGCCAGTCCCACGGAGCATTCATCCCGAATTCCCATGGGGGATCCGTCTCAACGTGATGCGCCCGGGGATCAACCCGCTGGCAGAACTCCTCGCAGTCCTCCTCGGAGTCCTGTGATGACGCAATCCCGCCCAAGCCAACTGACCAGCCGAGCGCGAGCAGCAGTGCGAACGCAACAGCAAGGCACCGACTACCGGCTTTCAGATGGTCCATGCGAGTGTCTCCTGTTCGGCCGTGTGGACATCGTAATAAGCATAACGGTCAGTGTCAATTGAGATTAGAGTGATGTGTCTGCGGGCCCTGTATGATGACAGAGGAGAGGAGAGTCCGGTAATCGGGAGACGCGGCGGTCTCGAGTGAAGGACTCGGTGATATCAGACGGGGGGTCGGGGGAAGACTCCTGTCTTCCGAAGCTGGCGGAGGGAATGGGATTCGAACCCATGAGGGAGGTTTCCCCCCCTAGCCGCTTAGCAGGCGGCCGCACTCGGCCTCTATGCGATCCCTCCTTCCCGATTTTCATTATAATCGCGGGTATCAAGTATTACAAACCGGTCTACCGCAGTCATATGGGCAACACTACAGACATGCATCATCTTACCGCTACTTGCTCCGCCGTATTCGGATCGGCTGCCTGGTATTGGCGTTCACCTGCCGCCGGAGGTACATCACTATCAACCATACCCTCCACCTGTTGTACAAGGCCTTGACGGCGCGGATCACCCAGACCATTATCCCCAGGTCCGGCGGGATGAACAGGATCAGAGGTACGATAATGAAGACGATGAAGATCGGGGAGAACGTGAACGTGAGTATAAGGATCAGCACGAACGGTATCAGTGCCAGCAGTAGCATTGACACCATGTTCTCGGGCCGCGCCGACCACTTTGCCATCCTCTTCACGACGGGGAAGACGTTCTTCCACACGAAGACAATGGCCGCCATCGGTATGCTGCCGATGACTATACCGACGATCATCACCGCCCCGGCGATACCTCCGATTAGCAGTAGCATCAACATGTTGTCGCCCATGATTTCACCTACGGTATATAAGGTATACCCAGCTCCCTGATCGCTGCAAGCAGCACCATGAGCTTGGCGAGGACTCTGCCGAGGATCTCGGCAAAGTCGGTAAGCATTAGCCTGTCGATAAGTCCATCGAAGAACTTCACTATCACGGTCAGGATGTACTCGAGGTCACCCACGAACCCGTCGTCGGTGCTCTCCGGCACATTGATCCCGGGTGTTTTCAACTGAAGGAAATACACCTTCGCGGTCTTGAATATCCGTCCCTCGGGCAGGAAGACGCGTCCGCCGACGCTGAGGTACTGATCCTCTTCGCCGACCATCCACACACCCTGCAGGCTGGCTGACTTGGCCTCTATTTCCTCATGTGAGTAGAAAAGGGACCTGACTTTCGTCCCGTACATGTCAACGGGGATGCTCTCCGTCTCGTCACTCAGTGTGAGGGTGATGTTGCCGGTCAGCCGGATGTCAGCGCTCTCGGGGGCGCTAGGTCTCGGCTCTAGCGACCCGTTGGCCAGGAACTCCGTTGTCGCGATCTCTTCGTAATCGGTGCACCAGCCCCAGCCGGTCAGCCGGTATATCCGGAGCTGGTAGTAGGCACCGTCGTTGTTGTCGGTGCCGACAGCGCCGAACTCGCCTACTGACTCGATCTCGAGGTAGTACGTCGTGGCTGTTTCCAGCCCTGTGACTGGCACTCTGTGCATGGTCACCAGATCGGTGTATGCCACCTCCGTTGTGGGAGGAATCGTGAGCCCGTATCTGACTACGCTGGTCGCCGGCTGGTCGGTCTCCCACGTCACCATGGCCGACGTAGCCGTGGTGGGAGTGATCTTGACGTTGGTTATCGTCGGCGGCGGGAACTGCGCCGTGTTGAAGCTGTAGTACGCTCCGCCGTTGTCGTCGATCGCCGGGTTGCCTGCGACGTCCGTTGACTGCACCTCGTAGTAGTACGTTATGTTCCCGGGGTCAAGGCCTCCCAGCGTGACCGAGTGCCCGGTGATGAACCTGGTGTCGGTTGCCATCAGGTTAAGGTCGGTCGTATTGCCACCGTAGTATCGTCCATAACGGACCAGGCTATCCGCCGGCTCGTCAGTCGCCCACGTGATCGTGGCCCCGGTGAGCGTGATGTTGATGGCCTGGACATCGCTTATCACCGGCGGTGTGGTATCAGGTGTCTCAGTCGTAGTGAATCCGTAGTAGAGACCGCCGTTGTTGTCAATCGACGTATTCGAGGCACCGTCCGTCGACTGCACTTCGTACAGGTAGCTGGTCAGCGGACTCAGCCCTATCAGTGCTACCGAGTGATCTGTCACCAGCGTCGCGTCGGAGGCGGTCAGATTGAGTACGGTGACATTCCCATTGTCCACGCCGTACCTGACAACGCTGTCGGCGGGATGGTCAGTCTCCCATGTGATCACGGCAGACACGTCCGCGATGTTTGTCGCCTGCACATTGATGATAGTGGAAGGGGGACCGCCCTCGCTCACCGTGGTGAAGCTGTAGAAGGTCAGGTCCACGGCAGTGTTGGCCGACCCGTCCGTCGACTGCACGCGGTACCAATAGGTAGTCCCGGAACTGAGCCCGCTCAGGACGATCGAGTGGCTGGTGACAAGGCCGCCGCTGGAGACACTCAGCCCGAGGTCCGTCGTCGGCCCATACTCCACGAAGGTCGTGGCCGGCTCGTCCGTGGTCCACGCTATGGTGGCTGTAGTCGTCGTTACGTTCATGGCGTGAACGCCGGTGATCACCGGCGGCGTGCTCTCGGGCACCAGCGTTGTGGCGCTGTAGTACGTCCCGCCGTTGTCGTCGGTTGCCGTGTTGCCGGCGCCATCTGTCGATTGCACCTCGAAGTAGTAGGTCTCGCCCGGGTCGAGCCCCGTAAGGACCACCGAATGACTGATCACAAGATCGGTCCTCGATGCCGTGAGGCCGAGGGCCGTGGAGTTGCCGTAGTTGACCAGGCTGTCGGCAGGCTCGTCGGTGGTCCAGAACACGGTAATGGAGTTGGTCTTGACATCAATAGCCTGGACGCCGCTGATCACAGGTGGCGTGCTCTCTACAACGTGCGTTGTGAACGCATACTTGGCTCCACCGTTGTCGGCCAACACAGTATTCGACCACTCGTCGGTTGACTGCACTTCATAGTAGTACGTCGTGTCCGGCATCAGCCCGGTCACGAGAACGGCGTGGCTGGTGACCAGGCTTCCGTCGGAAGCGGTCTGATTGAGCGACGTAGCATTCGCCCCGTAGTTGACCAGACTGTCCGCGGGCTCGTCCGTAATCCATACGACGGTCACCGATGTCATCTTGACGTTCGTGACCATAATCCCACTCACGATCGGCGGGTCGCTCTCAGATGTTCTGAACGTGTAGTACGCACCGCTGTTGTCGTCCGTGGCTGTGTTGTCAGCGCCGTCGGTCGATTCCACCTCGAAGTAATATATGGTCTCATGGCCCAGTCCAGTCAGCACGACAGTGTGGCTGGTGACCAAGCCCGAGTCGTATACCGTTGTGCCAAGGGAGACGGACGTGCCGTACCTCACCACGCTCGTGGACGGCTCGTCGGTGGTCCACGTGATCGTTGCGGTGTCGTCGCCGATCGAGCCCGATTGGACGTTGCTTATGACAGGCGGCACCGTTTCGGTCTCCAGGGTAGTGAAGCTGTAGTACAGACCGCCGTTGTCATCAGTGGCGGTATTGTCAGAGCCGTCAGCCGACTCTACTTCATAGATGTAGGTGGTGTTGGCGCTCAGGGCTCCGATCGCTATCGAGTGGCTCGTGACCAGGCTGTAGTCGGAGGCGCTGGACACTATACCCGTGCTGTTTGCGCCGTATCTCACGATGGTTGTAGCAGGCTCGTCGGTAGTCCAGGTGATCCTCGCGGAGGTCGTAGCTAGGTCAACGACCTGCACCCCGCTTATGACCGGCGGCGTCGTCTCGGGCAGCTCAGTCGTGAAGCTGTAGTAGAGCCCGCCGTTGTTGTCTACCGCCGTGTTGAACGCGCCGTCCGTGGACTCCACCTGGTAGTAGTAGGTGGTACCGGCATCCAGCCCGCTCAGCGGAACGGAGTGGCTGGTGACCATGAAGGGATAGGACGCGGTCAGGTTCAGAGATGTGATGTTGGCACCATACCTCACCACTCCATCAGCGACTTCGTCGGTAAGCCAGACAATCGTTGCCGAGGAGGTCGACAGGTCCGTCGCCTGCACGTTGCTGATAACCGGCGGCGTCGTGTCGTAAAGGTCGGTCGTGAAGCTGTAGTAGGCTCCGCCGTTGTCATCGGTCGCGGTGTTGGACGAGCCATCCGTGGACTCCACCTCGTAGTAATAGGTCGTCCCTGCAGCGAGCCCTGAGATCGGCACCGAGTGATTCGTCACAAGGCTGGAATCGCTTGCAACGAGATCGAGCGAGGTGGAGTTGGCACCATACCTCACCACACTGTTGGCTGGCTCGTTGGTGGCCCATGCTATGCTGGCCGTGGACGAGGTAACGTTCAGCGTGTGTACGCCGCTGATCAGCGGTGGATCGAAGTCATCGGCCAGGGTCGTGAACGTGTAGTAGGAGCCGCCGTTGTCGTCCACGGCCGTGTTGTTGCCGGTCTCATCAGTCGACTGGACTTCGTAGTAATACGTCGTTCCTAGCTCGAGTCCGCTCAGGAGCACCGATCGCTCCGTGACGAGATAAGAATAGGAGCGGGTCATGCCCAGCGCCGGCGTCGTCCCGTAGTTGACGACGCTGTCTGCCCCCTCGTCCGTAGTCCACGTTATGGTGGCGGAGGTCGTAGTGATATCAACCGCATCGACGCCGGTTATGATCGGCGGCGTGATATCCCACGTCGCGAATGTGTAGTACAGGCCACCGCTGTTGTCTGTTGCCGTGTTGTTGCCGGTCTGGTCGGTCGATTGCACCTCGACATAGTAGGTTGTATCGGAGGTCAGGCCGGTCAGGTAGATGGTATGGCTGGTGACAAGAGCAGCATCCGAAGTCGTCTGGCCCAGCGCAGTGGTGTCCCCGTAGTTGACCACGCTGTCCGCTATCTCATCGGTTGTCCATGTTATGGTCGCCTCAAAGGCAGTCACACCTGTGATCTGGACGTTGCTTATCACGGGCGGGGTGGTATCCGTCGTCGCGAAGCTGTAATAGAGGCCGCCGTTGTCGTCGACGGCGGTGTTCAAGCCCGTGTAGTCGGTTGACTCGACCTCGTAGTAGTAGGTATGGCCCGGCTCGAGTCCGGCCAGCGGGATCGAGTGGCTCGTGGTCAGGCTGGCACTCGACGATGTCTGGTCGAGCGAGGTAGAGTTCGCACCCCACCTGACCACACTGTCGGCCAACTCGTCGGTCGTCCAAACGATCGACGCAGTGAAGTCCGTGATAGACGCGGCATCCACATTGGTTATCACCGGCGGCGTGAAGTCGGTCGTGGTGAAGCTGTAGTACAGGCCACCGTTGTCGTCGACGGCGGTGTTCAGACCGGTGTAGTCGGTCGACTCGACCTCATAGTAGTAAGTGTCGCCCGGTGTCAGGCCGGGGAGCAGCACCGAGTGGCTCGTGACGAGTGCAGCGTCTGAAGTCGTCCGGTCGAGCGAGGTAGTGCTCGTACCGTATCTGACAACGCTCCCAGCCAGCTCGTCGGTCGTCCACGTGATCGTGGCAGTGAAATCGGTGATGACCGCGGTCTGCACGTCGGTTATGATCGGCGGCGTCGCGTCGCTCGTGGTGAAGCTGTAGTAGGCCCCGCCGTTGTCATCGACCGCCGTGTTGTTGCCGGTGTAGTCGGTCGACTCGACCTCGTAGTAGTAGGTATCGCCCGGCGTCAGGCCGGAGAGCAGCACCGAATGGCTCGTGACCAGTGTGGCGTCTGACACCGTCTGATCGAGAGACGTGGTGTTTGCGCCGTACCTGACCACGCTCCCAGCCAGCTCATCCGTCGTCCACGTGATCGTGGCAGTGAAGTCGGTGATCGAGGTAGCCTGCACGTTCGTTATAATCGGCGGCGTGAAGTCGGTGGTCGTGAAGCTGTAGTAAGCGCCACCGTTGTTGTCGACCGCCGTATTGAAGCCGGTGTAGTCAGTCGACTCGACTTCGTAGTAGTACGTGTCGCCCGGTGTCAGGCCGGGCAGTAGCACGGAGTGGCTTGTCGTCAGTGTGGGAACCCACGCGGTCTGATCGAGAGACGTGGTGTTGGCACCGTACCTGACCACACTGCTCGCCAGCTCGTCGGTCGTCCACGTGATCGTGGCCGTGAAATCGGTGATGACCGCGGTCTGCACATTGGTAATGATCGGCGGCGTCGCATCGCTGGTGATGAAGGAGTAGTAGGTACCAGCGTTGTCGTCGACCGCCGTGTTGTTGCCCGTGTAGTCGGTCGACTCAACCTCGAAGTAGTAGGTGTCGCCCGGTATCAGGCCCGAGAGCAACACAGAGTGGCTGGTGACAAGGGTAGCGTCAGAAGTCGTCAGACCGAGCGAGGTAGTGGTACCGTACCTGACCACGCTCCCGGCCAGCTCGTCCGTAGTCCACGTGATCGTCGCAGTGAAGTCGGTGATGTTCCCCGCGTGTACATTCGTTATGATCGGCGGCGTGAAGTCGGTAGTCGTGAAGCTGTAATAAGCGCCGCCGTTGTTGTCGACCGCCGTGTTCAAGCCGGTGTAGTCCGTCGACTCGACCTCGTAGTAGTACGTGTCGCCGGGTATGAGGCCAGTAATCTGCACGGAGTGGCTTGTCGTCAGCGTGGGGTCCGAGACGGTCTGATCTGGCGAAGTGGTGTTCGCGCCATACCTGACCACACTGCCAGCCAGCTCATCCGTAGTCCACGTGATCGTGGCGGTAAAATCGGTAATGATCGCGGTCTGCACATCGGTTATGATAGGCGGCGTCGCATCGCTCGTGGTGAAGCTGTAGTAGGCCCCGCCGTTGTCATCGACCGCCGTGTTGTTGCCGGTGTAGTCGGTCGACTCAACCTCGTAGTAGTAGGTGTCGCCCGGTATGAGGCCGGAGAGCAGCACCGAGTGGCTGGTGACAAGAGTAACGTCCGAAGCCATCAGACCAAGCGAAGAGGTGGTGCCGTACCTGACCACGCTGCCCGCCAGCTCATCCGTGTCCCACGTGATCGTCGCAGTGAAGTCGGTGATCGACGTTGCTTGCACGTTCGTTATCACAGGCGGCGTCGCATCGCTCGTCGTGAAGCTGTAGTAAGCGCCGCCGTTGTTGTCGACTGCCGTGTTGAAGCCCGTGTAGTCCGTCGACTCAACCTCGTAATAGTACGTGTCGCCCGGTATGAGGTCGGTGATCTGCACGGAATGGCTCGTGACCAGTGTGGCGTCTGACACCGTCTGATCGAGCGAAGTGGTGTTTGCGCCGTACCTGACCACGCTGCCCGCAAGCTCGTCCGTCGTCCAGGTGATCGTGGCCGTGAAATCGGTAATGATCGCGGTCTGCACATCGGTTATGATCGGCGGCGTCGCATCGCTCGTCGTGAAGCTGTAGTAGGCCCCGCCGTTGTCGTCTACCGCCGTGTTGTTGCCCGTGTAGTCGGTCGACTCGACCTCGTAGTAGTACGTGTCGCCCGGTATGAGGCCGGTGATCTGCACGGAGTGGCTCGTGACCAGCGTGGCATCTGACACCGTCTGATCGAGCGACGTGGTGTTTGCACCGTACCTGACCACGCTGCCAGCCAGCTCATCGGTCATCCAGGCGATCGTGGCTGTGAAGTCGGTGACGCCCACCGTCTGGACATTCGTGATCACCGGCGGCGTGTCGTCCGTGGTGGTGAACGAGTAGTAGGTGCCGCCATTGTTGTCAACGGTGGTGTTGTTGGCAACGTCCGTAGACTGTACCTCGTAGTAGTACGTGTCTCCTGGGATCAGCCCCGAGATCAACAAGGAGTGGCTTGTAACGAGGCCGGCGTCGGAGACGGTCAGATCGAGCGAAGTGGTGTTTGCGCCGTATCTGACCACACTGTCCGCCACTTCATTGGTTGACCACGTGATCGTCTCCGAGAAATCGGTTGCGGAGGTTGCCTGAACATTGGAGATAACGGGCGGTATGGTGTCCAGAGTGATGAAGCTATAGTAGGCTCCGCCATTATCGTCCGTCGCCGTGTTGTTAGAGTCGTCCGTCGACTGTACCTCATAGTAATATGTGGTGTCAGGGATCAGCCCGCTCAACAGGATCGAGTGCGACGTGACCATAGTCGCATCGGACTCCGTCGAGCCCAGGGCGGTCGTAGTGCCATAGTTGACGACGCTGTCGGTGAACTCGTTGGTATCCCAGGTTATCGTGGCTGCCGTGTCCGTGAGATTCGTAACCTGGACGTTCGAGATGACCGGCAGAACCGTGTCCAGAGTAGTGAAGCTATAGTATGCGCCGCTGTTATCATCGGTGGAGGTGTTATTGGCGCTGTCGGTTGACTGAACCTCAAAGTAGTAAGTAGTGTCCGGTGTGAGACCAGAGAGGAGTATGGACCTGCTGACGACGAGGGCAGAGTTGGACTCGGTGGAACCCAGGGCAGTGGTCTCGCCGTAGTTCACCACGCTGTCGGCGATCTCATTGGTGTCCCATGAGATAGTGGCCGATGTGTCGGTCAGATCTGTGACCTGTACGTTCGATATCACCGGCAGAACCGTGTCAGTTGTCGTGAATGAGTAATATGCTCCGCCGTTGTCGTCAGTCGAAGTGTTGTCATCGCCGTCTGTGGACTGCACTTCATAGTAGTACGTCGTCTGCGGCGTCAGCCCGGTAACGGTGACGGAGTGGCTCGTGACAAGACCGGCATCAGTCTCAGCCGAGCCCAGCGCTGTGGTCTCCCCGTAGTTGACTACGCTGTCCGCAGCTTCGTTCGTCGTCCAGGTTATGGTGGCCGCGTTGCCTCCGATATTGATCGCCTGGACGTTTGTTATCACCGGCGCCGTGGTGTCCGTGGTCGCAAACGTGTAGTACGCACCTCCGTTGTTGTCCGTTGACGAGTTGTTCGCTACATCCGTGCAGTGCACCTCATAGAAATACGTCTCCCCGGGCGTGAGCCCCGTCAGCATGACCGAGTGGCTCGTCACCATCGTGGGATCGGATTCCGTAGACCCCAGCGCCGTGGTCAGACCGTAGTTGACCACCGAGTCCGTGACCTCATCCGTCGTCCATGTCACTGTGGCGGTGGTGTCCGTTATCGATGTCGCCTGCACGTTCGTTATCACC
>Ga0180434_10000371_pt1 | contig 66354 bp, 57 predicted proteins | sample SS_ome_7_FD_132453 | JGI IMG/M metagenome (GOLD analysis project Ga0180434, IMG submission 132453) | Hypersaline lake sediment archaeal communities from the Salton Sea, California, USA - SS_1_D_2 metaG | ecosystem: Environmental > Aquatic > Non-marine Saline and Alkaline > Hypersaline >...
CTCGCCACCTTGTGATCCATCATTTGCCGCCGGCGAGTTTGACGGTGTTACATGTTTATCATCCGGACCCGTGGCCGAAGAAGCGTCATCACAAGCGGCGGTTGATTCAGCCGGACTTCGTGTCGGCGGCAGCGCGAGCCCTTGTTGCTGATGGCCGATTGGCGATTCAAACGGATCATGCTGCGTATTTTGAGCAGATTTGCGAGGTTGTGGGTCGGGAGAATCGCTTTTGTGAGGTTCCTTTCGATGTTCCGGAAGCGGGCGTGGTAGAAGGCCGGCTCAACACGAATTTCGAGATCAAGTATCTTCGGGAAGGTCGGCCCATTTATCAGATGGCCCTGGCCAAAGTGAGCGATTGAACAGGGCGCGTCACTACGGCGATAGGCTGTTGGTTCGTTTCGGTTAAGGTGTTCTGCGGACGGGGCGGGGGTTTGTTCTTTTTCCAGTTTTTGTCGAGCCGGCTTGCGGTCGGGCATTCTTGAGTTCGGTCGCCAGGTTGATGCCGTCGATAGGCGGACTGTTTTGGAGACGGTCTTGTTCGCCGAGGAGGCCGAGCAACGTAGGCATGAAATCCACGAGGCGTGCGGTAGCGATTGTGCCGCCACGGGGTAAATCGGGGCCGGCAAAATACATGGGGATCAGCATGTCGGGGGCGATGCAGGAGCCGTGCCCTCCTTTGTAGTTGTAGTTGGGTTCAAAGGACCAGTCGTCGGCGGCCATGACGACGATATCGCCGGCACGCGGCGAATCGAACATTTCGACGACCTGGGCGACAAAGTCGGGATGGTGCGTGTGGATGGTTGCATCGAGCCACTCGCGTGAAGTGTGCCAGCCTCGATCGACAAAAGCGGCGAGTTTCGGCAATGTACGATAGCGGAGAATGTCTTTTTCGTCGGCGATGAGCCGGTATTGTGCGGAAGGTTCCGCCGGTCGCCGCTGAATGATGGCGGATCCGTGGTGCGACCGCACGCAGACTTGATCCGGGCCGGTTTTCGTGATGACGAACTCGACAGCAGGCAGCGAGGTGATCGCGGGCTCCGCCGTGACCCATTCCTCCACTTTTTCGGGTTTGGGCGGTTGCGACCAGCCGCGCTCTCCGGGGAAGTAGATCATGCCGACGCGTCCACTGCCCAATGCGACGACCGTATCGTATTGTTGCAGCAACGCAGCACGATCCGCGTATTGACCCAACTCGACGGCGGTGGTTCGCGGATGGATACCTCTCGATTTTCTCAGCCAACGCAGCAGGTCGAATTGGTGTTGTTTGGCGACTGGTGCCATGGAATGGTCGGCAACGAGGGCGTAGTAGGTGGATGGGCCGACTCCAGCTTCGTCAAGGGCGTCACCAATGCGTTTGATGGCGCGGTCGATGTTGACGAGTGCTGTTTCGTATTCCAGCGAATCGGGTCCGAACTTGTGTCCCATTTCGTCCACGCCGGGATAGTACGTGAAGATCACCGTCGGCCAGCGTTTGGCCTGGTTGGCAACGCCCGTGGCTTCCTCCATGCATAGGCTCACGTGCCGGTCCAGATCCATGTACCTTTCGAAAGCCCAGCACCAGAAGATCATGTTGGGGTTGTCGATGGCGTGGGTGACGCCTTGTCGGATGTAGGCCTGAATACTGAGTGTGAAATGGTCGGAAAGGTGATCGAAGAGCGTCGGCACGAGCAGGTGACGGTTGGCGGACAGGTAGGTGTTTGCGTTCATGTTGTAGCACGAGAGCGTGCTGCGATCGAGCCAGCAGTTGCCGAGGATGCCGTGGTGTCCCGGATAGCAGCCGGTGATGACGGTAGAACAGTTGGGATAGGTGATGGAAGGCAAGCTGGTAACCGCACGGGTGACTTGAACGCCGCCCTTAACGAATCGCTGTTCGATGTTGGGTAGTTTGCCTTCGGCCAGCAGTTCGCGCAACCGTGTTCGATCCATGCCGTCCACGAGAAAAATAATGACCGATTTTGTCGGCTTTTGTACGTCGTTATTCAGCTCGATGCGGATGGGGCGGTCGGGGACACAACCCGCGGCAACAGCGAAGAGCAAGCCTTGAATGAGGTATCTGAAGCCATCACTTGACCGGGTAGTGCGTTCGCGTGGGGTGTGTTGATCAGGTCGTTTGAGGTTCACACGTTATCCTGTTCTTTGTTGGATCGAAAAAAACATTCCCTACGGTGATGGCGGTGGATGCAAGCGGCGTGATGCGCAATACACTAGATCGTACGCAATCCGTTGCTCGTGTTGTTTGCGATCAAGTATTCAATGTCCAAGCTTGTATGATTGTAGCGGACAGGTTGGTTCAATCAACCTGACTGCCTTTGGTTGTAGATATTGCACGCACCTGCTGTGATTCGACAACTATGGGGTTGCCAGTTGGCAGTAGATTTTGGCGTGTTCGGCTGCACAGCGTGACCAGGAAAATTCGGCGGCTTGGGTCAGGCCTTTTTGGGATAAGGTGGCGGCGAAATCGTGGTCTTCGATGAGGCGTTGCATGGCTTCGGCGATTTCACGGGTGTTGGTGGGATCGACTAGCAAGCCTGCGTCGCCGACCACTTCGGGTAGTGAACAGGTGTTGCTGGTGATGACCGGCGTGCCGCTGGCCATGCATTCTAGCGGTGGCAGCCCGAACCCCTCATAGAACGTGGGCCAGACCAACGCTCGGGCTCCGGCGTAGATATGGGCGAGGGTTTCGTCGTCCAGGTAGCCGAGGACGCGGACATGGTCGGACAGGTGGTGGTGGCGGATCATTTCATTGAGGTTTTGGCGTGCCCACGGGGCACTGGCCCCGACGATTACCAGGGGGGTATGCCGTCTGGTGTCTGGGGGGAGATGTGCGTAGGCGGTTAGTACGCCGGGGACGTTCTTGCGGGGTTCGACCGTGCCGACGTAGAGCAGGTAGGATTCGGGTAGGTTGTGCTTGGTTAGCTGGGCGGTGATTTCGTGAGGGGGTCGGGGATGGAAGATTGCCCTGGAGCCGAGGGGGATGGAGGTGATGCGGTTCGGGGGTAGATTGAGGATATCGACGATTTCCTGCTTACTGAACTGCGACACGGTGATGAAGTGTTCGGAGCGGGGTAGCGAGGCGAAAAGCTCCTTTTCGTACCATTTGACCCGGTCGGGCGGATGCCACTGGGGAAACCGTAGGACGGAAAGGTCGTGGAGCGTGGTGACGATCGGTCCTGGCCAGGGGGCGGGGATGTGGTTGGGCTCATGGTAGAGCTGGCAGCCATGGAGCAGGCCGGCGGCCTCGAAAATGGTGTTGTAGGTTTCCTCGGCGATCCAGCGGAGCCACCATGGCCACCGACGTGGAGGTCGGCTTGGATGGGGCTTGGCGGTTTGGATGGAGGGGGTTGGTGTTTGTGATTCGGCGGGCCTTGTTCTTGGTTCGGGGCGATTGTAGCGAAGGGACCGCCGGCAATAGGTCTGATAAAAGGGGAATATTTGTATTTCTGGAGCCACTTGAGGCATGTGGGACAGGAGCTGGGTTATATAGTGTCCCACGCCGGTGCGGGGGCCTCTCAGGCAGCGGTCATTGAGGATGACTCGGATGCGGTTGTTGGCCATGCGTCCGAACAATAGTCGGCGTGGAATAGTCCTGCAAGCGTGCTCGGGGTTGCTGGGAGGGCTGAGCGGGTTGCTGTTGGCTGGTTTTGTGGGTTTTGGTGCTCAAGAAGGCTTGTTTGGACCGCCGATGGATCTGAAGTGGTTGACACCGATGGTCGGGTGGGTCCTAATGCTCATATGTCTTGGGTATGAACGTACGGCCCTTGGGAGGGACGTGATCCGATGAGTTTGCCTTTTCGAACGATGCTTGTGAGCGTTTGCCGGCTTGGGATGTTATGTGCTTTTTGGGGCATGATTTCGTGTACGGGCTCGACGGTTCTCGATAGCTTCTTGAATAACACCGCGTCGTTGGGTGGAACGGTGCCGGGCGAGCGGGGCAGCGTTCAGGTCGGCTTCATCAACAATACGCCATTCCGCGCGATTTTCACATTCGGTACGTATGATCCGCAAGACCAGAACTCGGTGCCGGAGTTTGACCAGTTTCAGGTGGACGCGGACGCGACACTTCGTCTGGAAGGTAACAGCTCGAGCGCGATTTTTACGTTCACGTGCGGTCGGGTGGTGGGCGTCGGGGACAGTGGGTTGATCGCTCGAATCCAGTCGACCGATGCTGTCCGATCGAACGGCGAGGATATCAACTCGACGGCCTTGGAGGCTGGGATCGCTTTTTCCGACCGTCCGCTCGATGATCCGGACGCGGATCAGCCGACCGCGGGCCGGTCCGATTCGACGACCACGCTGCACGGGACGGAATATCAGGCCGACTCGTTGCTGATCTACACCTTTGAAGTTGACGCCAACGAACCGGATGGATTTCGCATCAATCTGGACGTGATCTTGCCGTAACCTTACGTTACTCTTTTACAGCCCAAGAAGTCGTTGAGCCCACTCTCGCTCGTGGGGGGTAGGTCCCTCTGCTTGCATTGCGGAGGCGGTCGCCATTTATTGTGCCGGCGGCGAATACGACTACGACAACGTGGGTTGACGCAAGGGTCGAAGGTATGAAGATCGCGCTAGCTCAAATCAATCCGACCGTCGGTGATGTGGTCGGTAACAGCGAGAAGATCATCGCGCGGATCGAAGAAGCTCGATCGTTGGGTGTGTCGCTCGTTGTGTTCCCGGAATTGGCCGTCAGTGGCTATCCGCCGCGCGATCTGCTGCTCAAGCCTCGGTTTGTCCGTGCGAATGTGGAAGCGGTTCAGCGGATTGCGCAAGCGTGTACCGAGGTGGCAGCGCTTGTCGGGTTTGTCGAGCCCAGCTCGGAGCGGTTCGGTCGGCGTTTACGGAATGCTGCCGCCTATTGCCGGGACGGCAAAGTGGAGCATGTTCGGTACAAGTGTCTTCTTCCGACGTATGACGTTTTTGACGAGCAACGCTATTTCGAGCCTGGACCGGAGGTGGCCCTCATTGAGCATGAGGGGGCTGCGATCGGGGTGAGTATTTGTGAAGATCTTTGGAACGACGAGCAACTGATCGGGCGACGGTTGTATCCGCGCGATCCGATTGGTCAAATGGCGGCGGCGGGGGCGAAGCTGCTGGTCAACATGAGTGCGTCGCCGTTTGAGCGGGGTAAGCATGCGTTTCGCGTGAAGCTGTTCGGTAAGCAGGCTGAACGGCACGGGCTGCCTATTCTGGTTGCCAATCAGGTGGGCGGCAACGATGAGTTGGTTTTTGACGGCGCGTCAACGGCGATTGACGCCCGCGGTGATCTTGTTGCCCAGGCGAAGGCTTTTGAAGAAGACCTTCTCGTGGTGGACGTTGATGTTTCGGGGCAGGGTGTGTCTTTGCCGCCTGGTCGCGTGGAGCCTTATCCGCAGGGCATTGCTGGCATTCATGACGCACTTGTTTTGGGGACGCGGGATTATGTGCGCAAGTGTGGGTTCAAGAAAGTTGTGCTGGGGCTTTCGGGCGGGATTGATTCGGCGGTGACGGCGGCGATCGCGGTTGCGGCGTTGGGGCCTGACGCAGTGACCGGTATTGCGATGCCGTCTCGTTATAGTAGCGATCACAGTCAGAGTGATGCTGAAGTGCTGGCTCGCCGTTTGGGTATCACGTTCAAGTCCATTCCGATCGAACCGATGCATCAAGCCTTTGAGGTGCACCTGCAGCCGCATTTCGAGGGGCGGCCGCTGGACATCACGGAGGAGAATCTTCAGGCGCGGGTTCGTGGCGTTTTGTTGATGGCGCTTTCGAATAAGTTTGGTTCATTGCTGTTGACGACCGGTAACAAGAGCGAACTGGCGGTGGGGTATTGCACGCTTTACGGTGATATGTGTGGTGGGTTGGCGGTGATAAGTGATGTGCCGAAGACGTCGGTGTACGCGCTGGCTCGTTATATTAATGAGCGTGGTGGCGCCGAGATGATTCCTGCCAGTACCATCACCAAGGTGCCGTCGGCTGAACTTCGTCCCGATCAGACCGATCAGGATAGCTTGCCGTCTTATGATGTGCTTGATGCGATTCTCGAGCGTTATGTGACCGACGAGAACAGCATGGACGAGATGGTAGCCGCTGGTTTGGACGCCGATGCCGTGGAGAAAGTGGTTCGGCTGATTGACTTGAACGAGTACAAACGCAAGCAGGCGGCACTGGGCCTTAAGGTGACCAGCCGGGCGTTTGGTGTCGGCCGACGCATGCCCATTGCTGCGAGGTTCCGCTATCAATAACATGGGTTGCGGTGTTGGGGAAGATGTTTTGCCCGCAGGGGTTTGGAGCACGTTTTTGTTAATTTGGATCACGCTGGAGGCAAGATGAGCGAGTTTACGGTAAGGCCGACTGGCCATGACGATACGGATGCGATCCATTGCGGAGAGAACCGCTGGGTGGGGACGGTTACGACGCCGATTGCTTATAGCAGCACGTTCGTGTTCAAGGATATGGACGAAGTGGTGGCGTACGGAACCAACAAGATCACCCACTACGAGTATGGCCGATATGGTAACCCGACGCGCGAGGCGGCTGAACGGAAGCTGGCGGCATTGGAGGGGGCGGAACGCTGCATTCTGTTTGATAGTGGGATGAGCGCGGTTTCCGCGACGATCATGGCGCTGTGCAGTAAAGGCGACCATGTCGTTATTACGGATGATGCGTATAAGCAGACGCTGAATTTCGTGGTGAATGTGTTGCCTCGGTTTGGTATCACGAGCACCGTGGTGCCGATGGGGGATTACCAGGCCTTGGAGGATGCGGTTCGTGACAATACCGTGATGCTTATCTCCGAATCGCCTACGAATCCTTATCTGAATATCGCCGACGTGGAACAAGTCGTGCGGATTGCGCGCAAGCGTGGTGTCCTGAGCGTTATCGACAGTACGTTTGCCACGCCTTACAACCATCGACCCTTGTCGCAAGGTGTCGATATCGTCATCTACAGTACGACCAAGTACATATCGGGGCACAACGATGTGCTCGGCGGGGCGGTGTGCGGCAAAGTGGCTACCACGGAGCCGATCCATCAATGGCGGCGCGTGACTGGTGGCGTGATCGATCCGATGAGTTCTTATTTGTTGATTCGCGGGTTGAAAACGTTCGGTTTGCGGATGGAACGTTTGAATAAGACGGCCGAGCAGGTGGTTGCTTTTCTTGTCGATCATCCGAAGGTTCGGCGCGTCTATTACCCTGGTCACCCGAGTCATCGGCATTACGAGCTTGCCCGTCGGCAGATGCGCGGGTTCGGCGCGGTGATCACGTTTGAAATCGACGGCACTTTGGACGACACGATGGCGTTTTTCAATGGTTTAAAGCTTTGCATGTTGGCGCCGAGTTTCGGTGGCCCCGAGACGTTGATTACGCATCCTGCGCTCATGAGCTACTATCGTGAGACGCGTGAGGAACGCTATCGGCTCGGGATTATCGATGAGTTGGTTCGTTTGTCGGTCGGGTTAGAGGATCCGCGCGACATTATTGCCGACTTGGAACGGGGGCTGGCCAAGTGCAGTGGGGGCGGTTGATCCTGATGCCGGCGCTGTGTTCCGTCCTATGACGCGTAGTTTGTGTGCACAGGGTGGTTTTCGGGGATCAATCCGGGTTGCATCGGCGGCAGGGGGTTTTGCCTTTTTTGATAGCTTCGTCTCGCGATAGAGGTTGTGCTCCGGATCGGGCGAACTGGCATTCCTTGCGGTGGTATCGCTTTCCGCTTTTCGTGATGTAGACGGTTGCTTGATTTTGTTGGGTGGCGGGCTGGGGAATCGGTGCGGAATCGATGGCTTTCTCCATGCTTGTTGTGGTTGCGGCCGTCTTTGTCTCGGCAGTGAAGGGTCGCGAGTGTTGGGCATGTGTTCGCCAATTCCGGTGGAATTGCCTTGCCAGCTGGGGATGTCCCTTGATGATGAGCAGGTTGTCGGCGTTTTGTTCCTGTGCCTGTTCCGAGAAGTTGAGCGACCCGGTGATGACGACCGATCGATCGACGATGATGACCTTGTTGTGCGCGTGTCGGTGCAGACCGTCCAGCCGAACGTTGATCTTCTGATCGCTTAACCTTTTGGCTTCACTTCCGTTGTCGTTCGCGTGTTCACGATCGAGCAGAACGTTGACACGGACGCCTCGCTGCTTTGCTGCGATGAGGGCGTCGCCGACCTTGTTTGATGTCAAGATATAGGCTTGTACGAGAATGGAGGAGGTTGCTGCTTCCAGTTCGTTAACGATGGCTTTGATGCAGTTTTTATCGGGTGTAAACAGGACTTGAATTGAGGGTTTGACATCGGTTGCCGGCTTGCTGGCCGGTGTGGATGCGAGCAGGGGTAGTGCGACACACGACAGGATGGCTCCGGTGGCGATGGTTGTGCGGATGACCATGATGATACCCTCCACAGATAAGTGGCTATGTGGCACCTATGGTAGCCAAGGGGGTGAGGAAATCCACTTGTTTTGCCGGGGGGCTCGTCAGGTTAGGGCAATGAATTGATTTTCAGGCCGAAACGGAGTGCACCCATTTGACGCGCGGGGCATCGCCCCAGAGGAGTTCCAGGTCGTAGTAGCGTCGTCGTTCAGCATCAAAAAGGTGGATGACCACATCGACGTAGTCCACCAAAACCCAGGTAGCGGCTTCGTACCCGCTGAGGCCATATTGGGATTGGCCGACGGTTTTGCCGTATTCCTTGATCTGATCGGCGATGGCTCGCATTTGCCGGTCGGATGTGCCTGTGGCGATAACGAAGAAATCCGCTACCGACGAAAGACCCCGCAAATCCAAGATGACGACGTCGTCTGCCCGGTTGTCCTCCACAACCCGTGCTACCGCTTGTGCGAATTCACAACCCTCGACTTGGGGCACTGCTTTCTCCCGTTGCATCATGGTTCCAGTTTAGGTGTTTTGGGTGTTGTTCTCAACGCTAGAGCACTGGGCCCGCCAGATGCAACAACAATACGAATCGGACGCAAAGAACGTCTGGTCCCTGAAGAGCCGATCTGCGGGTTGGCGAGCCGCCACTCCGCGATTTGCTACACCCCATTTTTCAGGCATGGAGTGTTACTCACGTCCCATCGTGTGTCCAAGCGATCGGTTCTCCGATTCATTTCTGGAGCAACCGCATGCTTTGGGCGCACCGAACGTGGGGCAAGGGTGATCGCGCCACGTCAGCTTAGAGACCGGCCAGCAATTCGCACAATTGTCGGCCGAGCGATCCGCTGATACGAGCCAGAGCCCAGACACTGGCGGCGTTCTTACCCAACTCAACTTGGGAAAGCTGGGATGTGGTCAGGTCGGAACGCTCTGAAAGTTGTCTGAGGGTCAGGCTTTGCCGGAGCCGCTCTTGCCGAATGCGTTGTCCGATAAGCCGGTTGAGCTCTTGTTCGTTGGTGTAAATGAGCCCCATCTCGTGGGCCATGCGCTCAACGGCTTCAAGCAGTTCTTCTTCTTTGAACGGCTTGGTGATGTAGTCGCGCGCGCCGAGCCTCATGGTTTCTGCGGCAGTCTGAACATCCGGGTATGCGGTCATGACAAGAACCGACATTCTCGGATCCTCACCCTTGATCTTCTCGACAACCTCAAGTCCATCAAGATCTGGCATCTTGATGTCAACAAGCGCGATGTCGTACGGGTTTTTCCGCACGGACTGAACCGCTTGTCGTGGTTGGGAGTACGACTGAACATGGTAGCCGTGCTCCTGCAAGATCAAGCCGACTGTCTTGCATACTTGGGGGTCATCATCAACAACGAGCACTTTAATATGATGTCTAACAGCCATGGTTCCTCTCTCACTTACAAGAAAATGGGTCTCCGCGTACAGTCTCATTTTAGGGGATTCCGAAAACAAAAGCTAGTGCACCGCATTGGATTATTGGGTGGTACTTTTTGGGATCCCGATTATCATATGTCTTGGGTCCGGTAGGCACATTTCCCGCTAAAAATGGCTGAAAACGGTCCTGGAGCCGCCCAAATGAGGCATCACCTTGCTATTCTTTATCGTCCCTACCTGGAAGAAATCATGTGTGGAAGCAAGAGGATTGAATGTCGATTGGGGAAAATCGGGTATCCACCCCACGGGCTCGTTGGTTCAGGCGACTTGATTTGGCTCAAGGAGACGAACGGACCTGTGCGGGCGGTGGCGTCCGTTGCGGCTGTTCAATTGTTTCACCCGCTCACGGATGATTTGTTGGACTGGGTTCGTCATGAGTTCGGCGACCAGATTCGTGCGCCGGCGGCCTTTTGGCGAGCGGGTGTCGATGCGACGGCGGCCACGCTCATAGGGTTCGATTTTGTGTGTTGTTTAAGGCCTTTTCGCATTGTCAAGCGTGATCGTCGTGCCTGGGTTCCATTGGCAGGACCTCCGATTCCAGGACATTCTGTGCGTAGTTTCCGTGGGCAACTTGCTTGACCCACGTGGTGGACCGTATTATCACTCTGAACTTCGCCCGGTCCCGGGGGCTTGTGGACGGGGACTGGCTATTCACCGACCCTAGGAGATGGCAGCGGATGAAGCGACGTGACCTTGGTACGAAGCTCTTTTTGTTGATGTTGCTCGGAGCAGCTTCGGCTGCTGTCCACGGGTGCGGGGTCCTCAATCCTTCACTGGTGAGTACCCTTACGCTGGGTACCCAGGGCGGCACGATCGAAGCGAAGGGTAACGTGGTTATCCTTGTGATGAACACGTCATCGGTGACCACGCAGGCGAACATTCGTGTGACGCGGGACGACGGCGGGCAAGTAACGCTGAATATCGCCGTTCCGGCCTTCGGCCATCGTACCTTTACGCAGGAGTGTGAGGTTCAACAGATCGAGTTTGTGGAAGCGAGTTTCGCCGACGTGGACGGTGCGGTGCAGATTCCGTTTAGTGTTTCGCCGCTGGTGTCCGGTGTGAATTTGGATTGTGGTGATGTTGTTGCGATTACGATGATCGGCAATCCGCCGAATGTCGCTCCTCAAGTTGCGGTGTATTAGCGCGATGAAATTAGTTGAAACGAATACATACTCGACGGTTCGATCGTTTTTTTTGCCGGTGATGGCGATAGCGCTTTTGCTGTGGGTGTCGGGCTGTATCAATCCCGAGCTGGTGAACTCTGTCGGTGGAAATCTCTACCCGACGGCGCCGGGTGATACACGTTTTCTTCTTGTGCGTGTGATCAACGAGACCACTGCAACGCTGGATATCCCGATCGCTTTCGAAGACGGGACGGGATCTTTGCCTGTTTTGGTGGCCGATTTGACCCCGGCGGGGCGGGAGGTCGGCGTTTTGTTCGATTGGCCGATCTTACGGGTAGCGATTGCCGACTTGGATAACCCGCTAGCGCCGGGAATCATCGCCACCTATACGGATGGAACGAGTATTACCGTGCCGTCCCAGCTCAACGCGTTGGTTGCGGAACAGGACTTTTTTAAAGGTGATACGGTGATTTACCAATTCACGGCGGATGCGCGGTCGCCGTCGGCGATCCGGGTTTCCGTGGGTCGTGTCGACGGCTCGACGCAAGAAGGCCCTTTTACGCGGTCGGATACTTTCGAGAAGGTTGAACTTCTGTTGCAGGGCAACGGGCTCGTGGGTGGAACGCCGGTTCAGTAGCGGCTTGGTTTGGTTTTGCGGGAGTGTGTTATGTTGGCACGTCGAAGCCTGATTTTCCTTTTGTTGTCCGCCTGTGTGGTTGCGCCCGTGCTTATCGGGGCGAGCTGCCCGCCGCCCCGGTCGCCGGTGTACATCGGGTTGGTGACGGACAACGATATTCTTGCCCTGGTTCTTCCTTCGTGCAGTCCGGATTTTATCTGCGTGAATTTCGCGAACAACACCACGGTTCCGGTTCAATTGGCGTTCTACCGGCATAACGGTTTCGATCCCAATAATGATTACGCCGACGCGCCTTCATTCGAGTGTTGTACCAATCCGAACTCGACCGTTGCCTGTGATTGCCCTTGCGACGGCGCGTTGACGGGCGAATGCGAATTGAGTCGTAGCGAGATTTTCCAAAGTGCGAACCTTTCGACGATCAACAGCCAGCAGGCGCTGACGCTGGAAAGCGACCAGGCGGCTTTGGAACGTATCCGATGCGGCGATGTGAAGACGATGGGGGTTTCAGTTGCTCGTTCGACCGGTGACGTGCTGAACGCGCCTGTCGATCGGAATGGGCCGGTTTACCGTGACGAGACGCCGGGTGTCGCCTGTGGTGACACGGTGCAGTTCATCATCGTGGATTTGAATGAAACGACGGCCGGCGGGGCGACCGATGAACTCGTGACGCTTGCGATCCGGACACAATTCTCCCCTTGATGCCATCCATCGGTATGGCGTTATTCCGAACAATAAACAAATGATCGTGTCGGTGCCCTTGGGGGGTGACGCGTTATTGAAGCTCATATTCGCGGAGCTTGCGGTAGAGGGTGCGGGCTCCGATCCCAAGCATTTTGGCGGTTTTTTCGCGATTTCCGCCGGTGAGTCGCAACGTGTTGGCAATGTGGAGCTTCTCGACCTGCTCCATCGTAAGGCCGGCGGTGCTGGGCGTGGTCGCCAGAACGATGTCGGTGCTGGCGTGGAGGGATTCCGGCAAGTCTTCGACATCGAGTTGCGGTTTATCGGCCAGGACGACCATTTGTTCGATGACACTTCGGAGTTCACGGATGTTGCCTTGCCACTTCTGGCTGCTTAAGCGTCGGATGGCTTCAGCGGAAATGGAGTCAACTTTCTTCTGATGCAGCTTTGCTGCTTGGCGAATGAAGTGGTTGACCAGCAGCGGAATGTCCTCGCGGCGTTCGCGGAGCGGGGGAAGCCGAATGGTCGCTTGGTTGAGTCGGTAGAAGAGGTCGTCCCGAAACTCGCCGTTGTCCACCATGGAGCGGAGATTGTGTCGTGTGGCGGCTACCAGACGGACATCGACGCGTCGAATCTCTGTTGCCCCCACGGGCTGAATTTCGCCGTTTTCGAGGGTACGGAGGAGTTTGGCTTGCATGGCCATGGGCATGTCGCCCACTTCGTCAAGGAACAGCGTACCGCCATCCACGATTTCGAAGAGTCCCTTGCGATCGGCGACGGCACCGGTAAAAGCGCCTTTCACATGACCGAAGAGCTCGCTTTCCAAGAGGTTCTCGTTCAATCCGGCGCAGTTGATGGCTCGGTAGGGTTTCGCCTTGCGTGGCGAGTGTTGATGCAGCGCGTTGGCTACGAGTTCCTTGCCGGTTCCCGACTCGCCAAGAATCAACACGGTCAACTTGCTGTCAGCGACGCGTTGTAGCTTCTTGATAATTTTTATCAGGTGTTCGTTGGTCGTGATAATGCCTTCGAATTCAAATCGCCGTTCGACTTGTTCCTCGAGTGCTTTCTGGTCGCGTTTGCGTTTGGCACGTTCGGCCACCTCGGCGACGAGTTTGTTGATAATCGCCAAGTCGACCGGTTGGGTGACGTAGTGGAGTACGTGGACGCGGCCCTTGTATTGGCTCTCCGCTTCTCGTCCGCGCTGCCCGTCCGGCGTCATGAAAATAATTTCAGCGTCGGGTGCAAGCTGTTGCGACTCGCTCAATAGGTTCGTCCCATTTGTTGTTCCGCTCGGGTCGTCGTCGAGAAGAATGACGTCTGGACGTCTTGTATGAAGGCTTTCCAGTGCCTCCGCCTCGGAGACGACGGATCGACATGCGTGACCTTCTTGGCGGAGCCCATTCATCAGGGAATCAGCCTGGTCCGTATTCTTTTCAATAATTAGGATAAAGGCAGTTTCACTCATTGCTGATTTTCGAGGTCGATACCAAGGGTTGTCTGTTTCGCTTCGTCATCGACGATCACCGACGTTGATTATAAAAGGGAATGTGCTCAGCATAAACAACGTGGGGAAAAAATGAAGGCAAACGCCTGACTCGGGGCCTTATGTCAAGGTACCGTTGCTGCACGAAAAGGGGCGTCAAATCAGGTTAGACATCCCCCTTTGCGACTCTGCTCGACGTCGCCGGGAAGGGGTTGGGTTGCCCACCGCGGTCACGACTGCGATGGAGACTCCTTGGACGGGATAGTTCCCGCTCGCTTCACGTGGTGGGCCTGCAAACCCTTGTCGGATTCGACCAATTCGAATTCGACAGCTTCGCCGTCTTTCAAGCTACGAAAGCCCTCGCCTTCGATGTGGGTGTAATGGACGAAGATGTCTTTGTCCGTCTCGGGGCCCGTGATGAAGCCAAAACCCTTCTTACTGTCGAACCACTTGACCGTGCCGGTGACCATAACCGCTGCCTCCGGCCCGCCATCGTGCCGACCCACCGAATGCCGACAACCAGGCGCGGCAAAACTCGGGCGTCGTCAACCTGCACACACACTATTGCCGACCACGCGTGGTTGCCCCGAAGACTTGACCGAGTTGAAGCATCTGCCCCAAGCCGGCATGGGCTTCACGACCGTACTCCATCGACATCCTTGCTTGGAGGACGTGGTTTCGCGGTCGATCGTAAGCCTGATGCCGGTCGACGAAACACCCTAAAAAGACATGTAAGAAAACACCAGGCTTTTCAGCTATCGTGCCGCTAAGTTCGCATTTTACACTGACGGCACGTTTGAATCCACCCCTACTTTGTGAAGTGGTATTTTCAAGAGCTACCCAGCCCCCCATCTGATTCGACAGGGGGCTTTGGGGGACTCCGTTTAAGGGCTATCTGCCTCCGAAAGGAGGCTATTTTACGAGTCGACCTCTTGTTCGTCCTGGGGCTGTTCTTTCATTGCTGCTTTACGGCTTAGTTTTACGCGGCCCTGGTCATCGATCAAGATGACCTTCACGAGAATCTCGTCACCGACCTTGCAAACGTCGGCAACGTTATTGACGTAGCCGTCGGACAGCTCACTGATGTGACACAAGCCGTCCTGGCCGGGAGCCACCTCGACGAATGCGCCGAAGTCCTTGACGCTGCTCACTCGGCCGCGGTAGAGGCTCCCAACTTTGACGCCCTCGGTAATCATCTCGATCATTTCTTTTGCCTTCGTAGCGCCTTCCCATCCTAAAGAGGCGACCATGATCGTCCCGTCGTCGGAGATGTCTACCTTGGCTCCGGTGTCGGCTTCAATCTTGCGGATTCCTTTGCCACCTGGGCCGATGACGGCACCGATCTTTTCGGGATTGATCTGAATGGTAAAGATGCGTGGGGCGTTCTTGGATATATCGGTGCGAGGTCGATTGAGCGTCGTGAGCATTTGCTTGAGGATATCGATTCGAGCGGTTTGGGCCCGCGTCAGTGTTTGACGAACAATGTCGATCGAAACGGTCCGTTCTTTGAGGTCGAGCTGAATGCCTGTGATGCCGCGTTGCGTACCGGCGACCTTGAAGTCCATATCGCCGAAGTGATCCTCCTCGCCAAGGATGTCAGTCAGGAGTAGACGTTTTTCGTCGTCGTGGACCATACCGATCGAGATGCCAGCCACCGGTTGGCCAATGGGGACGCCTGCATCCATAAGGGCCAGCGTGCCGGCACAGACGGACGCCATCGAACTGGATCCATTGGATTCGGTGATTTCACTGACCAATCGGATTGTGTAGGGGAAATTCTCCGCCGACGGGAGCACGCCCTCAAGCGAGCGTTCTGCCAGTGCTCCGTGGCCGATCTCACGTCGTCCCGGCCCCATGAGTCTGCGGGCTTCGCCGACACAGAAGGGGGGGAAGTTGTAGTGGAGCATGAACTTCTTGCTGTATTCTTCACCGAGCCCGTCAACGATTTGTTCGTCACGGGATGTTCCCAGGGTGGTTACGGCCAAGGCCTGCGTCTCGCCTCGAGTGAAGAGGGCCGACCCGTGAGCCTTGGGCAGCAGGCCCGCCTCTGAGCTGATCGGTCTCAAGTCCTCAATTTCGCGACCGTCGGTTCGTTTGCCGGTTGCGAGAATGAGTTTCGAGAAGACTTCCTCCTCAATTTCGTGAATGGCCGCCCAGACCTTCTTGCGATCGAAACGGGGCTTTGCTTCTTCTTTGGGGGCCAGCTCATCGAGGATCTGATCGTAGAGCTCCTTCATGGCGGCTTGTCGTTCGAGTTTGCCTGGGATCTGGCGGCGTGTGTAGCATTCATCGTACGCTTTTTCGCGGACGATTCGTTCCAACTCTTCGTCCGGCTCTGGAGGGGTCCACTCTTTGGGTTTGCCGGCTTTGGCTACGAGGTCAGAAATGGTTGAGCAAATGGTCTTGACGTGCTCGTAGCCGAACTCAATCGCATCGGCGATCACGTCCTCGGGCAACTCGGAGGCGCCGATTTCGATCATGTTGATACCGTCAGGATGGCCGGCGAGGATCATCTCGAGATCGGATTCTTCCATCTGATGATAAGTGGGATTGAGGATGAGCTTTCCATCAACGCGCCCGACCCGCACGGCGCCGATAGGCCCTTCGAAGGGTGCGTTGCTTAGGGCCAAGGCTGCAGAAGCGGCGATAATCGCAGGGACGTCCGATTCCAGGCTGGAATCGGCGGAAAGGACCATGGTTTGAATCTGAATTTCATCCATGAAGCCTTTGGGAAACAGCGGCCGGATGGGGCGATCGATCATCCGCATGGTGAGGATTTCTTTGTTGCTGGGCCGGCCTTCTCTTTTGATGAAGCCGCCGGGAAATTTGCCTGCGGCGTAGGTCTTCTCCCTGTAGTCCACCGTTAGGGGGAAGAAATCTATTCCTTCTCGGGGCTCAGCTCTGACGGCGGTTCCCAGAATCACGCAATCGCCGTAGGTGACCATGCAGGCGCCTCCGGCCTGCTTGGCGATCTTCCCTGTTTCGAGGACCAGTTTTCTTTCCCCAACTTCACATTCAACGCGATGACACTGCATCATTTACCTACCTACCAAAATGAGATTACTTGTTTATCCGTATCCGCCTATTGTTATCGTGAATTACTTCCCTTCAGGCAAGCACCCATGTCGCGTGTTGCGATGTTCGCAAAAGTGTGCGATTTTACTAACCGTACGCATCAACCCTGATAGACACAAGCCATCAGCGGTTGCGGGGTGTTTCTGGAGGGAATGCGGGGGGATGGGAATGTGGTTACTTTCGCAATCCGAGGCTTGCAATCACCTTGAGGTATCGATCTCGATCCATGCGCGTCAGATACTTCAACAGGCTTGACCGACGTCCGACCATCTTGAGCAGCGATCGTCGCGACGACTGATCCTTTTTGTGGACCTTGAGGTGCCCGGTCAACTGATTGATGCGTTCGGTCAGAAGGGCGATCTGGACCTCGGGCGACCCCGTATCCTTCTCATGCTGCCGATACTGGCCAACCAACGCTCCCTTTTGCTCAATGGTGATACTCATAGCGTCTTTCAGCGACCTCACCTACTTGGGGATTACCTGTACAACGGCAATCCAACACTCTCAGTTCCCTGTCAGCATTGCATCCGACCCAGTGCCGGACCAAACATTGTCCTTACTCCCACGCAGTTCCTAGGTGATCACTATACTGACAGTCGGGCGGCAATGCAACCCCGGTTCGAAGCCTGTGGATCAGGGTTTGGGCGATGCCGATCGAGCTTTATTGGGAGCGTGGGGTTGGTCGAGAAACTCAGTGGCTGCCCGGAGCACCCGATCGACGATGGCACCAAAATCGCCACGAACGCGTGCACCGGCTGAGTAGGCATGGCCGCCACCGCCTAGTTTTTCAGCCAACGGGAGGATGGTGGTGCCTTCTTCACCCCGCAAGTTGATGCGGACGATCCCCGGTACGCCCTCCGAGAAAAGAATCGCGATTTGAATACCGGAGAGGGATCGCGGGATGGAGACTTGGTCGTCGATATCGTCCGGCGTACAACCGGCGGCTTGGATTTCGTTGTGGGTGAGCGTTCCGTATGCGATGCGTCCGTTCCCTGCGAGGCGGGTATTGTGGTAGACCGCGCGAATCAGGTTGAACTCGTGCTGTTCCTGTGAACGAAAAAGGCGGGATGCGACGTGGGCGACGTCCGCGCCGGCTCGGACCAGGGCGGCACAGGCGTCAAACGACTCCGCAGTCACGTTGGGCAGAGAGAATCCCCCTGTGTCCGCGTATATCCCCGCGTAGAGAAGGGATGCCGTCATGGAATCTAACGGCCAGTCCGCGGCCAGAATAAGACGGTGGATCAACTCGGATGTACTACCGGCATTATCGACCACCCAGTTGAAATGGCCGAAGTCGGTATTTGTTATGTGGTGGTCAATATTGACCACGGTTTTGTCGGCGACTGCTGCCCAATGACCTGTTACGTTGACGCGGTTGATATTGGCGGTATCAACGACAATGACCACGTCTGCCCTGGCGATACGGGTCTCGTCGGCGATGGGAATTCCATCGCCAAGTTCGACCACAAAAGTCACCTTCTGACTTCGACTCTTCTGGGGCAACGCGATCGCGACGTCGTCCGCCGGCATCGCTCGGGCAAGTGCCAGCATGGAGCCCATAGCATCGGCGTCGGGATTGACGTGCCCAATGATGACTGGGCACGTGGCCGAAGCGAGGACTTTGATAAGGTTGGTTGGCGGTACCACGGTTACTTGTGCATTGCTTCAATTAGGATTCTTGCGGTGGACTCGCGCATAACGCGGGTGTCGGGGAGCCGGCCGGCAGCCAACGCTTCGCGGACGTCGCGGCCACTGATCGGGATAGGCTTCCAGCCATTCTTACTGCACTCATCCACCAGACCAACGCGGCCCAGCTCTTCGTAGTAGGCGGCAAAACCCACCTTGACCGGGTTGATGTGCAGTTCGCCGTTGAGGTTGTCGAAGATCCTCTGGGCGTCCAAGGGATCCCAAATGTCGGTGCCGTCGTCGTAGGGGGCATCGGCATGTTTACGGCCGATGATAATATCCGTGAACCCAAAATTCTGGCGATAGATGGCGTGCATGACCGCTTCTTTAGGCCCGGCATAAAACATTTTGATATCCAGACCGAGGAGCAGGGCCACGTCATTGATGTCGTAATTGCGTTCTTTCCAGAGCGCTTCATCTTTGTCGCCTTCGCCGAGTTTCCGCTTTTCGATCAGGGCACGGTAGGTGGCCATTCGTGTGGCGGCATCGACATCGTCGGACTTGGTTTCGCCGATGAGTGGATTCAAAACAACGCCGACCTTGTAGCCCTGACGCGCGAGCACTTCAGCTCCATAGACGAGGGCGTACTCATGAGCCCGGTGCAGCGGGTTACGCGTTTGGAAGGCCACGACCCGCTCAAAGCCTCTGTCCGCAAAAAGTTTGCGGGTTTCTGTTGGTGTCAGTACGAATTGGCCGTACGACGTATTCTTGGGTTGAGGCAATACCTCGACCTTGCCTCCGACAAGCATTTCTCTCGGATCGTCCATGACCATTTGCCCACCTGGGTGATCCAAGCGTTTGGTTTGATAGACGCTCTCGATGTATGCATGCTTGTCCCAGGGGAATAGGTCCTCGACCTTGAGGGCGCCCACAAGGTTGCTCCCAGCGTCAACAAGTTGCACCCATTCACCTGTCTTCAGTGATCCGGCAAGGGACTTGTCTACCGGCAACGCAATGGGAATTGTCCAGGCATACTTGTTCCCATTGTGGCTGATGTTGGCATCACGGAGTACCTGATCGTAGACGTCTTTGGTCATGGGGCCGTCCAGTGGACTCAGGCCGCCATCCCCGATGCGGTAAACGCTCGACAAGTCGGCATCGCTGACCGGTAGGGCGGGTTTAGCCGCTAGTTCCTTGCGGAATTCCGCTTCTCGGTCAGTGGATACGGTGAGGTTTCTGGGTTGTGTCAAACCCCCGTGGGGCGGGATTAAGTCGGTCATTGGATTTTTACCAGTCTCCGCTTGTTTCGGTTTTTTTGTTCGTTACCTGCTTTTCTTACTCGAATCTGTTCTGTTGTCGCCAACCACGCATGTCGAAGATCACCGTCTATTGGGTAGTCGCGGGCATTATGCCTGACGTCTTGGCCGCAGGAATCGCGTTGCGTCGGGTCGACAAACGCGCTTCAGTTCCTGTAGGGATTCATGGTTGGCAAGACGAAAAATCCCTACAGGTTTGGAAACCGTGTAACGCCATCATTCGGTTAGGCTGCAACTTGGTCGAGGTTGTGATGTAGCCTCGTCGCGGCCGAAGGGCCTACCGGTATCAGTGTTTGGCCGGTGCCAGAATCATCAACATTCGCCGCCCTTCGTTTCGGGGAGGTCTTTCGACCTTCACCCTGTTGCCCAACTGGTCGATGATGGCGTCAAAGATTTCTTTTCCCAATTCCTGATGGAACCGCTCCCGGCCGCGGAAAATCATCGTGAACTGGACCTTGTCTCCCTTATCCAGGAAGGAAACGGCTTGGTTCACCTTGATGTCGCGATCGTGGTCGCTGATTTTCAGGTGGAAGCGTACCTCTTTGAGCTTCTGTTCGTGATGCTTTTGCTTTTGCTTCTTTTTCTGGGAGTACTTGAACTTCCCGTAGTCCATAATTCGGCAGACCGGTGGCCGCTCATTGGGCGCGACCTCCACCAAGTCCAAGCCGACTTCGCGAGCCCGTGCCAAGGCTTCGTCTGTCGAGATTACGCCGATCTGGTTGTTTTCATGGTCGATCAACCGGATGGGCGAAAGCCGAATCTGATCATTGCACCGATGCATTAGGGAGATGGTTAGATCCTCGCAAATAGAAGACGTCTGTTGACCCACGCGACGAACTGTCACTCGTCGCGAAGCCGGCCCGTACCGGCTATCAAGTTCTTACTACCATTCGATCGAGACCTCAAAACCCGTTTCATGAACAAGCCGAAGGCTCGATTGCGCGTTCCTCAATTTCTTTGTTGCATCGGGCGAGGAAAGCCTCGACCGATTCGTTCCCTAAAGTTTTACCCGACCGGTCGTTGACGTTCACGGTGCCTTGGGCGGCCTCCTGCTCGCCGAGTACAAGAATATAAGGCACTTTCTGTTTGCGTGCAGCATGTTTCTTCGGTCCGATCTTCTCCGCAGTGAGGTCGACTTCTACGCGTAGTCCCGCTTCGGTCAACCGGTCGCATACCGAGCGGGCGTAGTCGGCGCTCTTCTCACTGATCGAGGCGACCACGACTTGCAGGGGCGCCAGCCATAGAGGAAAAGCTCCGGCAAAGTGCTCAATGAGTATACCCACAAAGCGCTCCATACTGCCAAACGGGGCGCGGTGAATTATGACGGGGCGGTGCGGGGCGTTGTCGGATCCGACATAGGTCAGGTCAAACCGTTCGGGCAGATTGTAGTCCACCTGTACCGTCCCCAATTGCCACTCTCGGCCAATACAGTCGTTGACGACGAAGTCGATTTTGGGCCCATAAAAGGCTGCCTCGCCTCGTTCCTCGGTGAAGTCCATCCCGGCATTTTGGACGGCAGCCCGGACGGCCTCCTCGGCCAGAGCCCAATTTTCTGGGCTCCCGACGTACTTATCGCTGTCAGGGTCGCGCAGCCCAATCCGGACGCGATATTGTGTCAGGCTGAGCGAATCGAGCACGTACCGGGTTAACTTCACGCACTCGCCGATTTCCTTTAGGAGCTGATCTGGTCGACAGAACAGGTGGGCGTCGTCCTGGGTAAAGCCTCGGACGCGCGTCATACCCGACAGCTCGCCACTCTGTTCATATCGGTAGACGGTGCCGAATTCCGCTAAGCGCACCGGCAGGTCGCGGTAGCTATGGGGATCGGAGGCGTAGATCCGAATGTGGTGGGGGCAGTTCATCGGTCGCAGGAGGTAGCCATCGGAAGTCTCAAGGTAGGCTTCGACCAACTTCAAATTGTGTACGGTGCAGCCGCAACCCGTACGGTATCGCGTTTCACCCGTCGTGTCCGAGCCCATCATTTCGTCGTATAGCTTGGAGTCGGTGGCTTTGAGTTCCTCCAAGACGTCTTTTTCCCGACTTGTCATTGGGCCGTCGTTGGGTCTGGCTCGGATGGCTTCCCACAAGTCGTTGAGCAATTCCGCTCGTCGGCTTTCGTACAGCGGGGGAAACTGGCTGTCTTTGTAGTAGGGAAAGTGCCCACTGGTGCGGTACAGCCCGAGCTTGCCGATCTGAGGCGTGTAGACCATCTGGTAGCCGGCTTTGAGTAACACACTTTGCAGGTGCTGCTCCAGTAAATGGCGGAGGATGGCTCCTTTGGGCTTCCAGAGCACCAGGCCACTGCCCACCAACGAATCGATCGTGAACAATCGCAACTCTTGGCCGATTTTGCGATGGTCGCGTTTCTTGGCTTCCTCCAGCTGCGTCAGGTAGCGATTGAGATCTTTCTTCGTGGGCCAGGCGGTGCCATAGACGCGCTGAAGCTGTTTCTCGTTCTGGTCGCCGCGATAATAAGCTCCGCTGACCTGTGTGATTTTGAAGGCACCGACGCGGCCGGTGCTGGGGACGTGCGGTCCTCGGCAGAGGTCTTCGAATTGCGAGCCCGGCTGGGTTCCGGTGAGGTACCAGCTCAGACGGCCCTCTGCCCGTTCAGCATTCTCGATTTTGTACCGGCTACCCTCGGCCCGCAGTTTGGCCAAGCCCTCGTCGTGGTCCATTTCGTGGCGTGTGAACGGACGGTCCTCTTTGACGATCTCCGCCATTTTGGCTTCGATGTTGTCGAAATCGTCCGGGGATAAGGGATGGTCGAGGTCAATATCGTAGTAGAAGCCGTTGTCCACCGGTGGCCCATAGACCAATTGCGTCTGCGGAAACAGCGAGCAAATCGCCTCGGCCATGACGTGCGCGCAGCTATGGCGGAGGACGTAAAGACTTTCGGGATCGTCTACGCGGGGGGTGAGGATTTCGACCCGGCAATCCTGCGTAATAGGCTGCGTCAAATCGACGATCTCTCCGTCGATTCGGCCAGCAATGGCTTCGCGGGCAAGCCGTGGTCCGATTTGAGCGGCGACGTCAGCGACCGTCGCGTTGGCGGGAACATCCAAAATCTTCCCGTCAGGAAGCGTTACTTTGGGCATGAAACACCATAAAACGAAAAACGACACACTTCCTGGGCACAAGAACGACGACGTTTCGCGGTTATGGACGTGCGAAATGTCATACTATGCCGTCGTGTGTGCCATGGAGTTGGTGCCGTTCCTATTCGTTTACCATCCGTTACGAGACATGATAGCAGTCTCCTCTCATCCGTCAAGGCGGTTTTCCGCAGTTGTAGCAAGTGTGGCGAACCCTCCTTGACGGTCTCCGTTCGGTTTCTTAGACTGCTGTTCAGTGGATGGCCGACTCCAAAAAAGATGGTCTTCCGGGTAGGTAGCTCAGTTGGTAGAGCAACGGACTGAAAATCCGTGTGTCGGCGGTTCAAATCCGCCCCTACCCAGTCAAATCTCACACGGTTGGCTTGCTGTAAGTGTTTAGGAAAGAGCGAGTTACACTTCTTCATTGAATGGGTATCCAGTTATCATCAAGTTGTCATCAGGCCTGCTCCAATCTGGGTCGCCTTTTTGTGACCCGCAACCCAAGCGTTTCAACCATCGGAAACATGCGCGCCAAACGCACGCATCTTCCGCCGTAGGGTTCTAACGCTCCCGACTTGTCAGATGCACCTCGACGGATTGAATACGGCCCGAACCTCTTGGCAATTCCGGGTTGTCTGGTTAGATTATGCTCTGACAAGAACGGGGAACGGTTACCCGAAAGGTTGCCCGGGAGCGGAAAGTTGGCCACGTGATTTGTCGGTAAGGGACGATGCCGGCGGTTTGGACAGGAGGTCCTTGAATCTCATGCATCTCAAGAAACTGACCTGCCAGGGCTTCAAAAGCTTTGCCGACAAGATTGCGTTCGACTTTCAGCCGGGTGTGACCGGCATTGTCGGGCCTAACGGCTGCGGTAAGAGTAACGTCGTTGACGCCATTAAGTGGGTTCTCGGCGACCAAAGTGCCCGCAGCCTTCGCGGCAAGCAGATGCAGGATGTGATCTTCAACGGGTCGGGGACTCGTCGAAGCTTGAGCATGGCGCAGGTGGATCTCCTCTTCGACAATGAGGACCGCAAGCTGACGTGTGACGCCGATGAAGTGGTGATCACGCGCCGGCTCTTCCGTTCGGGCGAAAGCGAATATCTCATCAACGGTGAGAATGTACGGCTACGCGACATCCGTGAGTTGTTCATGGATACCGGTATTGGTGCCGGTGCCTATGCGATTATCGAGCAAGGCAAGGTGGACGTCTTGCTGCAGTCAAGCCCAACGGAGCGGCGCGTCATTTTTGAAGAGGCCGCTGGTATCAGTCGCTATAAGGCCCGTAAGCGCGAAGCTGAACGGAAACTCGGCCGCGTTCAGCAGAACCTTGATCGTCTCGAGGATATTATCGAAGAAGTCGAAAAGCGGCTTCGCAGCATCAAATACCAAGCCGGCAAAGCTCGCAATTTTCAAGTTTACGACCAGCAGCTTCGTGAAAAACGTGCCAGCTATTCCTTGGCGGAGTACCATCGCCAGACGCAGCGGGGGAGCGCTTGTGAAAGCGAGTTGGCTGCGCTGACCGATGACGAAACGGCCGCTCGTACAGCGATTGCCTCTGCTGAGGCCCGCGACTCCATGTTGGAAAACGACTTGCTTCGGCTTGAGACGGAACTCCGCCAAGTCGAGCAACAGGTGCTCACCAATGCTTCGGAGATTACGGCCAATCGCGAACGAATTGATCAATCGCGACAGCGGGTCGAGGAGCTGACGTCCATTCGTTTTCGTGCCCAGCAAAGATTGGCGGTTGAACGACAACGCACCACCGTGATCCAGCGACAGCTTCATGCGGAGGAGGATGCTGTTAAGTCGTTGGAAAGTGATTTGCAGGCGGCTCACGTTCGCGTCGATGAGCTGGCCAACCAAGATCGCGAGTTGTCGCGGGAGCTCACTACGCTTCAGGCGAAGCACGAGGACGAGAAGGCCGGTATTATCGATCTTCTTCGACGAACCGCCCAGCTCAACAACGAGATCGAATCCCTTGGTCAACGGCGTCAGCATCTGGAGGGCGAGAAGGGCCGGTTGAACTCCCGCCATGAGCAGATCCGATCGGAGCTGGCTGAACTGCTCACGGCCAAAAGCAAGGCCGACGCCCGATCCGCGGAAATTGCGGATCTCATTCAGAAGCAAGAGGGACAACTCGCCCAAAAAAGGGAACAAGCGACTCGGCTCGATAAAGATCGAGCGGGTCTTCATCAGCAGCTTTCTGCCGCGAAGGAGTACCGCAGCGGTTTACTGAGCCGGATGCAACTTCTGACCGATCTCGACAAGCAGCTTGAAGGGGTCGATGCGGGTGTCCGTGAGTTATTGCATCGCAAGGAAGAGGATCCATCGGGCGAGATTTTTGGTTATGTGCAGGGGTTGGTCGCGGATCTCATCGCGGCGGATGTGTCCAGTGCTGTATTGATCGAAAGTGCCTTGGGCGAACACGATCAATATCTCGTGGTCGAGGACACCGGTGCGTTCCTCGGTGATGCGGATATTCTGGCGGATCTTCCGGGTCGGGTTCGCGCGATCTGCATGGACCGGCTTCCGCCCTTTATTGACGGACGCGATTTTACGCAGCAAGAAGGTTTTGTTGCTTATGCCGCCGATTTGGTTCGGTATCCTGCCGAAGCGGAACGGCTTGTCAGGCACTTACTTGGACGGACGGTGATCGTTCGAACGCTTGAAGATGCAGCCCGATTGGCGGTCCAGAATCCTCCGATTTACCGTTACGTCACGCAGAGTGGGCAACTGTATGACCCGGACGGCCGGTGCCAGCTTGGACCTGCCGGTGCCAGGGCCGGCCTGATTTCCCGTAAGAGCGAAATTCGCGACATCGCGAACCAGATTGAGGAGGTCGAAGACCGAGTCGCGATTATGTCCGACCGCCTCGAGCGTACGACGGCTGAAGTAGAGCATGTCGAGAAGGTCCAAGAGGAGCTCCGGCATAGTCTACACGAAGCCCATAAGGCTGAGGTTGAAAACAATGCCGCTCGGAACATGAACGAGAACGCGATTCAGCGTCTCATGCAAGAGCAGCCGCTCATCACCGGCGAGGTCGACTCCATCGAGATGCAGATTCGTGAAGCGGCGGAACGTTCAGCCAAGAGCAGTGAATCGCTGGGCCAGATCGAGAAGGATAACCTTGATCGCGAGAACCGCATCAAGCGGATCGCCGACGAAATCGACGCAGTGGTCCATCGACGTACGCAATTGGCTGAGCGGTTGACGGAGGCAAAGGTGTCCGTTGGTCAGCTGGTTCAAAGGCGAAGCATGCAGGCTGAGCGGTTGCGAGGGTTGCGTGATTCACTGCAGGCGAGCGAGGATACCGTTCGGGGTTCCGCTCAGGAAGCCGAGGATGCCAAGCACCGTAGCCGGCAGACCGAACGAACGATCTTAACGGCACAGAGTCGATTGGCGGAACTCTATGCTGTCAAGGAACGGCTCGACGAGCAACTCCTTGTCGGCCAGCGTCAACAAGAACAAATTCGCTTTGAAAAGGAAGAGCTTGCCGCACGGATCAAGTCTCAGCGGTCGGCATTGGGTGAACTCGAAGCCAAGCTGCATGCCCGGCAAATGGAGCATCAGGAGATCCGCATTCGCGTTGACGAGCTAGTATCTCGTGTCAGCGAGGAATTGAACATCAGTCTGGCCGACGCTTACGCCAACTATGAGCACGAAGAGCAGGATTGGGACGCGGTGGCTGCGGAGATCGACGAACTCAAAGAAAAAATTCGCCGGTTAGGTAACGTCAATTTGGATGCGATTGCCGAACAGGAAGAACTCGAGCAGCGGTCCGCGTTTCTGCGTACGCAACACGACGATCTTCGGAAATCGCAGAAGCAGTTGCAGGAATTGATCGAGGAACTGAACGGTGAATGCGTCGAGCGTTTCGCACAGACGTTCGAAGCGGTCCGTGTGCATTTCCAGGAGCTGTTCCGCAAGCTCTTCGGTGGCGGCAAAGCGGACGTTATGTTGGAACAACCGCCCGAAGGCCAGACCCTCGACGTTCTCGAGGCGGGGATCGAGATTCAAGCGCGACCGCCGGGCAAGGAAGTCCAGAGTATCTCACTGATGTCGGGTGGCGAGAAAACCATGACGGCCATCGCGCTGGTGTTGGCGATTTTCCGCAGTCGGCCGTCACCCTTTGCCGTCCTCGACGAAGTGGATGCCGCCCTCGACGAAGCGAACAACGAGCGGTTCAATCGTATCATTTCCGAGTTTCTTGACCGGTCTCAATTCGTCATTATTACGCACTCCAAACGCACCATGATGATTGCGGACGTCCTTTACGGCGTGACGATGCAGGAGGCAGGTGTCAGTAAGCGCGTTAGTGTCAAGTTCGACCAAACGGACCACGATCAAGCTGCTGTGGCATAAGATGTGTGACTTGTCGTATTCCGTCGACGGGGTGATACGTGAGATTTTGCATGACTCTGGTGCATGCTTTCCCGCCAGTAGGATTATGTGCTGACTCGGGCCGTTATTTTTTGCAAATGGTTTTGTGTCTAGGATTGCTACGATGAGCAAGTCTATCATTAAGCGAATTGTTTGGGTATACGTGACGATTTTGCTGGGAGCCTCTTTGAGTATGGCAGAAGAACTGCAGAAATGGGATTACCAAGACGCTAGGCTCGAGAATGGGTTACGTGTGATCACGTTGGCGGATCATCGTACGCCGTTGGCCAACGCTCAAGTGTGGTACCACGTGGGCAGTAAGAACGAGGACCCACAGCGACAGGGTTTCGCCCACATGTTCGAGCATATGATGTTTCGCGGCACCGACCGGATTGGGCCCCAGGATCATTTCAAGTACCTGCAACGTTACGGCGGGTTGGTCAACGGGTACACGAGCTTCGATATGACTGTGTACTGGGAAACGGTGCCGGCCTCGCAGCTTGATTTGGCGTTGTGGCTGGAAGCGGAACGCATGGCGCACCTCAAGATCAACGAAGACTATTTCTTTGCCGAGCGTGAAGTGGTCAAGGAAGAATATCGGATGCGGTACTTGAACAGGCCGTATGGCAAACTGTACGACACGTTGTTTTCGGCTGCGTTCAAGGTTCATCCATATCAGTGGACGCCGATCGGCAACATGGAACACCTCAATGCTGCGACGACGGATGAACTGCGGGCGTTTTTCAAAAAGTACTATGTGCCCAACAATGCGACGTTGGTGGTTGTCGGTGATGTTGAACACGAGGATGTTGTTGCCAGGGCACAGAAATATTTCGGAAAAATCCCACGGAGTGCGGATCCGGAACGGGTTACCTTGGCCGAACCCGCAATGACCGAGGCGCGGCGCGTGGAGATCAAAGATGTAGCGCCATCGCCCAGGATCGTGTTCGCTTATCCCTGTCCTTCGGATCGAGATCCGGATGGAATCCCCTTGGCCGTGTTACGCCGTATCATGTCTACGGGGCAAAGCAGTCGGTTGTACCGGCAGTTGGTGCAGGGCAAGAAGATCGCGGTCAATGCTTTCGGTGCTGAGTACTTGCTGGAACAGGCGGGGCTCTTCGTCTTGTCCGTGACGCTCAAGCCCGACGTAAGAGTCGAAGAGGGTGAGCGGGCGTTGCTTGACGAGATCGGCACCTTGTTGAGCGAGGGGGTCGAACCGGCAGAACTCGAGAAGGCCAAGAACCAGGCCGTGGCGGAATACGTTCGCGAAGGGGAGACCGTTCAGGGCCGGGCGAGCCAGCTTGGTTATGCCGCGGTGATTCTTGACGACGTTAATCGTGTGAATACGGATCTCGAACGGACGCGCAAGTTGACGCGGGAAGAAGTGATGGCGGTCGCGAAGCGCGTTTTTCGTGACGACAACCGCATCACCGTTGTCGTTCGGCCTGACGAGAACCCGCAAGCGCCTGAGGAGGTCGAAGATAAGTCGAGTCAAGCAAGCGAAGAGATTGCGGAGTTACCTCCTCCGGACGACATGCCTATCGGACATCCTCCGCAGCCGATGGACGTTCCGGTTCCTTCCTGTCGAACCTTGGCCAACGGATTGCGGGTGATTGTCTTTACGGACCACGCGACACCCGCCGTCACGGTTTCGTTGAATATGCTCGTCGGTGCGAAGGACGATCCGCGAGATAAGCCTGGTATGGCGTTTGTGACGGTCAATACGCTACGTCGCGGTACAGAAAAGCACAGCGGAGATGCCTTGGCGGAGTTGATTGATTTCCATGCGATGACGGTGTCGGAATCCGTAGATCACAGTGACACCGAGATCGGCATGTGGACGTTGACCGAGCATCTGTCGTTGGCGACGGAAACGCTGGCGGAGATCGTGCGCGAGCCGGTGTTCCCTGAACAGGAAGTGGCGGGTTTTACCTCGCGTGCCGCTGCTCGCGAAGCCATCGAGGAAAAGAATTTGTCTACGGTGGCGACACGCTTGTTTCAGGGCGTGATTTTTGGCGAACATTATTTAGCGCGCCCCGCGGAGGGTACCTCGGCATCACTGAATGGACTGACACGTGATGACGTTGTGGCCTTTCACCAGAAGTACTTCGCGCCGGATGTCGCTGGACTTGTGTTCGCAGGTGACGTGGATGCCGATCGCGCATTCGCCTTGGCAGACCGTTGGTTTGGCGACTGGCAGGCGAAAGCGGAAAAGACGACCTCTCCACCACCGCCTGCGTCTGTGCCGTTGCATATCGTGGTGGCAGATCGAAACCAATCGCTGCAGAGCGAGATTCGCATTGGCCAAGTCGTTCCCGTAACGAGGCACGACCCAGATTATGCGGCGGTTCGCATGCTCAGCCATCTTTTCGGTGAGACGTTTAGCGGTCGTCTCAATCGGTCGCTTCGGATTGAAAAGGGGTTGACGTACGGTGCTCGAGGATACTTCGATGTCAAGGCAGAGGCGGCGGCCTTTACGATAAGCACATTTACCCGAACTGAAAAAGCCGATGACGCGATTCGAGCGGCATTGGAAGAGGTCGATCGTCTTCGTGTTAGCGAGGTCACGGCTGAAGAAATGCAGGAGAGCCGTGATGCGATGATCGGGCGCTTTCAGATGGCATTGGAAACGCCGGCTCAAATGGCCGATCTTTATTGGAACTTGATTGTGTGGCATTTGCCGAACGGATGGTATACGCAATACCTCAAGTCCATTAGTCAGTTGACGGATCCAGCTATTTTACAGCGTGTTGCACAGGTCAAGCTCGCCCCATCCAAGCTAGCGATCGTTGTGGTGGGGAACGCACAAGAATTGAAACCTGATCTGGAGAAGATCGCGCCGGTTAATGTTCAAGCGGAGAACTGAAATCTGCGCTCGATCACAAATTCCATACTCTATCGGACTCATGATGGGCGGTATTGCCCGGAGCCACCGGTGGAGTAGCGCAAGATTACCCCAAGATTAGAGCGATAATCCATATCGACGCCGTTTCGAGTCCCTGCAGGGCGATTTCTGCTCAATGTGTCAGTTTGGCACAGTGCTTGCTTCAGCATAACGGCGTAACCGGGATGGGGTTAAGTTTAGCAGAAGGGGAAAGAAGCATGATGAATACACTGGTTTCTGAAGAGGCGGTTGGGGCATTTGTGTTTCTCGGTTGGTTGTCCGTGTTCTGTTACGTCGTGGGTAGCGTCGTGTTGGATCTCTTCCAATAGGTCGTCCCGCCCTGATGGGTGATGGCGGCGGCGATCTTGGCCGACTTGTGAAAAGCACCTTCGTTGCACTTCAGGGCCATGGCTCATCGGGGCGGTTCGGCGGGGACAGCTTGTTCACATCTTAAAGCACTGGTTCGTCAGCGGGTTCAATAGTATAGTGTCCAGCGGAGTCGGCAGACGGGGTACGCCACGCGATGGGTGGCTCGTCGGTCGGGTCTCTATAGTTGATTCAAGTGAGCAAGAGAATCAGCGTCGATGACCGACGGCTGAACATGCGGAGGATTGTTGGGCCATGCCTACGATCAGTGCATTTGCCGACGAAATCAGTCAAGACCCACAGGTTCAAATGGATGGTTTGGCTGCCAGTGGTATCAAGTATATCGAACTGCGTGGGGCCAACGATCTCAACGTCATGAAGTTCTCGAGGTCGCTGTGTGAGGATCTCAAAAAGCAGTTTAGCGACCGTGGTTTCGGCGTTTCGTGTATCGCATCGCCGATCGGCAAAGTGCGGATCGATGAGGACTACCGAAAGCATTTCGACGAGTTCAAACGCGCGGTCGACATCGCGGATTTTTTTGAGGCACATTACATCCGTATTTTCAGCTACTATCCTCCCGCGGGCGAAGAAGTTGCCAACTATCGGGGTGAGGTCGTCGCGCGAATGGCTGAGAAAGTTGACTATATCGACGACCACAACATTACCCTTGTTTTGGAAAACGAGTCGAATTTGTTCGGTGCGGTACCCGAACGTTGTATCTATCTGCACGAAGCCCTTTCATCCGACAAGCTGATCGCGGCTTTTGATCCGGCCAATTTCGTGAACATGGACGTTCAGGATGTGTACAAGACGTGTTGGCTGCCGATGCGCCGATACGTTGGCTACTTTCATATCAAGGATTTTAAGTATGGGGAGCGGGAGCATGCGGTGCCGGCCGGCCAAGGTGATGGCTGTATTCCCGAAATCCTACGGGATGCTGCCGCCGATGGTTACGACGGGTTTCTGGCCCTCGAACCCCACTTGGCCAAGGCGGAGCATTCGACCGGCCAGACCGGCCCGGAACTCTTCCAGGTGGCGGCCGATGCCCTGAAGAAGATCTGCGGCGATGTAGGTTGGGAAGTGTAGGGAGTGAAGTAGTTTTCGTTGGCGTTGCCCGCTGCCGAAGAGGCGAGCCCGCTTTCAAGAAGAACCTGCCGTAAATGAGAACTCAAGTCGCCAAGCGTTGCCACCATGCAACGGTCCTATAAGTGCATACCCGGTAAGCGATTACGTTGAGAAAGCCAACGCAACGCGGTTTGGCTTGTTGTCTTTGCTCAACAGACGGTGGATCGTCGGGCCTGTCTATTCGACTTTTTTGTCGGGGCGAAAGTCTGCAACTCTTTTTCTGGAGGTAGGTTACGGCAGCAGTCGATATTTGGGGCTCTTGTAGCGATCAATGGTCCGCCGTTTGCGTGGTATGGACATCGGTCGGCTCTTGGGTTGAGCTGGGATACTTGTTTTCGAGACGATAAATGAAGGATATGGATCAACGCCAACATCGCCGACTGGCCATTCGATTGCCGCTTGAATGTTCCCCAAGGGATTTGTGGGAAGAGCGGCCCATGCGAACGGTCACGACAAACATCAGTACGGGGGGAGTGTATTTTGAAGCGGATTTGATTGATGATGTTTCTGTGCCCCGACTTCACTCGTTAATGGATATTGCGCTTACCGTCCCGCCGGGTGATGGCTATTTCCCATACGAAGGGCGTGTGACCAGCGTTGCAGAAGTGATACGATGTGATCCACTGAAGATACCGGAATCCGCCGGTCCGGAAACTACGCCTCGTGTCGGTATTGCCGCACGATTCAAAGAACCTTTGCGTTTGTCCTTCTGAAGCGGCACTGGATCTGCCAACCGTGCTGCCGGTTCTTTTCTTGATGCGCGCTAGCTGGCGCGCATGGGGTCGCATTCCAGCCCGTAACGTTTCATCTTCTTGTAGAGCGTCGTTCGATTGATTTCGAGTATTTGTGCGGTGACTTGACGGTTCCAGTTGTTGGCGCGGAGGGCGTGTTCGAGGATACGTTTTTCCGGATCTTCCAGCGCTTTCTTGAGTGATTGCGGCCGATAGATGTTGTTGCCCGCGGGTTCGTTGTGCACCTGGGTGATCATGTGTTCGGGTAAATCGTCCGTATCAATTCGGCGTTTCTTGCTAAGGACGACTGCTCGTTCGATGACGTTTTCCAGTTCGCGTACGTTGCCGGGCCAGTGGTACCGTTGCAGAGACTGCAGACACGTGTCGGTAAAGCCGACAACGTCTCGCTTGAGCAGGACGCGGTAGTGTTTGAGGAAATGGTTTACCAACAGGGGGATATCGCTGATTCGCTCGACGAGCTGTGGCAGCTGGATCATGACGATATTGATCCGGTAGTACAAATCCTGACGGAATCGTCCCGACTCGACGACCTTGGCCAAGTTTTCATTACTAGCCAGGATGACGCGGACATCGACATGCTCGGTTTTATTGGAGCCCACGGGTTCAAACTGACGTTCCTGCAAGACGCGAAGCAATTTGACTTGCAGTGCGGGCGTGGCACTCGATATCTCGTCGAGGAAGATCGTTCCGTTGTGTGCCGCTTTGAACTTACCTTCCTTGTCTCTGACGGCGCCGGTGAAAGCGCCCTTGACGTGTCCGAAAAGCTCACTTTCCAGAAGGGATTCCGGCAACGCGCCGCAACTGACTTCCACGAAGGGACCACTGCGTCGCTGACTGCGGTGATGCGTGGCTCGGGCGATAAGAGATTTGCCGGTTCCGGACTCGCCTTGAATGAGCACCGTGGTGGGGGAGTCGGCAACGGTTTCGACGAGATCGAACACTTTGAGCATTTTGTAGTCGTGGCCCACGATGTTGTCGAGCCCGTAGCGCATATCAAGCGCTTCGCGGAGCGACTGGTTCTCGCGGATCAGGGATTGCTGTTGCAAGGCCCGCTCGACGACGAGCCGGAGTTCTTCGTCGATAATCGGCTTGGTTAGATAATCGTAGGCGTTCATCTTGATAGCTTCGACCGCGCTCTCGATGGTGCCGTAACCCGTAATGATGATCACCACCGTTTCGGGATAACGTTGTTTGACGACACGGAGCAATTCAAAGCCGTTGGCATCAGGCATATTGATGTCGGTGATCACGAGGTTGTAGCGGCGTCGTTCCATTGCCGTGATCGCTTCAGCAAAACTACTGACGCCATTGGCTTCGTAGCCGTCGAGGCACAGGAACTCGACAAGCGATTCGACGATAATCTTGTCGTCATCCACAACCAGGATTCGCTTCTTGTCATCCGTCATTCGCGTGTCTCCCTCGCGATCCGACTCAAGTCAGATGCGACTGCGTGGTCGTGGGCGTCGTCCCCGCTCGGATTGGCCGCACGGCGACGCAACTGTCGAGCGGAATCTGAATCGTGAAGATCGCGCCCCCCTCGGGTGCTCGCTGGGGTGTAATCTTACCGTTGTATTTTTCGATAATATCCCTGCAAATGGCCAGGCCGAGTCCTGTACCTTTGTCGGCCTCCTTCGTCGTGAAGAAGGGTTCAAAAATGCGTGTTAGGTCATCCGGTAAGCCGATGCCGGTGTCCTCAAAACGAACCACCGCTTCGGTATCCACAAGTTGTGTCGTGATGGTCAATCTGCCGCCATCGGGCATGGCATCAATGGCGTTCTTGATCAGGTTGCAGAAGACCTGGAAGAGGTGGGTGCCACGTACGGCAGGCATGTCGTTTTGCAGTCGGCAAACGATCGACACGTTGGCTTGCGTAGCCTTGTCAGCCATGACCTTGATCGCCTCTTCCACCACGGCATTGATGCCGGCGTCATCGAAGGGCGTTTGGCCGCCGCGTGAGAACTGCACGAGTTCGCGGACGATTTCGGCCATACGCAACAAACCATCCCGACCCTGGATGAGATAATCCTCGAGTTTGTCCGTTTTACCTGTTGCGATCGCGCGAAGACCAAGGTTCAAATAGCGCAAGATGCCATCGAGAGGGTTGTTGAGTTCGTGTGCGACGCGCGCAGCAAGCTTCCCGACCGCCGCCATTCGCTCGGAGACGGCCAAGCGTTTTTCCATGCTAGCATGGGCAGTGATATCCTCGATGACCAGCGCGCCGCCCGTCACTTTGTTGCCATCGGAATTCGTCAGCGCGATACAGAGCAGGTTGAGCAGGAGTTCGCGGTGTTGCTCGTCGCGATAGATCACCTGCTCGAAGCGGCGCTGCCGGCCACTCTCGACGACTTCGCCAAGGGCTTTGTTCCAGTCTTCGTATTGTGCGTCGATGGTGCCGGCGGTCAGCGCTTTGTCGATCGACGTGTGGTTGCTCAGAAGGAACGCAGCGGCAGGATTGTGATCGAGGATTTGCAGGCGGCGATCGAAAACCACGAGCCCCAGGGAAAGGCACTGGAATAGCCGCTGACCCGCCTCGCTGAACTCGTGCGGTTTGGCGGATCGTTCCGGGGAGGGTTGAGGATCGCCGTTTCGGTCCGGACCGGACCCATGATGCGTCAGTGGGGACATCTGGTTCCCCTCTCAGAACAAGTGGTATCGGAGTGGGCTTTTCCGCGGCAGACGGCCATCATCGGTTTTCCCTCGAATCGAATCTCATTTCTGGCCAGTTCCATGCAGGCCTGATGATGCAAAAGATCAACATTTAGCGCAATCTGCTAATTTAAAACGACATATAGTCTAGTTTCGGCTGAAGTCAAGCCTGAGTGTGGCAAAAAAACAACATTTCCTGTTGCAATGAATCACGGAGATCTGGGGGGCATCTCGTTCGGACTGCGGCGGTCCATCTTTGTGAGATACGGGTTTTTGGCTTGTTCTTGTCCTGGAGCCAAGGCGATTGTTCTCTACGTTGAGAGGCAACCAGTCAGTTCGCCGGCCATGGGGGTTTGATGAAGAACATGCGGTGGTTGATTTGGACAACGCTAACCGCACGAAGGCCGGGGATAAACGCCAGTTCGACGTAGCTTGCCGTTTTCAAGGGATAGTAAAGCCCGGCCGTGAAAGAGGCTTCGATCCATCCTATGCCTCCGACGCTTCGGCCCTCGGTGAGGTGGATGGGCCAGCCGTCCACCGCGTACTCGCCGACATCCGCGAGAATGCCCACGATCAAGCCTGAGGAGAGGTCGAAGAGTGGAGGCGTCGGTTGTAGTCGGAGCCGACGGCGGACCTCTTCCCAGTCGTCGCGTTGGGCAATGGTGATGAGTGAGAATTCGGGCGAGAGTGTTTGAACCAAGTGGCTCTGCAAGGGGCGGTCGAAGCTGACGCGGGCTCGCCCGAGGATGATCGGTTTGATCGGCTCCGCGTTGGCCAATTCCCATGTTGGGATCTCGATTGGAGCGGCCGTGTTGGATACGCAACCCAATAGTGTGCCTACAAACACGCTTGAGATGAGCACAACCACCGGCCTGATGATCGATCGACTCATGCTCCGCTGGTTGTTGTAACCGCTTGCGCAGGATATAGTAGCGACCGCTTTCATGGATACGTTCATTGTGGCTCGATTGAGATTGCGATTCAACTGGGTGCTTTGGAAAGTGGGTCATTCATGATTATCGGTGTGCCGACGGAGATCAAGCCGGATGAATATCGCGTTGGCATGATACCTGTGGGGGTGGAGGAATTGACCCGCCGCGGGCATACCGTGCTTATCGAGAAGGGCGCTGGGACCGGTTCGGGTTTGACGGATGAGGACTTTGCCGCGCACGGGGCGACGATCGTCGAGACGGCGGACGAAGTGTTTGGTGAAGCGGACATGATCGTCAAGGTCAAGGAGCCGCAGCCGGTGGAGTTGAAGCGGATTCGGCCTGGGCAGGTTTTGTTTTGCTACTTTCATTTTGCGGCGGATCGGGCGCTGACCGAGGGCACGCTGGAAAGCGGATGTGTCGCCATTGCATTCGAAACGATCACGGATGCCTCGGGTCAGTTACCATTGCTCAAGCCGATGAGTGAAGTCGCCGGCAAGATGAGTGCTCAGGAGGGGGCGAAGTACCTTGAACGTCCCATGCGCGGACGGGGTATCCTGCTGGGGGGCGTTCCGGGGGTGGAACCCGCGCGAGCACTGGTTCTTGGCGGTGGTATTGTGGGTACCAATGCGGCCAAGGTGGCGGCAGGGCTTGGTGCTCAGGTTACCGTCATGGACGTGAGTCTTGACCGGCTTCGTTATTTGAGTGATGTGATGCCAGCGAATGTGCAGACGGTACACAGCGATGCGTACATGATTCGTCGCTACATTGTCGAGGCGGATTTAGTGATTGGGGCCGTGCTCATTCCGGGGGCGAAGTGCCCAATTCTCGTGCCCAAAGGGCTCTTGTCGACGATGAAGCAGGGGGCCGTGATTGTGGATGTAGGGGTCGATCAAGGGGGGTGTTGCGAAACGACCCGACCCACAACGCACGCCAACCCGACTTATGAGGTGGATGGAATCGTGCATTACGGTGTGGCCAACATGCCAGGAGCCGTCGGACGTACCAGCACTTTTGCGTTGGCCAATGCCACCTTACCCTACACGCTTCGACTCGCCGATGTGGGCTACAAGAAGGCCGCAGCGGTCGATCCGGGTTTGGCTCAAGGTATTAACGTCCAGGAGGGTAGGGTGACGCACCAGGCGGTGGCAGAAACTTTTGGGATGAAATGCCAACCCGCCCTGCCCAACTGACGTAGTACAGAGACGGGTAGGGCGAATACGACGGGTGGGGCGAATACGTGCGAAGACGAACGCAAGGATGTCAGACCCGGGTGGTTCGGGTCGAAGCTGATGCTGGGCGGCGTTCAAGGATTGGACGCGAGGAGTGATTCGCCTCCGTTGTCTCCTCGGTCCATGATACGGTCATTGTATTTTCCTGAAAGAGCAATTCTCAAGATGAAACGTATTGTTGTCACAATTGTTATTATTGCAGTGTTGGTGGGGGGGTACGGTTGGGTACGTAATCAGCAGGTGTCGCTGACCGCGCTCGAGGGGGTTAAGACGAAGGTACGCCGAGGCGACCTTGAAATGCCGATTACGGCCAACGGCCACATTCAGCCGGCCAGCGTGACGAAGATGAAGGGCGAAGCCAGTGGCGAGGTGGTCGAGACGCCTTTCGACGTCGGTATGATGGTTCGTAAAGGTGACTTGCTTATCCGACTTGATCCGACGGATGAGCAGCGTAACGTCGATCGCGCCAAGGCTGACCGCGAGAGGGCACGGATCAACAGGGAACGCGCGAAAACGACCCTTGATCAGACCCAAACGGTGGGGTTAGCGCTGGCCGGGGCGAAACAGGCGCAGGCTGAGGCCAGACAATTGCGAGCCAACACTGTTTTTGAGAAAACCAAGAGGCTTCACGATAGTGGCCAGACGTCCCAATATGAATACAACAACGCCAAGGCCAATAAGGATGAGGCGGATGCCGCCCTCGATGCCGCGAAAGCAGAAGTGACCCAGGCGGGTATCGCAGTGGACTTGGCTGAACAAGACGTGACGATTGCTGAGGAGAATCTTCGCGCGGCTGAGAAAGTTTACGAGGACACGCTGGAACGGCTTGCCGAGACCAAAGTTTACTCGCCCGTTCACGGCATGGTGCTGTCGCGGGCCGTTCAGGTTGGCGAAGTCGTGCAAAGCGGTAAGACGTCGCTGACCGGTGGCACGGTGCTCGTTGAGCTGGCGGACGTCAGCGATATTTACGCGGTCGTGAATGTGGATGAAGCGGATATCGGGTTAGTCCGCGAATTGGCGCCGCCTGAAGCTCGGCCAGGGCCAACCGCCACACAACCGGCCAGGCTCCCTGCCGAGGCCATTGACGATAAACAATTGGTTGAGGTCAAGGTCGAGTCACTTCGCGAGGAAGTCTTCAGAGGCGTCATCGAGCGTATTTCGCCGCAATCGGAAGTCAGTCAAGCGATTGCGACGTTTAAGGTCTGGATTCGTGTTGTGGGCGACAACCGCGACAAACTGATCGGGTTGCTCAACGCGCGGGCGGAAGCTCACTTTATGGCCAAGAGTGTGACGAATGCGATCCTTGTCAATTATGATGCCTTTCAGAAGGACCCGAACGGCGATGGTTTCGGTGTTTACATCCCCGAAATCAAAGAGGGCGAAGCACGGGAATCCGCGAAGTTTGTCGCATGCAAGTTTGGTGCGGACAACGGGATCGACGTCGAAGTGATTGAAGGACTCGAGGAAGGGGACGAAGTGTGGGTGCAGTTACCGAAGAAGACCCGCAAGGAAAAAGAGGCAGAGCAGGAGAACGAAGACGCTGAATAATCCGAGAGGCGTTCTCGATATTTGGAAACAGCCGTCACATTCACGGATGATAGCCTGACAACATGGTTTCTATCGAAGGCATTACCAAACACTATAAGATGGGCGACTCAGTGGTTCACGCGCTGGATGGTGTGGATCTGCGCGTTACGCAGGGCGAGTTTATCAGTATCACCGGTGCCTCGGGCAGCGGTAAGAGTACCATAATGCATCTGATCGGCTGCTTGGACCGTCCCACAAGCGGTGAATATCGCCTTGCCGGTCAGCGTGTCGATCGGATGAGCGATCGTCGACTTGCCCAGGTGCGCAACAGGTATATTGGCTTCGTATTTCAGACATTTAACCTGATCAACCGAACCTCGGCGATGGAGAACGTCGCCGTTCCGCTTATTTATGCTCGCTCGGGTGGCGCGAACAAGAAAGCGATGAAAGCGTTAGAGCGCGTAGGATTGAACAAGCGTGCACACCACAAGCCGAGCGAACTTTCGGGCGGTGAGCGTCAGCGTGTGGCCATTGCCCGCGCCCTCGTCAATGATCCGCCGTTGATTTTAGCCGACGAGCCGACCGGGAATCTTGATTCGCATACAGGTGATCAGATTCTCGATTTGTTTCGCGAATTGCATGCGGGTGGGGTGACGATCATCCTGGTGACGCATGAAATGGCGGTGGCAGCACAAGCACAGCGAGTCGTTCGTATGCGTGATGGTAAGATCATCGAAGACCGTGCGGTTGACGATGCGCTACGTGCTCAGTTGCTGGGAGAACGAACCGGTACCGCTTCCCTGTCAAAGTCAGGATCGACCTAGGCGGACATTGTTGCGGAGCGAATCGTACGCATGTTGTTGTTGCAGATCATGTTGATGGCCCTTCGGGGTTTGCGGGCGAACTTGATGCGTTCGTTGCTGGCCACGTTGGGCGTGATCATTGGTGTGGCTGCGGTGATGTCGGCCATGTCGATTCTCGAGGGCGCCCAACGCGACATCTCGGAGCGGTTTGAAACGCTCGGTAGCGAAACGATCATCGTGTACCCCGATGTGGCACGGATTGGCGGGCGGTCCGTGGGTTACGTCCAGACGCTGACGATGGAGGATGCCGACGCACTGCGCGATGTCAGACGGTGTCCGAGTGTGGCCGCTGCTGCACCGGAAGTTTCGTTACAAGGCACGACGATCAAGTATTTCAGTCGCAATCAGCGTGTAGACGTACTGGGTACGAATGAAGCTTACGCCGACATGTATTCGTATCAGGTGGCAAAGGGCCGATTCTTGACGCGCGAGGATGTGCAGTCAAGACAGAAGGTGGCGGTTCTGGGTCACCGTGTAGCGAAGGAGTTGTTTCGTAATCGGCCGCCGATCAATTTAACCGTCAGTATCAAAGGCGTCGGGTTCCGTGTCGTCGGCGTGATGGAGAAGAAGGGTAACATCGGATTTCGTAACGTCGATGAGCAGGTGATCGTGCCGGTGAAGACCGCCATGGATCGGTTACTCGGCATTCGGTTTGTGACGTCCATTTCGGTGCAGGCGGATGGGCCTACGAAAGTGGATGCTGCGATGTCCGAGATCAAACGTGAGTTGCGACGTCGGCACAACATTCGCATTCGCCATGGGCAAAAGGACGATTTCAAAGCCGCCAGCCAGGAAGAGCAGCGTAAACAGTTTCGTGAGGTGACGACGATTTTCCAGATTGTGCTGTACAGCATAGCGGGGATCAGTTTGGTGGTGGGCGGTATCGGCATCATGAACATCATGCTTGTTTCCGTGACCGAGCGGACGCGCGAAATCGGCGTGCGTATGGCCGTCGGTGCGCAGCGTACGGATATTCTTGGGCAGTTTCTCATTGAAGCGAGCATCATCAGTCTGTTGGGTGGCGGATTTGGCGTGGCCATGGGCTACATGATGACGGATCTGCTCGAGAAGACCACGGTTGTGTTGGAGACCTATACAACGCCGATGGCGGTGGCGTGGGCCCTCATGATGGCGATTCTGACGGGAGTCGTGAGTGGCTTGTATCCGGCCTATAAAGCATCGCGACTTGATCCTGTTGAGGCTCTCCGTTACGAGTGACGGTGGTTCTCAACGATGATAGGGATTTTCGACCCACCCTGTTCGTTGTTCACGCGCTGTCTTGTTTGCTGAGGCCGTTATTTCCAGGGGACCTTTCCAAGTATCTCTGTTTTCTCAGCGAGTCGAAAGATACGTCGTGCGTTACCGTGCATGATAGGGTCGATGAGTTCCATGGCATCCTTCATGGTCAACCAGCCTTCTTCGACCAGTTCCGAAAGTGCCAAGGCGATCCCTCGCCGCGCGATCGTTGCATGCCCTAAGACAAGCTCCACCGGGATATAGTCGCCGCCAAAGGTCAGTACTTTGTTCGCCGGTGCGGTGACCACGTATTTCTTCAGAAAGTCCTTGGCGGCGATGGGATTGATGATCCATGACCAGCACATGTCGAGATATGCGTTGGGGTAGTGCTTGGCGATGGCAATCATATCCTCATAGTACGGGTAGCAAATGTGCATGAACACGAATTTCGTTTCCGGTGCGTTCCGGCACAAGTCGGTTGCTGAGCCGGGGTTATTTCTAACACGGGACAAAGGCATCCAGTTTTGGCCGGCATAATATCCTGTGTGAAGTTTGACCGGCAAGTTCCATTGGGTTGCTTTGTCGACCGTATACCAGAAGAGGTGATCCTGGAGTGACTTCACCTCATCATCGGTGCGCTTGCGTTTCTGGACAAGCTTGGTGAACACGCCTTCCACCTTTTCAGCCGGTACCTTGGCGTAGTCAATATCACGTGCGTAGGCGGCTTGTGATTTGACGGCCACCGCGTACTTGCCGTATTTGTCGAACCACCAATCAATAACCTTGTGCCAATCGGATAGCGAAGAGACCGCGATGCCTGTGGGGTCGCTGATTTTACGGTTTAATGGATATTGGTGCATCTCCATAATACCCAAATCTTGCATGAGCAGTGTGGGTATGTCACTTTCGTTGAAGGGGCGACCCAGGTAGTTGACCTGGCACGATTCGATCTGCGTCAAATCGCACAAAATATGTTTGTAGAAGCCGGGGCGTCGGACGTTTTCGTATCCGGCTTGAAGTTGTTTGACCGTTTTCTCCGAAAGCTCGTCAACGTCGTAGAGCGCTTTCATCGTGATACGGACGGCCTGCCCGTAGCCGGTGTTCTTGATCGCGGGCCAATAAGGTACAAGGAGAGCCCACTTTTCCAGAGGACCAACCTCGGGGGAGAGGAACTTGTCGTGAATCGTTTGGGGCATGCCGGCCGTCAGCATGTCCGCGTCCGTGTAATGGCTGAACAACAGGGACCAATCGTCGCATTTGACCAGCCGGTGTGTGTTGCCGGCGAGACGGTCCTTCTCCTCCATGAGGTGTTCGTGTGTGTCGATAAACGGTGTTTGGAAGACCTTCTTGAAGATGGGATGACGGATATCACGTGAACCGCCGATCGTTTCGGGAATCTCGACCGTGCCTCCTTTCGCATCGGCTTGGGCCGAACCCAGAAAAGCAAGAGCCCCCGTTGCACCAAGCGATTCGATCACCGCCCTTCGCGAAATGAGATCATGATTTTGCATAATGATTGATTCCCATTCATTTGCAGGCCTATTGGCCACCTGAGCCGCTATTCTTATTTCGATCGGCACAGATTGATAAACATGCATGCGGAGCGTCATGCCAGTACGTTGTGCATGTCATATCGTCCTGCGGGCTTATTCGCGAGCCATGCTGCTGCACGCAGAGCACCGGCAGCAAAAGTGTCCCTTGTGTGCGCAGTGTGCTTGAGTACGACGGTTTCGCCTAGGGTGCCGAAATGCACTTCGTGTTCCCCCACGGTGTCACCGACACGCAACGCATGCATGCCGATTTGCCGGGGTGGACGTTTGCCCGTTTCACCTTGTCGGCCGTAAATCACATCCTTGGTCGTATCGCGGTTCGTCGCTTCGACGATTGCGTCCCTCAGTGTGATCGCGGTTCCGCTCGGGGCATCCATCTTGAATCGGTGGTGGGTCTCGACGATCTCGATGTCGTAATCGTCACCAAGGGCAGCCGCGACCTGCGCAGCGAATTTGAATAAGAGGTTGACGCCGACGCTCATGTTGCTGGCTTTGAGGACGGGGATCGTTTGGGCGGCTTTCTCGATGTCGGCGAGCTGCTCAGGGGAGTGTCCGGTAGCGCCAATAACGATCGGACGCTTATAGGTCAGGCAGTAGTCCAACCAATGTGCGGTGCCCGCAGGCTGCGAAAAGTCGATCAGAACGTCGAATTCGGTTTCCGTGCGATCCTGAATAGGGGTATGGGTGTGTCCGATGCCGGCAACGTCGCCTACATCGTTGCCAATACAAGGATGACCGGTGTTCTCGAGGGCGGCAACGACATCAAAACGGTCGTCGGCATGCGCCAATGCGATGATTTTCAAACCCATTCTGCCGGCAGCGCCAGCAACCGCAAGTCGAATCATGATCGTTTCCTCTCTGTGATGGACGGCAAATCTTTGCCGGGTATTATCGCGTCCTGCTGGCTTGGCCTCAAGTTATCGATGGACCGCTTGACTTGACGGGGTGGATGCTGTGCAGCTACGTTGCCCTACGATCACGTGCGCGATCGTCTGTGCGGGAGCGGGTCGTACACAAGCCGGTTTTGTGTGAGGTTTTGTGGTCACAGGACGCATTGAATGAACAAGAAGGGTGCAAAAGGCTTTTTGGGGAGAACGAAGCGATGATTGGGCGTACGGCATGGGTGTGTGGCGTTCTCTGTGTCGGTGTTCTGTGTGGTTGTGTCTCGACAGGTGATATGGAGACGGCGGGTACCTTGGCTGCGGGCGAAAAACAGCTTGGCAATAAGCCGGATCGTCTGGAATGGTTTCAGGACCTGGGGCTCGGAATGTTTGTGCACTGGAGCGTGGATTGTCCTTTGGGGGTGGTGATCAGCCATTCGATGGTGGGCGCATCGGAGGCCTATCTGGATCGCTATATGCAGGAATTACCGAAGAGGTTCAATCCAACTCGTTTCGACCCGGATCGTTGGGCGGAACTGGCTCACTTGGCGGGCATGAAGTATGTCGTTTTTGGCACCAAGCATCACAGTGGATTTTGCATGTTTGAGACAAAAACCACGGACTTCAATGTGATGAATACACCCTATGGGCAGGACATTACGCGCCAGGTCGTTGATGCTTTCCGAAAACGGCATATTCCCGTTGGGTTCTATTTTTCGCCAGACGATTTCTGGATTCTGCGCAAACAGGGTCTTGATATCAGCCGCCGCCGCCCGGCGGTTTGGCCGATCAACAATCCCGAGCTCTTGGCCCATGACCAGGCTCAAATTCGCGAGCTGCTCACGAACTATGGTCCGATTGATATTATATTCCTTGACGGTCCGGCCGAATCCTCGCCAGCCCTTCGTGAGCTGTGTTGGCAGCTACAGCCGAATATTGTGGTGACACGAGGTGTGATGGAGACGCCCGAGCAAGAGCTGCCCGGCCAACCCTTACCTGGCCCGTGGGAAGCTTGTTTTACTATGGGAAACCAGTGGCAATACAAACCCACGAACGAAGAATATAAATCGGGAACACGCTTGATTGAGATGTTGGTCGAAACGCGCGCCAAGAGTGGTAACCTTTTGTTGAACGTTGGACCTCACCCGGATGGTGTGATTCCACTTGAACAGGAGGCTCAGTTGCGTGAGTTGGCCTTGTGGAACTTCGTCAACGGCGAAGCGGTTTTTAACACCCGGCCTTGGCGTGTCACGAACGAGGGTGATATCTGGTTCACGCGAGCTAAAGGCACGGATACTGTTTATGCGATCGTGACCGGTGGACCGGGTTGGGCATTCGGTGAACGTCGAACCCTCACGATCAAGAGTGTGCGTCCAAGTCCACAAAGCGAAATCGAGATTCTGGGTCAGTCGGGTCGCGTGATCGAATATCGGCCCAAGGTGTTGCCTAAGGCGACGTGGAAAGTGGACGTAGCGGGGCTTCACATTATCGCAATGCGTGCTCAGCGCTTGTACAACAATTACAAGTGGCCCAACCCGGTTGTCATCAAAATAACGCATGCTCAACCAGCGAAGGCGGACGAGACCGAACGTTGATCGCGATTCGGCCTTTTTGCAATGATTCAGTTGCGTTCGCAGTTCGGGGTGGTTTTGCAGACGACGTGTTCGTATATTTTATGTTTTTAGGTGCTCCATGCTTGATGTAGAAGATTTGCCCTATTTGACGGTGGATGTCCCGGGGATCGGCGGGCGAATCAAATCGCAGCCTGACGATTTTGTCGTCGATGAGGTGCCTCTTTACGAGCCAAGCGGTGAGGGGACACATGTCTATTTTTGTATCGTCAAAAAAGGCATGCCCACGATGCAGGCGGTGAATCAAATCGCACGGGCGTTGGGTAGGCCCGTACGCGATATTGGGTACGCTGGCCTGAAAGATGCGGATGCGGTGACGTCACAGATGTTGAGCCTCGAGCATGTGGATCCAACACGGATCGAGTCGCTGGCGATACCGGGGATTGACGTTCGCGAGGTGTCGCGTCACACGAACAAGTTGAAGCTCGGCCACCTGCGGGGTAACCGTTTTCGAATTAAGCTGCGCGAGGTGGACACCCTTCGCACGGGGGAAATTCGTGACTTGTTAGCTAAGTTGCAGCAGCGCGGTGCGCCCAACTATTTTGGACCGCAACGATTTGGTATGCGAGGCGACACATGGGAAGCCGGTCGGGCATTGATTCGTGAAGACTATACTGAGGCTCTAACGGTATTACTAGGGCGAGTTGGACCGAGGGATTTCGGTGAGGTTCGCAAAGCGCGTGAGTTGTACGACCAGGGCGATTACGAAGCGGCTTCGGCACGCTGGCCCTATCCGTTTCTAGGTGAACGCCGGTTGTGCAGAGCGATGGCGAAATCGAAAGGGCAGGCTGGCCGAGTTTTTCGTGCGATCAATCCCCAGTTGAGGCGGTTCTACGTGTCGGCTTACCAGTCCTACCTATTCAATCAGGTGGTTGCCGAGCGGTTGAACTCGCTTGATTGTCTTCTGTATGGCGATCTGGCTTGGCGGCACCCGCAAGGAGCGGTGTTTCGGGTGGACGATCTCGCCGTCGAGCAGCCGCGGTGTGACGTGTTCGAAATTTCACCCACGGGGCCTCTTTTTGGGCAGCGGATGACTGAACCCACTGGGGAGCCGGGCGCGATCGAGCAGAAACTCCTGGCTGAGGTGGACATGAAACCCGAGGATTGGCGGGCCGAAGGGCGACGCAAAATCCGGGGTGGACGACGCCCGTTACGGGTGTGCCCCCACGATGCATCGGTCGATTCCGGGCAGGACGAGGCCGGTGACTACATCGAAGTCCAGTTCTTTCTCGAGTCTGGCTGCTACGCGACGTCCGTGCTGCGAGAGATCTGCAAAACGGCCCAAGGATTCGTCGCGGGCGACGAGGCAACGGACGATCTCCCATCCTGACAGGGGCCGTCGTTGGCCTTCCCCATACATTCGCTCCCGAGACTGCGATTCCATTAGGCCAGGGCAATCCGTGCGTTAGGATCGCGGTCGAACTGACTTGATGTGAACGTATGCATTTTCTTGGCAGTTATCGGACGAAGTCCAAAAACGCGCATTTCTTGTCATCTAAGGCGCAAAAACCGGAAAACGCTTCAAGAAAAAAAACCCACAACGCCGATAGCATCTTTCGCCACAGTCCCTATTTTACCCATCTTGCCACACTGAAAAGATGGGAAAATAATCTGGGGCACTCAGGAGCCTTGGATTAATATTCGTTCTTCCGAGGCGACAAACAATTCTTCAGGTAGGCCGGTGTGGAGCGACCGGCGGTTTTCAGGCTTCCGGGCGGAAGACTTCCTCTCCAAAGCATGAGGCATTGGACGGGATCGCAGAAAAGGGCGTTTGGGCCCTGGATGGAGATTCCCTGCGCGGGAATCGGCTGCGTGTCGAGCCGCCTATGTTTTTGGGAGAAGGCTATGAATTCGGAACGGTTGCTCGAGCGTTTTATGTCACCGTTGTTGGCCGGTTGTCGTCAGGAATGCCGGGATGTGTTGTCTGAGGCGTTGGCAGGAGGAATGGAACCCCGACAGGTCTATCAAGAGATGATTTGGCCGGCGATGGAACGTGTGGAACGTCTCTATCGCAGTGACGAGATCAATGTCGCCACCGAGCACATGGCCACCCGGATCAACCGGCTCTTGGCGGATCAGCTTCAAGCTCGTTTGCCGAGACCTTCAACCAACGGCAAGACGATCATGATGATCTGTGCCGATGGCGAGCCGGAGGAACTTGGCGGGCAGATCTGTGCCAATCTATTTGAAGCGGAAGGTTGGAATGTCTATTTCTTGGGCGGCGGTATTCCCAACGACGAGATTCTGGGTTTGGTAGGCCAGATTCGGCCCGAGATCCTTTTGGTTTTCGGTACGCAACCAATCGGCGTTCCCGGCGTACGCAAGCTGATCGACCTGATTCGCGAGGTCGGTTCCAATCCCACGATGAATATCATGATTTCCGGTGGCGTGTTCAATCGTGCGGAGGGGCTGTGGAAGGAAGTCAACGCTGATCTTTTCGCTTCAAACTCCTTTGAGGCACTCAAAGTTGCCGCCAATGCCCAACCTCGTACACCTGAGATTCGTATTCCCGGTGTTCCCAAAAAACGCCGCCGCCGCCGCCGTCCGCCGCTGTTGGCCCAAGCAGAAGCGTGAGTTTCAGCCATCCATTGGAACAAGGAAAAAGAGAAAGTGCTTATCAGCCGGGTGACTCGAGTCTCCGCCCGGCGGGTGCTTGACGGGGCATGGACGGAGAAGATAGACTCCGAACGAGCTGATGACCCGTGGGGTGGTCAACGTCAAGGATGGACGGAGGTGCACGAGCCTTGCGGAGCAAGGGGGCAGGAGGCCTCCACTCATTTCCATGGCCTGGTTTACTTGGTTCAAGCGTATTTCACTGGGGAGAGAGGCGGGGGGTTGTGACGACACTCCGTCAACGGGCGTAAGCCGATTTTCCCCGAGACGCGGGTGCGTTTGGACGAGCTGGTGTTCACGCGGTATGCGGAAAATAATGCCAGCGATTGGTGGTTAGGCCTGTTACGCCTGTCGATCCTTATTCCCGATGGCCGATAAAGACTCAGGAGGACGCGAGTACTTCAAATACGCGGGGCTGGGCTTTGAGTTTGCCGGCGTCGTTGGGTTGTTCTTCTATTTCGGCCACTTAGCGGACCAGCGGTTGGATAGCGATCCGTGGGGACTTATGATTGGGGGAGCGATTGGTTTGACCGGTGGAATCTATATGCTGGCCAAGGAGGGACACAAGATGATGCAGCACCTGGATTCGCCGCCGTCCAAGAAGGATGAGAACTCGGAGCACCCGCGTTGACAAGATTGTTGGCGGCCTCTTCGATGATTGTATTGATCGTCGGCTTGCTGGGATGGCCGATCGCAGTACGATGGTCGCCTGAACGGGTGGGGGGCGTGATTCTTTTTTCCGCCGGGATCAATCTCGCGGCATGCTGGGTTTCGTTTGTGCCCATCATGATTGTTCGCCGAAAGTGCCGATCGTATCTCCCTCAGGCGGCACTTGGCGCCATGACGATTCGGCTTCTCGTCGTGGCTGGCACGATGCTCACGGCGATGACGGTCGGAGATTGGCCGACAATGGCGCTGTCGGTATGGATGACTGTTTTCTACTTGGCGTTATTGGTGGTTGAGACGACGGTGACGGTTCGATTGTTGAATTCAGCGATCGAATCTCCTGAATCTCCCAGCTGAGCCGGAGAAAGGGACGGCATCGGTATGATCGGTGAATGGACATTACTTGCGGCAGCGGACCCGATGCAACATGTGCTCCCGCATCGTTTGTTCGATCTGGGGCCGTTCGTCTTCACCAACCATATGCTGATGTTGTTGATATCGGCGGTCTTGATGTTGCTCGTGTTTCCGGTACTGGCCCGGAACTACCCCATGGTTCCGAGCGGGGTTCGTAATCTCTTCGAAACGGTTATGCAGTTTATCCGGCAGCAGGTCGCGCAGCCGGCACTGCACGAGCATACGGACCGATTCATGCCGTTCCTTTGGACGCTGTTCTTCTTTATTCTGTTTAACAATCTGCTTGGCCTTGTTCCGCTTGATCCCTTAGCCCTGCTGATTCTGGGGAAGGGGCACGTTTTCGGGACAGCCACGGCAGGACTTTCCGTCACGGCGGGTCTGGCTTTTGTCGCTTTTCTCGTGATCCACCTGTCCGGCATGGCGGAGCAATATCGGCACCAGAGGCACCTCGACCGAAACGTCGTTATATCCAGTGTCATGGCGTTTGTGATGTATTGGTACAACTTCGTGCCCCATATTCCCGGTGTCGTGGGTGTGATTCTGTTCTTGCCGTTGCTTCTTCTCGAGCTGATTGGTGCCCTGGTCAAACCTTTTGCCTTGGCGATTCGTTTATTCGCCAACATGATGGCCGGTCACATCGTTCTTGCATCGCTGTTGGTTTTGGCGCCGGCACTTCGGCACATCGGCGATTACGGTGTGGCCGTGCCGACGATTTTGGGATGTGCGGCCCTGAGTTGTCTTGAACTCTTCGTAGCGTTCTTGCAGGCGTACATTTTTACGTTTTTGACGTGTATGTTTATTGGTGCGGCTGTTAGTCCAGAACACTAACGCCGGTAATCGAGTTTTAATCGACGTAAGAGAAAGTGGAGGTAGTCGCGATGGGAATGTTCCCTTTGTTAGCTGACGTTTTGATCGACGGCAACGGGTTGGCCTTGCTCGGTGCCGGCTTGGGGGCGGGCTTGGTTACACTCGGGGCGGCCAAAGGGATCGGGCAACTGGCCGGTGCTGCGGTCGAAAGTCAGGCCCGTCAGCCGGAAGCCGGCGGTCGGATTTTCACGTCGATGATTATTGCCGCCGCTCTGATCGAAGGTTTCACCTTCTTCGCTCTCGTTGTTTGTATGCAGATTGGCGGCAAGCTTGTGGATGCGATCAATGCAGCCGGCGCGGGTGCGGCAGGTCACTGACGGTCGTGACATGGATCAGGCTCGTTTTCGGGGAGGATCCGCTATGCGGTCCGTCTTGATAGGTGTGGCAATTGCAGTTGCCCTGGGGTGTGTGTGTCCCGGCGTAGCTTGGGCAGCGGAGGCGGCCCACGGGAGCGGCGACCCGGTTCAGGTTGATCTTTGGCAGGCCGGTTTCACGATTGCCGTCTTCGTCGTGTTGGTGTTGATCCTTGGCCGGTTCGCGTTTCGGCCGATTCTCGAGGGGCTGCAAAAACGTGAGGAGTTCATTCGTGAGTCGCTTGCGTCGGCCAAGCAGGATCGCGAAGCGGCCGAAGCCCGGTTGAAAGAGTACGAAGAAAAGCTGATCCAGGCTCGCGAAGAAGCATCGGCCCTTGTGGATGAAGGACGCCGGGATGCGGAGGAAGTCAAACGCCGGATCGATGAGGAGGCCCGCAAGAGCGCCGATGTTACGATCGAACGCGCCAAACGTGAAATTGGGATGGCGCGCGATACCGCGTTGCGAGAACTCTATGACCAATCCGCGGAATTGGCGACGAATATGGCCAACACGATTCTGAAACGCGAGGTATCCGTCGAAGATCACCAGCGTCTCGTGAGCGATGCGTTGGATGAGCTTCGAAAGCGAAACGGAAGCAAGAGCGGATAGTGTGTTTTGGGTTCGGTGTTGAGGGAGCGCAGGCATGCCTGCAGTAGACAGTGAGTCAATGGCCGTTGCGGACGTGTACGCGGAATCGCTGCTCGCCGTTGCGTGTGAACAGCGTCAGGAAGACGAGGTCGCAGCAGAGTTGGCCGACCTCGTTGTGTATATGGATCGTGAGGCGGGCTTCGCCTTGTTCCTGACGTCACGTTCCATCGATGACGATACCCGGCGGGTCTCGTTGGAAAAGTTGTTCCGCAGCAAAATGAATGACTTGCTGCTCAATCTGCTACAGGTATTGAATCGTCGCGGGCGTTGTGACTTGGTGCGTAGTGTGGCACGTTGCGTCGAAATTCGGATGCAGGCCAAGAAGCGCCAGCAGGAAGTACACGTCGAGACGGCGACGCCACTTACGGGCGAGCTGCGAGGGAAGATCAAGAAGGATATCAGCGAACGGATCGGTGCCGAGGCACTGCTCATCGAAAAGGTGAGTCCTGATCTGATCGGAGGCGTGGTGATTCGTGCCGGCGATGAGCAGATCGACGCCAGTGTGGCATCGTGTCTCCGTTCGATGAGGGAACGGCTGGTTGAGCGTGGCATAGAAGAAATTCACAGCGGCCGTGGTTACGAAGGTTGAAACGTAACGCGTTCAGGGTAGGACGATCATGAAGTTTAAGGTTGATGAGATCACGTCGGTTATCAAGCAGGAAATTGCTCAGTATACCAGCGAAATCGACGTTGCGGATGTGGGCCGGGTCTTGGAAGTCGGCGACGGCATTGCGCGGCTCTACGGTTTGGGCAAGGCAATGGCGGGCGAAATGCTCGAGTTCCAAAATGGGGCCATCGGTCAGGTTTTCAATTTGGAAACCAACTCCATCGGTGCCGTTGTTCTGGGCGACTACTTGGGTATCAAGGAAGGTGACACCGTTCGGGGGACGGGTCAGCTGTTGTCGGTCCCTGTGGGCGATGCGATGGTTGGTCGCGTCGTGGATCCACTTGGTCGGCCGTTGGATGGGAAGGGTGTGATCGATTCGACGCTTCGTCGACCGTTGGAGTCGGACGCGCCGGGTATTGCGGAACGTCAGCCGGTGGATGAACCGCTACAGACGGGCATCAAGCCGATCGATAGCATGATCCCGATTGGTCGCGGGCAGCGAGAACTCATCATCGGCGACCGTAAGACCGGCAAGACCGCCATCTGCGTGGACACCATCATCAACCAGAAGGGCACGGGTGTCATTTGCGTATATGTCGCTGTGGGGCAAAAGGAATCGACGATCGCTAGCGTGGTTGAAGTATTGCGTGAGCACGGGGCCATGGACTACACGATTGTCGTCGTCGCGGGCAGTGCTGACGCCGCACCGCTTCAATACATTGCACCCTACGCCGGTTGTGCCATGGCTGAGTACTTCATGTATGAGCAGGGCAAATCCACGCTTTGCGTTTACGATGATTTGTCGAAGCAGGCGGTCGCCTATCGTCAGTTATCACTGCTGTTACGCCGTCCGCCGGGCCGTGAAGCCTATCCGGGCGACGTGTTCTATCTGCACAGCCGATTGTTGGAGCGTTCGTGTAAGCTTGCAAACCGATACATCATCGTACCGGAGTCAGCCCCGTCTGACTGCAAAGAAGCGGTTAACGACAAGGACTACTTCGGTGTGCCGGGCCGGAATGAAGCCAAGGCCGACCTGAAGGCTTTGGGGCGGGATGACTGTGAAGTGCGCATCAAGCCAGGTACGGGTGGCTCGCTGACGGCGTTGCCGGTGATCGAAACACTCGAGGGTGAAGTGTCTTCTTACATTCCAACCAATGTGATTTCGATTACCGATGGACAGATCTATCTGGAGCCGGATCTGTTTTTTGCCGGTGTGCGACCTGCGATTAATGTCGGCATCAGTGTTTCCCGTGTTGGTGGCAAGGCCCAGATCAAGGCCATGAAGAAGGTTGCCGGTTCGCTTCGGTTGGACTTGGCCGCCTTCCGTGACCTGGAAGCGTTTGCCCAGGTGGGAACCGAACTCGATGCCGCCACGCAACGGCAACTGGATCGCGGCCAACGCATGGTTGAGCTGCTCAAACAGGGTCAATACAAGCCGTACCATGTCGCCGACCAAGTGCTGAGTATTTTTGCCGGTAGCCAGGGCGTTTGTGACGATTTGCCGGTGGGACAGGTGGCGGAGTTTGAAGAAAAGCTTTTGCAGTACATTCGCGACGAGTTTCCCGAAGTCCGCGAGGAACTCATCAAGGCAGGCGATTTGAGTGACGAGCTTGCTACGAAACTGAAGGAGCTCCTCACGAACTTCAAGAAACAGTTCGTCGCGGCCAAGACGTGAGAGTTGTCTGATGTCGTCATTGCCTTCTCCGCCGGTTTCATCGTTGCCGCCGGGATCGTCGCTGCCATCGTTACTGGCGCCGGTTCCGGCCACTCCGGGTGTTCGAGGGGCTGTTTTTGGTGCGATGCTGATCGTGCTTGGCGTGACGTTGTTTCAAGTGTGGCGGGCTCAAGCAGCGTGTGAAGGCAGCTTCACCTATGCGAGCGACGGTGCGTATCAGCATCTGTCGCTGGCGAGAACCGTTGCTTGGGGATCGAAAGAAAAGGTGCAGATTCCCCGTTCCAGTGGGCCGGCTCTGTCAGCATCGGCATCGCCTGGATGGACGCTTGGATTGGCGGGGCTACTGCGCGTGTCCGCGTACGTCGAGCAGGTGGTAACCTCGCAGCGTCGCTTGGCGGGAGAAGGAGTGAATAACCGGTTCGTGTTGCTTCTCCCTTTGTTGACGAACCTCTTTGCGGTTGTGTTGTTCGTCATGGTGGCAGGACATTGTATTCGCCCGGATGTGCAAAGCGTATGGGGAATGCTGGGTTACTTGTTGGCCATATGTCTATTGATGCCTGTTCCTCTGATCGTGTTGGTAGGTATGGAGCATCTATTACACGCGGTTGTGTTGTTGGCGATGGTAGCGGTGTGTATCCATGCGGTGGAATGTAACCGTGTGTCGTTGGGACAGCGTATTTTGGTAACATTGTTGGCGGCAGCAGCGATCAGCTTGCGGTACGAAAGTCTAGCGGCCCTTGTCGCGATGTTTCTGTGGGGTTGGATGCGCACGAGGCGAGCACGTGTTGCATTGCCTTTGGCGGCGGGGCTTGCTGTCGTGTTGGCGATGGGCGTTTATTTGGTATTGCAGGGAAGTTGGTTTTTACCTGATGCGGTCGTGTTGGGCTTGCTTGGCAGCGCGACCGGTTCCTGGGCCGGATGGATGGCTGAGCTGAGTGAGCGGATCTACGGCAATCTTCGCTCGGCTCTGGTGCTCACGGCTCTGGTGCTGATTGCTTCGGGACTCCTGTGGTCTCGGCGCGACCATTTGAATGCGGTGATCGGCGAGGAACGAACGCGCGTGGCTTGGTTGTTTGTGTTCGTCGTGACAGGTGTACTGCACCTGTTGATTGGCCGAACCGGCGGCTATTTTCGGTACGAGGCGTATCTCGTTCCGATCGGTGCGATTGCGATTCTTCGAGGTTTGACGAGCCGGTCGAGTGGCCGGTGGTCGTGGTGGGGGCCGGCGGGCATAAGACGCGTGGCCATGGCGTGTGCTTGCTTGCTGCCTATAGCGATGGTTTCGTTGCCGGTGGCGCAGGCGGCCTGGACGGCGCCGGAGTTGAGTGGGGATGTGTACCGACGTCACCGGACGATGGCTTCATTCATACGGAGCTATTTCGATAATGCGGGTGTTGCCGTCAATGAAACGGGTGTTATCTCGTACGAGACTCAGGCACGTGTTGTCGATCTGTCAGGCGTGACGGATCATGATATCGCCGCCAGCCTCGTGGCTGACAATGCGAGCCGGGAAATCCTCAGCGTTGTATGTGACACGGCGAATGTGCAGGTCGCCATGATAACGGATCCGGTGCGATCGGTAGCGGTGTGGCCGATCGAAATCCCATTGGAATGGGAGAAAGTCGGCGGTTGGCGCGTGACGCTTCACGGTGTGCAAGAGCCGGAAACGACGGTCAAGGTTTATGCGGTTTCGCCGGATACCGCACGGGATGTCAAGATTGCCTTTCGTGATTTTGTGAGTCACTTGCCGCGTGGCACGACGAAGTTGAGGTAGGATTTCATGGCCAAGGCTCGAGCGATCGACAAGCGGCGAAAAGCCGTTCAGAACATTCGGAAGATCACGCGGACTATGCAGCTGATCGCGACGGCTCGATATCAGGTGGCTTACACGCGGGCCATGGCCAGCAAACCCTATACGGAGGGTATCACGCAGCTGGTGGAGCAACTCTCCAAGGGGGTGGGTGATCTGGAGCATCCTCTGCTACGCGCGAATACGGAGTCGAAGCGGTCCATCCTGATCGTGGTGACGAGTAACCGTGGTATGTGTGGCGGATACAATTCCTCCCTATTGCGGGCGGCCGTTGAGCACGTCGAGGCAAGAGAAGCCGCTGGCGAGCAATGTGACTTGTATGTCATAGGGAAGAAGGGAATCGGCTACTTCAAGTTTCTTAAGCGGGAAATGGCGCGAACGGAGACGAAGTTCGAAGACAAGCCGCAATTTGCCGACATCGAGGCGATGGCGTCGGAGTTGATGGACCAGTACGAACGTCAGGAGATCGATGCTGTTTACGTCACGTACATGAAGTTCATCTCAGCCGGTTCACAGCGCCCGACCACCATGCGTCTTTTGCCTATGGAGCAGCCGAGTACTGAGGAGATGGGCGAAGCGCAGCCGTCGATTCCGATCCTGTATGATTTTTCCCCACCCGCGGAGGAGCTCTTGGCGGAGTTATTACCCGAAACGGTGAAGGTTCGCTTGTTTCAATGTTTCACCGACGCAGCGGTGAGCGAACAGACGGCACGGATGGTGGCGATGAAGGCGGCTACCGATGCAGCGACCGATATGGTCAAGACCCTGACGCAACAGTACAACCGTGCACGGCAAACGAACATCACGCTCGAGCTTCTGGATATTGTTGGTGGTGCGGAGGCGTTGGCGTGACGGGTGGGATCGGTGTGAAAAAAACACGGATTTCGGTCTTGGAAAAAGGGTAGGCAGGTTGCCTGTGACGTTGTGTTCTTAAGAAGATATGTCGCAACGCTACAGCTTGTACAGCAGGTACGCCTACGGAGATGGATTGGATATTGTTGGATTGGCCACTGGGGCGATCCTTAAGGAATAGAGGTTGAATCAACCGTGGTCCGGCCCAGGTGCGGTGGCCGGACGTTGCGGTGTTACCAAGACGGGCGACAAGCATGTCAGAGACGAATGGTCGGAACATCGGACGTGTCACTCAGGTCATCGGTTCCACACTCGATGCGGAGTTTGATGAGGAGCACCTTCCGGCACTGTACAACGCGCTCAAGGTTAAGGTCGAGCGAAAAGTTCTCGGTGCGATCCAGACGGAAACGCTCTGGTGTGAGGTGGCTTCGCATATGGGTGGGGGTTCGGTTCGTGCCGTGGCGTTGGGAACTTCCGACGGCTTAGTGCGAGGTGCACCGATCGAGGATACGGGTGGTCCGGTGGCCGTTCCGGTTGGCATGGAGACCCTGGGGCGTGTTTTCAATTTGGTGGGGGAGCCGGTTGACATGCGCGGTCCTGTGAACGCGAAAGAACGCCGACCGATTCACCATATGCCGCCGGAGTTCGTCGATCTGACGCCGAAGTCGGAGATGATGGAGACCGGCATCAAGGTTATTGATTTGCTGGCCCCGTTTGTGCGTGGTGGCAAGATCGGACTGTTTGGCGGTGCGGGTCTTGGTAAGACGGTAATTGTGCAGGAGATGATTGCACGAATTGCGCGTGAACATTCGGGTTATTCGGTGTTTGCTGGCGTGGGCGAGCGGACGCGTGAGGGCAATGATCTTTGGCTCGAGATGCAGGAGGCGACCTTCAAGGATGCCGAGGGTAACGTCAAGCAAGTCATGGACCACACTGCGATGGTCTTCGGCCAAATGAACGAGCCGCCCGGTGCGCGTCTTCGTGCCGCCTTAAGCGCACTGACGATGGCGGAGTGGTTCCGTGACGAGTCTGGCGCGGACACGATGCTCTTTGTGGACAACGTTTTCCGGTTTTCTCAGGCAGGTTCAGAGGTGTCGGCCTTGCTGGGCCGGATGCCTTCCGCCGTCGGGTACCAACCCACGCTGGGGACCGAGATGGGCGAGTTGCAGGAGCGGATCACGTCAACGAAGTTTGGTGCCGTCACCTCCGTGCAGGCGATTTACGTGCCGGCGGATGACCTGACCGACCCCGCGCCGGCGACAACGTTTACACACCTGGATGCGTTCATTGTTTTGGCGCGCAATATCAGTGAAAAGGGTATTTACCCAGCCATCGACCCCCTGGCATCGTCCAGTCGAATTCTTGATGCGCAGTATCTGGGTGAATCGCACTACCGCGTGGCGCGTGAAGTTCAGCGCATCCTTCAGCGTTATCGCGATTTGCAGGATATCATTGCGATTCTCGGTGTCGATGAATTGTCGGAAGAGGACAAGTTACTGGTCAGTCGGGCGCGTAAGATCGAGCGGTTTTTCTCGCAGCCGTTCTTCGTGGCAGAGCCGTTTACGGGTTTTCCCGGCAACTACACCCGCAAGGATGATACCATCCGAAGCTTCGACGAGTTGTGCCAGGGTAAGTGGGACCATCTTCCGGAACAGGCGTTCATGTATGTGGGCAATGTTGAAGATGCAGCCGCCAAAGCGAAACAGCTCGCGGAGAGTTAATCATGGCAAACCAGGCCTTTCAGTGCACTGTTATTACGCCGGAAGCGAGCGTCTTCGAAGGCGAAGTGGAGTTTGCGGTTATACCGGCACATGACGGCGAGATCGGCATTTTGCGCAATCGTGCGCCGCTCCTGTGTCGTTTGGGTGCGGGCCAGATGCGCGTTCGAATCGAAGGGGTTGAAGAGCGTTGGTTTGTGGACGCCGGTTTCGCCCAGGTACTCGATAATAAGGTCGTCGTTTTGACCCAGAAAGCGCTGCGGCCCGATCAAATTGACCGGTCGAAGGCGGAAGCTTTGTTGGCTGAGGCTCACGCGATGGAAGTGGTCGATGAGATCAGTGAACGCCGCAAGACCCAAGCCGAGGCCAGCGCACGTGCCCAGCTTCGTATGGCCGCTGGGTAGTAGGGGACAAGTCACAACATTGAATCCTTCCGTTTTGGGGCCGATAATAAAGTGGTTCCACTGGTGGCGGTGCGTATAGCTCAAGCTCTGCCCTTGCAGGACCGATCTCATCAGAGTCTACTGAGCGAGGAGGCCGCAAATGCATGGCGATAGACGAGGTCTGACGGTTCCGGCACGTTTTCTACGTTTTGCCCTTCTGGTTGTCCTCTTGATTGGGGTAGCCGGCGGTGACTGTGACGTCATCGACATCCTCAGCATCCCGGGCTACAGCGGGGGGTCGATCAATCTTGTGATTCCACTCGGTCTGGGTGGCGATGCGGGTATCTTCAACCCCGTTTCGGGTGACGAATCGACGACCACGCCAGATGACGGTTCAACGAGTCCACCGATTGTTCCAGCCACCGATACAACCGCAGCGACGAGTGGAATCCCCTCAGCGGCATCCAGCACACCTTTATCAAGCTTCTGATAAGCTGCTTGACGTTTGCCGCACCGCACATGGACGTCATTTCACGAGGATTCGATACAAAGGCAGTGTTGCGTCCCTCATTCGGTACGCATCAGATTTCACGCCATGTCATTCGCAAGTTCGTGCAGAATTTCAGTGATTCGTACATCCGACGGACAGACGCCTCGACATCTGCCGCAGTTGGTACACAACTTGGACGGGTCGTAGCCCGCTTCGGAATAGAGTTGCCGGGCCACTTCTTTTTCGTTGTACTGATGCACATAGGCGTGATACCGAATCATGTCCGTCACCGCGATGTGTTCGGGGCAAACGGTCGTGCAATCACCGCAGAGATGGCACGCGCCCGCGATCTCATATCGCACAAGAGCACGCAATTCGCGTTTCGCTGCTGCTGACAGCTTCACGGTTGGCAATGCCAGATCCTTCTCCATTTCCTCGTTGCTTTCGATGCCCGCGACGACGGTGTCGATCAAATTTTCGGACAGGTGAAGCATCCAGAGTTTAGCCCGCTCCCATTCGTTGTAAGATTTACCTTCGGTTAGGCTTTTGAACTTGGTCTCCCGGCCATCAACGGGGCGATTTGCAATTCCCCTGGTTTTCATGGCGACGATCCCAACGTCCTGTTTCTTGAGGGCGGCCAATTCCGGCTTGAGGTTGTCAAAACTGCCCGGGTTGACGGCTGGCATCACCAAGTCGATTTTCCATGGGCCGCGGTCGTTCGCTTCCACGGCTGCCGCAAGGACCTCTTTCATGTGATTGTGTGTGCTAAAGCCGAAGTGCTTGACTTTGCCGGCTTGGCGTACTTTTTCATAGGCATCCCATAATTCCAGACAGTCAAAGATCCACGGAATCTCGATGCCGTGAACAAAGTAGCAATCCACGTGGTCGGTGCCCAGTCGACTCAGCGACTCATCGAGTTGTTGCGTGTACATTGTAGCAATGCGTTGACCTGCCGTGCGAAGATCAGGTCGTTCGCCGGTCGTCTTCTGTTTGGCGACGGATTTTTTGTGTAACTCGAGAAGTGTGCTGCCGCTTTCGCCGAGAAACCTTTTCATCTCATTGCGAAAATATTGAGCGACCTCCGCATCGATTTTGTTGTAACCGGCAATACCGGTTGCCTTGCTGGTGAGCCACAACTTGTCGCGATAGCGTTGTACGAAAGGTTTCAGGTTAGCCTCGTGGTTGCCGTATCCACGCGCCGTATCGATGTAGTTGACGCCTCGCTGTAAGAGACGTCGCCATAAAGCCGCATCGCCCGCCTTACCCTCGACGATCCGACTTACCATATAGTTGGTTCGCCCCAGTCGTCGGTATACCATGGTAGGGGCTTGGCTTCGCCAGATGAGGTTTTCAGCCTTAGTATTGGTATTGGCGCCAGTGGGTTGGGTGGTATTTTGATTGTCCTTGGCCATGGCAAGGGAACGACCGGTAGCAGTGACGCCAATACCCGCAGCTGTTGTTTTCAAGAAACCACGTCGGCCCATGTTGTGGTTTGTGTCCCGCGTCATGTTGCTGCCTCCTTTTGTGCGTTAGGTGCTGTGTGGTTTCGTGTTCAAGGTTTTGCCAGTCACTAGGTTCTTTTGATGGTTACGGCACGTCGCAGTGTACCGAGATCACGATCGGGTGAGCAAGAGGCAACAGTGGGGCGTGTTATTTCCTCACTCAGGGGGCAGGGGCAAGTGAACCGGATTCCGAGGTTAGCTCCCGGCTTGGGGGGCGTGGCGCAGCAGCGACGACGGCCAGCAGAAAATCGCGTTGCCGGAGGACGGTGGCTTCCTTGAGGAGTCGGCCCACGTAGGCAGCACTGCTTCGGTGGAACTCCTCGTCTTTGAGGCGATCACTGATGTGCTTCTGTGCCTCCTCAAAGGACTGCTGATAAGCTGGGTTTCGTTTGCCGCATTTGACGAGGAAGACCGACTCGTTCGTCTCGATCACGTCACTGATTTCGCCCGCTTTGAGCGTGAATAGAACTTCGGCGGGTTGGGCCCACCGTTTCGTCAGAGCGCCTGGACTCATCTCGCCCCATGCACCTCCCTGATTCTTGCGAATGCCTTTGGAGTAATGCTTCGCCACAGCGGAAAACTCGATCCCGCTTTCCAGTTCCTCGCGTGCACGGCGGAGGGTTTCGACAGCTCGTTGGCGTGCTGTTGTTATTTCATTAGGACTCGCCTTTGAAAGCGGTTGGTCTAATTCGGTTTGGAGCGGAATCTCAATAAGGAACAACTCAGCCTTTTGCGGTGTCGTGAATTCGTCGAGATGAGCCTGATAGTATTTCATGAGTTCACGGCGCGAAGGCTCGCGCAGAATCGTGCGGAATTTCTGATGCAGAAACTGGCGCACCATGATTTGCCGTTTGATACGCCCTTTCGCGTCGTTCATGGAGAGCCGAAGCGATTTGAGATGGGCCTCATACTTGGCATGGACACCATCGAATCGAGCGTTGATGATATTTTTGATCTGCTTGTCGACTTCTTTGTCGATGTATTCGTTGGCTTTCTCAGGAAATGTTTTTTTCGCTTCCTCGTAGATCAGAAGCGTGTTGACCTGGTTCTGGATTTCGCTTGTGATTCTGCGATACAACGAAGCCTGGTAGGTACGCAGAGCAAGTGAGCCGGCTTCCTTTTTTAAGTCGTCGATGATCGGTTCGAGCACTTCTTGGACGGTGATCGTCTGGCCATTAACGAACAGAACCGGGCAACCAATCGGGCCGGTTAGGGTAGACGCATCGGGGATCGTTTCACTTGTCGCGGGTTGTGTGGTGGCAACATCGGGCGCAGAAGTGATCGTGGTGGTTTGTCGCGAGATATCGGGGTGGTAGCGCGACGAATGGGCGGCTTCGTGGTCGGCACGTTTGGGACCGACGGGCTTTTCGTTACAACCAGCCACGCCAAAAACAAAGGGTACGCAGAGAAACCACCCAAACCGATTCGCAATAGACATCTTGTGCTTCATTGGGCTCGCATTTTAGATGCGGTCTTGTCGGGTCGCAACAATCGACGCAAGACCGCCAGCAGCGTCGCCGGTTCAAAATAGGCATCGGTCAGACGTAAATGAACGGTATGGATGTCGGCCATGCGGGCAGAGCCGGGACTGTCGGCAAGAAGGGGCTCGACCAGCGGAAGTTCCTCGACGGCGAAGATCAGGTCAGGCGGTTTTCGCTTGATCGACCTGATCTTGTACGGTTGAGCCAGAATGCGTAATTCCGCCAGCTGGAGTAGCGTATCCACGGTTTCCGGTAAGGGGCCGAACGCGTCCTGCAAGTCCTTGGCGAGTTGGTCCAACTCCGTTTGTGACCGGCAGCGTACAAGTCGGCGGTAGATTTCCATGCGCTGACGGTTCGATTCGATGTAGGACTTGGGAATATGAGCGGGGAGGTCCAACTCGAGATGGACAGAACGGAATTCCTCGACCGGTTCATTCCTCAAGCGGCGGGCAGCCGCTTCGAGAAGTTGACAGTAGAGCTCGTACCCGACAGCAGCGATATGGCCACTCTGCTCGGGGCCAAGAACATTGCCGGCCCCACGGATTTCCAGATCGCGCATGGCAATGCGAAAGCCGGCACCGAGATCGGAGTATTCTTCAATGGCTTTGAGTCGCTTGGCCGCAGCCGGCGTCACCGGTTTGTCCTTTGGAAGCAGTAGGTAACAATAGGCCCGATGCTTGTATCGCCCCACACGTCCCCGCAGCTGGTGCAGATCCGCTAGCCCGAATCGGTTGGCGCGATCGATCAGGATGGTGTTGCAGTTGGGAATGTCCAAGCCGGACTCGATGATCGTAGTACAGACAAGCACATCCGCCTCATGGTTGATGAAGCGGATCATCACTTGCTCGAGTTCGCGCTCGGACATTTGGCCATGGCCGACGAGGATCCTCGCCTCCGGTACGATACGCCGGATGGTGTCCGCAAAGGATTGGATATCGTAAACCAGGTTGTGAACGAAAAAGACCTGTCCGTCACGGTTCAACTCGCGAAGGATGGCGTCCCGGATGATCGTCTCGTCCCAAGCCGTGACACGTGTGACAATGCTACGGCGATCCAGCGGCGGCGTGGTCAGCGAGCTAATGTCGCGAATGCCCAGCAGTGACATATGCAAGGTTCGTGGGATGGGGGTGGCGGTCATGGTGAGCACGTCCACGGTAGCACGGAATCGTTTGAGCCGTTCTTTGTGCTCAACGCCGAATCGCTGCTCCTCATCGATAACCAAAAGCCCCAAGTCCTTGAATGCGACGTCCTTGCTCAGTAGGCGGTGTGTGCCAATCAATATGTCAACATGCCCCTTACCCGCCCGGCCGACGATTTCCTGTTGTTGTTTCTTGTTTTTGAAGCGGGACAGACACTCCACAATGAATGGATAATCCGCTAAGCGTTCTCGAAAGGTTCGCTCGTGTTGTTCCGCCAAAACGGTTGTAGGAACAAGCACCGCGACCTGTTTGCCGTATTCAGCGACTTTGAACGATGCTCGCAAGGCCAATTCGGTCTTGCCGTAGCCGACATCGCCACATAAAAGACGGTCCATTGGTTGATCTTTTCGCATATCCCGTTTGATTTCTGTCAGACTGGCGAGTTGATCTTCCGTTTCGGTATAGATGAAGCTACCTTCGAACTCACGTTGCCACAGGGTGTCGTCGGGGTAGGCGATGCCCGGTTGGCGTTGACGCGTGGCTTGGATGCGGAGGAGTTCGGCTGCCAAGTCGTCGACGGACTCCGCGACACGTTCCTTGGTCTTGGTCCAACGTGTTCCGCCCAGTTTGCTGAGTTGTGGAGCGATGCCACCGGCACCGATGTATTTCTGTACGAGGTCGATCTGGCTGACCGGCACGTGGATCCGGGCTTTTTCCGCGAACTCGAGCGTGAGGTACTCCTCACTTTTGGCGGAGTCGCCCTTGCGGATCGTCTTCATTTCGATGAAGCGCGCGATACCGTGAACGACGTGCACCACATAGTCGCCTGGGTTCAGATCGAGCCAGGTCTCGAGGGGGCGGGCCGCATGTGTTTTTCGGAGTCGGCGGCGTTGTCGGTAGCGGTGAAACACTTCGTGGTGACCGACAACGGCAAGTTGACCATCCGGCCAATCGAAGCCGTGGTGCACCAGCCCGACGCGAAGTTCGAGTTGCGCGGGCATGTCGCCGATCGTGCTTTGCCAGAGCTCGCGAAATCGATCGCGCTCGGGTTCGTTGTCGCAATAGAACAGCACGTCGCGCTGGCCTGCCAGGTCGTTGACTTCCTGCAGGGCTTCACTTGTTTTGGTCTCGAAACGTGTCAGACTCTGTACGGCGAAGCTGAAGCGATTTTCGACGCCGACGGTCGGCATACTGTACAGGTGCAGTTGCGTAAACGCGCCGGTCCGTTGGAAGAGCTTGTCCACCGGCATCATGCTGCGGGGTTGGCCGAGTCGGCTCCAGAACGTTTGGCCAATCTCTTGGATCTCGACCGGATCGTCGAACGCGACGATCGTTTCTGCCGGCAAGTAGGACAGAAAATTCATGATGTCGCCGTTAGGGGAGCGCACGGTTTTACGTGCAGCTCCGGCCGGCGATGGATTGGCGGATACGCTGGGGATCTGAATACAGTTGAACGTCGTCGTGGATCGTTGCGTACTGACGTCGAATTGCCGGATCGATTCGATGGTGTCGCCGAAAAAGTCGATGCGATAGGGGACTACTTCGCCGGGCGGAAAAATATCGAGGATGTCCCCTCGCAGGGCGAAGTCGGCGGGCGATTCGACCTGGTCGAGCCGTGTGTAGCCATGCTCGGTGAGCCAGTGGGCAAGCTTGCGAGGCTCGTATACATCGTTGACGGTGAGTATGAGCAGGTTGGCGGCGATGGCTTCAGGTGTCGGTACCGCCTGCATGAGGGCTTGGACAGGGGCGACGATGATCGGAGTGAGGTCGACCGTATCAGCTTGGGGGGTTCGAGACTTGTTTTTGTCCTTTTGACGTTGGTGGAGCTGCGAGCAGAGGCGGATGCGTTCCGCATGGATCTCGTCACTTGCCGCTCCTTCACCGGGCAGCGTTTCGAATGCAGACAGCAGCTGAGGTGTCAGGCCACAAAAGAGCTCGATATCGTCGCGGACCTCATCCGCTTGATCGAGGTGGGCGGCCACGTAGAGCAATGGCCTTTGGAGGTGGGCCGCAGCCACGCCAGCTACAAGAGGCGCAAACGACCCCCATAGCCCGTCCGCCGAGATGACCCCCTGGTCGCCTGTTGGAAACCGGTTACCGTCCCGTTCAGGCACCCCCGAGCCACTCAGTTCGCGGATCCGGGCAATCAATGCACCAAATGTGCGGTCGTCGGCAATCCGTTCGACGACATTGATCACGATGACCATCGTATCGGCTGAAACGGGGGCTTACCAGTAGTTGCGTTGACGGGATGTGTTATGGATGCCCGATGGATCTCTGCTTTGGACGAGGCATGTGCACCCTCCGCGACCGTGAACTTTTTGGATGAATCGCCGGCTTCTCAGCCACTGAAACGCTGTCGCACTACGGGGCACATGGTCAGGGGACTTGGGTCACCCAGACACACGGCGGGTATCTTCATCAATCCATGCCCCACGTTGAAACAACATGGGCCACCCCGGCACCGTGGTTTCCGACACTCTTCTACCGGTTTAGCTGGCGCCTCGTGGTGAGGGGCAATAAATCATAGCAGGCTGGGGCGTAAATCCACATGGCCTGTAGACACAGAAACTCCGAAGTACCGATCTGACACGTGGTCAAATAGGAAAGGTTTGGAAGCTGGGCAAGCTTTGCCGACACTTCCGGTTCTGCTTGACTGCCGGGCTTTGAAGGGCGGTTTAAGGCCCGTTCAACGCCCTCTCGAACGTCCGTTCAACAGGCGTTCGAGGGGAGGTCGAGCCCATCCACGCGGGATGCTTACTCATAGGATTCGACCGGCTTTCTATTGACCGGCCGGCCCGACGACCGTGTACAGGTCCTTGAGCAAGTAGTAATGGTCCTGGCCAGAACTCGGATCGCCGGCATCGGGATTGTGTCAAAAACTAGCCCCGTCCCCGTTCCGCCCCGCAGGTGTCCACGCTGGTGCTTACCGGCACAATCCGCGAAATGCATCATGGCGTCGCATTCTATAAGATTCTCATCTATAATCCTTTTCTAGGTTCTTCAACGCTATAAAGAGCTGACTCCAATCCTGTGGCGTCATAAGCGATTTGTTCGTTGCGAGTATCCCCTTTAGTTCCTTCGTGACTTTTTTGGCCAACTTGGGTGTTACAGGAAGTAGGCCCATGTCTTCTACAATGCGAACGCCCTTGGCATTAGGCTTGTTTTTAATAGCATTCCACTCACGTTTTTCATCTCGTCGCATTTGTCCCAATAGGGCCAACATTGAAGTTGTCCGTTGCTTCAAAGTGGCCGAAAAATGTCCGCGCGGCCAAATCACCACGGACGATATGAGGTCATCGTCTAGCGGGGTGACAAGGCCCATATGCTGAAGATAACAAAACCTACCCATAAGTGTCCCGATGTAATACTTTGCGGCGTTTGTTATTTGAAGATGTAGGATTTTTTTCTGTTTCGCCTCATGGATCGAACCTTCCGGAGACCATAAGATTCCTACCTTGAGAAATTGAATTAGGGAATCAACTGTGGTTTCGCCTGGATGGCCGATCTTTTCGAGTGTCTTGATTATTTGCTTCCAAGATGCGGCATCGCCAAGTTTTAGGATCAATTGGAGTATATGATGCTTATTTAAGGTTGAGTAATAGCAGTCTTCTTGGCCACTGTCATAGAGGTTTAATAACTTCGAATTACCATAGGTAAAAACGCGATAACTCTGATAGTTGTTTGTGCCGCAAATCCATGTTTCATAGAAAACAGATTCTGGCAAAGGGGATACAGGTTTTTTTTGAAAAGCAGCGTGGAGTATCCCGAGGACATGTCCACGCTCAAGAAGCCCGCTCCGGAGCGTGTCGCGAACTAAATCGAGCTGGGTTCGCATGTTGTTGTTGGTGAGGAGTCGCAAGCTGTTTATTATGTCGCGGTCATACATTGTCTGCAGGACTTTTTCTAAGAGCATTACGCCGTCTTGCACCGTCACTTTGTCCGCGAGAACATCGCCCGCTCCGGAATCATCCCTCTCGACCGGAATGGGGTACGCCTTAGAATGGATGAACTTCTCACCTACCTTGATGCGCTTTTCGATAACATCGTTAATAAGTGGAGGGTAGTGATCAAAACGCTGGACGTCATAGGCCTCCACTGGACGTTCGGCTTCGGCTCGGTAAATGGTGTAATTTCTCATTGGCAGTATTATTTTTATACGAGGTAGGTATAGTAGTTTATGGAATGCTAGATGAAGGGCACGCTCTTGAATATCGGATGGACATTGGTCGACATTGTCCCAGACTATCACAACGATCTTGCCGCTATCTGCAAGCTGATTAATCCGCGTCATGTTCGCCGTGCCAG
>Ga0180434_10000372_pt1 | contig 66290 bp, 55 predicted proteins | sample SS_ome_7_FD_132453 | JGI IMG/M metagenome (GOLD analysis project Ga0180434, IMG submission 132453) | Hypersaline lake sediment archaeal communities from the Salton Sea, California, USA - SS_1_D_2 metaG | ecosystem: Environmental > Aquatic > Non-marine Saline and Alkaline > Hypersaline >...
AATACCTCAAAACCATCATATACCTCGTAGCAGGAAAACTGGACCTACCCACACCAAAAAACTTCGAAAAACTACAACCACCCACACAAAGTTGAAGAGAACCAAAAAGAAGGTGTTAAGGAAAAATAATTAGCTTCCTAATCAACTCGAAAGTTGGAGGACCTATTATGAGCACGGAAGTACTTGACCCGAATGAAGACCGGGTCCGACGGATGAAGTGGTGGCACGATGCCAAGTTCGGCATGTTCATCCACTGGGGTCTCTATAGCATAATCGGGAGACATGAATGGGCCATGGAGAAAGAGGCCATTCCGGTTGTGGAGTACGAAAAGCTCGTCGATCGGTTCAAGCCCGAACCCCACCCAGCTCGTCGCTGGGCAAAACTGGCGAAGCGAGCGGGGATGAAGTACATGGTGATGACTACGAAGCACCATGAGGGTTTCTGCCTGTTCGACAGCCAGTATACGGACTACTGTGCCCCGAAGGCCTGCGGAAGAGACCTGGTCGCCGAGTTCGTTGAGGCCGCTCGATCCGAGGGGCTCCGTTTCGGGTTCTACCACTCCTTGATGGACTGGCACCACCCGGACGGGGCAAGGTGTGCAGAGGACGAGAATTCCCGCAAGAGATTCGTCAAGTACATCCACGGTCAGGTCCGGGAGCTCATGAGTAACTACGGCAAGGTGGACATTCTCTGGTACGACGTATCTTGGCCGCTGACACCCGAGGGCTGGGAATCCGCAGAAATGAACCAGATGGTTAGGGAGCTCCAACCGGAAATAATAATCAACAACCGCTCGGGACTGCCCGAGGATTTCAGCACGCCTGAACAACATGTGAGAGGTGAACCCGAGGGCAGAGCATGGGAGGCATGCATGACCATGAACTCAAGCTGGGGGTACCACAGGTCGGACGAAAACTGGAAATCTCCCAAGCAGGTTCTAGGGTACCTGATCACGTGTGCGCGCGACGGCGGCAATTACCTTCTTAACATCGGCCCAAAGGCTGACGGATCAGTACCGAGGGAATCCGTTCAGACCCTGAACGCGGTCGGTAGGTGGATGGATAGGTATGGTCAAACGATCTTCGGCGCAGAAACCTGCGACGTGAAGAGCTCCTCCTTTGCGAATTTCACCCGCAAGGGGAAAACCCTCTATGTACATCTTCACTCCTGGCCCGGGTCTGAGTGCGGTATAGGTGGGCTGCGGACCAGAATCGAGTCGGCCAGGCTGCTGCCTGGTAACGACCCGGTCGAGTTCGAGCAAAACGAGTTCAGCCTGCGGCTCAGGAACTTGCCCGCGGAGGCGCCGGATGAACCCATCTCGGTTCTCGCCCTCGAGTGCGAATCCATCCCGGTTCAGGATATGATGTTCGTACGGAATAATATGCCGCGCGGAAATCCCTGAGAAACCCATTTTGGGAAATGAAGGTGCAGCCAATATTGGAATGTCGCCGCTTCGTGCTGCATGGTTCTCTGCAAAATGGGCACAGATCACAGGTTCAGAATTCCGCAATGATAAAGATACAGCTTGCCCGAGGCTTGGAAAACCAGGTGACCTGTCACCCATACTTCGAAGATTCACCCGGGATCCATGATCTTTTCTAGATACGTGGCCACCAGGATCTCCACCTTCTCCTCTATTCAAACCAATTACCGGAATGGAACTATTCAACTGCCGATACAAGCCCCCCCCAATGCCACTATTCTACCATCGAAAACAAAAGCACGATGATTGCCGTTAAAACCCCCACGCTGAGCATTTTAAGACCGTTTATCGGCAGGTTTTCCCCCGCTATCTTTCCAATGTAGGATCCCATGAGAAAAAGGATAATGGCAAGAATAGTCAGGGAGGCTACTAGAGCCGTGTAGAAATCGGCCATCCCAAGTTGAGCGGCAATAAACGGTATGACCGCGATAATTGCCACCAATGCAGGGGAGAGACCATCAATGACTGCAGCCCATAATGTAACGAAGTTTGATGCCTCATCCCAGACGGTCTCGTCCAGGTTGGTGACCATCGCTCGTTCCAACTTCCTAAGATTCCGGGTCCTTTCAGCCCTCTCGGTCATATAGGTGCCGAACAACCCGGACATTCCCATGGCCAGGGTTGCACCGACACCCGCACCTATCACTATTTTCGGGTCATGGACATCAGCTAGGAAGGTACCTGTTATGATGCCCAGCATGGTTAGGGCCCCATCGAAACCATTCTTGATGAAGTATCTCCGGCCGATCTCATCAGCTTCAGTTATCTTGACGTAGTTACGGAACCGATCCATTCTTCCACTGATTCTATCCCAAGGTGTAATCTATTCCTCCCTCCGGGGCTAATTAGAAAGCTGGTAATCCGAATCCTGGGCGATAGTGCTCCACAATACCTCGCTTCCCTGGCCCAGTGAATTCTCCGTGCTCCCGTACTTCCAGATCAAGCATTTCCCAATGTTCACTTTGGGATCTCCCAGATCTCGATGGCCTTTCTCAGCTCCTCATGTTTCTCGGCGTACTCCTGGAGCGTACTTCCCTCCATTACAGCGTCGATCGATTGCCTCATGGCTGTAGCACCTGCGTAGGTACCGTCGGGGTGACCGTGAACCCCGCCACCAGCCTGGACCACGACGTTGTATCCGAATATGTCCAGAAGTGGGGGAACAACCGCCGGGTAAAGGCCTCCGGAGGCCACCGGCATCGCGGATTTAACGCCGTGCATTTCGGTGGTGAGGCACTTGATGTTGTCCATTACCTCCTCCTTGCCCTCCTTCATCTTCCCTACAGCGGTCCCGACGTGGAGCTGGTCCGCGCCCATCAGTCTCGTGTTCTTTGCAATTACCTTCATCGAGACCCCGTGCTTCGGATCGAGGGTGAAGGCACCGTGCCCGGCGCGATGTGCGTGAAGGACTAGGTCAAGGTCTGCCTCCCTCAGCGTCTGGAAACCCGAGTTACCACAGGTGATGATGTCAAACATGATGTATTCACCGCCGGCATCCACCACGAGCTTTGCCCTCCTGAGCATCTCATTGGTCTCGGCTGTGACATTGATCATGTAGACCTTCCTCTCACCGGTCTCCTTCTCTGCCTTATCCCTCGCCTTAAGGGTGGCATCCAACCTCTTCTCGAAGCCGTTGAAGCTCTGGCTTGACAGGTTCTCATCGTCCTTGACCACATCGCAGCCCCCCGCCCAGGATTCGTATGCAACCTCCGCGTGGTCCTCGGTTACCAGACCCAGTTTGGGCTTGATGATAGTTCCTACGAGTGGCCTCTCCGGTATCTTGAGGACATTTCTTACTCCATCAATGCCGAACTTGGGTCCCATGAAGCTATCCGTAAGTGTTTTCGGGTAGTGGATATCGTCGAGTTTCAGATACCTGAGACCCTTCAATCCGAAAACGTTGCCACACACACTGCTCATGATGTTTGCCATGTTCCCTGGTTCGAAAAGACCCACGGGATAGGCTACCTTTATCCTGTTTCCATCGATCTCGTAGACGGTCGCTCGGAGCTTCTCCACATAAGCCTTCATGGTGGATAGCTCAGTCCAGGTCCCGACGGAACTCTCTGCAGCCACCGCACCGGCGGCCACGTCGAACTCCATGGTCCCGTCCGTCTCGACCAGGAACTCGCATAATAGATCCGAGGGGCTGGGCTCGTATTCTGTTTCCACGAAGTCGAGATACTTCATACTATCGAAGAGGTACCGATAGCCGGCCCTTTAAAAATATTACACATTGTTAAATAGTATACATTAATTTGATCTTTTTGTTAACATTTCGGCTGTTTATAACAACGGTTAGTAAAAGGAATAACTACGTGGAGTGGGTAGACCTCCAAAGGTACTAAAAACAGGCTTCAAGCTGGCGAGGTTCAATGTCATCCGGTTCCGATTAGAGAGGGCCTCGATCTGTAGCCTGCATACCGACCAACCTTTTCCTCGTCTATCGGGCTCGGAGAAGGAAAGTTCGGGTTTTAACACCGACTAAAACCCTAACATCTGGTTTCCAGCCTACCTTACCTCTTCTCTATTGCCCGTCGTTTTACCCCCATGAGAACGGGAGAGTTCCAGATCCGCCGGGAATTCCCCCCGCCCCATAAAAAGATATCAGCATTGAGATTCCCTTTGAAATTCGATGCGGGAAGTCCCCACCAAACCAAGGAACGTTGCCCTCACGGCCCTGCTGTTGGTAATTCTCTGCCCCTGGCCGGGCCAGGCCCTGGATGACGGTAGCATCGGCGTGCTCTACGTCGGGTGCATGGTCCGCTCCCAGCCCTTCTGCTACATGGTCTCCGACCCGCTCTTCTCAATCGGCTTCGTCATAGCCACCCTCAGGGACTGGGCCTGGATGCCCACCACCGAGGTTCACAGGAGGATCAGGCTATACATGCCCAGGACCTACGACTACCTAGTCGATAACTACGACGTGCTGGTCCTTGCCAACGCCAACCGAATGGCATTATCCAGCCACATTCCCAAGCTTTCAAGCGGCGTGGAGGAGGGGGGAATGGGTTTCCTCATGTCGGGGGGCTGGGAGAGCTTCGGCGGCACCAGCACTTCCTACCCGGAGTGGAGCGGTACCGATATCTCGAGGCTATTGCCGGTGGAGGAGATCGTGGGCATATGGATCCAGTCGGGTCGCCCGGTAATCAACAGGCCGGACCACGAGCTCATAAGAAGCCTGCCCTGGAACCTGGGGGATCCGCACTTCACCAATCCCCAGAGGTGGCACCACAACCCGGTCAAGGTCAAGGGTGGGGGGGAGAAGCTCGCCACCGTGGTCTCCAGCAAGGGCTCACGGGATCCACTGATGGTGACATGGGAACTTTCAAACGATGCCCGGGTCTTTGCCCTGACCAGCGAGATCCACCACCTCTCGGCGCTGCCGGGTTCTCAACCTGCAACCCAGGTCAGCGATCCCTGGGAATATGCCATCGATTTCGGGAGCAACCTCATGATATACCTGGACAGCCGCCCGGTGCCACAGGACCTCGCCCTCGTCCACGCCGTCAGAAGCGGGCTATTTCGCCTCTCTACAAGAAGGTCAATGCTAATGGGGCTCCTGGAGTTCTGCGAGTCCTTCGGGGCCAACACGGAGAGGATATCCACACGAATAGGCGAGATGGACGAGATCATCGCATCTGCCAGGCCGCATTACCTCGACTTTGAATTTGAGAAAGCCCTGGCAAGGTACGGGGAGGCGGAGATCATCATGGATGGAATCGAGGAGGAATCCATCGACCTGAAGAACTCGACGCTCTTCTACATCTACCTCGTCGAATGGCTCGTCGTCACGGGCACGGGCCTCATCTGCGGGTTCGTCCTCTGGACCCTGATGGTCCGTCGGTCCCTCTACAGGAAGGTTCAATCAACGGACTTCAGGTATACGTGATATAATACAAGACAGATTTCAGTGGTGTGCTTGTTGAGTTTCCCGGGTGGTCACCGGGTGAAGTTCTACGGTGAGTATGCCTCGTCCTGCTTGCGTCATCGCTCCTTCCACCCGTCATCCTGGGGAATGGGCAGATACGCGTGCTCGCAATAGGCCCGGTTTAACCAGGGGAGTCGCCCATACCCTCTGGTTCGAATCGGACCCCCTCGTCGACTACGTGATGTCGCCTAATCATCTCCAGGTTATTGACCGGGTTCTCCCCAGAGATCCTCGATGAGGGCTATCGTCCTCTCCGCGAACTCCCACCCGCCAGGGTACCCGACCGGATTGCTTGCCGGTATTGAGCCATAACCTCCTCCCTCAGTCGAGCGTCGGCTGGGAACGTAGGTTCCAGACCCGGCCAGCTGCACCAGGAACGTCTGTACCGCCCTGCTCCGGGCCTTTATGTAGACCCCGAAATCCAGGTAGTACTCGAAGGGGTTGGTGGCCAGGGCCACCTCACCGAGTCGGATGACGTGCAGCTCCGCGGGGCGGGTCTTCAGACCCTCACCGTACCTCTTCGCGACGGCCTCGAACCAGCACATGCGCCTGTATGCGGAGGTGACCCTGGTGTACCAGCGGTCCTGTTTTTTAAGGGATGGATCCCCTTCCAGCTTCCGACTCTCCTCCTCGTAGAGTTTGCGCATTGAGGCGGCCTCCCTCTCCGCCTTAACCACGTCCTCCCCGGTCAGCTCGGCCGTTGGAAGTTGAACCTCCTCGACCCTGTGAGTAATCGGCGGGGCGTAGTGGATTGCCTGCCCGACGTTTTTCAGCACCTCCTCTACCGCTCCGGATATTCTGTGGGCTATCTCCTGGCGCTCCGTCCTACCCGACAGCCCGAGCATGCGCTCAGCGGAGCGCTTATCGAAGAGGAGGTGGGGGGACTGGTCCCCGGCCGCGCTGCACTGGACCAGGACCGGGAGCCCCTTTCCCACCCTACGCCGGAGCTCCTCCCTCGTCTCGAACCAGTAGTCGGCGCTAAGCCGGAACTCCAGCTCGCTGACCTGGGCGGGGCATGGCACGTTGACTAACAGCCCCGATAGGTCCCCGCCCCCTGTGTAGCTAGCCAGCACGTTCACGCTGTGGTCCTCGTATCCCTCTATGTGGCTGAAACCCGGTGTGTTGGTATCGCCATACATCGTCGAATTGCCCTCCCTGTCCACCCATCGACGGTTGCGGCCCACCACCGCGTAACCCTGGCCGAAGGCGAACCCACCCGGAGACCGGGATGACCAAGCATTGTAAACCGCCCGCGCAACCCGTTCCGCAGCGTAATTGACGTATTCCTCCACTGGGAACACAGGTAGTTCGATCCCAATGTAGTCAAAGGGGTGACCCGCTCCAACCCGTGTAACCCGCGTCTCTGGACCGGTATGGGTGTGGGTACCGTGAAGTATCACGTCCATCGGGTCCAGGCCGTCAAGCCCGCCCATCTGGGCCAGCCCACTTCGCACCGCGCCGCGAAGGTCATCGGATATCGAGACCAGGTCGCAGCTGACTAAGACGAACCTGCCCCCCTGCCCCTCGATGGCCAGCGCCGTTGCGGTGATTGGGTCATTGACTCCCTCGGATACCCGGGCATGAAACTGGCCGGCTATGAGGACTGGTTCAGATGGAGTAATGTCCGTATCCGCCCAGCCGATCAGCAACTGTTCTTCTCCAGCGGTCATGTGGCAGCCTCGCCAGAACCGGGCTTTTGGGAAAGATAAATGATGGTACGGTTGCCGCCGTACCAGATTCAACATCCATCTATCAATTTTCTAACACTTTGCTGAGTATACTTCCCTGTATAATACGATAAGCACAGGGACTTCACTTTTCTTCATCGGGAACAACACTAACGGTCATCCCCTTATCACTTCCGAAGGCCAAGACGGGAAATAAATGAGAGACCATTTGTTCACAAGAGCAGGGAAATATGCGTCCCGTAGCTATTGTTAGGCTCCCATCGTTCCCATCTTTCCAAATTCGTTGATGCATTTCTCGCCTTTCATAATGTATATCCTACACTCGTCGTTTTTCAACTGTCACCCACCCCATTATGGTTTTATACTCCACAGCGTTCTCGAGCATTCTTCCTAGAAACTTCTCAAACCATAAATCCGTGAGACACTCCGTAGTTTGCTTGAAGTTCATGGGTTCTATGATTTGTCTATCTTCACTTCCAGGGAACCAAATATGATATTTTAATCCAGTGCGATGGTAACAGGGTAGCATGGCTGAAGAAAACAGGCCGAACATCCTCTTCATACTGGCAGATGACCTGGGCTGGGGCGATGTTGGCTACCATGGTTCCGAGATCAAAACTCCCAGCATCGACAGGTTAAGGAACTCCGGCGTGGAGCTGGACCAGCACTACGTCTGCCCCATGTGCACCCCAACCAGGGCCTGCCTGCTAACCGGCCGTCACCCAGGTCGATTCGGGCGTCACGCAACGGTTCCCTCGAATGAACCCGTCCTCCCCGACGGATACAGAACCCTGGCTTCCTACCTCAGGGATTTCGGCTACGATACGGGTCTCTTCGGCAAGTGGCACCTGGGTTCCTCTCCCAGGTTCGCCCCCAACGGGTACGGTTTCAACGCATCCTACGGCAGCCTGGCCGGGGGCGTGGACCCGTACAGCCACCTCTACAAGCGAGGCCCTTACTCCATGACCTGGCATAGGGATGGGGAGCTGGTAAATGAGCGTGGACACGTCACTGACCTCATTGCAAACGAGGCTGTCGGGTGGATCAGCTCCTGTAAACGGCCGTGGTTCTGCTACGTCCCGTTCACCGCCGTCCACGTCCCCGTCAAGGCCCCCCAGGCATGGATCGACCGCTATGAGCACGGTAGGTACGATGATGACCGGGAAAGGGACAGATCCTTCAAGGAGTACGCGGCCTACACCAGCCAGATGGACCATGCAACGGGCCGGTTGCTTGAAGTGGTAAGGGAGAGTTGCGAGGTCGAGAGCACCATCATCATCTTTTCATCGGATAACGGTGCGATACCCTCAAATCCACAGGCCAGCGTGGAAAAATATCCAGGGTACCAGGAGGCAAAGCCCAGGCTTGGCAGCAACCTGCCCCTCCGGGGCCAGAAGGCCCAGCTCTACGAGGGGGGCATAAGGACGCCCACCATCATCAGCTGGCCCGGCACTCTCAAACCCGCCAAACTGGACCAGCCCCTTCACATCGTTGACTGGATGCCGACCTTCATCGGTATGATGGGCGGCCGGCCGGATCCCCTCTGGGATGGGGTGGACATATGGCCCGTGATAAGCCTTGAGAGGGAATCCATAGAACGGACGATTTTCTGGAACTTCAGGGGAACCGAGTTCGCCCTGCGCGAGGGAGACTGGAAGCTCATCTCCGGCAGTAACGGACCCGAGCTGTTCAACCTCGGTGAGGACCCCTACGAGAGAAATAATATGGCGGCAGAGGAGTCCGGGATCGTCGAGAAGATGATGGAAAGGATAGGGCACGAACGTAAACAGGATGACGGTCAAAAACGGCCCGATGTCCAGGTCAAATGATCCAGTACCGGGGAACAAGAGGGACCTGGCTGGGAGAAGGGCCGGAGTCCTACCAGGACATCTTTTACTTGTACATCCGTTATCCCCCGCCTAACCGCTGAATGCCCCGCTGCGGAAGGTGTTGACCCACTCAACCATGTCCTTCAGGTTACGGGTCGTCGCTCCCAGAACCTTGCTGGGCTCCACTATACAGTGCATGAAGCAGCTGTTGCAGTCCGCGACCTTCTCTCTCAGCTTCCTCGCCTCTTCCGAGAACCAGACATCCCTGAGCTTGTGCTCGTTCACTATGTCGAAGTGCTTCGTGCATGTCGCATCCCAGCAGGGAATTGCCACATGGCCATCCCTTCTGACGCAGCAGAACAGGCTGGGGTAGCACCTGAAATCCAGGTCATCGCTTAGGAAGGTCTCCAGGTACGCCCTCGAGGTCAGTATGGGGTAGTCCGGCTTCATCCTGATGATCTCCCTGACGAGGTCCTTCGTCTCCGCCAGGGAGTTACGCCAGTCCATCTCCTCGGGGTTGTAGCGGGACTTCTCGTCCAGCTTTCCCGACCAGTAATCGTGGAAGGTGGCGAAGTCGATCATGATGCCCCCCAGGTCGAGCTCCCTGGTAAGCCTGATCAGGTCGGGTACCTGTTCCAGGTTCTTGGAGCATATCACGGTGTTTAGCAGGATCTTGCACTGGTTCTCCTCGGAAAGATCCCTGGCGGCCCTGATGTTTTGCATGACGGTGTCGTACCTGTCAACCCCGCGGATCTCCCTGTAGAGCTCCGCATCGGTGGCATCCAGGGAGATCACTATCACGTCAAAGGCCCTCGTGCTCTCCTCGACTATCGGGCCCAGGTTCAAACCATTCGTGCTTACCTGTGTGATCATGCCCTTTTGGCGGGAGAACTTGGCCAGCTCGCAGACGTCCTTGCGGAGAAATGGTTCCCCGCCGAGGAATGAAACGGCGATGATGTTCATCTCGGCGAACTGGGAAAGCACCCTCTTCATGGCATCAGTGCCAACCTCGCCCTCCTTGATCTCTCTCTTCTCGTTCCCGATTGGGCAGAAGGCACACCTCGAGTTACACCTTCGGGTGACCTCGAGGGAACCGAAGTAGGGGTAACCCCTGTTTGCCAGCTTGTTCGCCAGGAATGTCTTCACGAACCTCCTCGTGCTCGATCCACCCACAGCCATGAAATAGCTCCAGCATCCGTGCTGTACCCTCCGGTTTTATTACTTTTTACTCCAGAAAACCGGGAGGTGAGCCAGCCCTGGATTGAAGGGGAAACCTTTTAATCAATTTTAAACCGGCTGGTTCCCAACCTGCCCGGAGATCGACCTTCGGCGTATGTGGATCGTGAATACACATGGGCGGACTCCTTTACAGAGAGGACATCGACGAGGTTCGCGGGCGGATCAGGACCTGGTGGCACGGCGGTGACATAGGACGGCCCTTCATGCAGCTCTGGGCTCCCCGTAAAAAACCCATGGAGAACATAGAGGCCATGCCCAAGCCCGCAGGCTGGCTGACAGATTACTCCACGAGCAACTTCGACTACAGGGTCAACCTCTCCGACAGGGCATGTATCAACACCCACTTCCTCGGGGAGGCCGTGCCCAGGGTCGCCCCGCACCTGGCTCCCAACTGCCTTGCCCTATACCTCGGTTGCCAAGGACTCGAGATGCCTGACACATGCTGGTGCGAACCATTCATCCAGGACCCCGAGGAGGCCGAGTTCATCTTCGATCCCGATAATTACTACTGGAAGTACACCTTGCGCCTGGCGATGAAGCAGATAGAGATCGGGAGGGGAAGGTACCTGATGGAGTTCCCGGACCTGATCGAGGGGCTGGACACTCTGGCCGCCATGCGTGGTACCAAGAACCTGATCCTGGACATGAGGAGACGACCTGAATGGGTTATGGATGCCATGCGCCGGATAACCGACCTCTACTTCCACTACTACGACATCCTCTACGACATGCTCAGGGACGAGGTGGGCGGCTCCATCTACTGGGTCTGGGCACCGGGGCGGATGTCGAAGTTCCAGTGCGACTTCGCCGCCATGATCTCGCCCGGGATGTTCGAGGAGTTCATGCTTCCCGTGCTCGTCGAGATGTGCGAGCGGGTATCCTACTGCATGTTCCACTGGGACGGCCCGGGTGCCCTTCCCCACCACGACCTCCTCCTGTCCATACCGAGGCTCGACCTTCTGCAGTGGACTCCGGGTACCGGGGCCGAGCCCGCCCACCACGAGAGGTGGTGGCCCATATACCACAGGACCATAGAGGCGGGAAAGGGTGTCTACATCGGCTGCAGCAACCTGGACGGGATCCTGGCTATGAAGGAGGAGTTCGGGGACGGGTTCAAGCGCTTCATGATAGGAACCCAGGCCGGGTCCTTGCAGCAGGCTGAGGAGATCCTCGACCTCGTCAGCGACTGAACAGGCCATGCCCTCCAACGACCAATCTTTATATTGCGGTAGCCATCTGAAAACATGGAACATCGAACTCTAGGCAGCACTGGACTGAAGGTCTCGATTCTGGGTTTCGGTGGCATCCCGATAAAGGACGTCCCGGAGCACGAGGCAGTCGAGGTCGTCAACAGGGCCCTTGACCTGGGAATCGACTTCGTTCACACGTCGATCACCTACGGGGACAGTGCCTACAAGATTGGCAAGGTTATGGTAGATCGGAGGGATGACTGCGCCCTAGCGGTGAAGATCGGCGGTAGCGAGCGCACGGCGGAGGAGGCCGGTGGCAGGCTCAGTGAAACCCTGGAGGCACTGAACACCGACCACGCGGAAATCGCCGAGCTCCCCGTCAATGCCGAGGGCTTTCCAAAGGCCATGGGGAAGGGGGGAGCCTACGAGGCCCTGCAAAGAGCCAGGGACGAGGGCGTTATTGATCATATAGGGATAACGAGCCATGATGTCGATTTCCTTGAGGGGGCAATTACCACCGGAAAGTTCTCGAACGTGGTAATGCCCTTCAACTACGCCGCAAGCTCCGCCCGGGAGGGATTGATAGGCTCCGCCCGGAGGATGGGACTGGGGATCATTGCGATGAAGGTACTTGGCAAGGGCGGTCTGCCCATGCCATCCCGGGCCCTCAGGTACGTCCTTGGACACGAGATCGACACGGCGATCGTGGGGATGAATAAGGTCTCCGAGGTCGAGGAGAACATCAAAACCGCATGCGAACTGAGGAAACTTACCACCGGTGAGATCGCCGAGCTTGAAACCATGGCAGAGGATATCATACGGAGCGACCGCCTATCAAGCTCCGGTGCCGTCAGAAGGAAATAGGGATTACCAAGGATGACGAAAACATGGATGAAAGTCGATTGGGTCACTCGGAAAGGTCCTTAATGGATCATCCATTTCCCGGCGCACGCGGGAAAAACGGCCAGTGAAAGTAGAGCCGGGATAGCACCCTCGGGCACCGTGTATTCCCTCACATAAACATCATCGAAACGGCCCTTGTACCAGGCACCGCTTCCCAGTTGGAGGTAGAGGGACTGGATATCCGGGGGGTCCACCGGGGGCAGCGTTGTGTTCCCGATCGGCTCTTCCCCGACATAGATCCGGGTGGACGAGCTCTCGAGGTCTATCACGATCCTGTAGGAGATCCAGAAACCCTGGTCGTAGGAGCGGTTGAATGGAAAGATCGTTCGGTTATCGCTTCTTCCCAGCTCCAGGAGGTTGATCATGCCCGAACTACCGGTCTTGAAGCCCACGGCGAACGCCAGCTGCTCGGTTATCTCCGGGAAGAACATCTCCTCCTCGATGCTTGCCTTGAGTGAAATCTCCAGATGAGGGGAGATGGGGCTGATGTTCTGGCTGATCAGGGCCCTGTTGTTCGCTGAGCTCATGATGTGCAGCCTCTGATTATCCTTCTGGAAGTTCTCCTCGACCCAGATGCCGCCAATCCCGTATCCCGGTGCCTCGATGGTCCAGTTTGGAGGGGGCTGACTCAGATTGTATCCCTCGAAATCCTCATGAAGCAGAACTCTGCACCCGTTCGTTCCGTCGCAATCGGGGAGCCCATAGTTTCTGCTCTCTCTGAGAACCATGCTGGAGAGAACCATTGCCGTGGTAAGGGATGTGGCAATAAAGAGGAGAATAAAACCGGCCCAGTTCTGCTTCACGCGGGATCTCAATGAATACCCCCGTGGCGTGCATGGGAATAAATATCACCCTTTAGGGCCCAAAACAGGTATCTTATCACGCAGCTGAACTGCGATATCCCTAAATTTTCTCCCAAAGGTTCACGAACTGGTTGTCCACCCACCCGGTGCTAATTATCCCTTCCCTGCTCTCGCCCAGGTCTATTATCTTTGTACCGTCGTGATGTTCGAAGCGATCATCAACGATGTATCGCCTCCAGGTTTTCCCCGCCGGATCCGCCTTCTTGTACACTGCTAGGCGGCTTCGACTGCGATGTGCCCAAAAAGGGTCGTGTTCGCCCACGACCAACTCGTTTTCACCATCGTGGTCCAGATCGTGCGCCGCGATCGAGTGGGGCGAACGGAGCGTGTCTATCAGGGTTGGCTCCCATGGAGCGCTTCTGGGATCACCGGGGTTCCTGAGCCATGCAACGGGGGCGAAAGAGGCTCTCCTCTCATCCCAGTCCACGTCCTCGCCCGTTACCACCAGGTCTTTTTTACCATCGCCGTCCACATCAGTAACTACCACCCGCGCAACCTCGAAATTCAGGTCACATATCTTGTGGGTGATGAACCCCCCACCCCCGGTGTTCTCCATCCACCAGGGGCCACAGACCACGTCCAGAAGACCATTTCCGGTCATGTCATGGGCAAGCACCTCCTCCCGGTACGGGATATCCGCAATGACCTCCCGTGTCCACCTGCCTTCCAATGGATCATCGGGCATTGCGAAGATCTCCGGTGGGCTCCCGCCATGATAGCAGGCGACTAGCCCGATCCTTCCGCCGGGAAGTAGGGGTGCCACCACGGTCCCGTGGGGCCAATCGCCAGAGCCACTGCCGATCTGGTACCTCTCCCATATTCCTTTTTGGGGGTCGATTGCCTTTAGCCAGCAGAGGTTGGCGTTGAGGCCCCTACCTCCCACCGGGTCGACAGCCATGCCTATAAGCTCGGGCTGACCGTCGCCGTCAATATCGTAAGAATTTAAAATCTGCTCCACCCCCGGGATCTCGTATCGCCTCCAGTTCGGTGCCCTGTACCAGAACCTCCCCGTTATCACGTCCTCCAGGCCGTCGCAGTCCAGGTCGAGGGAAAAAATATCGGTGGAGTTTCCTCTTTTCTGGCGGTCGATGAATGAATGCCTGAACCTTGAGAGGTTTGGTGGGCGTCTTACCCTCTTCCAGAACATTAACTTGTGCTCGTAACACTCCTTGCCGATAATCTCCTGCTCTCCATCAAGGTCGATATCGAAAAGCCTGGCCTCGTGGGTTCCAGCTCCCCGGCAGACCACCTTATTGGCCCACGTCAGACCCCCATCGCCGGAGGTGTAGAACATCTCCCTTGCATCCCAGTTATATTCCGGGCTCCAGCCACCCTTGGCCATCTCCGCAATGAATATCCTTACATCTGATCCCTCTCGAACCACCTCCAGGGAGTGACCGTAACTTATCCGTCGGTCTATAGGGTGCTCCACCCAGCGGTTATCGCCGCAGTTCTCGAACCAGGAAAACCTCCCATTCGGGTATTCCGCTTCGCCAATCACCAGGTCCCTCTTCCCGTCACCATTGACATCGAAGAAACGATCCCTGCACATCTCCCTGAAGCTGGGCGCGATCTGTGCCATTTCCCACGGACCTCTGAATGGCCCCTCCCCTGCAGCCTTCCACAGGTAGGGACCCTGGGCTATCTCCATCACCCCGTCCCCGTCCACATCCGCGGCATCCAGTCCGTCACCCGACACTCCCTCCTGAACCGTAAACCTCTCCCAGGGCGACCCGAGCTCGGCGGGGGGTCTGTAGATGAAGATCCCAGGGGTGGATGTGTACATGGCAACGGCAACCAATTCTAGACCACCATCACCATCGACATCGGCAAAGATAATATCGTGGGCCCCACCCGGGAACTCCGGATCGACATCGAAGCGCTTCCAGGGCCTGTCCACTCCATCCACGGGTTTGTAGCAGTGGATCGCGGTCTGCTGGAAATCCCCCACCACGATCTCCGGCAGGCCATCACCGTCTATGTCTTGAACTGGGCAGGCGCAGTGGCAGTCGAGGTCCGTTATGAGCCCGTGTTCCCCAGTTCCAGTTCTGTACCAGTACATGCCCCCCTGACCACCTACAACTACCTCGGCTACGCCGTCCCCATCGATATCGGCTACCGAGAGACAGTTCAAGTCCCGGGTGGGAACCACATCGACGATGGTAAGTTCCCAGTTGGACGATTTCACCTCCATCATAAGCCACCTTCGCCAGGCTATGGTTGTGGTTAACTGAAAAAGTAATGCTCCACGGTTAATGCAAGATGACACATGACATATTTCAGCATGGAAGCAAACAAACCTCGGGGATGGTCTTGCAGAGGGGATTCCGGTTCAGGGGTTTTCTGATTTTCATGCTGACCTGGTGCGTTCTGTTCTCCCTTTACGCCGCAGCCATCGGTAGATATGATCTGGTGTTGCCCACCTTCTACGTCGGTCTTCCCCTTGGAGTAGCTGCAGCCCTTATCCTGATGTACTCCGGCTTCATTTCCTGGATGAAGAAGCGGAGAATAACTAAGCTCATCCCATACTATATCCTCGTCTTCTCGATCCTCTTCGTGGCATTTCGCGGGCAGTACATGGTGGCCCTTCCCCTGGTGCTCGTCCTGCTACTGGTCATCATGATGCATATCAAGGGCCTCATCAGGGACGAGGGCGTCTCCCTGCCGCCCCGGGCCCGATGATTAATCCGTACATGTTCCGCATGTGAATGGGGTGAAAACATAATAACGAGGAGTACCTAAGGATGTGAGATGCCCAACCCGGGGTTGGATCCATGAGGGTTATGCGAACTTTTACCGTCATACTGATATGCGTCCTCCTTTTCCCCCACCAGGCCCTTGGGGCCAAGGGACTTGACCCCAGAAAGGTCTCGGTTCTATACCTCGGTGACCCGTATCCGGGCGTCACACCCTACCTCGCCTTCGAGCTTGACGCCTTCATCGTCGCTGACCCCATACTGTGCTACCACCACGGGGGGTCCCAGACCCAGCTCGTCGACATCTACAAGTACATGCGTATTTACATGCCCCGGAACGAGCGGGAGTACCTGGAGAGCTACGACGCTGTCCTCTTCAGCGACGCGTACCGCCGAGCCTTTCAGGACAAGCAGCTGATCTGGGTGAGGGACAGCGTCATCGAGAGGGGGGTGGGGGTGGCCATGGTTGCCGGCCTCGACAGCTACGGGGCCTCTACCAGCAGGCCGGCCGCCAGCTGGGAGGGGTCGGTGATCGAGGAGGTACTGCCCGTTTTAGTTCCGCCGCCGGAGTACCACCATAACTGGATACAGCCCTACGTCAGCCCAAGCGGGGCGAGTATCAGGGTCGAAGATCACTCGGACGAGTTCATCGCCAGCCTGCCATTCGAGACGGACCCCAAGTACATGTGGGCATTCAACGGTCAGATAGTTGAGGAGAAGCAGGGCTCTAGTGTTCTTGCCCGATGGATGCTGCCGGGCTTCAACAACCCACCGTGTTACTCGACCTGGGTACTGGGAGAGGGAAGGACCTTCGCCATGCTCCACGACTGGACCGGAACCACGGATTTCACCCTCTGGGAGTACTACCACGATTTCGCCATTAACCTGATGCTGTACATCGCCCGGAGGCCACTGCCGACGGACCCGGTGCTGGTCCACGTATACAGGGCCAACGTCCACCAGGTCTCCATAGGGAAGAGCATGATACTGTCGCTGATATACTTCGTGGAGAGCTTCGGGGGAACCGCCCGGCAGATTGACAGGGAGATCCAGGTCCTCGACCAGATGAACATCGACGCCGGTGAGCACTACCTAGATAACGACTTCGCCACCGCCGTGGCGAGCTCCGAGGCCACCCTGGAGAAGTTCAAGGAGATAGAGGAGCTCTCCATCAAGGTCAAGAACGAGGCACTCCTGTGGGTCTACATCATCGAATGGCTCAGCGTGACTGGCGTCAGCCTCGTATCCGGGTTCCTGGTCTGGACACTGATGGTCCGGCGCAGGCTCTACCAGGAGGTCAGGTCCACCAGGCTCAGTAAGACCCCGGAGAAGTAAACACTGTCCGTTCAGGACAGTCTCGAGATGAAGGGGGTCTCGAGGCCGTGGTTGGGCATGCAATCCCGGGGTGATCTGTTACGCGGAGTCCAGCGTGATGTTTTTACCCGCGCCGCCAGGAATCGCAGTGATCTCAGGATGTTCGTATCGATCTCCAAATCCCATGTTACTGTGTGCATTTTCACACCACTGAATACCATATACCCTGGTCACCGAAATTATAGGTACTGGGCATATGTGATCAACCACAAAATGTCCGCTCTTGGGAGGTTATCGAAACCTCGTGGTTCCTACCTCCCTGTAAAGCCCCCTGTTTACCATTATCATCCAGGTCGTTGCCCCGGCGGCCAGTGAGGCTCCGGAAATGATCAGCCACTCTATCAGGTAAACCCAGGTCAGGGCGTTCTCCTTAACCCGGAGTGCTCTCGCATCGAGCAGCTCCAGAAGGCCATCCAACTCGTTGAACACCTATGCCGTGCCCTGGTAATCATCGCTCCTGTAAAGCTCTCCTGCCTCGGAATACCTCTCCTGAATCAGGTCCAGATCGCCGTACAGGGACACGATGTTCGCGCCGAAGTCCTCCACGAATTCCAAGAGGGATACCAAGAGGGAGATCCTCAGCGTGTACTCCCTTATCCTCACCCTGAGGTCGTGGACTAGCAGTATGTCCTCGGGTATGGGCTTATCTACGCCGAAGTACATCAGATACACGATGAAGTCGGGGTACCACTCCCACCTGTCGAACATCACGTTCGTCGTCTCCTTGCTCCAGTGAATCTGGGTCTCGCCAACCACCTTTCCCTGTCCGTACCTCCAGGCTGAGATCCAGGGATAAATCCCACCATCCCCGATGGCCTGGGCGATGAGGGTGGCTCCCTGCCTCGTCAGGACTTTGTTAAGCAGCTCGACGGGGCCCGCGCCCTCCCATGGTAGCACGTTGAGGGGGTGTTCAGGGTCGACGAAGCTTGGCCTGTTGGAGGCCGCCGTGGCCGGGTTGGTTCCAACCAGGGAGTCGAAGGGAAGCACCTCGTCGAGTATCGTCTCCCCCCAGGACTTGTAAAAGGCCGATCCCTCCTGGCCCCCTCCCCAGCAGGCATCCCCGCCCATCATCAGGACGGAGAGCCCGTCCTCGGCTATTCCCCGGACCATCCAGGACATCCACTTCGGATCGAACTGGACCTTGGAGAGTCCCGAGAGCCCGCAGGGAGCCTCGAACATGACAACCATGTCGTGGTTCCCCACCAGCGCCCCGTAACTCCGGGGGAAGTAGATGCGCATGTACCTGTTCAGAATGTTTACGTCCGCGCCGTCCGCAAGCTGGTGGTGCCCCGGCATGGGTATTGGCAGAAGGCTGATCGAGGGATCAGGTGTCATCGCCCGGTTCTGGGCGTATCCCCGGTGAACGAACCTGGATATGTAAACCACGCGAACCGGTTCGGATCCCTCCGTGGCCGCAAGCAGGAGGAAACCACATATGGCGGCGAGGCAGATGCCCCGGTTAACTTGCAGGATGGAAATAAATTGCACCCGACCCTTTTATTCCTTTGTCGAAGGCCTCCCCGGGTTTTTGGGGAGCAAAAAGGGGGTATGCAGCGAGCCCATCACGCCAAGATGGATACCCTCTTCCCACGGTATCCATTGTCCAGCGCAGTTGCCATTTCCATCATCACGGCCAGGGGATCGCCTGCCTTCACTATCGCGCTCGCGGATCCAACTCCAACGACTCCGAGGCGAAGGGCCGCCGTGACGTCATCACCGCTCGTAATACCTGCCCCGCAAATCACGGCGATCCGGGGATCGACCTCCCTGACCGCATCGACCGTTCCGAGCACGACATCCGGGTCCGCCGTTGACATCGCACGACCGGTTCCAATGAGCTCCGGGGATTCCACCAGGAGTATATCTGGACCCATCCCCGCAATCCTGGTGCACTCCTCCCTGCCCTCGGCGCAGACCAGGGTTACCAGCCCCACATCCCCCGCCCTATGCAGGCAGGCCGCGAGTTCATCCGCCCGGAGCCTCCTTTCAGAGTGGTTAAGCATAGTTCCCGTGGCCCCCGCCCACCTGATAGCCTCGGGGAGGACCTGACCGGTATTGCTCCCGGGTTCTATTGGGTCGATGTGCTGAGCGAGCAATGGAACCCTCGTTGCCTCCGCTATTGGGGCAATGTCCGTGAACTGGGGGCTGACGATCACGCAGATACCCGTCTCGACTGAGACTCTCTCCGCCATCCCCGCGAGCTCCAGCGCCCCCCTTCCCGTCGCCCTACGGTAGGTCTTGAAACCGACAAGCAGGAAGGGCGTGGTTATCGATACGGGTTCTGTTTCGTCCGCCATCATATCACCTAGAAGGTCAGGTTCCCTCTCCATCGTTCAGCTCGCCTCGCGTGACCATGCTTCTGAAATCCTCGGTTACGTGGGCGACGTAGATCTGCGGTACCCCGGTCCTGTCAGAGCGAAACACGCATAGTCGCCCGTCCCTGGAAAGCAGGGGGTGGGGGTGCCCGAACTCGTAGTGGTCCTGGCTTGCCCCGGATTGGCAGAGCGTGGAATGATTGCCCGTCGGCACGTGGACGAGCTGGATCCCCTCATTTGGCCAGTTGGTGTCCGCGGCGATCCACTCCCCGTCCCAGGATGCGCCCGAGTGCCAGAAGTAAGGTCCCTCTGCCAGCCTCCGTGGCTCCTCTCCCCGCTCCACGAGCCAGATGCACCTCTCCGGGGGCAGCCCGCAGCCCTGGACCGCCAGCCGGTTCCCCAGGAGGGTGGAGTGGGCGAAGATCTCTGGGCAGAGGCGCTCGATCCTCTCACCGAACTCGTCCGTCAGCCACCTCTCCCTGAGGTCACCCCTGTTGATGATGATTCTCGAGCCATCCTCCCTCACCTCCGTGCCCCACTCCACAGTTCCCATCGACACAACCAGGCGAGGACCGGTGGGATCGCAGCAGGAGATCATCCCGTCCATCTCAAGCTTCAGGACCTCGTTGTTCCCCAGATCCACCCTGAAATTTTCACGTCCGCCGGGGCCGGTGCAGACCAGGTAGAGTAATTCGGTCGCCGAGGTGAGATGAATGTTCCCAACGGTGAACTTCCCGGCAATTTCACCATCCAGGGACAGAAGATCCTCCACAACGCCGGTCTCGACATCCACGGAGACCAGCTGGTGGCCCCAGGCCATCAAGACCCTCCTCCCGTCTAATGTGAGCCTGGCTGCAGGTCGGCCGTAGTAGCCACCCATCTCTGCCCTATCCCCTCGCTCAGTCACCTGGAAAAGGTTCAGGCCATCCGCGTCAACCCTAAATAGGTCCCAGGGGGCATCCCTCCTGGTCTCCCTCTGGCTGAACAACAGTATCCTGTTATCAGGGGTGACGGAGGGCCAGTCGTAGAGGAGGTGGGCGGACGGGGCCGGGTAGCTAGTCAGCTGGGTAACCCCGATGCCCGTAACGGGGTCGACCCTCTTCACCCTCTCGCTGGCAAAGGGAGTCCTAAGCATGGGCCGAAATGTTTAGCCTCCCTCATAAATAATCCCTAGCCGCGTGCTCCCCACGGCGTGGTACGCCCTCCTCCTCACCATCAGGCTCCAGAGGACAGATCCGGCGATCAGTGAAGCTGATGTTACAACGAAATACTCGACCAGGTACGCCCAGGCCATTGCCCCGTCCTTGAGACGGACTGCCTCCGAGGACAGGTCCATGATCGCGGACGAAATTGAGTCCATGAAGGTTATCACCCCTGCGTAGTCCTGCTCAAGGTAGTAGTTCATTGCACTGCTCGCCTCCCGCTCCAGGGCCGTCAGGTCCTCGTTGAGCGGGAATATGTTGGCGCCGAATTTGTCGGCCCACTCCATCATCGACAGGACCAGTAGCTTCTGGGCCTGGAAGTTGGAAAGAACCCTCCTCGCCTCCCTCCGTGAGTGGATGTCCTCCACCATGGGCATGCCGAATGAGTAGAAGATCAGGTTGGTCAGCATGTCTATCGCGTACGGGTTCTCTCCCCCCGAGCCAAAGACCAGACCCCACCACGGGGCGTCGAAGGTTCCCGTGAAGACCCACATGATCCCAGCTTCAGTTCCCCCTAGCCTCCAGGAGACCAGCCAGGGGTTATCGTTGGGCTGCATGTCCGCCCATGTCACAGAGCCAGGGCGAGGCGTCATGTAGTGGTAATTATTACCCGACACCTTCTCCATCCCCAGCTCCACGAAGGGCGTGAATACCGATTCCATTTCCCTCCTGAAGATCACGCGGTACGGATTGCTCCGGACGTAATCATAGTACTGGGAGACGGGCATCAGGTCGTACAGGATCGTGGGTACCCAGGCGGAATCCCATGAGCACCCAGGGCTCGCAGCACCTACCATGCCCGCCTCCCTGAAGGCGAAGTCCAGGTCGTGGAGCTTTCGCGGGGTGAAGTGCTCGATCTGGGCCTCACAGAATACCATGATATCGTAGTTATCCATGAGCTCTCCTCCGGTCCTGGGGTAGTAGCGCCTGTCCAGCTTCTGCTTCTCCATGTTAGTGTTAACGCGTACCAGTGGGTAGGCCCTGTAGGTGAACTGCGGGTCCTCCGCGAAAAGGGCCGTGAAGGGGTTCCGGGTTGGGGCAACGGCCCCAATCACGAAGCAGGAAATTCTGGATGCATTGGCGGGTTCCCGCCCGGTTGAGCATGGTAGAAGAGGCAGCAGTGCAAGTAGTAGTGCCATCCCGGCAATTCCAGTGTCGGCAACTGCCCCTCTCAACCCGTGGATTTTACCCGTGAACCCGTAAATATGTCACGGCGGGACAGTTCTCGGCTGCTTCTCTCACCAGCTTCAGATAGTACTGGAAGTTGGAAAGCGAAACGTCGGGTGGTATCGAGTGATCCGGGGTCGGGATAAATCCCCCCTTCGAGACCAAGTATGGAACCTTCGATCTCACCTCCCTCTCGATCGCCTCCTCGTCCCTCGCGAAAGTCCTCTTGTCAATACCCCCTATGAGCCCTATCCGTCTCCCGTATTCCTTCCTCAGGGCCACAGGGTCCATCCCCGCCTGGACCTCCAGAGGGTAGAAGGTGTTCACCCCTCCCTTCAACCAGAGCGGGATCAGGTCCTCGATGTTCCCGTCGCTGTCCACCATTATGGTTTCCACGCCCGCATCCCTCAGAACCCCCGTCACCCTCCTGTAGTAGGGTACCATGAATTCCTCGAACTGTCTCGGTGAGATTAGTGGGCCGGTCTTGTATGCCATGTCCTCCCAGAAAATGCAGTAGTCGATCTGCGTGTCCGCCAGGGCCGTCTCTATTATATCAACGTAGAACTCGGCCAGGAAATCCATCATCTCGTGGACCAGACCCGGGTCTGTGTGGAAAAGGACCAGGAGCCGCTTGAGCCCCGTCCAACCCCTCACGGGTCCGAAGAACCCCATGTCCCTTCCACCATAGATGGCTATTGGGTGCCGCCTCAGGCGGAGAAGTCGGGCGTCGTCCCTCCACCACGGTGGGAACCTCAGGGGGGAGCGTGGGTCATACCTCCTCTTCATCTCGAGGAAGTCCTTCCTCTCCCTGACCGGGAAATCCAGGAACTGGGGCATTGAGGTCTCGGTCCTCTCCTTCAGTTCCCTCACCCTGACCCCCCTGTCGTCGATCATGGTTCTAGAGGTCACATCCTCCGAAACGGGAACCGGTCTAAACGGCGGTACCATGCCAGTCCTGATTGGCAGAACCTCGTGCCTGTCGAAGCCGAAAAAGACCTCCTGGTGCACGTCCCGCGGCATGCCCTCCCCGTACCACCTCTCCAGGGTCGACCTCCAGGCGCCAAACCACCAGTAGGGAACCCGGTCAACCTCCTCGAAGCGCATGCATCCGAGGAATCTCTCCAGGGCATTCATCGCCGGGAACCGTTACAGTGCTGCTAATAATACTATCGACCGGGATTAAGATAAAACCAACCCCATCGCGTTTTCGCGAATAATATTATAAGCCATCGAGGTGCCAGAACCCCCAGTGCCCTTTCCCCTTTACGCCAGTTATTGACCCTGAGGTCGGAAGATCATGCCCCGTGACCCCGTTTGTGGAATGCCCCTGAGCAAGAGGGAGGCCGAGTTCAAGGCCGAGCTAAGGGGAAAGACCTACTACTTCGACAGCGAGTACTGCATGGACACCTTCCTGAAGGGGCAGAGGGTCGCCTATTTCTCGATGGAGATCGGGGTCACCAACGAGATGCACAGCTACAGCGGTGGCCTGGGGGTCCTGGCGGGGGACATGATCCGTTCATCCGCCGACCTGAAGATACCCATGGTGGCCGTCACTCTGATCAGTAAGAAGGGATACCTGAAGCAGGAACTAACCGATGACGGGACCCAGATCGAGCACCCCGATGACTGGAACCCGTCGGAGTTCATGGAGGAACTGCAGGACAGGGTCAAGGTCAAAATAGAGGGCAGGGACGTTCTCACCAAGGCCTGGCTTTACGACCATATCAGCCCGACGGGTGGGCTGGTCTCGATCCTGTTCCTGGACACCGACCTTGAGGAGAACGCCGAGGAGGACCGGAAGATAACCGACCACCTCTACGGGGGTGATTCCCAGTATCGCCTCAAGCAGGAGATCGTCCTTGGAATTGGCGGGGTGAGAATGCTCGAGGCCTCCGGCTTCAACGTGAGCAAGTACCATATGAACGAGGGTCACTCCGCGCTCCTGACTCTGGAGCTCCTGCACACAAACGGCATGACGCCGGCGAGGGTCCGGGACCTCTGCCTCTTCACCACCCATACCCCCGTGGAGGCCGGCCACGACAGGTTCCCCTACGAGATGGTATCAAGCACTATGGGGGAGCTGGTGCCCAACCAGATCCTGAAAAAGCTAGCCGGCGATGACAGCCTGAACATGACCCGACTTGCCCTGAACCTCAGCAAGTACGTCAACGGTGTCGCCGAGAGGCACAAGGCCCTTTCACTGAAGCTCTTCCCTGGACACCACATCTCGGCCGTCACCAATGGCGTCCATTCCTACAGGTGGACCTGCGACCACTTCAAATCACTCTACAACGAATACCTCCCCGGCTGGGCCAACGAGCCATCGCTGCTCGTGAGGGTTGACTGCCTCCCTGACGACGAGGTCTGGCAGGCCCACAAGGCCGCCAAGGAGGACCTCATAGACTACGTCGCCAGGGAGACCGGCACCATCATGGATCCCAACGTCCTCACCCTGGGATACGCCCGCAGGGCCACCGGGTACAAGAGGGCCACCCTCCTCTTCGCGAAGCCCGAGAAGCTCGAGGAGGTCAACAGCGAGACGAAACTCCAGGTAATCTACGCCGGCAAGGCCCACCCCAGGGACACCACGGGGAAGTCCATGATCAAGGAGATCTATGCCTACAGGGAGATGCTCGAGGACACGATCAAGATCGCCTACATCCCAAACTACGACATGGACATGGCGGCGAAGCTCACCTCGGGCGTCGATGTCTGGCTTAACACCCCCCTCCCACCCCTGGAGGCCTCAGGAACAAGCGGGATGAAGGCAGCCCACAACGGAATCGTCAACTTCAGCGTCCTGGACGGCTGGTGGATTGAGGGCTGCATAGAGGGTGTCACGGGCTGGGCAATAGGGCCATCCCCCGAGGAATCCATGGCCCCCGAGGCGAGGATGACCAGGGAGATAGACGACCTCTATAACAAGCTCACCTACATCATAGGGCCCACTTACTACGACAGGAAGAACGAGTGGCTCGAACTGATGAAGAACGCTATCGGTAAGATCGCCTACTACTTCAACAGCCACAGGATGATGAGGAGGTACGTCACGGAGGCCTATCTCTAGGGAGATCAGGTGCCTAGGGACTCACGGTACACCTCGAGCACCATCTCCACAGATCGGTCCCAGGAGAAATCCGCCAGCCTCCCGGCACCACCAACCGCGATATCCCTCATTACCCCCGGGTTCTCAAGGAGGTGGCTAATCCCCCTCGCAACGGATCCGGAATCAGGGTTGACCTTGTAACCGTTGACCATGTGGTCGATGTTCTCCCCCAGGCCGCCCACGCTTGAAGCGACTACCGGCTTCCCCGCGGCCCAGGCCTCCAGGAGTACCATCCCGAAGGGCTCGTTGCGGCTCGGGACGCAAACGAGGTCGCAGGAGTTCAGCTTCTCAAGGAACTCCCAGTGGGGCAGGAAACCCAGGAACCTGAAGGAGCCGAGGACCCCCAGCTGGGCGGCCCGCCTCTGAAGGTAATCCGTCATCTGGCCCCTGCCGACGTAAACGAAGACCACGTCCGGGTGCCTGGATAGGATCTCTGGGGCCGCCTCCACCAGCAGGTCCGGGCCCTTCTGGTACTCCATCCTTCCTATGAGTAGGATTGTTGGGGCGAAAGGGTGGATACCGAGGCTCTTCTTCACGCTCCCGGCGTCCGTCCTGAGCTGATACCTCTCCCGGTCAATTGCGTTCGGGACTACCGCGATCTTCTCCCTGGGGATCCCGTAAAGCCAGTTGAGCTCCCCCCGCATGTATTCAGACACGGTGGTCACCCTGTCGGCGATCTCCCCCGCGAACCTCTCCCGGTCCGATATCTGGGCGAAGCTGGGCCAGTTTCCCATCCTCCCGCCGTTCCTACCGTACTCCGTGGAGTGGTATGTCATCACTATGGACCGGCCCTCCGCCTTGAGCTCCTGGAGGGCATCCACGACCAGCCAGTCGTTCCCGTGGATTACCTCGAACCGGCCGAAGGTCTCCTCGATGGAGTGGAGACGGTCGACCATGTGCCTGGACATACCGAGGGCGAAGGAGTAGCTGTCGGGAACGGGCTCCACGGGGAGCGTGAAGTAGTCAACGCCGTTTATCTTCATGTACTGGGGCTGACCCGGGGCGCCCCTCGTGAAGTAGCCGACCTGGTGGCCCTGCCTGGCCAGCTCCTCCGCGAGGAGGGTTACCGCCACTCCCAGGCCCCCGACCTGGATTGTGTATAGAGATTCCCAGGAGAAGATGGCTATTCTCATCTTTCACACCTCACTTCCGTACGACAATTTCGTTTCTGTGTTTTATAGGTTCCCATCTAAAGTGGTCATGACCCCCGATTCCACGACTCCAGCTCCCCCACCCGCTCGTTCAGGCACCCGAGCATCTCGCCCCTTATGTCGTCGCCGCCAGTACCACGGATTCCGTCGGCCAGGGCCACGTCGCCGACCGTGAGGCGGACCCACTTCTCGAAGTCCCCCCTGCCGGCGTGATACTCCAGTGATCCCAGCGGGGCCATCGATATCGCCTCGCCGAGTTCCTTGAGGGAGTGGGCTGAGAGCTGTATGTAGTTCCTGTTTATGTGGAAATGAAATGCACTGTCGGGTGGAATAATCCTGAGAAAGCGACACGAGTCCTTGGCTGGTCTGGCCAGCTTCCTGGAGGTCCTCAGGTAAAGGTCGGAAAGTATGGCGCTGAAGGTCCAGAACGCCTTGACCGGTGGCTGTGAGCTGAAATAACCGTGGACGAGGCCCGAGGCCCCCGGCTGTGTGTACATGTAGTACAGGTGGTCGCTGATCTGCAGGCAGCGCCAGAGGCGTATTATGTCCTCGTCCCCGGAGGCCCTGACGAAGGGCTCAAGGTCCCTCAGGGCCCGGTAGCACGTCCTCTGCATGTCATTTCCCAGCCAGGCGTTCGTCGTCCTCTCCACGTCCGCCCAGGATGTGGCGTCGAAATCCCCTATGTCAATTAGCCCCACGGGGCTGTGTGACTCGATGGCCTCCGATGCCGTCACGAACCTCACGTTCCCGTGGTCAAGGAGGCTTCCCGGCAACCACTTTAAAAAATCCAGGATACCGGTCTCGGGCCACTGGTGCTCACCGAAGGTCTCGTAGTCTATGAAGACCGTGACCAGGTCGCCCCAGGCCGAGGCTATCCACGAGGCATACTTGTCCGCCGTGAGGGGCCAGCCCGGCCAGTCCACGGCGGAGAATCGGAAGGCTATGTCGTCGGAGAGCCTGAAGTTCCTCAAAAGGACGGCCACCTCCGAATCCCGGGCCCTGTAGACGTGGTTGGGTGACCTCCACCCGAGGACCCTCTCCGCCCCCTCTGTGAACACCCCCCTGTATCCCATGCTCCCGAGTACCCTGCCTATTGAGTTGTGGTAGATGAACTCGGTGTTCTCGAAAACGCGGGGTACGACCCCGAAGGTCTCCTCCATGAGCTCCCTGTGGGCCCGTACCTGGTCCTTGAATTCCTCCCTCCCCTCCGTGTAGAGGCTTGAGAGGGAGTGGTAGTAGGTCTGGTCCAGCAGCTCGACGCAGCCGGTGTCGACCAGTTTTGAAAAGGATTTAAGGGTCTCCGGGGCCCAGCTTTTCAGCTGCTCGACCAAGACCCCGGAGAGGCTGTATACCACCTTGAATTCCCTGTCCTGGCCCCTGAACCTCTCAATGTTCTCAAATATGATCTCGTTCGCCGGCTGGTAGCATTTCCGGCACACCCTCTTCAGGACCATCCGGTCCAGGGTGGTGTCGAGGTAGATGTCGTGGAGCTCTGAAAGCTTCTTTCTTCGCGCCCTTCCCCCGTCAAAGCTTCCGGCTATGCGGTAGGGTTGGTGGACCTCGAAACCTAGGCAGATATCCGGCATCTGCTTCAAATCCTTGTATCTATCCTGAACCCGCTCTATCGAGGACGTACTCGTAGGTTTTAATGGTGTGCTCCGCGGCCTGGTCCCAGGTGAAGTACTGCTCCACCCTCTTCCTGCCGTTCCTGCCCCAGTCCAACGCCCTCTGTGTGTCCGACAGCACGGCCTTTATTCCCCAAGCGATGTCCATCGGGCTGTGTCCGTCCACGTGAACCCCGTTCTGGTCCATCCCGGAGGGGATTACCTGCTCACGGAAGCCTACCACGCCCTTTGCACCGACTATGATCGGCTTGGCCATTGACATCGCCTCCAGGCTGACTATGCCGAAGGGCTCGTAGATCGAAGGGAAGACGCAGAGGTCCGCGGCCGCGTAGTGGAGTATCCGCTCCTCCTCGGGAACGAACTCGAAGCGGTAGTAGAGCCTCTCCCCGATGTTGAGCCTGGAAGCCAGCTCCATTATATCCCCCTGCTCCTCGCCCCTGCCCAGGATTACTAGCTTGGTATCGGGGTGGTCCCTGAGCACGTGGGGCATTGCCTGTATCAGGTTCCTCACCCCCTTGACCCAGGTAAGCCGGCCGACGAAGAGTATCATCTTCTCGTCCTCCTTGAGGCCGTATTTATCCCTTAGAGAGGTTATGCTGGCCCTCCTTACCTTCCTCGGGTCGTACTTACCCGGGTCAACCCCGTTCCAGATCACGTGTATCTTGTCCTCGGGCCAGCCGTGCTGGCTCAGGTCCCTCTTCATGGCGTGGCTCACCGTCACGATCCCGTCGGAGGACATCGCCGATTCCCTCTCGAGGGCAGATATCACATTGGACCCGTTCCCTGTTCTTCCCCACTCCGTGGAGTGGGTGTGGAAGACCGTTGGAATGCCGAGCTCGTCCTTTGACATCATCCCGGCTATGCTGTTGAGCCAGTCGTGGTAGGAGACTATATCGAACTTGTAACCCTCCTTCCTGACCAGATAGTTGGCGAGCTTGGTCGCCGCCATCGCGTTGTACATGAACAGGTCACTGAAGAACTTGACCTCCGTTCCCCAGCTGCCCAGGTCCCAGGATATCAGGGGAAATATCCTGGACGCGTTCGCGATTCGCGGCCTGTGCACCTCGACGCCCCTGATGATCTCGTGCGTCGGGAGGTCCCCCGTGTTCAGGGAGAAGACGCAGACGTCGTGGCCCTGCTCCACGAACTTCCTCGTCACGTTCTCGGCGTAGGTACCGAGTCCCCCAACCAGCACCGGCGGGTACTCCCAGGCAAAGAAAGCGATCCTCATAAATTCACGACCCTTGATTGAATAGGGGGGCATTGCCCCCTCCAGATAAATAACATCTAAACTATCCCCACCGGCAGCTCCAAGCCGAGCTTTTCCCCCCGGGCAAGGAAGGGATCGCACCAGTGGCTCCAGTACTGGGCCGGGTTCTTGACCGGAACTGGGTTCGAGGACACAGGAGACGGGTTCGGGTTGACACCGACGGGCAGGCTGAATATCTCCCCGCAGTACCCAAGGACCCCCTCGGAAACCATGTGGTCCAGGTTGTTCACCAGGATCCCCCCAGTTTCCTCGCCCGCCTTCTCCATCAGTGACACCAGGTACGGCGTGTCCCTGGGCCAGACCACCGACGAGTGGTACTCGCGGTCCCCCAGGTAGGGATCACTTCCCTCCCTGACAAGCACTCCGAATGGGTGCCTTCCCTCGCCCAGCTCCTGGAGGCTCCGGTTAACCAAAAGGCCCTCCCGGATCGCCTCCCAGACCTGGCGAACCCTGGCAGGGGGATAGAACAGCTCCGCCACGGCGACGACCGCGGGCGACCCCATCGTCCCATCCCGAAGTCGATGACCGGGTACGACTGTAAGCGCCGGGAGGGGCGAGCCCGTTTCGAAATGCCTCGAGAAGCCCCCCTTCAGGCTCCTCGAGAGTTCTGCCAGTACCCCGGGGTAATCAACTTCTAGCTCCTCGCAGCAGCTCTCCAGCCGATCCAGGGCCGAGACGTAGTGAGCATTTACCTCCACCAGCCCGAATTCGCTCTGGAAGGGGTCGGGCGCCGCTGCGATCCAGCTCGCGGGAAGCCTGGTGGGCCAGCGCTTGCCCTCTACCGTTGTCACCGAGTCGACCCAGGAGGAGTTGGCCGGCGAGCAGATTACGCCATCCCTAAGGAAAGACGCAGAGAAGCCCTCGCCCTCGAGTCCCTCCGCCACCTGAACCGCCATGTCAACCGTCCGCCGGAGCAGGTCCGGGTCACCAGCAAGGCGGGAGATGTCGCTGCAAACCCCCAGAAGCAACGGGGGGGCATCGCTGGTGAAGTCCCTGCAGCCCGGCTCCAGTATCAGTGGGAGCCCGCCAGCGCGACCGGCGGTCTCTAGCAGCTTCCTCAAGAGGACCGACACCCGGGATTCCCATCCCGCGATTTTCAGGTAGGTCCCCAGGTTCCATCGTATCCCCTCCAGGGAGTCCCTCAGCCAAGGCTTCCTGAACCAGAAGGAACCTGCCTCCGGAAACCAGAGACCACCTGGGCAAATTCCATACCGCAGAAGCGTCTCGATTCGGAGCCTGAGGGCCCTCGCCACGGGGCTACTACCAAGGTCAGGGACGGCCATGGCAACAGGCGGTCCGCCGGTCTCCCGGGGAATTGGGACGAATATCCTCAGGGACCCGTCGGGCGAGTGCAGCTCGGCCGGGAGGTAAAGGGAACGATAGCCCTCCCTGAAGGCCAGGTGGCCCCTGTCCTCCCTGAAACCGTCCCCCAGCTTGTAATTCCAGGGGATCTCCGCCTCCACCGGTAAAACCCTATCGAATCCATCGATCCTCATCTGCAATGGGATTGCGTCCGAGGAGATCGACAGTGAATCGCCATCCAACCTTGACGAGTGGTTCACCCTGGGCCAGGTTTCGCACGATGTTAGGTCTGCCGGGATGGCGTACCAGCATTCATGGCTGGCCCTTGCATCGATTTGAACCCCTCCTGACACCTCCTCGATTGTCACCCCCAGCTCGAAGTCCTCCCTCCCCCGGTACCGGTAGGTCAGGCTGGAAGGGCTAAAGGCGACGTCCAGGGGTTCCAGGTCGAACCCGGGCGAGATGTAGATTCCATCCAGGAGCTTGTACAGCTCCCCCCGGTGTATCACCGTCAGGCCCTGCCAGTGGTAGTCCCGGTTTGCCCCGTAGTAGCTCCTGCCCCCGATTTCGATGGGTGCCGTGAAAACCGAGGTTGAGTACTCCGCCCCCGGGGTCCTGAGCAGTACCTGCCTGTTTCTGGCAAAGCCCCAGTCCGGGTTCTCCGCACAATCAACAGTCCACAAGGCCCGGGACGCCTCCTGTCCGGGGGTTATCAGCTCCAGCACCCTCCCTAGTACGCTTGGCTCTGGACTTCCCGGATCCGATCATGGCAAGACCCGTCAAGAGAGCGAGCAATCCGATTTGCTCGGGTATGTACTCCACCAGCCCGTCCAGCCTTCTCTGGGCGGATGACAGCATCAGCTCGGCTCCATCAAGCCTGCCCTCCAGGTACTGGCCCATTGCCGACTCGAGCATTCCCTCGATGGAGTCGAGGACGTTCCCGGGTGCACCCCCGGTCCTGGCCAAGTGAATATCCATCGCGATTACCCTCACATCGGTCCTCTGGAGCCACTCCGCGAAGACCAGGCCGTCCCTGCAACCCTCCTCCCTGAATGCCGATTCCGCAGACTCCAGGTACTCGAGGAGGAGCGGAGGGGCGCCTTCCCCCAGTTCCTCCACCAGGTGGCCGATTACAAATCCCGACCTTATGCAGTCGAGCGCCTTGAGATACGATTCAGCGTCGATCCCCCCGGAAGCCCCCTCCAGGGCGGCGTCGACTACCTCCCGGGCCCGCGGGCCTGTTATGTTCGCCGGGTCATGTTGCAGGGCCTCCAGTATTATGCCCACGAGGTGCCCCGCTCCCCCCGGGTTTCCATCGCCCAGCCGCTCCCTTGCAGCATCCGCGATCCTGCCAAGCAGCACACGAAACGCGGGATCCCCGGTCGAGGCTATCCTGGAATCGGCATCATCTATCATCGCCGTGATCTCCTGCAGGCCGGGCATTGGACCCGGGTCCTCGGGGAGTGGGTCGTCGATATCATACAGACCATCGCCGTCAAGGTCAGGTCCCGCGAGTGGCAGGACTATCCTGGAGGGGTTAACAGGACCCATATACACGGTGTTCTCCGCCACGAGTTTATCACCGCCGGCCATGTACCCCAGGCCGTTATTGGGGTTCGTCTCGAACCTGGGGTAGTTGCTTGAGGAGATGGCAAGCCTGATTCGGTGGCCCCTGTTGAACACGATGCTGGTTGACCAGAGGTCTACCCAGAAATCGTAAACCTCCCCCGGCACCATCAGCTCCTGTTCAACGGTGGAGTTCCTGTACCGGGCCCTGAGGGCGCCATCAAGGACCAGCATAGACCTGCCGTCTGGATAGACGTCGGTCAGCTTTACCATGAAGTCGGTGTCAGAGCAGTTAGAGGATGCGAAAAGCTGAACCCAGACCCGACCGGTTACCTCAACGGGGACCTCCAGCGGGGGCGTCGAGAACACCAGCACGTCAGCCCTGCCCTCCACATCCCTCTGGTCCATGGGTCCGCCCGGCAGAACCAGATTCGCACCCCCCGCCGTGGGAACGGGTTTTGCGGGATCGTAAATGTAGCTGCACTCCGAATCCTCCCCCGGAGCAAGCCTGAGCCATTCACCGTCAAGGTAGAGGGAGAGGTTATCGTGCCTAACCGGCCAGTCCTCGGCCTCCCTCCACTCGTTGCCCGGCGCCTCCGGGTCGTCAACGTCCCCCATGACGTAGTACCTCACCGCCGGGAGGTCGCTCCAGCCGCTGTCCACCCCCCTGAGGTAGTAGTCGTACATCTTGTATGAATCATCCCAAATCCTGGAGTATAGCGAGCTTGAAGGGTACATTAACTCACCCTGTGTAACCATGGTAAAACCACCGTGCCACCAGGGCCCCATGACCAGCTTTTGATTGCCCGCCGATCCCGGGCCGCCGTTGTGCTGTCTCTCCATGAAGGCGTTCAGCGTTCCCTGGAGGAAGATGTCGTACCATCCCCCCACGTGCATTGCAGCGTAGCTCATTCCTCCCGCCCTACGCTCCGAGTTCATCAGCTCCCACCTGGAGTCGTAGCTGGGGTGGGAAAGGAGGGAGGATAGGTGCTCCGGCCTGCCGTTCTGGATCCACCAGCCCCTGACCATCATGTCCCTGAGCACACCTCCCTGGAAGAACATCTGGGAGTAGAGGTCCGAGGCACCAGCAAGAATGTGCTGGCAGAGGAGGTCAGGTGGGTTGCTTCCCGCCAGCATGTTCTGGGTTATGCCCAGTGCCGACCCGCCCCAGGTTCCGATTCTCCCGTTACACCAGGACTGATTGGCGACCCACTCCAGGGTGTCATACCCGTCACGGAGCTCACCCCAGCCATCGGTCTCGAAGGGCGTCCTGAGGCCCTCGGACCCGTAGTACCCCCGCATATCCTGGGTTACGACGGCATACCCCCTGTCCACCAGGTCGGACATCCCGAAGCGACCGTAGGGCGTCCTGGCCACGATGGTCGGCCAGGGACCTTTGCCCCCCGGAAGGTACACGTCCGTTGCCAGGTCCACACCATCCCTCATGGGGACCATGTAGGTCTCATGGGCGTGGACGGGAAGTGAGGCGAGGGATAGAAACAGCAGGACCAGGGCTCCCCGACCTCTTAATCGCATATCCCTTCCAACCTGCACAGGCTTATGTTTTTTTCCGTGATCGGGAACCACGGCACCGGGATGGTCAGAAGTTGTCAATCCCGGGAAACCGTCACCCCATTTTCAAGACCCGAACCGGATTAGTATATGTGGACAAGAAACTCTCTTCGCGCCTCGTCCGCATGAACCGCAGGGTCGCCTGGCTCCTGGTGGTTTCCTCAATCGTGCTTATAGTCACCGGCTACGGGCAGTCCATTGATGTCCTTGACAGGCGCACGATGAGGGACCTGCATGTCGTATCAGAGTGGGCTTTCATCGCCCTCCTTTCCTACCACGCACTGGTCGGAACCCTGCTCGCCCGGTACCGGTATTCCTCCTCCATCAGGAGGATTCTGGCTCGCAGCGGGGGCCCGGGCGTCATGCTCAGGTTCGCACTCAGGGCCACGAGCTGGCCGCTGCTCATCCTCTCCGGGTTTGTTATCGCATCGGGCCTGAGCTGGTACGGCATACTGATCGTGCCTTTCAACCAGCACATCGAACTCGATGCCCTCTTTTTCATATTCTTCACAGTTCACACCGCTGTAGGGGCCGGCCTGGCGCTGAAGAGGCTGGGAACCAGGAGGTCCGGAGGGAGGAGGGCAGGCGAGAATGAAGAATCCGAAGGGGACAGGAGAGGATTCATCCGGAGACTGGGTGGAATCGGGGTTCTGGTCCTATCCACGGTTGCCGGGTACTCCCTCATTCGCTCCCTCTATCCCACCGGCACCGGAAATGGTAACGGCACGGCACCGGATGCACCCCCGTATAGTGATTCCCCCGTCAACACCAGGCCTTCTGCCCGTGGCCAGGTAAGCATTCGGGGAAGGGTTTACTCATTCGATCCCACCAGGGTTGATACCGTAAGGCCCGACATATTTCGCCCCGGGTTCTTCTCAATCTTCGACGTCCTCGTTCACCTCCACCGGGAGGGTAAAATTACGCTCGAGTACCACTTCGACGAATCGATGAACGCCAACCTAATCGACAGGGTAGACGGGGAGCCGAACTGGTGGTACCAGATTTACTACACGGGGGGCTGGCCGGAGCGGAGCGCCTTCAGGCCGGACCACTATCCCTGGAAGGACGGTGCGAGCATGAAGGTATTGAGGGAGGATCCCGCTCGAATCGAGGCCTATCAATCGACATGGAGGGAGGAGATCAGGAGGCTTGGATCCACGGGTGGAAAGGTCCTCATTCCCAACGTCTACATCCAGAGCCAGAACTTCCGCCGGGAGTTCAGGAACGTGGAGGTAACCGCCCACAACCTGCGGAGGGACATGTTCCAGGATGGCGTCATAACCGCTCTGGACGTGATCCTGTCCCTGGCCGACCAGAAGAAGATATCCTATGGCCTGAAGTGGTATGAGTCGATCGGCAGGGCGAGCGTGGTAAAGGATTACTGGGTAGAGAAAATCGACTCTGACAGAGCCACCGGCGGTTGCGGCTACGTTTACGAGGCGGGGGACCTGAGGTACCGGAGGTTCTCGGGTAACCACATACACCTGCCGGCGGGGTCCAGGGCCATCAACTCCCCGGAATACGTGGAGCTTTTCTGGATCTGCCTCTGAAGTTTGAAGGTTACAAACCATACGGATGCGATATTCAGGCTTTTTCCATGTGACCGCGGGCCGTTTTTTAATAACCCCGGCGCATACCCATGACCTGAGGATAGTAAATGGTCAGGATAGTTCTCTCCCGCCTTCAGCTCCTTCCACTCCTCTTCGCCATCTCGATACTCAACCCCTTTACATACTACATCCTCAACGTCAGCCGAACCTACTTCTGGGTTGCGCCCCTGACCGTTTTCATCTGGTTCGCCTTCAAATGGGAGGATCTCTCCGGGGAACCCACCCCAGCGAGGCCAGAACCCTGGGAAATTCTACTGGGAGTGGCGCTGGTCGCGGGGACCATCGGAAGGGGAATCCTCCAGGATCCCTCGGCAAGGATATTTGGCTTCTTCGACATGCTGACCATCTTCGTCGCACTGGTGATAATCCTCTTCGGGTTACGCTCACTCAGGGTTTTCTGGGTACCCGCGGCCTTCCTTGGGATAATGGGCGTCGGGTATACCCTGGAGAGGGCTGTTGTGGACTCCCTCGGGTACGCCGAAATCCTCTCGGGCCTTGTGGCGTACCTAGTCAGATTGCTGGGGGGCACCGCCACAAGCAACGGACCCATGATAGTCCTTCCGGACCACGGGCCCAGCCTGCTAATGGTCGATTACGGTTGCACCGGGATAAAGGGTATCCTCGCCTTTGCATTCATATCATTCATTCCGATAATCGAGTCCGCGAGGACACTGGCGGGCAAGGTCCTCTGGCTATCGATCTCCCTCTCCGGATTCATCCTCGCTAGCATCTTCCGGCTCGTCGCAGTCGTTTTCGCCGTAATGGCTTGGGGGCAGGTGGCCGTCGATTACCACACAACCATAGGATTCGGATTCTTCATGGCCTGGCTGGTTACCATAACCTACCTCGGGACGTCCCCACCATCAAGACCCTCGGGGCTCTAGGGCAATATTTAATGAACCCCTTACGATGCAGAATCCATGGGAATTACCCCCCTCAAGATCGTTGCCCTCGTCCTTATACTGTTGTCACCCGCCCAGCAGGTCCGGTGCTTCGACCCCATCAGGGTGCTGGGATTGGGCTCGGTCGACTCCACCCAGTCACCCATACCACGCTGGCTGTCGGATCCAGTATTCGAGCTGAGCCTTGTTCCAACCCGACTTTATGACACGGAGGCCATTACCCCCGACGAGGCCCGCCGCATCCTGAGGCTATACTTCCCCAGGAACGATGCGGACATTCAGGGCTACGACTGCCTTGTTTTGAGCGGTGGCGACGTCAGGTACTTCGAGCCCAAAAAGATCCGGATGATGGTAGGGGCGGTTGAAGCGGGCACGGCGGCGGTCACTGACATGGGGGGGATGAGCCGGCCCCTCCACGAGACATACATAGCCTCCGGGCTGTGGGAGGTCTTCCCCAATGATGTGAACGTGATAAACTCCCTATGGGATCAGGGCGTTCCCGCGGACCAGGACTTCAGCATCGTCGTGAACAGGGATCTTGACCGCAATCCACTCTACCCCTTCATCCCCCTGGGAATAGAGGAGCTGGTGGGCGGGAGGACCAGGGTCATCAGCCCCCGCCCGGGCAGCACCGTCTACGCCTGGACGGAATCGGAATCCTTTTTCGGGACCAAGTTCAGCTTTTCTCCGGCCGCGGCGGTGGAGTGGAGTTTCGGGAAGGGAAAAACCATCGCCCTGGAGGGCTGGTTCGGTCACTCCTGGTGGTCCAACATAATAGACTTCTCCAATGCCGAGTACGGCCAGGACATCCTGATCAACTACATTCTCGAGATCACCGGAGGGCAGTATCTGGAGGACATCGTCCAGGTGCACGCCCTCAGGCAGTCCTTCTCGGACTTTAAAGAGCGCATGGCCTTCGTGACCCAGCTAATGGTCTTCATCGAGAACTTCGGGGCAAACGCGGCACCCCTTTACGGGGAGCTGGAGGAAATCCAGGAGGAATTCGGGGAATCCTACATGCACTACATCGAGGGTCGAACGGGCAGGGCCCTTGAGATTACCCAGAGGTCAAACGAGAGGCTGGAGGAGATCAGGATGGATTCCCTCAAGCTCAAGGACAGGGCGCTCATGTGGATCTACATAATCGAGTGGCTTTCAGTCTTCGGGACGCTCATGATTGCCGGGTACACACTTGACCAGCTCATGATACGGAGGAAGCTCTACAGGGGGTCCACAACCACCCGCCTCGTGGGGCGGTAGTGCGCTCTCATTTATATTGGGCACTGGTGCTGGCCGTCCGTTGATAGCATGGCCCAATTCAAGATGGGACTCGTTGGGTGTGGCGGGATGTCGAATGGCCACGTCGAGGGCCTCAGGCAGTTGCACCAATCCGGCTTGAAGGACATTGAGATAGCGGCCACCTGCGACCTGATGGAGGGCGCAGCCCAGAGGAGGTCTGCCCAGCTTGCCAGTTTCCAGGAGACCTCACCCAAGGTCTACACAGACCTGGGCAGGATGCTGGATGCCGAGGAGCTGGACGCGGTTGATATCTGCACCGAGCACAGGTCTCATCACGCCGTGGCCCTGCCATGCATCCAGGCGGGCAAGCACGTAATCATCGAGAAACCCCTGGCAATAACCATGAGGGCCGGGAAGATGATGATAGACGAGGCCGATGACCGGGGCGTCGTTCTTGCTGTGGCCGAGAACTACCGTAGGAGCGCCGAGAACCGGGCCATCAACTGGGCCGTGACATCGGGCAGGATCGGCGACCCGAGGATGATCTTCTGGCAGCAGTTCAGCTACGGTCTCGGCACATGGGGCTGGAGGCACGACAAGCTTAAAGCCGGCGGTGGATGGATTCTTGACGGCGGTGTCCACTATGCAGATCTCTTCATCTACAACCTGGGTCCCGTCGAGAGGGTATCCGCCATTACCAAGACTCTAGAGCCCGTCAGGTACGGCTCCTGGCCCGAGCGGAAGAATCCCGCACCCTACACAGTCGAGGACGCCAGCATGGCAGTGATGGGTTTCGAAAGCGGTGCCAGTGGCGTTTGGACCTGGACACAGGTGGCTCCCGGGGAATCCATGGATCAGAGGGTTATTTACGGTTCCAAAGCATCCGTTGGGTGGGACAGGGGACTCGTTACCCCCACCGAGGATCCCCCGGGCCAGCACATGGTTGGATGCAGTGACCTCGTGCGCTGGATGCTTGGGGAGCTAGAGGAGGAGAGGAGGCAGGCCCTCTTCCCGGGGGGTATAGGCATTTCCCGGAACTTTGACTCCACCGTGGCAATCGAGATCTGGGATTTCTACCGGGCGATCATCGAGGGGAGGAGCCCCGAGGTCGACGGCAGGCTGGGGGCCGAGGCCGAGGCGGTGCCGATGGCGATATTCGAGTCATCGGCAGCAGGTGAGACGGTCAGAATTCGTGATGTAGTTGATCTCAAGGTCGAGGCCTACCAGGATGAAATTAACAGGGGCCTCGGCCTGGTCTGACACGGTCACCCGTCCTCACCGGGGCAAAAAACCCAACCTGCTTCGGTTTGGATTGAAAACGCTGTGCATACAGTCCTCATTTAGACAAATAGAGGACGTAGAATTCTCTTTATATCAAAAAATATTTAAGCATTGAGGTAAATATGACAGCGATCCCCCTATTTTGCGGCAATTTGCTCAAGTCAGAAAGGGCCTTTTGTCGCGGGTTTGGAAGCCGATAAAATTTGGAGGAGCGAAGACCTTGGGCGCAGAACCCCTATTTGGATTTCTGATAGCGTGTGCTCTGGGAGCACTGGTAGGATCGATATCATACAGGACCTACCGTCCCCGGATCCTGAAAGACCTGATAAAAAACAATAGCTCCAGTCCCGGGATTTCCCGGCCCAGTGAATCCGAGAAACACCGGCTGATGGTCGAGATATTCAACCGGATCGACAGCATATCCGAGAACGAGCTATCCAGGCCCGGCGCCTACTTCCTGAAGATGGCAAAGCGTTGCGGAACTGCCGCCGTTTACGATAAGGCCTGGTCCATATACACGGAGCTGGAGGAGAGGATCCGGGAAAATCCCGGTAAGGTAACCCTGAACGGCACCGGGCTCTACAGGACGGCCCTGCGCCTCGCCGTCATCTCAATAGCGGAGGGACAGATAGCGGAACTGAGAAGCGAGGTACTCTCCTGGGGCTTTGACGAGCTCGCGCCAATTACCGGTGCAGACCTTGACATGGGACGGGAGGATGGATCAAGGGCATCTGGAATCGCGGTGCCTATCGACCTTCGATAGCCTCCCAATCCGACCAGGGCTCCTTTCTCCTCAGCCAGTTCGATATCCTCCCCCTCTGGAGCACCAGGGACAATAACTCCCGTAAATCCGAGATTACAAGCGAAGGTCCCTGGCCCTCGTAGTACATTTTGTTCCCGTCACCGCGGTCAATCAGGATATCGAAGACCCCCGCTGACCTGTAGGCCTCGATATCCCTCTCGGAGTTGCCAACGCCGAACGACTCCTCCGGCGAGACCCCCAGCCTCTCCACGCAGGCCTTCACGGCCCCTGGATCCGGCTTCTGCTTGAGGGTCGGCTCGTAGGAGGGCATAACCACCTCGTCGAATATCCTGCTGCCTATCTTACCCTTGATTATCCCGACGTCGACGTCCGCGGCACGCTTCACCGCCGAGGTCACCAGGCCCAGCTTCACCCCGCGTTTCTTGAGGTGCTGGAGTGCCACGGCGTCTGGCTGCACGCTGCTGTACTCCATGCGGGTGGCCATGGCCGACTCGCTAACCCAGCTCTCGTTGAAGGTCTCGGGGTCGAGGCCGAAGCTTTCCAGCGTCTCCCTCCTCCGGGATACTTTCATGGCCAGAAGCTGCTCCAGGTCGTCCTCGTTGAAGGTCCTGAGGTAGGTATTCCCGGACCGGTTCCCGAAGTCCCTGATGATCTTCAGGTAGATGACGTCCCGATAGGACGGGTCCAGATCGACGAGTGTTCCCCTGACATCGAAGATCCCCGCCCTGTAACTGAGCCAGTCCAACCAGGGAATATCCATCACCGCGGTATGGCCAGGGAACTGGACATCTTTAATGTTGCCAGTTTTGGGAAGGAAAGATAAGCGCTAGGATTGATGCTGGTCCATGTTTACAGGTAATTTTGACGTGAAGACCTCGGATAGAACCCAGATGGTGAACATAACATCCGAGGTATCATCCGCGGTGGAGGAATCGGGGATATCGGAGGGAATGTGTTTGGTTTACATCCCACACACGACGGCATCTGTCATCGTGAACGAGGGGTGGGATCCGGCGGTGATGGATGACATCTCCAGCTACCTTGACCAGAGGGTGCCATGGAAAGGTGGGTACAGCCACTCCGAGGGCAACTCGGCCGCCCACATCAAGGCAAGCATGCTGGGCCACTCCGCAATCATGGCGGTCAGGAACGGGGAACTTTCACTGGGCAGGTGGCAGGCCGTTTTCTTCTGCGAGTTCGATGGACCCAGGAGACGCAGTGTAGAGGTAAGCGTGATCGAGGGCTGACGGGGGCAGTTTTATGGGCGTCAAACTCGGGCCACTGGCCAAGAGAAGGTCACTTGACCTGGGCCCAATACGGGGGGAAACCTTGGGAATCGACGTGCCAAACGTCATCTACCGCCACATATTCCAGATAAGGGGACCGGACGGCCTGCCCTACAGGAACGCCGATGGCCAGAAAATTGGCCACCTCATAGGGTTATGCAACGAGATATCCGTGATCCTGAAGGTGGGTATTCGCCCGGTGTTCGCCTTCGACGGGATGACCCCGGATCTGAAGAGTGAGACGGCCCGTATCAGGGCAAGGACCCAGAGGCCGGGTTTCAAGCTGGATTCCCGGATGAACGGGGAGATGATGAAGCTCCTTGACCTGCTTGGAATGCCCTGGGTACAGGCACCCGAGGAGGCCGAGGCCCAGATCGCCTACATGACCCGGCACGGCTGCTGGGCATCGCTGACGAACGACTACGATGCCCTTATGTTTGGGTCGACCAGGATGGTCAGGGCCATATCCAGGGGTCTGGCGGACGTGGTGGTACTTGAGGAGATCCTCCAGGAGCTCTCCCTGGACCGGGAGGGACTCGTTGACGTCGGGGTGCTAATCGGTACCGACTACAACCCGGGTGGTATACGGGGGATCGGCCCGAAGAGGGCCCTCTCGATGGTCAGGAAGCGGGGTAACCTGGAGGGCGTCCTTTCTGACCTTCGCATCGAAGGTGAGCAGCTTGATCACCTAATGAAAATTCGGGAATACTACCTCGAGCCACCCGTGGAGAAAACCTGGACGCCCACCTCGAGCGGGATCGATCCAGGCAGGGCCTACTCATACCTGGTAGATGATATGAAACTGGCTGAAAAGATGGTCAGGAGGCTCCTCGATCTCCTGGGGGACGGTTCTAGCCAGAGCGATCTCTCGAGCTGGTCCTGACTGTGAAAGTTATCAATGGAAGCGTGAAACTCGGGCCGGAGGAATAAAACTTGACGATCTCCCGGGAAAGACTTGAGGAGCTCCTTAACCAGGCCTCCAGGGCCAAGGTCGCTGTTGTCGGCGACCTGTACCTAGACAGGTACGGCATGGGAACGATGGAGGGCATAGCCAGGGAGGCCCCCGTCCCCATAGTCAGGCTCAGGGGCGCCGGATCGAACTACTACTCCCCCGGCGGGGGAGCCAACGTCTGCGCCAACGTGGCGGACCTCGGGCCGAAGACCTACCCCATCACGGTATTCGGGGACGACCCCAACGGATTCGAGCTGAGAAACCAGCTGGTCTCCCGGGGAATGGACCCGAGGTACATCGTGAAGGACACGGAAAGGGTCACACCCACCTTCGAGAAGTTCTACGCGTCGGCCCACGGAAGCCCGAAGCAGCAGGTCGGCCGGGTTGACATCGAGAACATAAACAGGATATCATCCGAGAGCGAGGACAGCATCATCGGGGCCCTGAGGGAGGCGTCCAAATCTGTCGACGCCATCATCGTCGCGGATTATGCCGACACGCCCGGGACCTGGGTGGTCACGGAAAGGGTTCTCCAGGAGATCATTGACATAGGCGGGAAAACTGATGTCCCGATACTGACGGACAGCAGGACCCGGGTCGGGCAGTTCAAGAACACGATCGCAATCCCCAACGAGTTCGAGACCGCCGTGGCAACGGGGATATACAGGGACACGATGGAGGGTAAAGTGCCGGACGACGAGGCCGACAGGGCCGGGGTGAAGCTCAGCAAGATGCTGGGAAGGCCCGTCTTCATGACCCGTGGTCCGAAGCCCATAACCCGTTTCGACGGGGATGACCTCCAGAGGCTTCCCACCATCAAGATCGAGGGCGAGATAGACACCTGCGGGGCCGGTGACACCGTTGATGCAGGTATAGCGACCGGGCTGGCATCAGGCTCGACTCAACTGGAGGCAGCGGAGCTGGGTGACATCGCCGCCCACATCACCGTCCTCAAGGTCGGGACGACGGGAACGGCAACCCCCGCGGAGATGTTGACCTTTTACGACGAAAACATGGCCCGGGGATAGCACTTATCTAGCCCCGGCATTTGCCGAAAACCCAAGCGAGGTCAGATCGGTTTGTTTACGAAACATGATCCAAAGGAATGGCTGAAGGCCGAGGAAGGATGGTTGGACCCCCAGGTCCAGGTATCGAAGTACAAGAAGCCCAAGGAGGCCAGATCCAGGAACCTGAAGGCCCTGGGCTCAGGGAAGACCATGGTCCACCTCGTCAGGGCCGGTAGGAAGGACCCCGTCAGGTCGAACTACACCTCCTCCTACCTGCTAACCAGGACACTGTTCGAGGATGAGCCGATCGACGGGGCAAAGGTCCTTATCAAGCCCAACAACACCGGGTTCGTTGGGGTATTCTACAACAGCCCGCTATGCAGGCCGATACTGAAGCGGAACAAGATCGTGACCGACCCGGACCTGCAGCCCATCGCAACCCAGCCTGCCATCGTCGCCGGTGAGGTGGATGCCCTCATCGACATGAAGGTCGGGGAGATTCACCTCGGGGAGACGATGCTCTGGGAGGGCGGCACGCCCAGAGCATTTCTGGAGAACGGGTACACCAGGGTTCTATCGAGGCCCGAGTACGAGGGAAAGGTATTCTTCGTCGACCTCTACGACGAGGGCGAGGAGCTCGAGGAACACGACCTTGAAACCAGGGGCAACGACCTTGGCTTCTTCCTAAAGACCCGGATTCCTAGCTCGCTGCTCGAGGAGAGCTATGATTACCTCCTTAACACCCCTATAGCCAAGATGCACAATAACACCATGTACACCCTGTGCGTGAAGAACTCATCCATCGGCTGGAACCCCAAGGGAAGCCGGTGGCACGCCCACGGCATGCCCTTCGAGTACTTCGACGGGGAGAAGGCCGGGGAGGCCTTCGGGTTCTCGCCCGATCCGAATCTGAAGTACGAGGTCCTCAGGGTCAGGAAGCTGGAAGAGAAGAGGTCCAGGGAGGTCATAGTGACCAACGGGAAGGAGTCCACCTCCCCCATGAAGGCCTACAGGGAGGATGGCAAGTGGCTGCTCCAGGTCGATCCCCACCACCTCGAGGGCAACAACCTGGTAACCCTGATCATGGCCATGAGCTACGTCGCCAGCAGGGCCGCTAGCCTAAATGGCACCGTCCACAACCTCCTAGAGAAAAACGGGACCAGGACCTTTGGACTGGTCTCGGGCATCGTCGGCCAGGAGGGTGAGGGACCCCTCATCTTCGGGTCGAGGAAGTACGGGGGCTTCGCGGCCGCGAGCAAGGACCCGGTGGCCCTCGAGGCGGCGGCGATTAACGTAATGACCGGATGGGGAAACAAGGACTGGCCTGCCAGGATGATATCCATCTCCAGGGACTTCGGCAAGAAATTCGACTGCAGTCCCGACGGCCTCGTCCAGGATTCATCGCCCCCGTGGTGGATAAAGCTCGCCTCTGACCTAACCGGCGGGGAGTGGGACTACAGGAAGCTCAGCTACGACCTAGTTGACCTCGATGGCAAGGGAGCGGTCAGGAAGCTCTGGGACATAAGGCGCGGTGCGCCCTTCAAGCTGCCCTGGGGCGTGTTCTGCAAGCCGAGCACCTGGATCAAGATGATGTTCACCGAGGAGGGCATCCACAGGGACTCGATGAGGTTCTTCCAGAAGGACATCGACATACCACTCATACCCGGCGTAACCCTGGTCTAATCCCCGGCAAGGAACCCAAGCCTTTTATTCACGGGGTCATATACAGACCACGTTGGATAGCAAAGGCATCATCACGGCCTTCACAGTGGCGGTAGTCATACTGGTAATGGCCCTAGTGATTTTCCTGCCGGCCGAGGACGAGGACGTGGTCCGTAATGCCAGTATAGAGATCCCCAGGGACGAACTGACCATCGGGACCAGGATGGGAAGCCCGGTCCTGCGCGTCATGCTCCTGGATGATGACATGGAACACGTCAAGGGGGCCACGGGGGCCGTCGAGCTCCTCGGGCGAAGCTTCGAACTGGAGGAGGAGAACGGGACCTACCGGGCCATCATGGACAACGTGAGCGCCGGAACCCACCACGCAACCGTGAAAATGGCCAGGTACGGTTACGACATATCCGACGCGGGTTTCCAGCTCAAGGTTAGGTTCAGCAGGGTAATCGAGGGGGACAAGATCGATCCCGACCTGCCGCGGCTCCCTTTCGTCACAACCAGGCCAGAGGTATGCAGGGCCCAGCCGGCCGAGGATGGGTGGAGGATCGACGTCCTATTCGACGGGAGCAGGATGCCGCTGGTGAGGTTCGAGTTGGCCTTTCCGGAGCCCCTGGATCTATCGACATTCCACTCCGCCCGTATCAACGCGAGCTTCGTAAACACGCCAGATCTATCCCTGGGGCTGATCGATTCCAACGGCCAGGGCACGTGGTACACCCTCAACGTCTCCGGCGGGGTCTTCGAGTGGGAGTTCGACGAGCACGAGGAGGACCTTCTCAGGACCTCGTGGGACGGCCTGTGGGGAGGCCTGGTCCCGAGGCACCTGGAGCCCGAGTACATCGACTTCACATCCATCTCCAGGCTCGTTTTCAAAACCACCCAGAGAAGGGACGGCCTTGACCACTCCATCACGCTCCACGATTTCTCGATCATCAGGGAGCCCATCGAGATCTCGGTCTGCCCCCCGACCCTCAGGGAAGCAATAAACACCACCCTATCGATTCGCTCCGACCCCTTCTTCATCCACCCGGAGACCGGCCTGCCCTACGAGTTCATCAACATCAGGGACATGGTCGTCCCCTCGTCCAGCGACCTGGACTTCACAATAGGGAACAACGAGATAGGCGAGGGCCACTCCTCCCACTGGATGTACTACTTCGGCTCAGGCGAGAGGTGGGTCGGGGAATTCATGCACAACGTCTCGAGGAACATGGCCCTCTACCTGGACCCCGGCAACGGGCTGATAGGTCTCCACCACTACGACAGGAGGACGGGCGAGCTTGAGTCCGACACCCACAGGACGGAAACCGAATGCACCTTCGAGGGAGGACCCGCCGGGGAGAGCAGCGCCCAGCACGGCGGCGAGGAGCCCATGTACATGATGATGCCGGCCGCCTGGCACTTCGGCGAGGAGGAGGCCATCATGGCACTGGAGAGGTACAGCAGGACCATGCTGGAGCTCAACTCCGACCCCCGGATGGTACACTTTCACCTCTACGTCAAGAGGTGCGACGACGAGTGGTCGGTTGGGGACTGGGACGGGGAGCACGGGGACGACATCGTCATCCTGGACCCTGACCCCTCGCTGTACACCGACCTCTCCGAGTTCTGGTGGATAACCCCGATGCTCGGGACGGCCATGGTCACCGGGGATGAGGAGCTCAAAAAGGATATAGTGGATAGGTGCAGCCGGGTCATCGACAACGTCATCCACCACCAGGACGCCGACGGGAGGATACCCTACGTCTACAGGATGGACGGAACCGAGGCCCGGCACGAACCCACCGCCCTTGGCTGGTCGGGTTATAACCTCGACAGCTTCTTCGCCAGGTCATCATACTTGTTGCACAACCTCACCGGGGAGGAGAGGTACCTCGATGCACTCGAGAGGATGTACGACTACTTCCTCGACGGCCACGTCCCGACCCTCTACTACTTCGCCTCCCAGGTCATCTTCCACGCCCACTACACGGGGGATGACTCCAGGGTTGAACCTCTCATCGAGCACATCAGGGAGAACTATCCACTGGAGAGGATCGAGAACGACATCTACGCATGCACATGGGCCCTGTTCCCCTGGGTCTGGAACGGGTCGACACGGGACCTGCAGATAGCGCTGGAGGGCGAAAGCAGGTTCAGGTCACGCAACTGGGTCCCCATACCCTACGGGTCGGATAACCACCATCTCTACCAGCTAAGCTCGGCTGACACGATCATCGACTGGGGCTGGTGCCCCCTGGACAAGTTCGGGAGCGGTGCGGAGAGCTTCTACGCCCTACTCCAGCTAGGGAGCGGTTCCAGGGGCCTAATCGGGAGGGACCTACTAACCCTGGGGATGTTTGCCGATATTCCCGACTATCTCGGGCCTGTGAACTGAATCCCGGGATATCGGGTCTGCTAACGTAGAGGAATCGCCGGTGCACGCCTCCCGATTAACTATGGGGGGTTCCGTGCGAATATTCACCCGAATCTCAAGCCCGACCTTCACCATAGCGTCCAAAGCCGATCGCATTCATAAAGTCATGGAACACCACCCTAGTAAGAGGGAGATTGACGTGGAGCTTGTACCAAAGGATGTCAAGATCGGTGTGAGACCGGTTTTCGTAAACCTAGTCCACAGTGCCGCCTACGAAGGACCCTGCCGCGTGGGCGACAAGGAGAGGATGGACCCGGAAACCGAGAGGAAGAACGGCCAGAAGAGCTACAGAGCCTTCGTGGACGGTATAAAATCGGGGCTTACACCTGATGCGACACTACTCGACCCCGTTATGCTCGATTGGAACGACAGCTGGATCCTTCGCGACAGCGAGATCGAGAAACTCCAGGACGACCTGGAGGACGTGGACTTCTTCCTAGTCGGGGGAGGTCTGTCCCAGTACCCGGCCGTAAAGATCGCCCATCGCTACAGGAAACCCATAGTCATAATCGGTCAGGTTGTGGCGGTCGATGTCTCCGCCTGCCTCAGGTCCAGGGGACTGGAGGGCTACGCACCCATGGACATGGATGAACTTAACCGGCTCATCTCACTGATGAGGGTTCGCAAGGCCATTGCCAGGACCCGGGTTCTCCTGGCCACCGAGGGGGATATAATACCCCTGGGGGTCGTAAGCACGATATCGGACCTGGATGACCTCGAGAGGCGCTACGGAGTCGAGCACTTCGCCATCCCGTCTAGCCAAGTTTTTACTAGGATGCAGAACCTATCCGTATCGGAGGCAGAGCGGGCCGAGGTGATCACAGATAAACTCATAGAGGGCGCAAAGGCGGTACACATGAAGAGGGAGGATGTACTCCAGTCCGTCAGGTTCTACGTTGCTACAAGAGCAATCATGGGGGAAACCGAGTGCAACGCATTCTCCATACCCTGTTTCGAAATCTGCGCCAGGCGAATCACCGAGGATAACCGGGTGACCTTCTGCCTTGCCCACACCCTCTTGAAGGACGAGGGGCTGCCCTCGGCCTGCGAGGGTGACCTCAATGTCCTGTTGAGCATGGCATTGCTGATGTATCTGAGCGGGGGAACGGCCTTTATGGGCAACTCCAGCACCCTAGATCGAGAAAACAACATCATGTCCATCGGACATGACGTGCCCGGCCTCAGGATGAAGGGATTCGACGGGGATGACCTGGAATACGAGATACGCAACTTCACCACCGGGGGCTGGGGAGTCACCATCCGTTACGATTTCAGCAGGGATGAGGGTAAACCCGTGACCGTGGCCCGCTTCGACCCCGCCGCCCGAAGGCTTCTGGTCTGCGAGGGAGAGATATGCGGTGGCAGGGGCTTCGATCAGATCGGGTGCAGCCTTGCGGTGTACGTCAAGGTCAAGGATGTTGAGGACCTCTTCCACAAGGAGCAGGACTTCGGGCATCACCTGGCAATGGTCTACGGCCACCATGCCCGCGATCTGAAATCGCTTGGCGAGATCATGGGTTTCGAGGTACTGGAATCCGGATAGAACCAGCCTCGGCTGAAAGCTTGGTTCCGCGACGCCCACTGGAAACTCAGGTGAACCTCGCCCCGTACATGGCGATGATGTTCTCGGGCGGTACATCGGCCTGGATGTTGTGGACCGAGCCGAGGACGTAACCACCCCTGCTTCCCAGCTCCTCGATCCGTTCCCTTGCTTCCGCAACGACTTCCTCCGGGCTACCGCGGGGAAGTACGCGCTGTGTATCGACGCCTCCCCAGAAGGTAAGGTGATTACCAAAATCTGCCTTGAGCCTTGCCGCGTCCATATCGCGGGCCGATACCTGCACGGGATTGAGAATGTCGACCCCGATTTCAACCAGATCGGGGATGAACTGGCGAATTGAACCGCAGCAGTGGTAGAACAGGCTTGCATCGGTTCTATCCTTGACGAAGCGGAATAGCTCCCGTTGCCTGGGTTTTATTAGCCTCCTGTAGAGATCCAACGGCATCAGGGGACCCTGCTGGTGACCCAGGTCATCGGCCAGCTGGATCACCTGTATGTAGTCACCCACTGCATCGAGGTATTCCCCCAGGAAGGCCTTGTTTATCTCCAGGAGCTTGTCCAGGAGAGCCTCAGCGAAGCCCCGGTTTCTCACCATGTCCACGAAGAACCTCTGGAAGCCCCGCAGATACCACGACCTCTCGAACATCGATCCACTTGCCCATGCCACGACGCCAAAGTCAGTGAATTCGTGAAGTTCCCTGGCCCTTTCCCTCAGGCCCCGTATCAGGCCGGGGTCGTTAGGATCGGGCCACCGGTAGGCATCCAGATCATCCTCGGTCGCCCCCGCCAGGGGATGCTCCTCTATGTCGAAGTAGAGACCATTCTTCGGCATCCTCAGCTTGATCCCCCACTCGTCGACGTAGGTGTACCCAGATTCACCCCCCCTGATCGAGAGTTTCCACCCGTCCCGGGCCCCGGGCAGGATGTACCGCGTGTCTATCCCGACGCTCTTCAGGACGCTCTCGTCAGGCCAGGCCAGCTGCTGTTTCGGGTCCATCACCACCGTCTCCCCTTTAAGGCCCAGGCGTTCCCTTAGCCTCTCGTAGGCCACCACGGCTATGCCGGTTACGATGCCCCCGAGGTCAGCCGGTACGGCATCCCCCTCCCTATGCTCCAGGGTGGCGACCAACCTCTCCCTCGATGTCATTTTATCGCTCATTCTTTCCCACTTGACGTACTGGGCAAATGTTCGCGCATATCAATTCTACCGCTGCCAGATACCTGCAAGGGGTTTACCATTGGAAGCTAAACAAACCCCCATGAAGAACTACAGATTTTTACAGACGATTCAATTTCCACCTAGTGCAAAAATTCCGACGGATGTTGACTATAAGTGGAGTGCCGAGGGCGAGACTTGAACTCGCGACACCCGGATCTTCAGTCCGGCGCTCTCACATGCCTGAGCTACCTCGGCCCAGTGTCTGGCTGGCCGATATCGTTTTAAATATTTCTCAGCCATCCCCGCTGTTCCCGAACCGGCCCGGCCTCCAGACCAGCAGGATCAGACCGATAAAAAAGGATAACGAGCACCCCGCGTAGATCAGTATAAATCTGGGATCACCCATGAGGGGGTAAAATGGGTTGCCGTTCAGGGGTAAAAATGGATCCTGATCCATGTAGAGGAAGGAGTCTAGCAGAACGTGGGACCATGCGCCAAGCATGCAGGATGCCAGTATGACCCTGATTGATGACTCCTGGCAGATTCCGAATGTCTTCGCAAGCCGGCCCGTCAAACCCCGTGCCAGATAGATCGCCGGCGATAGTATCAGGGCGAGGAGGGTCGACCCCAGGTAGGAGTGGAGGAACTCGTGGTGGTCCATCCCCGGTGAGTCGGTGAGAATGCTGTAAAGCCCCTCCAGGTCCGGGGCGACGCCCCCGATCAGCAGCGCTGCCAAGTCCAACTGGGAGAAGAGCAAAAGCCCCAGCAGAAGAGTAGGCCCGATGTGGAACGGGGTGAAGGGCACGTGGTGATGGTGATCCCTGACCACAAATTTGTTTTGCACTATCCTGCCTGGTTTGTCAGCCCGCTAGAAACGATTTTCGAGTATTTGACCACGAATACCACCACGATGGTTGCAGAGGCTACCGTAACGCCCAGGGCAATCAGGTGTGCTGGGAAGATGTCAAGGGCCAGCCCCATCACCCCGAAGCCTATCGGGACGACTCCCTGCGTGCCCACACCCAGGACCGCGAAAACCCTGGCCCGGTACTCCGTTGGCGCGAGACGCTGCATCTCGACATTAATCGGCGTGTTGATGAAGGCCTCGAATATTCCCGTCAGCAGGAAGGTCACCACCAGGGCAACTAGCATCGTTAGGCTGGCGTACCCAAGGGTCTCCAGGCTGATAGGGAAGAACAGCGCAACCGTCACGAACATCATGACCATCGCCGCGAGGAGGCCCCTGTTCAGCATGTCCTGGACGTTTCGCTTGGCGAGAAAGGTTGCTATTATGATGTTTCCGAGGACCAGCCCGCCCATGAAGGATGCCTGGACGATTCCGAACTCCCTCGGTGAAAATCCTATCACTACCCTGAGGATGTAGGGTATGCCCACGGCGAATAATGGGTGGGAGAAGGCATTGACCAGGAGTGCGAAGGCTATCAGGACCATGATTGCCCTGGTGTTCCTGACGAAGCCAAAACCTTCCCTGAGGTCGGATATAACCGCCCTGGCCGATTCGAACCTCCGGGTTACCTGGTGGTAACTGATGAACATCTCAGAAAAACCCGAGGCGATGAAGGATACCCCGTTCAGGAGAAACGCGAGCTCGATTCCGCCCAGCCCGTAAATTACCCCGCCCAGGGCTGGACCCACGATCATCGATACCCCGTTGATCCCGCCCATTGTCGAGGTAGCCCTGGTCAGCTCATCATCCTCAACTATGTCCGGCAGCATTGCTTCCGTTGCGGGGCCGAAGAGTGCCGACATCAGGGAGACTGTGAACTGGGCGATGAAGAGCCCGGATACGGTGAGATCTCCCCTGTAGGCAAGGATAGCCAGAAGGAGAATGACAAGTCCCCGGCCGTAGTCAGTCCAGACCATTATCCACTTCCTGCTGACCCGGTCCCCCACCACACCTCCCAGTGGGTAAAGTACAAGCCTGGGGACCATGGTGACTATCATGAAGGATCCCATAATGGTCCCGGAACCCGTGAGGTCCAGAATAAATAGGGGGATGGCCACGTCCTGTATGCCAGTTCCCACCAGTGAGACCAGACGACCCAGGGCGTACAGCCAGAAGTTGCGGTTCTGCCTCAATCTTCATGCACCAGATGGAGTGGAGAGTGGGGGTTGGGCTTTTAATGGGTATTCGAGCTCTCCTCTCTCCGGCACGGGATGCCGAGCCTCGGGAGGGAGATCGACAGGAGCAACTCGAACCTCGAGAGAATCCTGCCCAGGTAGGCACCGTAGATCGCACCTAGAAGGCCAACCAGGATGGATCCTCCCCTTGGTACCGGTTTTGAGACCATTTAATCACTGTACAGCACATGAGCCGTTCACAATACATATCGGTATCGGGCAGTTGTGGCCAGTAGGGTTGGAAAAAAATAAAACCTAAAGGCAATTACTACATTGCATGAAGTTAACAGAGGGGGAGGCAGATGAGGTACTGGGCAGGCTCAGCTTCAAGAGAAGGCTGGGCGGCAAGGACCTAATTGTGGCAATAGCCAGGAGCTGGACCACCGGAGAGGTCCTGATGCAGGCCTACATGAACACTGAGGCCGCGAGGCTCACCCTGACCTCCGGGATGGTGACCTACTGGAGCACGAGCCGGGACGAGATGTGGGTGAAGGGCTCGACCAGCGGCGACAGGCAGGAGCTGAAGGGCTTCAGCATTGACTGCGACGGGGATGCGATTCTCCTAGATGTCAACCAGTCTGGACATGCCTGCCACACCGGACTTGACAGCTGCTTCGATACCTACAGGCATATCGGGGTGGAGGAGATAAAGCGGGAGCTCGTCGACATCGTCAAGGGCGAGGCGCTTGCCATGGGGGAGTTCACCCTCACCTCGGGGAAAAAGAGCGGCTACTACCTGGATATCAAGAGGGCCATCACCAGGCCACAGAACCTATCCCTCATCGCTAGGCTGGTGGCCCTTCACCACGTAGGCGGGGTTGACGTGATCGCCGGCCCCGAGCTTGGTGCCATACCCATAGTGGCATCCGTCGCCCTGCGAAGCGGTCTTCCCTACGTGATGCTGAGGAAGGGCGAGAGGGCCCACGGCACCGGGAAACCGATCGAGGGCGAACTGAAGAAGGGGGACAGGGTACTCCTCATGGACGACGTGGCCACCACCGGGGGATCGCTGCTCAAGTCAATCGAGGCAATAGAGGAGACCGGGGCCCGGGTTAACCTGGTTATATGCGTGGTCGACCGCCTGGAGGGGGCAGCCGAGCTGCTTAGAAAAGAGAAGAACGTGGAGCTAGCTTCCCTTATGACCATCGGGGACCTTGGGCTGTCACCCTAGGATTTCTCCTCCTCGATCTTCACGGTGTTTATAACGGCCTCCTGACCGGGCCTTGAGGTCACCCTGGCCAGCCCTGCCTCTGTCTCAATTACAGCACCCTTGGTGATCACGTTTCTCCGGGTGAAGTCCCGGCTGGCAGGGTTATTACTGACGCCCAGGATCTTGACCACCCTGGGTTTCTCCCCCGGGGATTCAACGAGGTTTGCCGTCTCGGACATGAGAAGCCGGAGCTTCCTGCCTTTGCCCTTGGTCTTGATGCTCCTGACCCTCCTATCACCTATGCGGGTCTCCGCCGCAACTCGGCCCATCAGGACCTTCCGCTTCTTGTTGTGGGGCTTATGCCTGCCCCCGGTACTTTTTCTCCTGGATTTACCCTGGAAAATAACCACGAAATTCACCGCAAGATTAACCGTTTGACCTCTTGGGAGCCGGTAACTTGATAAATTGCTCCATATTTCGGCTGAGATTGACCCATTATCGCTAAAGATTTTTATGTCCCATCTCCCCCCGGAACAAAAAACACCGCCCGGGGGGGTAGGGTAGACTGGTCCATTACCTGGACACCCTTCCGGCTTAACAATGCCGAATGGGAGCCGGCGACCTGGGTTCAAAAGACGAAAACTACGGGTTTTCTCTGAAAATCCCGGCCCCCCCACATGGAAGTGATTAATTGACACGCGTAAGGATAAGGGGCATATACTCGACGGCCCTGTCAAAGCTACTACTCGAAAAGGAATTCTCCCTGAGCCAGGTCTCAGAGGAACTGGCAGAGCGGTTCGACTCGGACCGTGACCTCTCCCCGTCCGACGTGGAGATAAACAGCGATGAGGACGGGACTGGGATTATCGTATCGGGGGAGATAGACGCCGTATCCGCCGTGAAGGAGGTCCTCATGGAGAGCTTCCTCGACATCGTGAAGAGGGACTCGAAGATAAACGTCAACGCAGTTTACCTCGGCACCGTCCAGAAGGTGGATAGCAGGTTGAAGGCAGCCTTCATCGACATCGATGACGAGGTCGGCTACCTTCCCTTCTCCAACACAACGAGAATGATCCGGGAGGACGAGGACATAAAGGTCCAGGTCAGGTCACTGCCGATGGGTGGCAAGAAGCCCGTAATGGACATGAAGATCAACCTGCCGGGTAAGTTCGCGGTTCTACTCTCTGACGACGGTGCGAAGGTAAGCAAGAAGATCAAGGGGGATAAGAGGGAGGAGCTAATCGAGCTGGGCAGGGAGCTCAAGCCCGAGGGCTGGGGGCTGCTCTGGAGGACCGCGGCAGAGGATGCCGAGGAGAACCAGCTGCTGGAGGACGTCGAGAAGCTCAAGAGTGCCGCCGATGAGGTGGAGAACTCCCTAGCAAACCCGCTCTACTCCGGGGAGGAGTACATCTCCTTCGAGTTTGGTGGACAGGCGAGGGGAGAGCTGGACGCCATGAGGGCATCAATTTCGCCAACTCTCCAAAACCACCACGCCTATAGGGCGATGGGGGAGTCCTACTCCCTGGCGGTTGACGTGCTGGAGAAGCTAATGCCGGGCTTGGACGAGGAGGAGGTCAACGAGGCCCTCAAGGAATCCATCTACGGCAGGCTTGATACCTACTTCTACACAATAGAGCACGTAAAGGCTAATGGTGCGATGGCCCACCTGAAGGGGGTGGTCCGGGAGCTGGACGACGACCACATTGTCCTCAGGCGCAAGATGATGCCGCCGGGAAGGTATGACGGTCTGGGCGTCGAGATCGAAGAGGGCGACTACGCCATTACCGAGATAATCAGGGGCCAGTGGCACTACTTCAACTCCTACTTCACCGCGGACGAGAGGCCCAAGGGCCAGCTCATCAACGTGAATACACCTCTGGAGTTCTTCCCGGGAAAGGTGCGCTATATAGACCTGGAGGTCGACGTGGTCGTCCGTCCGGGTGGCCGTAGGGAGCTGGTGGGCGAGACCAATTTAATTGACCTGGTTAGCGAGGGCTACATTGACAAGAGGCTCTACGAGAGGGCCCTCGGCGTCGCCGACGATGCCGTCAAGGACAAGCTTCCCTTAGGAACCTAGGACAGGATTCTCCAGAGTTCATCAGTTGGGTAATCGTCTATTACCTCCTCCTCGCCCCCGGACTCGATTACCAGGCCAGCCTCCCCCTTCCCCTCAACCTGTCCTATCACGCCCGAGGCTATACCCTCCCCATCAAGCCGGGTCATCACCCTATTCACCGCTCCGGGCGAAAAAATGCAGAGCAGGCTCCCAGAGCTTATAAGCTTCAGGGGGTCCACCCCGAGCTCCCCGCATATGGCCCGGGTCTCTTCCCTCACTGAAACCCGCTCGCGGAATACCCTGAGGTACAGGTCCTGTGACTGTGCTAGCTCTCTGAGCCCACCTATCACTCCGCCCTCCGTTGGATCGTGCATCCTCCGTACACCCTCCTCGGCCGCAACCATGGCCTCCGGAATAACGCTGATCATCGAGGAGTATCCCATGCCCCTCCTTAGAAGTCCCGGTTCCAGGGATGATAACGCTCCCCCCATCTCAGAGGCGAGTATCGAGGTTCCCTCTATCCCGGCGCCCTTGGTCAGTAGAATCCTGTCACCGGCAGCGACGGGTCTCCTGGCCAGCCTTTGTCTGGGCACGAAACCGATCATCGTCGATGAGACTATCGTTCTCTCGATGGGGGATACCTCGGTATGTCCACCGACAATCGAGACTCCAAGGCACTGGCACTCGTCCACGATCTGCTTGCTGATGGATTCAAGGTCCGACCCCGATGCAGACCTCCTGAGGAGGATGTTAGTGAGGAAAAAACGGGGTCGAGCCCCGGAGGTCGCGACGTCGTTGGCATTCACGTGCACGGCGTACCTACCCATGTTTAACTCTGCCCCGGATATCGGGTCCGATGAGACCACCATGAGTTCGCCGCAGCCCTCACCGGGGTCCAGTATCGCCGAGTCCTCGCCTATTCCAGGGCCCACGAGGACTCCCCTGCCGGCAGGTGGCAAGCGGGATAGCACTGATCTATTGAGAAAACCCGGATCCAGCTTGCCCAGCGGCAGCCTTTTGGCCTTCAACCCGCTTAGATTTTTATGAGCCCATACTTAAAGGCAATTGGTTAAATGGCCGCGAAAAGACTTGCCGGAGGATCGGGCAACATCGATGCCCTCAAGAGCTTCGTTTCAGCCCTGGTAGGGGATGACAGCAGATCTGCCGATTCGGCCCTCGAATCCATCAAGCTCAAGGATAACAATTTCGGAAGGGGCTACAGGAAAGCCCTCGTCGGCATGAGGACCGCCTACTTCGAGAAGAACGTCGACTCCCTGATCTACAAGACGGTAAAGGGCGGTATGCTCGCCAAGACCCGGAAGCAGATCCAGGCCGAGTTCAGGGATCGCAGGAATACTCCCTTCGCGCCCGAGGACGAGAAGGGCTTCTACGCGGCCTGGAAGGACGTTCTCAGATTAATAGGTAACGAGCTCAAGTCCGGCTAGGCTGGTCAGGTGGTAAGGGAAAAGACCGCGAGCACCCCAACGGTCAGGACCGTCGAATACGATGAGTCCCGATGGAAAACCCTTTGGTTGAAAAGGGAGGCCGCGGCTCCCCCAATGCGGGCACTGCGTGACCACTCTCCCATCGTCCACGGGAGCCTGGCCAGGGGGGACGTGCACAGGGGCAGTGACGTTGACATCGTCATCGACCACACTGTTCCCTCCTTCGCCGTGGAGCTTGCCCTCCGTGATTACACATTCGTCCGAAGGGAGATCGTCCAGGCAACGCCCTGGCACCTGATAAAGGGACATATCTACCTCGAGGACGACCTCTCGGTCACGTTCCCCCTGGTCAAGCCCAACCCTCAGGAGGAGGAGTTCTACGAGTTCGGCGGATCCATTGACCTGGACTCGATGGAGTGCGGACTCCGCGTTCCCGGGATTGACAAGCGGCTCATGCTGATCGAGCCCACCGAGGGGGGCCACCTTGAGACCAGCATCGTGGGGATGGAGTCAAGGGCTGCGAAGACGGTGGGCGTTGGGATCGCCACCGTTAAGGAGAGAGTTGATGTACTTTCCAGAAGGGACTCGGTCGGCAGGACCGGTGTATACCTGCAGCGTGTCCTTGCGGACGACCAGTCTTTCGAGGACCTTCTGAGGATCCTGGCCTCGAGGGACACGAACGTCAAGAGAAGGGTCCGTCAGGGCTGACGTCCCAGCCTCCTGACCGCCCCGGCTATTGCATCGCCCATCTGGGAGGTGCTTGCCGCCTCTCCCGGGCTTTTCCCCGAGATATCGTAGGTCCTGACCTCTCCCGCGGCGATTACATCCATCACAGCATCCTCGATCAGGTTCGCCGTCTTCATCTCCCCGAAGGCCTCCTCGAGCATCATCTTTGCCGCCAGGATCGTTGCAATCGGGTTTGCCACGTTCTTCCCGGCGTGTTTTGGGGCGGAGCCGTGGATCGGCTCAAACATCGACTTCCCGCCGGGGGAGATGTTACCACCCGGCATCATGCCAAGGGATCCAGCCAGGGGGGCGACGAGGTCGGAGATAATGTCGCCGAACATGTTCTCCGTCACCACCACCTGGTACCAGGAGGGGTTCCTGATGGCCCACTGGGTGAAGGCGTCCACGTAGGCGTGGTCAGTCTCCATCCCGGGGTTCTCCCCTGCGATCTCGTCGAATATTGAGGTCCAGAACCGGCTGCAGTCGAGGACGTTCGCCTTGTCCACGTTGGTGACCCTCTTCCTCCCTGTCCTCTTCGCGAGTTCAAAGGCGTAGCGAACCACCCTCTCAACGCCTTTCCTGGTGTAGATCATCACGTTCGTCGCCGCATCCCCACCCTGTGGAGTCTCACCACGGAGGATACCCCCCTGCCTCGAGTAAAGACCTTCGGTATTCTCCCTGACTATCAACATGTCGACGCCCCTCGAGGCGATATCGGGCCTGACCGGGGTGAAGTCCTCGAGGCCGGGGTAGAGCCTGGTCGGCCTGAGGTTGACGTACTGGTCGTAGGAGAAGCGGATCCGGAAGATCGCACCCTCGGCGATGCCGGGTTCGAGCCTGTCCGCGGGGAGGCCAACGGCACCGAAGAATATCGCGTCGGACTCGTCCATCAGGTCCATGGAATCGTCGGGAATTACCTCCCCCCTCTCCAGGTAGACCTCACCCCCGGCCTCCACGTCCAGGAACTCCATTTCCGGGCCAGATACCTCCGAGGCCGCCCTGAGGACCTTCAGGCCCTCCTCGATTATCTCTGGTCCTATTCCATCGCCCCTGACCACCGCTATCTTGTACATGACATCAGCCCATTTTTTTCCTCGTGTGTTCCAGAAGACCGCCGTCGTTTAGAATAACCTGCAGGAAATCCGGCAGGGGATCGAAGCGGCAAACCTCATTTTTGGTGAGATTCCTTATCTCACCAGCCTCGAGGGAGACCTCGAGCTCATCACCGATCTCAACCCCGGGAATGTCGGAGATGATGGCTGGAAGCCCAACATTAATCGCATTCCTGAAGAATATGCGGGCAAAGCTTTTCGCCACCACCGCCGAGACGCCAGATGACCTGATCGCGATCGGGGCATGCTCCCTGCTGGACCCGCACCCGAAGTTGGTCCCGGCCACGATCAGATCCCCGGCCTCGACCCTGTCCGGGAAGTCGGGGTCAATGCCCTCCATTGCGTGCTTTCCCAGAACCTCGGGATCGTGGGTGTTGAGGTACATTGCCGGTATAATGACATCGGTGTTTACGTCGTCGCCAAACAGGTGTGCCTTTCCCCTAATCATCTAGATCGTCCTCGGGTCAGTTATCTCTCCGGTAATCGCACTCGCCGCCACGGTGGCCGGGGAGGCCAGATAGACCTCCGACTTCGTGCTCCCCATCCTCCCGACGAAGTTGCGGTTGGTTGAGCTTATGCACCTCTCCCCCTCCGCGAGGACGCCCATGTGTCCCCCCAGGCACGGGCCGCATGTCGGGCAGGACACGCAGGCGCCGGCATCCAGGAAGGTTTCCAAATATCCCAGGTCCATCGCCTCTCTGTATATCTTCCAAGTTGCGGGTATGACTATCATCCTAACCCCGTCGTGGACCTCCTCGCTACCCATGATCTCCGCGGCCAGAGCTAGGTCCTCGAGCTTCCCGTTCGTGCATGATCCCAGGAAAGCCTGGTCGATATTGACCCCGCTTATCTCGGTGGTGGGCCGGACACTGGATGGGAGGGGAGGAATCGCAACGACCGGCTCAATCTCTCCCGCATCGTAAACCTGTCTGGAGCTGTACTCGCAGTTCCCATCGCTGTGGAGATTCTCGGCCTGGATGGGGTCCTGGATCCTCTCCCCAACGTAACTGCAGGTATTCTCATCGGGCTCGATTATGCCGCATTTCGCCCCCGCCTCAATCGCCATGTTGCTCATCGTAGCGCGGCTGTCCATGCTCATCGAATCCACCGCACTGCCGGAGAACTCCATGGACATGTAGGAGGCGCCCTCGACGCCGATTCGGCCGATTATCGTAAGTATGACGTCCTTGCTCGTCACCATCCTGCCCAGGCTGCCGTTGACCTCGTGGAGCTGGGATTCCGGTACCCGGAACCAGCACTTCCCAGTTGCCATGGCCACCGCCGCCTCCGTGGAGCCGATTCCGGTGGCAAAGGCCCCGAAGGCACCGTATGTGCATGTGTGAGAATCCGCTCCCACTATTGACATCCCAGGCTGGACCAGGCCGGACTCCGGCAGGAGCACGTGCTCAATGCCGCATCTACCGATCTCCCAGTAGTTCTCGATGCCCTTCTCCGCGGAGAAATCCCTAAGGATCTTGCACTGCTCCGCCGACCTTATGTCCTTATTCGGGGCATAATGGTCGGTGACAAGGGCGATCTTACGCCTGTCGAAAACGTCATCCACGCCAATTTTTTTGAACTGCTCGATCGCCAGGGGTCCCGTCACGTCGTTCATGAGCACGAGGTCTAGGGATCCCTCCACTATCTCACCGGGCCTGACGCTGGGTCGCCCGGATGACCATGCCAGCAGCTTCTCCACCATGGTCATGCCGCCGGCTCCGAAGACCCTCTTCTTCAAGTCGATTCCCAACCTTGGCTGGGCGGTTGTTTTAATAATTCTTTTCGGATTTTTACAACCGTTGTAACGGTTACGAAAGCTATTTCATGATCCCGGTCCTCTCAATGGACATGCTGGATCTCAAGCTCCTAATGAACCTCGGACTTGCCCCCAAGGAGGCGGAGATCGTCGTTCACATGGCAACCTCCCTGAGGGAGAGGGGCAGGGGATACTTCACCGCCCCCGCCCTCGCAAGGGAGGTGGGAATACCCCGGGAGAAGATCTACACCTATCTCAAGAGACTGGAGGAGATTTCGGTGGTAGACACGATAGGCAGCAGGCCAAAGAGCTTCTCCCTCCGGCCCGTTGACGAGTTCCTCGACCAACTGGCCAGGGCCAGGAGGGAGGCTGTCGAGGGGTCGCTGGCCCAGCTAGAGAGAACCATCGAGGAGGCCAAGAGGTCCGAGTACGCCTCTCTTCTCCCGAGGCTGAGCATGCTCAAGGACCGCGCCCAGTACGTCAGGGCCATGATAGAGATCATCAGATCCTCAAGCCACGCCATGATAATATCAAGGACCTCCGCCCTCCTCCTTCCCTGGTCCCGTGAGAAGGGCCCCGAGCAGCTGCTCGAGGACTACAGGAACGCAATCATCCAGAGGGCCGCGGCGGGGTCAATCCAGGTCGATTACCTCATCCCGTTCGAGTACACCAAAGACGAGATACTTGGCAGGGCAAAATCCTCGGTGGTTGAGGCAAGGCGCGCGGCGGAAAATCTCGTGGAGTTCTGCCTCTCCGGGAGGCACCCGAACATCAGGGTCAGGAACATGTCCCGGGTTCCGGCGATCAGCCTCATCATAGGGGAGGGACGGGTGGCCGTCGGGTTCACCTCCGAGGAGGAGGCCAGGACTGCCAGGGGAATCATGGTGGAGTCCGGGGACTTCTTCGGTTTCATGTCCTCCATCTACGAGCTCCTGGTGGACCAGGATGGCTCTGAGATTCGACCGGAGATGGTCGAGGAAATTCAGGATGACTTGGCGAGGATCGGCAGGGAGAGGATGGAGGACAGAATCAGGCGGGCAGGTCGCGGTTCTGGATGACAAGGTTAAGAAACCTTTATCAAATTTTCAAGCCTATTGTAAAACGGTCAGGCGGAGGACTTGAAGAAGATCATGGTCCTCTGCGTCGATCGGGATAATGACCTGGGACGGAAGGCCCACATCAAGGGACCCATAATAGGCAGGGACCCCAACCTCGATGCTGCAACATCCCTCGGTCTCGTTGACGCGGAGGACAGCGACGTTAACTCGATTCTGCGAGCCGTAGGCTTGGCCGACCAGATATACGAGGACGGCCTGAAGAGGGGGGAGGACGTCCAGGTCGAGATCGTCACCCTAACCGGCCACCACGACGTCGGCGTCGAGTCCGACATCAAGATATCCCGGCAGCTCGAGGAGGTCATCGAGGAGCTCAGGCCCGATGAGACGATCTTCGTCTCCGACGGTATGGAAGACGAGGAGATTATTCCCCTGATCAAGGACAAGGCCAACATAACCGCTACCGAGAGGGTCGTCGTCAAGCAGTCAGAGAAGCTCGAGGAGACCTACCTGATCATCACCCGCTACCTCTCCGAGATAGTCTCCGACCCGGCAAGGGCCAGGATCTTCCTAGGCCTCCCTGGCCTGGGGCTGGTAATATTCTCAATCGCCAGCATCTATAATGCAGAATGGTGGGTCGCCCCCGTGGCAGTTATACTGCTGGTCGGTGGCTACCTCTCCATGATAGGCTTCGGACTGGACAGGCACTTCTCGGCAATGATGGACTACGCCATGGACACCTACCAGACCATCAGGGAGGCCGGGTCCGAGGGCCGGCTTACATTCTACAGCTACATCACATCCATACTCCTGGGTATAGTGGCGGTCGCGATGCTGGTCTACGAGCTCCTGGAGGCCGAAGCGCTGAACTCGGGTCTGCTGCTGGACCTCTACAACACTGCCTTCCCATTCATGATATCCATCGTCGTCCTAACGATATTCGGCAAGATGATCGACGAGTTCTTCGTCAAGGACGTAAGGATGTGGAACTACCTGGTCATCGGCACCTCCATGATCATATTCCTGATTGTACTGCGAAGGGCCCTGGACTTCATAGTCAGCCCCGCCGAGAGCCTCACACCACTGGTCTTCACGGCCCTCGTCGGCATCATCATATGCTCCTTCTTCGTCAAGATCGCCCAGATCGGGCGAAGGGAGAACTGGCTCGAGGCGTAGGCACGGCTAGAGTGCCTTCGTTGTTGATACAGTCCTATAGAGCCTCCTCCTTATCATCAGGGTCCATAGGATCACGGCACATATCATGCTGGTAGCGCTCACGGCCAGCCACTCGACAAGGTAGACCCAGAAAAGCGCCCTTTCCTTTGCCCGCATCAGTTCCACGTCCACCTCCGCAAACTCCCCCAGGAGCGGTGTGAGCACCTCACGGGCCGCCTCGAAGTCCTGGGTCAGATACAGACTGGAGGCCTCAAGGTGCCTGACCTCGATGTCGTCCAGCCTGTCCACCGGCCTGGCGGGGTTGGCCCCGAACATCTCGACGAAGTCCAGCACCGACATTGTCGCCTTCCTGCGGTCCTCGTACGAGACGAACATGGTCCGCAGGGCGTGAACGAGTTCCAGGTCCTCGGGGTAGCTAAGATCCGCTATATAGAACATCTGGTTGAAGATCAGGTCCATCAGGTAAGGGTAGTGGATCCTAGGCTCGTCGGGGATGTTGTCCCAGCCATGCCCGAGCTGGAGTGTATTTCCAACTCCGTAGCTCGAGGTCACCATGGCAGGCGTCTTCCTGCCCCTCCACTGGGCCTCCACCGTGGAGCCCTCCCTGGGTTTCATGTCCCCGTGGTGGCCCCGGTTCATGGGCGTTCCCTCTATCCCCGGAAGCTGGAGTGGGCCGTCCTCGTTCAGGACCCGGTAGTAGGTTCTCCCCTGGGCCGCGTTCACGTCGTTCATCACGGTCTCGGCAGGCCAGACCTTGTAGAACTCCAGCGTCATCCACTTGGGAATGTCGTTGGTTCCCCCCCAGTTCACGTACTCTATCAGGGCGATGCCCAAGCCACCAAAAATTGCCTCCTCGAACCACTCAAGTATAGAGATGGGCAGGACGTCAGGGGAGAAATCCTCGAATACCGACACGTCATAGGCCTCGGAAAGGTCACCCTTCCTCCTCGGAAGGTAGATCCTGGCGAAGCGCTTGGCCTCCTTCAGGGAGATCCACTCTATGTCCAGGGGAACCCTGGTGAAAACGAACTGGGGCTCTGCCGCAAGCCACCCGAGGAAGAGATCGTTGGTCCAGGCCACCTCCCCCAAAAACAGGACCCTGACCCTCCCGGTCTGGGGGTCCGTTCGGCCATGTACCCCCTGAACCAGTAGAAGTAGTACCAGCCCGGGGATGAGGAGATTTAATGGGATGGACCGAGCGGGAGTTGAATTCGCGCAGGCCGAGGACTCGAACCTGTCCCGCGGCCCCCGCCGTGCGCTCGCCGGGTTGCCCGGGGGCATCCCCAAAGGCGGTGCTCTACCTGGCTGAGCTATCGGCCCATCCTCCCACCTTGGCATGCCCCTTTTCTTAAATTCTATGCCTCCCTCACTCTCCCCCGAACTCGACCAGTGTCACCACCCTGTAGCCCTCGAGCTTCTCCTTCCCGTGGAGGTCCGGTAGGTCAACTACGAAGGCGACCCCTATTATCTCACCTTCAAGTCTCTCCACCAGCTCGATGGAGGCCTTCATCGTCCCCCCGGTGGCGATAAGGTCGTCGACCATGAGTACCCGCTGCCCCGGCTCTATTGCATCAACGTGCATCTCGACTGAATCCGTGCTGTACTCGGTGTCGTAGTCATTCCTGATTGACTCGTAGGGCAACTTCCCCGGCTTCCTAACAGGGACGAAACCCGCCCCGAGCTCCAGTGCCAGTGGTGCCCCTATAATGAATCCCCTTGACTCTATACCCACCACGACGTCCACCTCGTCCTCCCGGAATATCTCAGCCAGCCTCTCAATGGTGAACTTGAAAACAGCGTGGTCCCGGACCAGGGTAGTTATGTCCCTGAACATCACTCCCTTCTTTGGGAAATCTGGTACCGTTCTTATGGACCTCTTGATGTCATCGATTTCCATGTGAGCAGGCCATCATTTCGGGTTTATAGCTATTATAGATGGTCCGCTCCGCCCATGGGAACATTTTTTATTGAGATCTTCGAGCCCGCAGCAAGGGCCCGTGGCTCAGCTTGGTTAGAGCGTTCGGCTGATAACCGGATGGTGGTATTATCACCAGGGAAAGGTCCGGGGTTCGAATCCCCGCGGGCCCACCTTATTCTAGGTTCGGATTGACATTATCCGACAGGATTCGCAGGGGAAATGGTGTGGCACCCGGATTTACCCCTATGAAAAAAAGTCATGGAATTGGTGGGGGGAGCGACAGTTTTCGCCTGGTCTGGGCGGGTAAAAAGGTTATTGCTAGTGTTGCCCTAATGGTGTGGGTCCTTAGTTGGTCGTGTTTGTGGGTTTAACCGGGGTGTTTGTGATTGGGGGGATGCCCCCGGATCTTGGTGTTGTAGGGGTCGTTCTAGTCAGATCAGTCTGGTTGAGTGATTGTCCTTATTTGGTGTGTCTGGTTGAAGATGGAGGTATGATGCGTGCGAGTCCTAGTTCTGCTCTGAGTTTTCAGGAGGTTCAGGCCCCGCATTGCCAGTAGGGCCGATGATTTCAAAGGTCTATGCGCCGAGACTTACCTTAACTGGCACATCGGCCTCGGCGTTGACCAGATCGTCTGGATACAGATGATTCCCCAGCCGGGCGAGACCTAATCGGTGGAGATGCCTTAAAGGTCGTCTACCCCGTCAAACAGAACAAGACCAACCAGGGGAAAAGCGTGGCGACTACGTGACATTTCAACTCCCCCGGCTGTATGGACACACGATAATGACCACGGACGCAGAAGACTAGCTCGATTCCGTAACACTAGGGATAGCTTTATTACTCTACCGAGATAACCGTCGAGTGTAGATGTGCAGCTAGCTTCCTAAAAGGGCGAAATCATCCATCCATCATCCACGGTTCTCATTTAACGGATACAGATGTACGGTTTCCCGCTTTTACCCAAATAGGCAATTAGGCCGACTCTTTGTAGGACGGAATGTTCGAGGGTTACACCTCTGAGCAGGCAAATCTGAGCAAGAAGTACACTACAATCCAGATCAGGACTTGTCGAAGGGTACAAATATCGAGGAATTGGTTTCAATGGAAAAATCTGAACAGGATGGAGAAAGACGGTCATACATATACACGGACCATGCAAGGTATCATGGGAAGAAAGTGAGCAAAGGCAGAGGCGGGCATTGGTACATGTCGAAAAAAGATAGATCCGGCGAGGAACACCCAAAAAGATGAGATAGTTCTCGGATACAGGAGCATAACTGAACTGGATTAGGGGATATAATGTGCTGACAGTCCCTGACTCGAGGAATCCTTCAGACATTCTTGAGATCGAGGGAGATATTCGGTGCCCAGAATGCGGATCTGCTAAACATTTCAATGACTATAAACGGGGGGAGATCGTCTGCAAATCCTGTGGCCTGGTGATCGAGGAGAAAATAGCTGATCTTGGCCCGGACTGGAGAGGATTCGACGCCGAGCAGAGACTGGCAAGGCAACACAACGGACCCCCATCGACATACCTCATACACGACAGGGGTCTCACAACCATGATCGACCACAGTGATTACGACTCCAGGGGATCCAAACTCTCACCCCAGTCAAGAACCCGCATACAGAGGCTTAGGAAGTGGGACAGGAGATTCAAGACCAACTCCCATGTCGAGAGGAACTTGTCAAACTCTCTCTCAGAACTTGACCGGGTTGCCGATCAACTCGACCTACCAAGAAATGTCAGGGAGGGAGCATCTATGATTTATCGAAGCGTGGTCGAAAACGGGTTAACCCGTGGAAGATCGACTGAGTGCTCCACAGCCTCGGCGATCTACATATCGTGCAGACAATACGGCGTGCCCAGAACCCTCCTAGAAATAGCGGGAGTCACAAAGCATAAGAAGAAAGAGATAGGAAAGAGCTACCGAAAAATCGTTAAAAGCCTCGGGATACATCTCCCACCCGTAAACGCGATAGATTACATACCCCGCTTCACCAGCCGGTTAGGTCTTCCCGGAACCGTTGAGATAAAAGCAGTTGAGTTGTTGAAAAAGATGATCGGTCTGGGAATGCCCTCTGGGAAAGGACCCGTTGGAATTGCGGCAGCTGCTATTTACGCCGCCTGTGTCCTCGAGGATACAAACCGCACACAGATAGAGATCTCTCAAGTTACAGGAGTCACAGAAGTAACCGTCCGGACCCGTTACAAAGACATAGTAGAAAATCTGGACCTCGATGTTGGAACCTGATCCGAGACTGGTTCCGGCACCTCAATCAAGCCCCGATATGCCCCACATTGGCTTCGACATTGACAGTCATGTCAAGCCGACTAGGGAACGAAAAAACAGATCTTATTACCTTCAGGCTTTATATGAAAAAAAGGTTGTCCGTATTATGCTCAAGGAGCAAGATACGG
>Ga0180434_10000376_pt1 | contig 65952 bp, 48 predicted proteins | sample SS_ome_7_FD_132453 | JGI IMG/M metagenome (GOLD analysis project Ga0180434, IMG submission 132453) | Hypersaline lake sediment archaeal communities from the Salton Sea, California, USA - SS_1_D_2 metaG | ecosystem: Environmental > Aquatic > Non-marine Saline and Alkaline > Hypersaline >...
CGGCTCTGTCCTTAAGCGATAATCCGCGACTATAGATGGCTACGTACCATCCTGTCGCATTAGCTTTATCGGCTCATGACGACTTTTACAATCACGGCGCCGGTCGTTCCATATTTTCTACGGCTCTATAACCTGCACCGATATGTCGGACGGAGATATTAAACTTAAAACCAACAGCGGCAAAATCAAGCTCTCGAATGCCGCTTTCGGCGATTGTGATGCACACACATCTTATGGCTCAATCGTCTCCGACGAGCTTAAAGGCAAGTCAATCAAATTGCATTCGGGCAGTGGGAGCATTAACGTAACAGAATCCTCCGCCGATACGACCAACCTGTCCACCTCCTACGGACGTATCACCTGCCGGCAGATTACAACAAACGAAATTACCGCCAAATCCGGCAGCGGAGATCTCGATATAGCCTGCTCAGATTCGACGCCGAATAAAATCGTTGCTGATTTAGTAACTTCAAACGGGAGTATCGACTTTGCCGCACCACAAAACTTCGCCGGCCAGGTCGATTTGACAACCAGCTACGGCTCGGTACGAACTGCCCGGCCAATAACGCTAAGCGGAGAAATCAACAATAAGAAACTCCAAGGTACAATCGGTGAAGGAAGCGGAAGGCTGCACATTCAAACCGGCAGCGGCTCGATAAACCTGCAATAGCTGTACATCGATAAACAACCGATAACACCCCCAAACCTGTTGCGGGGGTGTTTTTTATTTTGGAAGTATGATATAATCGCCGGACGAGAATAATTCAGAGAACGTATTATGGAAAATATACCAAGAGTGCTCATAGCCGTTTTTGCCGCAATTATATCTGCAAATACAGCCCATGCATCCGAGTCGATCCTGGTGCCGCAAATCGAAGGCGAGTGGTGGCAGGTCGCGGGCAATCCGAGAGACCACAAATATGCCACCGAAAGGCAGGAGCCGGTCGACTTCGCCGTCTGGCAGGCGTCGGACGGCACGTGGCAATTATGGTCCTGCATTCGTGGTACGACCGCCGGCGGCAAAAACGGCAAAACCCGGTTCTTTTATCGCTGGGAGGGTCAAAACCTGACAGACACTGATTGGAAGCCGATGGGCATCGCTATGGAAGCCGATCCTTCACTGGGCGAAACGCCCGGCGGGCTCCAGGCGCCGCACGTGGTAAAAGTCGGCGACACATACCACATGTTCTACGGCGACTGGGTGAACATTTGCCGCGCCACGAGTAAAGACGGCAAGAATTTCACCCGTGTTATTCAAGCCAACGGAAAGACGGGAATGTTCAACGAAGGAGATGGAGAACACGCCCGCGATCCGATGGTCCTGAAAGTTGACAATCGGTACCACTGTTACTATACGGCACACTCGATGCGATCTCCGGCCTCGAATCATCGCGGTGTGAACTACTGCCGAATCTCTACCGATTTGCAAAACTGGGATTCGTCAAAAATTGTCGCTGAAGGAAGTACCTATCGCAAGGGCCCATACTGCGCCGAGTGCCCACACGTCGTCTTTCATCCCGAGTCAAAACGTTACTATCTGTTTAACACACAAAGGTATGGAAAGCGTCAACATGCAACCATTTTTTGCTCTGAGACGGCACTCCATTTTGGTATCAATGATAATCGTTTCGAGGTTACCACCCTGCCAGTGGCGGCTCCGGAGATCATCCTGCTGGATGGCCGGTACTACATCACCTCCCTGATGTCAAGCCTGGAAGGCATCCAAATCGCCAGGTTGAAGTGGGTGAAAAAATAACCAATCCACATCGTCGATCTGCGTCTGGTATCATAAAGGTTTCAACTCACGGCGTATCTGTCGATATCAGCTTCATCGCCCAATCTGTGCGTGACCTGAATAAGTTTCCGGGGAAATTCGGCAGGTCAATCACGCCGGCTGAATCGGCGCTCAAAATACTGGCGTCTTCCCAATCACCGGTCCGAGGATTGAACCAAACAGCTTCGTACTTGCCTCTTAATATTGCGCCCGATAAGTCCGCTTTAGGACAGTCCTTCTCGAAGTACAGAACGAAGAACTCCTTATCTTCGGTGCGGGCACAATAAGACCATCCAACACACGACTTGGCTTTGCCCGACCTGTTAGGCTTGATTAAATTTGCGCTGGGAACGAGGTCCCGATACCTGTGGCCTTCGGAAAGAATGAAGGTTCGCAGGTGCCGCATCTGGTCTGCGGATCGCCATTTGATGACATCCCAGATATGATTCTCCGCGGCATCCTCGACGTTCCCGCCCCACATTCCGCCGTCCCATCCGCCGGCGCCGTATATGTGCCCTCCCAATCCGCCGGATAAAACGCTGCCGTACATCGCAGAACGGCAATACAAATCAGAAGTCTCCGTGTCGCCGTCCGCCCCTTCCATACCCGCGTAATAAGGTTCTCCGTTGATACCGGGCACGGGCGGCGAGGCATTGAATATCTCGGTCAGAAACGGATACAGATCGTGAGTGCGCCTGTTGCCTATCTGATGAAACGTAAGCCATTTGGCCTTATCCGTGTGGCCGAAGTTTCGCAGGGTCGAAGGGTTCGAGTTCGTCCCGGCCAGTGTCCCGAAGGGCGGATGGCCATATTTCTCGATGACCCGGTTGGCCGCCAGGTTCCACTGCTCGGCCGGGATGGTCGAACCGGTCCAGTCAAGATGAATCGGACTGAACAGGCAAATATTGGCCTGATACCGGCTCCAGATGTACCGGATGTAACGCGTATAGGACTGGGGCCATTGGTAATATTTCTTCCAGCCCTGCCCTATGTCACGCCGGGAAACCTCGATAAACGGAACAAAGCCCTGGCTGTTGAGATAATCGATTTTCCTGTCCATATTCCGGAAGTATTTCGGATTGATCCGGTCGACATCGGGAAAGTATTTCTCGTAGCCGGGGATTTTGCCCGGAAAAAGAAACGCACGATTACCATCTTCGTCGTGCATGTCCTTGGCACTTTCGGTTCCCGCCTGCTTCCAAGCCGAACGAAGCACCGTTCCGTCGGGCATCTTCAGTGTAGCCGGCTTGTCGTCATTGGACCAGTTCGGAAATGCGGCAATCATGGCGATACAATTGAAATCCTGCTTTCGCCGAAACCGCACATAATCCTTGAAGCCTGCTTTCGGACCAATCGGACGCTGTTTGTTATCATTGTTCCATCTGTAGCGGAAAGTGGGCACAGACCACCACGTATCGCCCAGAAGGAAATACGGCGTCCCGTCGGCATACTCGAACGCGTGACCGTTTGCAGATGCCCCGATCATACCGCGCCGGCAGGGATTTGCCTTTTTTTCGGCTTCGGGCCAGGCTACAGCAGTAAATTCACCACTCTTTCCGTTAAGGCCCGGATCGGCTTGATTGGAACCGCTGCTCCATTTCCACAAACCCGGAGCAACCGCAAGCACACGCACCCGAAAAACATTGTGACCATCCCAGAATCCACAGCATCGTTTCTCGAATCCCGGCCCTTCCAGATCGACCCAGACTTCCACTTCCGTATATGGATTATCATATTGTTTCTCGGCACGCAGGGTAATCTCCACCTTTTCCCACACATGGGGATTACCCGCAAAACATTTGTTGCATATTCCAGGTAAAAAAGTGGCCCCTAACAAAATCAGGGCATATATCCACGACTTTCTCGCCGTATAAGTCAATATCCGAGGCTTTTGTCTGTAATAATTCACTCGTCGTTACCTTCCTTTCCACAAAATGTCAAACGCCAATCTACGAATAGCTAAAAGGCTCCGTGGCCGAGAATAAATTAATCATCATCCGGCCTGGAAGTATTTTAGTTTGCCGCCAGGCACAAAACAAGCTACAATTTCGGTGTGATTAAGAGAAGGAAAACAAAAACAGTTAAGATCGGCCCGGTTAAAATCGGCTCTCGTGCTCCTGTCGTCATCCAGTCGATGACGAAGGTGCCGACAGTAGATATTGTCCGCTGTGTCAGGCAGATCAATCAGCTTGCCGGAGCCGGCTGCGGACTGGTCCGCCTGGCCGTACCAAGACGCGCCGATACCGAGGCTTTCGAGAAGATTGTCCGGAAAGTGAATGTTCCTCTTATCGCCGACGTTCACTTCAGCGCCGAGAGGGCTGTCGAAGCGATAGAAGCCGGAGCAGCCAAAATACGGCTCAATCCGGGCAACATAAAGAATCGAAAGGACATTCTTCGAATAATAGATGCGGCCAAGATGCACAAGACCGCAATCCGCGTCGGAGTCAATGAGGCGAGCATCAGGGACCTAAGTAAGGAACCAGTCCCCGTCGAAAAACGTACCGCCCTGATGCTCAGAGAGATGAAAAGATACGTCCGTCTGTTTGAAAGTCGCGATTTTGGTTTATTGGTCCTCAGCGCAAAAAGCAGCGACGTAGCAAGAACCATCGAAATCAACCGCGCCATTTCAGAGACGTTCGACTACCCTATCCACCTTGGCCTGACCCACGCCGGCCTTCCTGAAGATGCGAAGATGCCGTCGGCCGTCACATTGGGTACGCTGCTGGCCGAGGGCATCGGCGACACCATCAGGGTAAGTGCCGCCGGCAATCCCGTCGAAGAGGTTGGCATTGCGAAGCAGATTTTGATCTCGCTCGGTCTTCACAAACGTTCGAGCCCGGAGCTGATAGTGTGTCCGACCTGCGCCCGTTGTGAAATCGACGTTATCCAATTGGCCCGCCGGGTGAAAAAAGCCATAAGCAAAATCGATAAGCCGCTTCGAATCGCAGTAATGGGGTGTGTTGTTAACGGCCCAGGCGAAGCCGCCGACGCCAAGCTGGCAATCTGTGCCGCCAAAAACAAGGGATATCTCTACCGAAACGGCAAAAGAGTTTCTATTGTCCCGGAAAACAAAATCATTCCGGCGATTCTCGAAGAATTACAGAGAATGTGACAATATGTGTGCGCGCGAGCAACTAACGAATATATACTCTGAATCCCTGGAAACAATCCTTAAAAGACTCTGTATCGCAGTGGTTTTCAGTATCGCGTTCGGATATATCGAAGCCGCCGTAGTTGTCTATCTACGAGAAATTTTCCATCCGGACGGATTTACCTTCCCCATGACCGTATTCGGCATTGACGCATTATCCAAACGAATTTTGTTAACTGAAATCGGCAGAGAAGCAGCCACAATCGTCTTAATCTTCACCGGCGCATGGCTTTTCGGCTGCAATCGTCACCAGCGATTTGCTTATTTTATGGTCATCTTCGCCGTCTGGGACATATTCTATTACATCTGGCTCAAGGTCCTCCTCGACTGGCCGGCATCCATAATGGACTGGGATATCCTGTTTCTCATACCGGTTACGTGGGCCTCGCCGGTTTTATACCCCGTCCTTATCTCAATAACATTGATTGTGTTCGCAGTGATAATACTCTACTGCTCCTCTTACGACCGGATGATTAAGCCGACGTTGCCGGACTGGCTTGCCTTTTTTCTGTCTGGGCTTATCGTGGTTGTATCTTTTTGCCTTCCCGGCCTGCATATCACCGAGCAGGATTATGCATCCTACTTCTATCGGTCGTTGTTCGCGGCCGGCCTGCTGCTCAGCATTTTAACGTTTGTTAAATGCTACCTGAAATCTGGAAAGAAGAATCCGGAAACTTCAGTTTAGAAAGGACCGATTATGGGAGAAGAAAGAGAAAACGAAAGATATGACGGCCACGGCAGTGATCTGGCCGTAACCCTGCTGCTTCTGGCCGGTTTCTGTGGACTTATTGGCCTGCTCGTGGAAGTTATCATCGGCATTCCTTTACCTTTTGCCCTTGTCTTCATCGCTTTAGCTGCCATAGGACTTCCATGTGGGCTCAGCCGGCTCAGCACAAAAGACAGAAAGGTCAAGCCAATTGTGATATCCGTAGTTGCCTCGATTCTTCTGTCTCCCGTCTACGTTCCGGCAGGATTCGCTATCGGCTTTTTCACACTCCTCATGCCATCACATGTGAAAGACTTCTTCACAGGACCCGATGTCGTTCAATCGGTCACGTCACCCGATCAAAACTTTGAGGCTTACGTCGTCGAGAGACCCTCTATTGATCCACCAAATCAGTCTCTGTACATTCAACGCAGCGATAATATCCATTTCTTGCACGTTGCCAAATTAGCCGAAGACATCGATTCTATTAAAGAAATTCTCTGGTCCCCCCAAAGTGACATAGTTGTTTTTCATACCAGATGCAACCTCTTCGCAGTTCGCATACCGGGATATCAAACTGTAAAGATTCCTCTCGGCGGGGAATGGACTCGAACCAAAGCGAAGAAGCGAAGCACCTTCACCGGCGCCGGTCCTCGCGTTGCCGTAGCCGAGATTGAATTTCCCCGGGCCTGTTCATTCAGCTATCGCCTGGAAGGAGCTGAAACGATCAAAACAATCCAAATGGACACTCTCTGAACTCAAGAATGCAAAATCGGCCGTTATTTGTTGATTGTACTACATTCTGGTTGTACGAGGCGCTTATTGTTCTCAGGTTTTATTTTTATTGTTCCCCGATGAATTCGATCTGCCCGACCTTTTGTGGGATTTTCGCCGATTGTCCCCGCTATTCTCTTGCACGAATCCCTCGAACTTGCCGAAAATCATCTTGCCGGCGGAAGTCTGAAGCGAGCTGGTGACGCTAATGAGCAGTACCCGCCCGATCTTGTTGCGGGCGCCTTCGACGACAACCATTGTCCCGTCATCCAGATAGCCGATACCCTGCTCCGCTTCTTCACCCGGCTTTATGATTTTAATCTCCATTGTCTCGCCGGGCAAGGCGACTACCTTGAGCGAATTGGCCAAATCGTTAATATTCACCACGTCAACCTCGCGCACTCGTGCTACCTTGCTGAGGTTATAGTCCGTAGTCGCCAGTCGTCCGTTACAGGCCTTGGAGAATATCAGTAATTTCTGGTCAACACCTCTGACTTCCTCGACCTCTTCAAGCACGGAATCATCGATTTCCACGTCGATAACGGGATCCGCCTGCATTTTGTTGAGTATGTCGAGCCCCCGTCTGCCGCGGTTGCGTTTTAGCTTGTCGGCCGAATCGGATATAAGCTGCAGCTCATTGAGCACAAAACGAGGAACAATCAGCGGAGCGTCGAACAATTTACTCTGGCACAAGTCCACGATCCGTCCGTCGATGATAGCCGAAGTATCTATAACCAGTGGACGGGAGCCCTTGGTCTGCTTGGCAAATTCCACATAAGGAATTACGAAACGCACATCATCCTTGGTCCGCATCACAATACTGATGGTAAGATAACATATACATATCCCCAAAAGCCACTTGATCACCGTGATCGCCCAGTCGGTTATATCAAGACTGAAGGTGCCATTTACCATATCCACCACAGGCGCCAGCACCCAACTGACAAGAATACCTACCAGCAAACCGAAAAATACCCCCGCCAAAGCACTAAACTTCTTCTTCGGCGTCAGAACATCCAACAGAAAAACAAACACTGCCATCCCTATACTACTGAAAATGATCGCGCGTAAATTCGTATTGTATGTATCGGTTGAGGATTCCCCCTCTTCGTCTTTGTCCATTATCGGCGAACTGATATTTACGAACACAACTGCTACAATAATAATAAGAAAAATAGCCCTGAAAATCCAAAGTAGCTTCATAGTTATAATCCTCTAAATTATGATAAATATTCGCTTTTATAAATGTCGCTATTATATAATGCTTATAAAGCGTTATCAATAATTATATTATATTTCGAGTCAATTTCTTTCCACCATTCCGAAAAGCGATACGTTTCGGTGTAATTCCGAAACCAGGCACCATACTCATACCGCTAAAATGGGGAAAGAATAAACCGTCGCATTGCAGTTAACCCCTGCCTGTAATGGCGGCTCGGCAGGTCTTCTGCCGGCGACAGATACTCGAGAAACATTTAATTCCCGCAAATTTGTCAAATAAAGACTGTTATTTCACTCATTCTCCCAATTAAAAGCGGCAAGTATAACTACGAGTATTTCTGGTATAACTCGCTACCGATATAATCCATCCACGACTATATTCATTCGGCCTGCTTCATGCCAAATATACAAATTATAAGGTCGAGCGTGAAAATATCTTTGACGTCTTGAACTTTTATACAATAAAATCGTATATTAGATACTTAAATTGTGTATTTTTCGTTGACGAATTGTTGATCTTTTTAACTGTTTCTTTAACCAGTAAATTGGAGGCCCAAATGCAGATTAATAGCAACAGAGAAAACAAACATCACCCACGTTATATTGTAATTTCAACCTTGCTCCTGCTCTTTATGGTGCCGTTGTCCGCCTTTTCGGCGGACCCGGACAGCATTGCCGCCTTGCGGCAAATGGGCAAAGCTTTCTCTTCAATCGCCGAAAAGGCCTCACCCGCCGTTGTCGGACTCAAGGCTGAGAGAACCATCACCCAGGAAAGGCAATCCTATCGTGAATCGCCGTTCGGTGACGATTTCTTCGATTTTTTCTTCGGGCCGCAATCTCCTCGTCAACGTTCTCCACAACGGAGATACAGAGAGCCGGTAACCGCCCTTGGTTCCGGTTTTATTATCTCGCCCGATGGCTATATGCTCACAAACAATCATATGGTAGAAGGAGCTGAAACAGTCAATGTCGAGCTCGCGGACGGTCGAAAATTCGTCGCTGAAATTACCGGGACAGACCCGGATTCCGATATCGCCGTAATAAAGATCGATGCCGACAACCTGCCTTACCTCGAATTAGCCGACTCCGATGCCCTCGAAGTCGGCGAATGGGTTCTCGCTATTGGTAATCCGCTGGGCTTTAGCCATACCGTCACCGCCGGAATCGTCAGCGCCAAGGGCAGAAGCGTCGGCCTGGCAACTATAGAAAACTTCATTCAGACCGACGCCGCCATTAATCGCGGTAATTCGGGCGGCCCCCTGCTCAATCTCGAAGGCAAAGTCGTCGGAATGAACACCGCAATTTATGGTGCGACCGGCAATATCGGAATCGGCTTTGCAATACCCGTAAACATGGCCAAACACGCGTATAAACAGCTCCGTGAAGGCGGATCCGTTGAACGAGGTTTCCTCGGCATCGGATTCGAACAACTTTCTCCCGGCGTGGCCGCTTCTCTTGGATTAGAAGAAGATACTAAGGGTGTAATCATATCGAGCGTTGTTGAGGATTCCGCCGCAGAAAAAGCCGGACTAAAGCCATACGACATCATTATCGAATTTGAAGATCTACCGGTAGAAAAAAGCAACGAGTTCCTTAACCGAGTGGCAATGCTAAGGCCCGGCACTACAGTAGATCTGGTTGTCCTGCGAGATGGAGAATCCAAAAAATTTACCATCAAGCTTGGCAAACGGCCGTCGAACGCAGAGATTAGAGGTAACCTGTCGGCAGAAACTGTCCAGGATTTGGGATTTTCAGTAACAAACCTGACTGAAGAACTGGCCGAACGATTGGGTTATGAAGGCGAAAGTGGAGTCCTTGTCAAAGAAGTCGTGCCCGGCTCACAAGCTGAACAGGCAGGCATATTACCGGGAGTGCTAATTAAGGAAGTCGATCGGCAGCAAGTCCATAATACTAAAGAGTTTAACGAGGAGATTAGAATAGCCCGGAAAAAAGGAAGAGCCCTACTGTTGATAAGGCGGGGTAATTCGTCGATCCTCGCCCTGATAATATTCGATTAGCTGAAAAACACACAATCCTATTAAAATTAACACCAAAGCCCCGTTCAAAACGGGGCTTTTTTTTGTATGGTATTGGAACTTACGTTTTTTTGCCTAAAAATAAACAATGCGAAATAAAGTCAATTCGAAGAGACCCAAGCTACCCCTAAGGTGTATAATAAAAGTTCACTACCAGCCGACGACACAAATCAGACATGATAAAGGATGGAAGATAGACACTTGCCTGACCCCATCTTCTCGTACTTCCATCTTCTCTCTATAGAGCACAGCTTTGCCGGCCACATATTAAAAAAATTCTTGACTTAAAGGCGATTGATATGTTATATTTCCGGTTAGTGGGAATATTATAGGTCTTTGTTGAAGAGGGGGGGATTTCTACGGTTTATTTGAGATTTTGCTTAAATAAGTGCCCATATCGGCCGTTGAAGGAAGGAGGTAACAAGCAAACCTTAGCGATACTATTCGCAGCAGATATGGAAAAAACATAGCGATAACAGGATAACAACCATTCATTTCATGCTAACTCTTTTCGCAGGAGGAGTATTATGTATAAGAAATTGATTCGTTTAGTCTGTTTTGTTTTAGTGCTTGGAATGGTTATAACAAGCGGAGCCAACGCTGCTGATCCAAATCTGGTCGGCTGGTGGAAGTTTGATGAGGGTTCCGGGGATATAGCCATCGATTCTTCAGGCAATGGATTCGATATACCGCTGCAGGATAACCTGTGGGCAGATGGAGTGTTTGGAGGAGCGGTACACTTCCCCGGTCAGGGGCAAGGACAGAAAGGAAGCTTTGTCTATAGTAACAACGCTATCACGGTATGCACCTGGGTATGGCACGAAGCATTCAGAACCGGTCAAGTCGAGCGATACGTAACGGCAGAGCCGGAAATCGCGGTGATTCGCAAGGAAACAGATGGCCGGCTGCACTTCTACATTAATACAGGCGGATCTCTCCGACACATCCGGGTCAGCGATGTCCTTACGGAAGGCCAGTGGCACCATATTGCGGGCACCTGGGATGGGCTTACCCAGCGCCTGTATATCAACGGCGTGGAAATTGCCAGCCAAACACCTGGTGGTGTTTTAGGCATCACTTCCGGTGTGAGATTAAGTAATATGCCCGAGCCACTTAATGGGATGTTGGATGACGCTCGCATATATAACCGGGCGCTGACGCAGCAGGAGATTAATGGTGTAATGCTGGGTTCAGAGTATCCGTACGCATCAAGCCCAAGCCCGGCGGACGGTGCACTTTATGCCGATACATGGGTGAGCATGAGCTGGCGGGCGGGAGATTTTGCCGCCTCGCACGATGTGTACTTCGGTGATAATTTTGACGATGTGAATGACGGCGCTGGTGATACATTCCGCGGCAACCAAAACCTGGATATGACGTATTTTATTGCCGGCTTTTTCGGATACCCTTACCCGGACGGCCTGGTTTCGGGAACAACCTACTATTGGCGAATCGATGAGGTCAATGATACAGACCCGAACAGTCCGTGGAAGGGCAAAGTCTGGAGCTTTATGATTCCGCCGAAGAAGGCCTATGAACCAGTTCCAGGAGATGGGAACAAATTTATTGATCCCGAAAGCCTGACTCTGAAATGGACGCCCGGTTTTGGTGCGATGTTGCATACTGTGTACTTCGGCGACGATTATGACACTATAGCAAATGCTACAGGGGGCGTGTCACAAGGACCCACAAACTTCAGTCCCGGGCCGCTCGAGCCAGAGAAAACCTACTACTGGCGGGTCGATGAGTTCGAAGCTGGTGGTATTCACACAGGCGACGTCTGGAGTTTCACGACCGCGAAAGTGGGCGGCGGCCTGCGAGCCGAGTATTATCACTGGAGCGGTGATTATCCTCCGTCAGAACCGTTCCAGCTTTTTGTAACTGCTGAAATAGTACCTGAAATCAACTGGAACTGGGGCAATGGTTCACCACATGCTCTTGTTAACGTTGATGACTTCGCTTGTAGATTCACTGGCGAAGTTGAGGCCGCATTCACTGAGACATACACATTCTGTGCGACGACAGACGATGGCCAGCGGTTGTGGGTGGACGGTCAACCCATCATCGATATGTGGGTACAGCAAGGAATGGTCGAGCATCGGGGAACAATTGACCTTGTTGCCGGTCAGAGGTACTCTATTGAACTTTGGATGTATGAGCACGATGGAGGAGCCGGCTGCGAACTACGCTGGTTGAGTCCCAGTACGCCCAAACAGATTATTCCACAGGCTGCTTTGTCGCCGCCTGTAAGGGCTATGGGTCCGAGCCCGTCCAATGGAGCGACCGGCACGAAAATGACACCGATTCTAAGGTGGGGCGCCGGTGATTCCGCCGCTTCGCACGAAGTGTATTTCGGCACTGATGCGAACGCTGTAGCAAACGCCGACCAGACCTCGCCCGAGTACAAAGGTACTAAGGCACTCGGCGACGAAAGCTACGATCCGGGCAAACTCGCCTGGCATACCGCTTATTACTGGCGTGTCGATGAAGTTAACGATCTCAATCCCGACAGCCCATGGGCAGGCAACCTCTGGACATTCACAACGGGTGATTTCCTCGTCATAGATGACTTCGAGGATTACAATGCCGGCGATAACCAGATATGGTACTCGTGGATCGACGGCCTTGGCTATGGCGTTCCGGGAACCGATCCGTACAATCCAGGCAACGGTACAGGAGCTGCCGTAGGTGACGAAACCACTGCTTCTTATACAGAGGAGACAATCGTTCACGGCGGCCGTCAGTCGATGCCGCTTTCCTACGACAATAATAAGCAGGGCTACTCCAAATATTCCGAGGCGGAGCTAACGTTAGTTGCCCCGCGTGACTGGACTGAGGAAGGCGTTACGGAATTATCGCTGTGGTTCTACGGCGATCCGAATAATTCTGATGAGCCTCTGTACGTAGCCGTCTCCAACAGTGCCGGTACGCCTGCGGTTGTGATCCATGATGATCCGGCCGCAGCTACGATCGAGACATGGACCGAATGGGTAATCCCGCTGTCGGCATTTGCCGATCAGGGCATAGTCCTGACAAACGTCGATGGTATAGCTATCGGCCTGGGAACACAGGGCAACCTGACGATAACCGGCGGTTCGGGCAAGATGTACTTTGACGACATCCGGCTGTACAGGCCGAGAGAGGCTGCTGAATAGCAAAGCCGCTCTTTGCGGAAATGAAAGCAGGTTTTAGATTATTTCAGGGCCTATGCCAATCAGTCCGGCATAGGCCCCGGTTATTTACTTGTTTTTTACGGCCTTGCTATTTGATTGCTTTTCTGCTTTATTAAGCGGTCATGGAAAGTAACCTTTTTAGCATAGATGGACAAACGGCGCTGGTCACCGGGGGCGGCCGGGGCATCGGGCTGGCAATCGCCAAAGGCATGGCCGAACATGGGGCGGACGTTGCAATTGTCGCCCGCTCGGAAAAGCAAATCGAAACTGCCGCCGAGCAAATTAGCACTGAGACCGGCAAAAAAACCTGGCCCTTCCCGTTCGACCTGGGCAATATTGAAGGCATAGATGAATTCTTCAATAGCGTTATCACCGAAACAAAAGGCGTAGATATTCTCGTCAATTGTGCCGGGACGACCATTCGCGGGATAGCCGAAGATGTCGATCTGAAAACATGGAATCACGTCATTGAGGTCAATCTTACTTCCGCGTTCGTACTGTCACAGGCGTTTTGCCGGCATCGAAAGCAGGCGGGCAAAGCCGGCAGGATTATCAATATCGGCTCGCTGACCTGCCATGCCGCCCGGCCGACAACGGCTGCGTATGCCAGCAGCAAGAGCGGCCTACTCATGCTCACAAAAACGCTGGCCGTCGAATGGGCCAAGTACAATATCAACGTAAACGCAATCGGGCCGGGCTATATAGCCACGGAACTGACCGAGCCGCTCTGGACCGATGAGGATTTCAATAAATGGGTTATGTCAAAAACCCCGCTCGCCCGGTGGGGCAGACCCGAAGACCTTGTGGGCACGGCGGTCCTGCTCGCCTCGCAAGCGGGTGAATTTATCACCGGACAAATCATCTACATCGACGGCGGCTGGCTGGCTCTGCTTTAGTAGGGGCAGGCCCGCGTGCCGGCCCGAATACCAGGAATGAATCAGGGCAACCACACAGGATTGCCCCTACCGCAAAGGAGAAACATGATGAGCAGAATTCGCAAACAACACCATTTATCAAGCTGTCTTTTACTAACCATCTGTGCCGTTCTTATCGCACAACTATCGGGCTGCGTCTCAACCGTCAAATCCGACAGGCCGGCGCGCACAGTCTGGCTGTCATCGCTGAATCTGGAGAAGATGACGGCCGGCTGGGGTACACCTCAGAAGGACAAATCCATCCAGAGCGAGCCGCTGACAATCGCCGGCCGCACCTTCGACAATGGCGTCGGCACTCATGCAGCCAGCTTGATGTATATCGATTTGAAAAAATCGTGCCGGAGCTTCTCCGCTTATGTCGGCGTCGATGACGAAGTCAACGGCAATATCGGCAGCGTTCGATTTCGCATTTACGGCGACGGCAGGCTGTTGTTCAACAGCAGCGTTCTCAAGGCCGGCGAGCCGGCGAAAAGAGTCGATATCGATTTGACCGGCTGCAAGACTTTGACGCTGTCTGTCGATCCTGCCGGCGACAACAACAGCTACGACCACGCCGACTGGGCCGATGCGGCGTTTCTTGTCGCAGGGGATGATCCAGTAGCCATTGATGCGCCCGTCTTAAAAGAAGAAAAAGTTATCTTAACACCCAAACCCGGCCCCGAGCCGCGGATCAACGGCCCGAAAGTCTATGGCTGCCGGCCCGGCAGACCTTTTATTTACCGCATCCCATGCACTGGCAGACGGCCCATCCGTTTAAGTGCGGAGAATCTGCCGCCGATGCTCAAGCTGGATACGACGACCGGCATTATTACCGGCACCGCCCCGGCCAAACTCGGAGAATACCCAGTTGCTCTTAAAGCTGCCAACCGTCACGGCTCATCGCAGCGGACTTTCAAAATCGTTGTGGGAGATACCCTGGCACTGACTCCGCCGATGGGCTGGAATAGCTGGTACATTCACTATAATCGCGTCACCGAGCAGCACATGCGTAATGCGGCAGATGCCATGATCGAGTCCGGCATGGCGGATGCCGGTTATATGTATGTGAACATCGACGACTGCTGGATGAAGAAGCGCGGCGACGAGCCTTACCGCGATGCTGACAATGCAGTGCTGCCCAATGACAAGTTTCCGGACATGAAGGGGATGGTTGATTACATCCACAGCAAAGGACTGCGTGCGGGTACATATATATCGCCCGGACCGTGGACGTGTGCGGGCTATGTGGGCAGCTTTCAACACGAGCAGATCGACGCTGAGAAATTCGCCGAATGGGGAATTGATTTTCTCAAGTATGACTGGTGCAGCTACGGACAGGTTTACAAGGAACGTATGAAAGAGACCAATGATGACCTTTTGGAAAAGAAGCGGCCTTACCGGCAGATGGGCGATATCTTAAAGCAGCTCGACCGGGATATTCTGCTGAACCTGTGCCAGTATGGTATGAGCGACGTCTGGCAATGGGGTGGCGAAGTTGGCGGGCACTGCTGGCGGACGACCGGCGATTTGGGCCTGGCCGGCGGGGCCGACCTGCCGGGATTCTACCATATCGCCTTTAGCAACGCCCAACATTGGCAGTACGCCAAACCGGGGCAATGGAACGACCCCGACTATATCCTTATCGGCTGGGTCGGCAATGCCCGCGGCATGGGTGAGGGCAAACCCACGACCCTGACGCCGAACGAGCAGTATTCGTATATGTCGATGTGGTGTTTGATGGCCGCCCCCTTGATTTTCTCCGGCGATATGGACAAGCTCGACGATTTCACGCTCAATATCCTGTGCAACGCCGAGGTCATTGAGGTCGATCAGGACCCGCTCGGAAAGCAGGCCCCGATCATTACCCAGACGGACGATTATTTCATCATGGCAAAGGACATGGAAGACGGCTCGAAGGCCGTCGGTTTGTTTAACACCACCGAGATAGCAATAAATATCGCCGTCTCGTGGAAGGATCTCGGCATAGAAGGCCCCCGCCGCGTCCGCGACCTCTGGCGGCAAAAAAATCTTGGCATGTACAAAAACCGTTTCGAGACAAAAGTTCCAAGACACGGCGTGTCGCTCGTCCGCATCTTTCCCACGAGCAGCGCCGAATAGGCCCGGCAAGCCTTGTGAAAAGGGAGAGGAACAAAAATGAATAGACAAGTAATCATAAACGCAGCGTTGTCATTCTGTAGGCGAAGAAGTCTGACTTTTTCCTGGGCAGAGTACTTTTTGCGTTTGTTTGACATGTTCACTTCCTTTCTTTGAGCGACATACTAATTCAAATTCAGGAAATGTCCAATTCCGACTGAAGCACTACAATGAGCACCTAACATTCTTCACCGTATACGGCAAAGAGTCTATACTAACCGAAGATAATCAATGTTTATGGCATCAAGGAAGTCTACAGAGTTTGAAGATGTTCACAGAACAGATAAAACCTTTCGAATTGAGAATACAGTATGCGGCCAATATAAAAAATCTCTGGTACCGTTTGCGCTTGTATCACATAGCCAAGAAAACGCGACTGAAGGGTTTATCCAGTAAAAGTGAAATGTTATACCCGTCGCAGACTGAATGGTGTGACTATATATTGAGGGCCTATACGAGTAATAGAAGGCGCGAAAAGTATACAATAAGGATGCACAACTGTCCAAGCGCGGGCGACGGCAAAAACCACTACGCCATGAATCCGAATTGTAAGCCAGATTCGCAAGCGGATATGGTGCTTTTGTTCGAGACCAAAGCTGGCTGGAACCAGCACGGCGGGCCGGAGTTGTTTACTTTCGACAACCACGATCCAAAGGGCGGCTGTGTCTTATTAAACGACAGCACTGTTAAATTCATTCGCACACCGGAAGAACTCCAGCAGCTTCAATGGAAATAAATCGGCCTATCAAATAGTACTATTTCTACTAAATTAATATAACTTTGTATTCTGTCATTCCGGCCTTGAGCCGGAATCCAGAAACACAACAATGGATTACCGCTTTCGCGGCTGTTACCAAAATCCCACTGGAAAGTCTGAGATTGCCACGCCATTCTTCGAATCGCTCGCAATGACATGGAAATATGCCCCTTGTCATTGCGAGGAGCGCAGCGACGAAACAATCTCTACTTTGGGAACAGGGCTTTTCGCGGGAATGATAAAATGTGACAATAACTTTTTAGAAACTCCAATAGCAACGCCCTTGTCTTGCGGTTGTTTCTGTGTTATCCTGCTGGTCGGTTAAAAAAAAGTGAATCCTGATAGCCGTGTGAGTCTATCTGCTGTGATGTATTGCTACTGATTTTCCAGGAGTCCGGTATTATGAACAGTCGTCAATTCAGAATATTAGCTTTTGTCTGCATAGTATTTGCAGGTATGTCATCTGTCGTATATGGCATGTCAAGCAACAAATCACTGCTTCTTGTCACACGAAGTCGCGCTCCGCTGGCCGGTGATTCGGGCCGGTTCAGGGTAGTGCAGAACAAAGTTCAGTGGGAGCCAAAACAAACCGCAATCATCATCTGCGATATGTGGAACGAGCACTGGTGCAAGGGAGCCACCCGACGGGTCGCCGAGCTTGCGCCGTATATGAACGAAGTAGTCTCCAAAGCACGGGATAAAGGAGTGTTGATTATCCATGCACCGAGCAGCACAGTTAAGGCCTACGCCGACCATCCAGCCCGCAAGCGAGCGCAGGATGCGCCGAAGGCGGCGAATCTGCCGGACGGCATCGGCAAATGGTGCAACTGGATTGATGAGAACGAAAAGACTGTCGGCTATCCGATCGATCATTCCGACGGCGGCTGCGACTGCGAGCCGACATGCAAACAGGGTCCGCCGTGGCCGTGGAAAAGTCAGATCGATACGATTCAAATCCGCGACGAAGATGCCATCAGCGATTCAGGCGTTGAAATCTGGAACCTGCTGGATCAATACGGCGTCAAAAACGTTATCCTCATGGGCGTGCACACGAACATGTGCGTGCTCGGCAGGCCCTTCGGTCTGCGTAACATGGCAAGGTTCGGCAAAAACGTCGTGCTGATGCGGGACCTGACTGATACGATGTATAACTCGAAGATGCGTCCCGTCGTCAGCCATTTCACCGGCACGGATCTTATCGTCGAGCACGTCGAGAAGTATGTCTGCCCGACAATTACCTCAACGGTCTTGACGGGCCGGCCGCAGTTCTGCTTTAAAAACGACAATCGTCCGCGCGTTGTCTTTATCTCGGCGGAAAGCGAATACGGCGCGGTCGAAACGATGCCGGAGTTCGCACATGAACTAAAAACCAAGTACGGCCTGTACTGCGAGATACTCCAGGGCAGCACGGAAAAGAACGGCGACGACCGGCACGAACTGGCCGGGCTGGAGGCATTAACGAATGCGGATTTGGCGGTGCTGTTTATGCGACGAAGGTCATTAGCACCCAAGCAAATGCAATATTTTCGCGATTACCTCGACAGCGGTGGTGCTTTAATCGGGCTGCGAACCGCAAGCCATGCACTGGACACGCGCGGCAACGCACCGGCAGGTTACGCCGAATGGACCAAACTCGACCCGGAGGCACTGGGCGGCAACTACCATGGCCATCACGGCAACGGGCCGAAATGCACGGTTACTATGGCCGCCGGAGCAACCGGCCATCCGATTCTTGCCGGCGTGAAATTCCCGCTTTTAAGCAACGGCTCGCTCTATGAAGTCAGACCTTTGGGCGAGTCAACGACACGGCTGATGGTCGGCACAATTCCCGACCAGGAGCCCGAACCGGTTGCCTGGACCAACCAATACAAAAAGTGCCGCATTTTTTATACATCACTCGGTCACCCGGACGACTTTAAGAATGCGCCGTTTCGCCGAATGCTCATTAACGCCGTATTCTGGGCGATTAATAAACCGGTGCCAAAGGCAAAATAAAGCACCGACAATTAAGAAACCTGATATCAAATAAGAAAAGTCCGTTCTTATCGGCCTAAGCAGTTTAGCGAATAAAGCGAACACCTCGTTAACAATACCGATTCCGGATAAGACGGATAAAAGCAACCAGCTTGCCCGGCCTGAAATGCCGGAGCGGATATTGCGTACTGATTTCAGAAATTAACCCCAACGGCAAATTTTACACAAACTTTACTTTACCCTTTGTCAACCGCTGATATATGATAGACGTCTATAAGGGTAGATGGAGTTAATAGCCTCGATGGAAAACACGGACAAAAGTTTAATCGACGCCCATCGTCAGGGCGATCCGGCAGCGTTCGGTGAGCTTGTACGCCGATACGGGGACAGCGTTTTGGGATATTTGATACGAATGAGCAGAAATCGAGAACAAGCCGAGGACCTTTTTCAGGAGACATTCAAACGAGTGCATGAAAAAGCCCATACATTTCGCGGCCCTCAAATTAAGGGCTGGCTTTTCAAGGTCGCAACTAACGTGGCTTTAGACGGGATACGCCGAGGTAAACGTTTCAAAACCGTATCACTGAACCAGCAGCTCGATTGCGACAATCCGAACGGCGAGCAATTCGGCGCCGTAGCTTTAGCGGATAATTCGTGCAACCCGTCCGAACAGGCGTTGAAGGCCGAGCAGACCGAACAGGTCAGGCGGGCGATTCAGTCATTACCCGAAAGGCAGCGGGCAACACTTGTCCTGGCGTACTATCAGCAGCTCAGCTATCCCGACGTGGCAGAGGTAATGGGCTGTTCGGTCGGAACCGTTAAAACACAAATGTTCAGGGCACTTAAAACACTTGCGAATAAGTTGCCTGAGATTTAAGTAGAAATAAAATGGAAAATCATCTTACAGAAAATGAATTAATCGAATACCGATTCGAATTAAGCTCACAAGAGCAGCAGAGTGTATGCTCCGAGCATCTGGCGGGCTGTGCCGAATGCCGGGAGCGTTTGGACAAGCTGAATAAAAAGTTCGACGCCCTCGATTTGCTGCGGGAAGATGCACCTGTCTCCAAGGAGCTGATTTCCCAAGTCACGGCACAAGCCAAACAACCGGGACGGCAAAAGTTCGTTCCATTCTATAAATCGCCCTGGATGGGAGCTGTCGCCGCGGCATTGGTCGCCGGCTTTGTGCTGCTAATGAGTAATCTTAATACAGACAAATCGACACAACGGCAATTTGCAAAAGGGCTACAACAGGAGGACAGGATAGTAAGTAAAGACTCAAGAGCCAAAGGCCAGGCAGATACCGATCCACCAACGAGAATGTTGGCACAGGACACCGATTCGAAAATTGAGATGGCAAGGGCCACCAGGCCAACCCAGGCAGAAGCTACGACAAGAATCGTCGCCAAAGAAACATCAGGCATGATAGCCCCGACTAAGGGACCTGCGCGAGATAACGCCGTCGTCGAAACTGCAATAGCACCTGCATCGGAGCCGATACCCGAGAAGCCTCCTTTTGCGCCGGCAAGCGCGATCGAGTTGGTGACATTGCCGAGACGGGACAAAGTGCAGCTTACGATTTATAACTCCGCGGATTTGACGCTTGTGCGGGAGCGGCGGAACCTTACGCTGAAAAAAGGCTGGAACTGGCTGCAGTTCATGTGGGCCAATACACTGATTGATCCGACCTCGCTGAGTTTGGAGCCGTTGCAGCAGGCGGAAAAAATCGACATACAGCAACTGGTATTTCCGGCGAGGCTGCGGGAGCTTGGCCGCTGGCTCATTCGTTCGGAGATCAGCGGCCAGGTACCGTTCGAGATTACGTATTTCACGAGCGGTCTGTCCTGGCGGGCGTTCTATATGGGCACGCTTTCGCGGGATGAAAAGACGATGAAAATGCAGGGCTACGTTCGTCTCGGCAATAACTCCGGCGAAGATTACGAAAACGCCCAGACCCGCCTTATCGTCGGTCAGGTCCATATACTCGACGAAATCGCTCAACTGGCAAGGCGTCAATATCCTTATGACAGGCCGGGAATGATTGAACACGACGAATATGCGTTCAAGAAAGATGTGAGCATAACAAACGGAGAATACAAAACAGAGACACTTGGACGGCGTCAGAATTGGTTTGCGGATTTGAAAGCTAAAGAGATCAAGAAAGAAGGTCTGAGCGAATATTTTCTCTACACGATTGAGGGAACAGAAACCATCCCGAACGAATGGGGAAAAAGGCTGCTTTCCTTCGAGGCAGAAGATATCGCCGTCGAGAGTTTGTATAAATACGAAGAGCAGCAATGGGGCAACCAGGCAATCAGATTCGTCAAGTTCGCGAACGATGATAAGCACAACCTGGGCCAGACGCCGATCCCGAACGGGAATGTGAAGATATACAGCCATGCCGATGAACAGGGCTATCTGTCTTACGTCGGCGGCACTGCAATTAAGTACATTCCAGTGGATGAGGAAGTTGAGCTGAATCTCGGTCCGGCAAGGCTGGTGAAAATTGAGCCGAAACTGATGGATTTCAAGACGGGGAACTACCGGTTTGACAACAGGGGCAACATTGCCGGTTGGGACGAAATACGCACCTGGAAAATCGAAATTACAAACACGCGAACTCTGCCGATACAGTTAGAAATCACCCGCGGCTTCGGCACCGCGTACTGGATGCTGCAATCCGAGAGCCCCTACGAAAAACACGATGCCAGGCACGCTCGTTTTATGATGGAGCTTGAGCCGCGAAGCAAGCAGGCGTTTGAATATACTATCAGAACATATCACGGTACGAGAGAAGAATCGCTGAGACAATAAAAACAAAAACAGAAATATAATTTAGGAGATTGAATTATGAACAGCAAAAGAAACACAATTATGGCAATGGTTTTGGTTGTTGGTGTTGCTGCTATCGCTGAAGCCAGAATCAAGCTTGTAGCACTGCCTGAGCGGGCGGCAACGGTGATTCGACTTGATAATCCCCGGGCTACGCTGATTGAGGAAGAGCGAGTGCTGACACTACAGAAAGGCCTCAATAAGGTGGATTTCTCATGGAAGGGAGTCTCAATCGACGCCGACTCGATCCGGCTGAGAGCACTCGACCATCCGGACAAGGTAACGCTTCTCAGTGTAAGTTATCCGCCAAATGAAGCTGCTCTTGTCTGGGACATCAACAGCGACAGCGACTACGCCGAGACGGTACGAATCAGCTATCTTCTTAACAATATCGACAGGCTGATTACTTACAAGGCAGTAGCCGACAAGGCCGAGACTTTTGTGGACTTGAAAAGTTACCTGATTCTGAGGAACTTCTCCGGCGAAGATTTCGACAAGGCCCGCGTGCTGCTGGATTACGGCGAGGCCTTCGAGCAGGGCATCGCTCACGAGGAGACCAAGCAGATGCTGTTTCTAAAGTCTCCAGAAGTACCGATTACGAAGGTCTGGAAATTCGACGCCGCCAAGCTGCCCTGGGATCCGGAGAAGCTGGAGAATCAAAACGTGGGAATCCCGGTCAGCTACCGCATAATCAATGAGGCCAAGAACAATTTAGGTGAGTTCGCACTTTGGGGAGGCAAAGCACGACTTTTCCAGAAAGATGGGCATGAGAGCACAATCTTTCTGGGCGAGGATGTCGCCGGACTGGTGCCCGTCGGCGAGAAGATGGAACTGTATATCGGCGACAGCCGCGACATCGTCGTAACCCAGCGGAAAATGCAGGATACTCGCGTCGTCACACACAAGAACAATCGAGGCGAGGTTGTTCTGTATGATACCAATGAGCAAATCACCGCCAAGATTGAGAATTTCAAGGATAGCGGCGCTACGCTGACGATGATACAGCACATCCCGGGCCAGTGGGATATGGAAAACTGCAATATGCAATACGAGAAAAAGAACGCCAATACACTCGAGTTTGAGATTCAACTGCCGGCTCGTACAGAGGCAGGACCGGCCGTGAAAGAGTTAAAAATGACCTACCATCGCAGGCATCTAAGGCCGGGAACAGAACCGCAGATGCCGATCAGAAGATAATTAGATTCAATCCTTTATTGTAAAGGAGCAGTAAAATGAAACGTATAGCAATAGTGTTATTGATACTGATGGCAATGACAGGTGTTGGTCTGGCAAAAGTCGATCTCGTGACATTGCCCTCACGGGATACGGTGCAGCTTACGATTTATAACTCGGCGGATATGACATTGGTGCGTGAAAGTCGAGCGCTCACACTCAAAAACGGAGCAAACAAGCTCCAGTTCTCATGGGCTAATACGCTTATCGATCCGACCAGCCTTGAGATGCTGCCTAAGGCCAATGCGGATAAGATTGACATCGCCGATTTGACCTATCCGCCCCGAGTAAGGAATCTTGGCTTGTGGAATATCGAAAGCGGCGTCAGCGGTAAAGTCCCGGTGGAAATTACATATCTGACCAGCGGCTTGTCATGGCGGGCGTTCTATATGGGGACATTGACAGAGGATGAAAAGACGATGCGGCTCAAGGGCTACGTACGCGTCACCAATAACAGCGGCGAAGACTATGAGAATGCCCAAACGCGATTAATTGTCGGTAAAGTCCATATACTCGACGAGATCGCTGAGCTTGCGCGGCGGCAATATCCCTACGGCAGACCTGGACAAGTTCCCGCACCGCTGGTTATGCCGGCGGCTCCACAGGAAGAGCCCAGAAGCAGGAGCAGGGCAATGATGGAGAGCCTCGCCGCCATGCCGAGCCGGGCGAAAGAGATAAAAAAAGAAGGCCTCAGCGAATATTTTCTCTATACTATCGAGGGAACTGAGACAATACCTAACGGCTGGTCGAAAAGATTGCTAAGTTTCAATGTCGACCAAGTACCTGTTGTCAATCTCTACAAATATGAAGAGGAAAGATACGGGCCGAGTGTAATGCGATTCTTGAGCTTTAAGAATGACAAAGAGCACAAACTTGGAGAAACGCCCATCCCCGGCGGAATGCTGAAGGTCTATCGAGCCGTCGGCGATCAGGCGCACTTGTCATACACGGGCCAATCTTCGTTCAAATACATCCCAGTCGATGAAGATGTGGAGTTGAATCTTGGGCCGGTCGCCAACCTCGTGGTTGAGCCGAAGCTAATGGACTTCAAGACGGAGAATTACAGATTCGACCGTCGCGGGAATGTCTCAGGCTGGGATGAGATTCGCACATTCAAAATTGAAGTCCGAAACACACGCGACATCGACGTGAAGGTCGAGATAAAACGCAACTTCAACACACAATACTGGGACTTGAGAAGAAACGGTGAATTCGGCCAGTTCGAGAAGGTTGATTTAAATACGGTTAAGTTCACACTCGACCTGCAGCCAAGGACTTTAAAGAAATTTGAATACGTTCTCAGAACATACCACGGTACCAGACAAGAGGATTGGCACCCGTAATGCATAGAAGCCTGAAAACAGATGACAGAATACAGAATTAAAGGAGCGACAAAATGAGACGCAGCGCAATTGCCCTGCTGATAATCGCAACTGTGGCCGGCAATGCCAATGCCAAAGTCGACTTGGTTACATTGCCCTCGCGGGATACGGTGCAGCTTACGATTTATAACTCTGCGGATATGACATTGGTGCGCGAGAGCAGAGCGCTGACGCTTAAAGACGGTGAAAACAAGCTGCAATTCTCATGGGCCAATACACTTATCGACCCAACCAGTCTTGAAATGCTACCGAAAGCCAACGCCGACAAAATTGACATAACCGAACTGGTTTATCCGCCGAGAGTCAGAAACCTCGGCATGTGGAATGTTCAGAGCAGTGTGGCCGGAAATGTGCCGGTTGAGATTTCGTATCTTACCAGCGGCCTGTCGTGGCGGGCGTTTTATATGGGGACATTAACCGAAGATGAGAAGACTATGCGCCTGAAGGGCTATGTGCGGGTTACTAACAACAGCGGCGAAGATTACGAGAACGCCCAGACACGGCTGATTGTCGGCAAGGTCCATATCCTCGATCAGATTGCTCAGCTTGCCCGCCGACAGTATCCATACGGCCGCCCAGGCCAAATCGTCCTGTTAGATAGATTAGAAGAAGGAGTTGAGAAAGAGGCTAAAAGAATGCTGGGTCAGGCAAGGGCGGCCGGTGTAGCGGGAGCGCCGATGGCTCCAAGGCCTAAAGAGGTCAAGAAGGAAGGTCTAAGCGAATATTTCCTCTATACGATTGAAGGTACTGAGACAATTCCAACCGGCTGGTCCAAAAGGCTGCTCAGTTTCGATGTGGAACAGGTACCTGTTGTCAATCTCTATAAATACGAACAGCAGCGGTACGGGCCGAGCGTCGTTCGATTCCTCAGCTTCAAGAACGATAAAGAGCATGAACTCGGCGAAATCCCCATCCCCGGCGGGATGTTGAAGGTCTATCGAGGCGTGGGAAACCAGGGACATTTGTCATATACCGGCCAGTCTTCGTTCAAGTATATTCCTGTTGATGAAGACGTGGAGCTGAACCTCGGATCGGTTGCCAACGTGGTCGTAGAACCTAAGCTGATGGATTTCAAGACGGAAAACTACAGATTTGACCGTCGCGGCAACGTTTCCGGCTGGGATGAAATTCATACGTTCAAGATAGAAGTCAGGAATACCCGTGACATTAACGTCAGGGTCGAGATAAAACGCAACTTTAATACACAGTACTGGGATATCGACAACGGCGGCGACTTCGGTTCGTTCGAGAAGGTTGACCTGGACACGGTTAAGTTCACGCTCGATTTACAGCCGAGATCGACAAAAAAATTCGAATATGTCCTGAGGACATACCACGGCGTCAGACAAGAGGACTGGACAAAAGCCGGACAGTAAATATTTCAGAGCATCCGCCAATATAAGCCCCCCGGCAAGATCAAAGCCGGGGGGATATTCATACTCGGCATTAAAAGATTGTCATACAGATTCGGCGGTTTCTATCTCACTTCGGAACACATCGAACATAGGGCCATATTGCTCCAAGTAGTACAGAGAATATGCTCGCGAAAAAACCAGCACAGGCAATAATATCACTGTACCGATATACGGCACTAACAGCAGGCAGCTCGCACAGCAGAAGCAAAGACCTATGCAAAAGCCGATGCCGATCATTGCCCCAATTACTATTTTTATCACAATCTGGAAAAGTAAATAGAGAGTAAAGCGAAGCTTGTTAACCGACAGAATAGCCATGAATTCACGCCAGCCGGCCATACAACCGGTCATTCGCAAAAACATAATCGGCACGACAAAATCAAAAGTAAACTTCTTCACCAAAAACAGGAATATTGAAAGAGCGAAGATAGTCAAACCCAAAATTACAATCCCGGGAATAGAGACGATACCGGGTGCCGATCCGGATGCCATCATAATAACCAGCACGACAATGCCGATAATAGGAGCGACCACAACAACGAAGCTGATTATCCCAAGCACGATTCGAAAGAGGAACAGGCTGTTGCCCTGCTGTCTGAATTTATGCCAGGGGACTGTGACTTGGGCTTTATTTGTCGCTACGCAGTGAAGAAACATGAACCTGCCCCTGCTGTTGAGCCAGGCTACCAACAAACCAATGAGAATGATTAAAGTGAATACGGCCACGGCTACCGGTATAATCCAATGTATGTTGTTCGAAACATAATACCGTGCCGATTCAATGAATTCTTTTATTTGCTCTTGTGCCTCAGGTTGTTTATGCGGCAAATTGTAGGGAGGACCACTGCCGCCGCCACTACCCCCACCGCCTCCGCCACCGCCGGTTCCTAAATATGCTAACCAGGCACAAAAGCCGATAACAAACCACTTTTTCAAGTCGAAAGGTCTAAATAGTATTAACTTTACCCGGTCGATAGCGGGAGTGACCGGATCAATGACACTTACTCTATTCGGTTGCTCGGAATTCATTATATATGTCCTAAAGAATAAGTTAGCCAATTAAAGAGTACGGTTAAAACAACTATCACGTCTCCATACGGCATCAAATACTATTTTATATACCTGTTCCAATTAAGTATTATGCGCGAAGAGGGCAAATTACTCACACTTTTTTGAAATTTTCTTAGCAAAGGCCTATTGTGTCATTAAATTATAATATACACATGGAACGTAATCGGTTCGGAACGGCACAAAGTCCGGCATAAGCGATTGCACCCGGCTGGTTGGCTTTAACAGCGGGAGAATGAGACAATTTGGGCTTATATGCAATCACCCCACCTGACTTTGCTGTCTATAAGAGCGCAATTCCCTTTCAATCGGCCAGTCGGCAAAGGCAAGGACGAAAAGCATAACGATATTCGCTATAGGTACGAGCATTAAAAGGCCAAGAGCCCAACTGTAGCCGGTCTTGGAAAATATTTTGCAGAAGACCAATATCTGTATACCAACAGTAATCAACGTTATAAGCATCACGAAAATGAGAAAAATCGCCCCGAATGCAGGGGACACATTAGGTTGAAACTGCATTTTTTCTCCTTTAAAAAAGATTTTAGAAATTACGTCAATAGCTCACAGCTTGCTGATCTCGGATATGGCTTGAGCCACTCGGTCCCGGCGGGCCTCGATCGGAGCTGGATTTTTAGTAAAAGTGGTCATATCGCTTGTAATGTCCTCGGGCACTTCGAGAAGTGCAACGTATTTTTGTTTCCGGAAGGCGGTAAGTTTGTCCTTTTTGGCATTGATAAGTTTTCGTAAGATAACTAAGTATTCGTAGTCTTCGATGCCATCCCGCAGCATTTCCCAGCGGATACTGTCGACCGGACCTTCGAGAACAGGTCCGGACGGATGCGCATCTGCGGCAGCTTCCGGTGGATAAATGAAACGGCCGTCACCATTGCCCCAGGCCCTTTTTTCGCCCTTGGGCGTGCTATAACCCGAGCGCCAACCCATAGGATCCTCGTAGGGATTTTGCGGATTCTCCCTGTCCGGATATGCGGCGGAACTGGTCCAGTAATTCGTCTGCCAGACTAAAATGCCCTCGATATTGCGCTGCCAGGTCTGCCAGAGCCAGACTCGCAGCTCGGTGCCGGGATGGTCGATGAACAACGTACAATATGGCTCTTTTGGTCCCGTGCAGACATACCACCAGAACTTTTCGCCGTGCCTGCGGCGCTCTTCGGCAGGTTCATGTTTGTAATGATTGGAGACCGCGCACCAGATATCAGGCCCGCCGATAAGCTCCGGCTCGACCTGCTCGGTCAACATGCGAGTGATGTCAGGGGCCGCCTCTTTAAGTTTGCGGAAACCGTTCATTACGAACTCGTAGTCCCTGGGCGCCGGCTCGTCGAACCAATATACAAAGGCCTCGTCGAGCCATCCTTTTTGGCGGAGATGTTCCTGTATTTGGCTGCAGTAGGAGTTAAAAAGAATTTTATAGTGCGGCGTATCTTCCCCAAAACCAAGCAATTCCGGCTCGCGGCGCGCGTGAAAAGTGCCGCCGCCCATACCGGCTATGCCCAGCCGAAAGGAATTGAAGCCGTAATGGTCGATTCCCCGTGCCATTGACTTATCCCAGTCTGAGAAATCCAACTCGACTTTGAGCTTCTCTCGCTCGACAGGCGGAAGGATTGGAGGCTCGAAGTCGCCCTCTTTTAGAAGCTCCTCGCCCGTAGACGGATTTGTTAGAGAAACATCATCAAACCAGACAAGCCCGGTATTCTCGCCGGCTTCGGTCCACGTGGCTGCCCGGAGATTCAGACGAACCGACTTGGCGCCTTTGGGGAAGGTCTTTATGAGCCGGTCGAAATGCTGCCAGTGACCGTCACCTTCGATTCCGATATCGTTATTGCCGCCGTAAATCCATTCGCCCGATGCATCGTAGTGGTTTAGAGTCACCAAAAATGCGTGTTCCGGCAAGGCGGTTCTATACCAGAAACGCAGGCGTAATCCATCTTGTGGAATTTCAATTGGGAACTTATAAGTGGCGGTGACATTAAGGTCGTCTTTGTCATCGAAGAGCAAAAGTGATTGTTTGCCGGTATGCTTTTCATTAGTAACCTCGACGCCACCTTCCCATTTACGAGCCGGCGGCTTTATATCGGGCCAGGTGACCTTTATATTGTCCATCGGCGCCGGATTGTACGGTGAGATGTGATGGGCGCTGAAGCTGGCCCAGTACTTATCGAGTACCTGCCGTCTCTGTCCGACATCGGACAGCTTATGGTAGCGAAACACATTACCCGGCGAGAAGCCAAATGCAGTAGTACATGTCATTCGGTCGGGAAGAACAAAATCAAAGACCTCCACGCGCAGCACAACCTTGGCGTTGTAACCCTGCGCATCCAATTTTACGTTGCCTGTGTAAATTCCCGCCGGAGCACTCCGTGGCACCTTGACGCGAATCCAAAACGGCTGATTCTGATTCGGCTCCAGGTCCATAGCACCTTCCAAAGAAGGTAGCGGATCCGGCCAAAAACCGGGCACGGAACTCTTATCCGTCGTCCGCTCAACATTGACATACCTGACTTTAAGAACTTCGACATTCTCAGAGGATATAACCGCCCCGCCGGGATTGGATAAGTCTCCCGTTTTAACCGTAAAACCACTCAGAGACACAGTCGGCCGGACGACTAATTGCGCCGCTTCCGCTTCGTTACGGGCGGCCTGTATCATAATGACCTCGCTATTTTCAACGGGCAGGGATTTGTCCCGGCTTATTTTCCACCCCGAAGAGGCCCACCACAAACCAACCTTTTCGTTAGAACCGGCAAGCAACTGACCGAAGGAAGCGTTAAAATAGTCACTGCTTTGAGCTGATACAGTTCGGCTGATAAGCAACAATGATAACAAAAGGATTTTTTTCAACATGATAAATTACCTTTCAAGCATTTTTTTGATGAGAACCCGACGGACAGACCTTGCTGGCCGTGATTGGATTCTCCACTACAAACCACCTTGCGTCAAGAATCTCTTTATATATTTGACTGTCGGCCAAATATGTTTTAGAATATGGATCGTAAAATGTCGTATAAATCGTAGGCTAAGTAGCTTGCGAAATACAGGAGTGGATTTCCGGAATGAAGAAAAATCTCGAACAAATTGCCGCCGAGGATGGACGATATTGTCCCGCCGCGATCAGATTTGTATACGAAGCACTTGGCTATACGGCGAAAAACGTCGCCACTGAACCAAAACACGTCAGCGGCAAAACGCTTTGCGAAGGACTGAAAAAACTGGCTCTCGAAAAATGGGGCAGACTGGCGATGCTCGTATTAAGTACATGGGGCATCAAAACGACACGTGATTTCGGCGAAATCGTCTGGCTGATGATACGAAACGAGTGGATGAGCGCGCAGCCGACCGATTCGATAAACGACTTTAACGATGTTTTCAATTTCAAAACGGCTTTCAAAGACCAATTCGAGTTCCAAGAGTCTTAATAAAAAATCTCACCATTTTTCAAGATTTTGACCGAATTGGCCTTTTATGCACAGCGGCGATATGCTTTGACAGTGAGTGCCTATCTTAATTCAAGCAGGTACGCCTGGTCGCATCGACTTGACATGTGCTGTGGATTGTATTCAATAAAACCGTAGCTCTTGTACAGGGCTATCGCTTCTTTTAGGACCGAAGCAGTTTCCAAAATCATTCTTTCGAAACCAAGCTGCCTCGCTTTAGACAATGCATCCTCCAGCAATAACTTGCCCAGCCCTTTTCCCCTGTGGGCTTTATGTAAATACATTTTACGAAGCTCGCATGTGTGTTTGTCAACCGGATAAAGACCGTATGCTCCGATTATCGAGCCATCTTCGATATCGAGCACAAAGAAAGTCCCGCCCCGGCCGAAATAAGAAGACTCGATATCTTTAATGTCGGCATCTGTACACGCCGGATCCGGCTTCAAACCATATTCTCTGAGAATGCCGTAGACTAACTTGGCAATATTGTCACAGTCTTTATTATTTCCAGGCCTCAATCTCGGCCACGCCCTTTTTTCCATGTTATCTGTCTTTCTCACGCTGAAATACACACATCATAGATTACCACTTCATTCTTAAAATCTCTTCTTTTAGGTCAGGGGCAAAACAACCCTCGAAGATTCCTTCGACAGATCCAGTCAAATATATATCTTCGTTTTAGTTGATTTCCACGAATAGACTACCGCTTGGAATCGCACAATGAGGATTGCCGACAGACAGGCAGGTCACCTTGTATCCGACTCCATTTATTTCCAGATTCTCATCTACCACTTCTCTTTCTCCGCCTCGCTGCCGTCGGGATTGAAGATCCTTACTCTGAAATTTTCCACGTTCATGATTGGGCCGTACAGAATCCCATCGGCCCCGATGCCGAAGTTTCTATTGCAAATCAAGCGAATCCTATCGTGCGTCAAATCCAAATCGTGAATGTTCGGATCTATAACAAGATAGTCGTTGCCCAATCCGTGGTATTTTCTAAAATGCACTTCCATAATTCTTTACCTCGAAGCATCCAATTCGCGCGAGATATATTTTTGGGTCCACGGACAAGCGTTGATACATATTCCGCAAATTGTCGAATCTATACCCTGATGCTTCGATAAATTCATGGCTGTTTTCCGGCACGAAAAAGCATCATATATCGATTTTCGCGGAGCGTCCAGGCTCCAATTAGAGCCGACTATCGCTCCGGCGGGACATCGGTCCGCACATCTGTGACAGACACCGCAGCGAGATGCAACTACAGGCTCACCCGTTTCGAATTCGGCATCCGTCAATACCGAGCCAAGCCGAACCGCCGTCCCGTATTCTTCCGTGATAAGCAGCGCCGATTTGCCGATCCATCCGACCCCGGCCCGCGTGGCTATGGTCTTATGCTGCACGGGCACACTCAGTGTGCGAGTATCGAAATTTTCCGCCGTCGCTTCGATAGCTTCGGCCTGCCTGCCGCAAGTTCTTAATACATTTGCAGTCTGCCTGCACAGCTTGCCTAAAAGAGCGTTGAGCCTTCCGTATTCTTTATAATAACGTTGTGTAGGCCCGTTAGATATCTCATTTACCACCGATGGATCAAGTCTGACCACGATAGAGACTGCGGCGACAAGCCCCCCGGTCATGTCCCCAGGCAAATCGGCTACATCGGCAAAACCGACAAGATCGGCCCCCGTTTCTTTTAACGTGGTCCTTATTTGTTCATTCAGGTTCATCGTTCGAATCACTTTTCCCTGCCATCTAAACATGCCTTATAACAATCGCCCTTTTGCAACCATTATGACCTTTCCACCAACAGACACATCGATTTTTCCCTGCTTGTTTTCCGCCCTAAGATAGAGCAGTGACGGCCTTGATATCTCGCCATTTAGATTTTCTCCTTTGTCAGCAATTTCTCATGAGCTTTATCCCGATGCCCGGAAATTTCAGAAGGCAGAGAGAGGTGAAGCTTATAATGGTGTTTAAGTTTCGTTAGGTTGGATTACTACTGCTCCAGTGCGCGAAAGATTCCTGTTTCTTCAACAATTACAGGATAGCCTTCGATAGTAGTTGGGATTTTAGCTCGCAACTCCTCTGCTTTTCCCGATGCGAAAATCGTGATGCAGGGCTTATCCTCGAAAAGCCCTATCGCAGTACCTTCGACTCCGGGAATAGCCATCCATTCGTCCGTGTGCTCTTCCTGCACTTGCTCGATAGTCTTTTGTGACATACCTTGCACCTGTTCCGAATCTCTCACGCGTTTTTCCGCGCAGCCAAATATGCCTGCTGAAGCAACGACCGTGATGACAAGAATTGACGCTCGTACACGTTCCAATCTTTTGACTGCACCTTCCATGTCAAGCGTCCTCTTTATTCCGCCAATGGCTAACTCACCCGCTCTGTGCGCGCCTATTCGCCGTCGATGGTTACAGTAAAAGCACCGAGTACGTCATCAATCGGATTGGCCACAGTATAGAGATCACTGCCAGCAAACAACAAACCAACAGGCTTGCGATCATCGAACCTGTCTTTACCCTTGCCGTCAACGACTATCAGCGATCCCGAATCTCCGCCGGCGCTGAAGCCGCCCGGCGTAATCACTATCTGACCCACAAAGCGGGCAACACTGGAATCATAGCCAACATCGACTGTCGCGTTAAGTGCATAGACCTTCCCTGTGGTCAATCCGGTTGTCCTGCCGTACTTCTTCACTTTCTGGTTCAAAGTAGCTTTCGCAGTCGTTGATTTAGGTGTCCCATACCCATCTGAGGGTGTGGCTTTGCCCAGTAGTGACGTCGAACTAAGGGCAATGGCTGCATCAACTGTATTAGTAGGTTCTGGTTCACGACCTGTCAGAAAATATATTTTTTCGTAATCAAAAAGAGTCCCTATAGCATCATCTCTTTCTGGGTATTCTCCGCCGCCATCAATGTGGCCTGGCTGCAAGACGATGTCTCCTTCGGAGGCTTCGTTCTCATTGGCATATACATGGTTGTTGCTCAGAGCATATACATTGTTACCTTTCGTCACTCTGCATCCGATGGTTCCTGCAGTAATATCAGGATGACCGGTCGAGACGCCGATAGGGACCGGTCGGTCGAATCGAGCAGTGGGATCGACGGGTTCCTCATCTTTCGGGGGTTTCTTTTCTTTACCCGGAGGACTTTCAGGTTTTGGTAATGCGTAGAATTCCCCTGTGACTACCGGCTGGACACGGACGCCATCAAGTATCCCTGGTATACCGGCAACTCCTCCTCGGGCGGTAAAGACCTTTACGACTCCCCGGCTGTCTTGATCAAGGCCGACGGCCGTGCCGACCACACCCGGAATCCCCATGAGACGCTGAGTGTGCTTCTCCTGGACTTCTATGACTCGCTCAAAAGCCTGATCGCTGCGTCCCTGGGCCAACAAAACTCCCGAAAGAGCCAACAAGCTGAAAATTACAATAGCAACCAATAATAATTGACAAAAAGCTCTTCTTAACATGATTCAAACCTTTCAGTTTTGAGACTTTTTATTTGTTTTGAAATTTAATCCTAATCATATTATCGAAGCTTTGGCTTTATTGTATCAGTTAAATGTCCGGATTTTCGGAGTATCTGGGCTTTTCAACTCCTGAATACAATAATACCCCGCTGCGATTAGACATGATAATTATGCAAAATCATTCAGTCTCATTTACACCGGCACCTCCATAATAAATATACGCGAAAATTCCCGCCCCATATAAAGAAATCCTTCTGAATCTATAAGATATCAAGTTTAGGGGTAAAAATCAATGATTTTATCCACAAAATCCCCACTATTGAGGATTGTCCGGCTAACTTGCATAAAAAGAAGACTTTAGGACGGCCGTTTCGTTTAAGGAAATAATCTATCGAAGCCGAGCGGTTTTCAATACCCGGATTTATTACCACCGTTGACTTTCGATATCCCGATCATGTCAGGAACTTCAATATGATCTTTTCATAGTGCTCTACTGCCTTTTCAAGGTCGCTGATGTCGATGTATTCATCCGGTTTGTGACAAAGGTGGGGCTTGCCCGGGCCGAAGATTACAACGGAGCAGCCTAATGAGGCGAAATAGGGACCGTCCGTAGTATAGCCGACGGCTTTGGTTTTATTAATATCAATAGCCGAGCAAAAAGCCGTTACAAATTCGCCATTATTATCAGTCTCTAATGACTGCACCTGTCGCAGAACAGAAATCCCTGCTTCAAAGTGCGTATTTTCAGCTTTCAGCTTTGCGAAGACTCTCTCCAAATCGGCAATAATAGCATCATGACTCTGCCCGGGCAGAGTTCGAATATCGATTCCGACACAGCACTTATCCGGCACAACGTTCATCGTTTTACCGCCGGAGATTGTATTGATGCTCATCGAACACTTGCCCAGCAGCTTATGCGACTCGACTTTGATTTCGTAATTTTCCAGCTCATTCAAAATCAGCCGCATCGAGCTTATGGCATTTACGCCCAGTTGCGGGGCCGAGCTGTGGGCGGCTTTGCCTTTGGTCGTAACCTCAAGCCACAACATCCCGCGATGGGCGGTAACAATCTCGAAATCCGTCGGCTCAGGGATAACCACGCCGGCAAGCTTGGGCAGCCAGCCCCGGTCTTCAACAAAGCGTTTGGCGCCGTTGCTATCGGTCTCTTCACCGGCAACGGCTGAGAAGATGATATCACCCTGCAACTCGACGCCGGAATCGACAATCCGCTTGATAGCGGTAACAGCCGCGGCGGTTCCGCCCTTCATATCCACGGAGCCTCTGCCATATATTTTACCGTCTTTTTCGACCGCCGTGAAAGCCGGATGTTCCCAGATTCCTTCGCCCGGTCCGACTACATCCAGATGACAGGCAAACAGCAGTCCTGCCCTGTGTCCTGCGGATTTTACATGCGCGGTAATATTTGCCCTGGTATGGTCCCAGCTATCTATTCCGGAATCTATACCTGATCGGTGAAACTCAGTGGAAATTAATTCTGCCGCAGGTAATTCACCCCTTTCGGCAGTCGTTTCAGCCTCAATAAGTTTTTTCAGCAAATCTTTCATCATGAGGAAATTATAAAACAGCCGGCAAAAATAAAAAATAGAAATATTTTTATTGCAGCCTAAATCATAAATGAGGATAATAAAGAGTTTGAAAAGTTTTATAGCTGGCACAAAGGAGCTTAAATGGGACCTGTATTAAATGGGTTGTTAAAACTTCAAAGTGTTGAGAATCGCCTGCGAATCGAAAAAGGGAAACTTACAAGATGTAGAAGAAATGTTGTTATTCAGGAAAATCTCATCAGAAGTCTTCAGAATGCCCTCGAAGCCAAGAAAGAAGAGGTCCAATTGACCAAGGTCCAGTTCGACCGCCTGGAATTAGAGCTCAGGTCTAAAGATGAGACAATAACCAGGCTGAGAACCTCGCTCAACAGCGCAAAAACGAACAAAGAGTATGCCGCCGTCCTCACTCAGCTCAATACAACCAAGGCCGACAATTCCAAGATCGAAACCCAAAGTCTCGAATTGCTGAAGGATATCGAGGCCGATGAATCTGAGTGTGAAGATATCCAGAAACAGATAGACGAGCAAAAAGAAACACTTGAACAAACCCGAAAAGAAAGCGAAATTCTGGCAAACAAGTATCAGGCTGAAATCGACAAGATTCAAGCGGAGTGGGATGAGGCTTCAAAGATAATCCCAAGAGATACGCTGGAAACATTCAAACGTGTTGCCGAAACTTATGACGGCCAGGCTGTCGCATTAATTGCTCAACAGGGGAGCAAAAAAGGAGCCTATAGCTGTGGCGGCTGCTTTATGGGCATCACCGCTGAGAGTGTTAATTTGCTTATGACTAAAGATGATATCATCCGCTGTCCCAACTGCACAAGGATACTTGTACTCGGCAATTTACACGAAGGTTAGAAGCTGCTAATAATACCACAAAACCATAGCGCATCCCGTTACAACCAAGGATGAGTTTGAATTCGTCTTAATTTTTTTTAAGGAGCTAATATAGTGCCTGATAAGATCGTCGCTCACATAGACGGCGGTAGTAGAGGCAATCCCGGGCCGGCTGCCGCCGGTTTTACTTTGAACGAACCCAGCGGAACTCAATTACAGGCAAAAGCTTACGTCTTAGGCCGAGCGACTAACAACGTGGCCGAATATACCAGTCTCATAAAAGCTCTCGAGGCTGCAAAAGAAATTGCTGCCGAACAGATCATCGTTTTCAGCGACAGTGAGTTGCTCGTCAAACAGATCAACGGCCAATACAGGGTTAAAAGCAAACTTATAAAGCCCCTTTACGAGCAAGCAGTCAGCCTGCTCGGCAGGTTCAAGGGCTGGAAAGTCCGTCACATTACTCGAGACAAGAACAAACAAGCCGACAGTCTCGTAAACCAGGCCCTGGACGCGGGACACAACATTGAACTCAAGCTAAATCCGGCCGCAAGCAGGGAAAAACCAATTCGTCTCGGCGTGCTCATCAGCGGCGGCGGCAGAACATTGATGAATATCCTTGAATATATCAAAAATGGTCGGCTAAATGCCAAAGTAGCTGTCGTGATCAGCTCACGTTCCACGGTGGCAGGTGTCGAGAAGGCAAAAAACGCAGGGCTGGACGTTAAAATAATCCGCAAGAAGGATTTACCCGACATCGATAAATTCAGTAAACACATAGAGCAAGAGCTCGCGGCCGCAAACGTCGATCTTGTTATCCAGGGCGGTTGGCTCTGTCTATGGAAAATACCCGCGAGGTACGTAAACCGCGTGATGAACATACACCCCGCCCTGCTGCCAAGTTTTGGAGGAAAAGGCATGTGGGGACATCACGTCCACGAGGCCGTATTAAAAGCGGGCTGTAAGGTAAGCGGCTGCACCGTTCATTTCTGCACCAACGAATATGACAAAGGACCCATCATCGTCCAGCGTACCTGCATGGTCGAAAATGACGACACTCCCGACACTCTGGCCGATAGAGTCTTTGAGCAGGAATGTATCGCATATCCGCGGGCGATAAGCTTATTTGCCAAAGGTAAGTTGTCCGTCGAAAACGGGATTACAAGAATCAAGCCGTGAAGTACAAAATCCGCATCAGAACAATGAGCCATAAGCCATAACGTATTATCTGAGATCATCTCAGATAATTAAAAATGACTATTCCGACTTTGCGACGGCATGCTCACTTTTCTCCGGCTCAGCTACATCACTGCCTTCAAGTTTCAAGTGCTCTTCATCCTGCACGTCGATCTTGATAAGCTTCTTGCCTTTGAATTTACCTGCCAAGACGGATTCGGAAAGCGGGTCCTCGATATAGTGTTCTATCGCCCTTCGCAAAGGTCTGGCCCCAAACTCAGGATTATAGCCCTTGTCAATGATAAATTCCTTGGCCTGATCGGTTAGTTCGAGTTTTAAGCCGTGCTCGGTCAGACGCTTGAACACCTTGGCAAGTTCGTAATCAACAATAATTTGCAGGTTCTCTCTTGTTAACGCCTTAAAAACGATGGTGTCGTCGAGCCGGTTCAGGAATTCGGGTCTAAATTGACGCTCTACTTCTTTCTGAAGAATATCCTTCATTTTCTCGTAATTCGCTTCGGGGCTTTTCTTGCCAAAACCAAAACCGGATTGATTCTTGATCAAATCGGCACCGATGTTACTGGTCATAATGAGGATGACATTTTTAAAGTCAACGCTTCGTCCGAAGCTGTCCGTCAGTCTGCCTTCGTCCATAATCTGTAACAGCACGTTATAGACATCAGGATGGGCTTTCTCTATTTCATCAAGGAGCAGCACAGCGTACGGGCGTCTTCTAATCCTTTCGGTTAATTGTCCGCCTTCTTCGTAGCCAACGTATCCGGGAGGAGCGCCTACCAATCGACTTACATTGTGCTTCTCCATGAACTCACTCATATCCAGCCTGATAAGAGAATTTCTGTCACTGAACATAAACTCCGCCAGAGCCTGCGCGAGCAGCGTTTTTCCAACACCACTGGGCCCGAGGAGTATGAAACATCCCATCGGACGATTCGGGTCCTTAAGGCCGCTCCTGCTGCGTCTGACCGCTTTTGCCACAGCGTTGATTGCCTCATCCTGAGAAACAACCGTTTTATGCAGCTCGGTTTCAAGTTCCAAAAGTCGCTGTGTCTCTTTTTTCTCCAGCTTCGTCAACGGCACACCCGTCATATTGCTGACGACTTCCGCAATAATCTCGTTGTCCACTACTCCGGTCGCCTCTTTGTTTTCTTCATACCATTGTTTATGTAATTGGGTCTTCTCATCCAGAAGCTGTTGAGCTTCATCTCTCAATGACGCCGCCCGTTCATAGTCGGCGTTTCTGACGGCCTCGTCTTTTTCCCTTTGCAGTTTTTCTATTTTGCCCTCTATCTGTGTCAAATCCGGTGGAGGAGTCATATTCTTAAGCCGAACTCGTGCACCGGATTCATCGATCACGTCTATCGCCTTGTCGGGCAAACACCTGCCGGTGATGTATCGCGTCGAAAGCTCTACTGCATGGAAAAGGGCCTCATCGGTAAATCGAACCCTGTGATGAGCCTCGTAACGGTCCTGAAGTCCTCTAAGTATATCCAGGGTCTCATCCTTCGACGGCTGCTCCACGATTATCGTCTGGAAACGCCTCTCAAGCGCCCCGTCTTTCTCGATATGCTTCCTGTACTCATCTAAAGTAGTGGCACCGATACACTGAACTTCTCCTCTGGCAAGAGCCGGCTTGAGCACATTTGAGGCATCGATAGCACCTTCGGCCCCACCGGCTCCTACGAGCGTATGAAGCTCGTCGATGAACAATACGACATTCTTCGCCCTTCGGACTTCGTTGATAACCGCCTTTATTCTTTCTTCGAATTGCCCGCGATATTTTGTGCCGGCAACCATCATTGCCAAATCAAGCACCACCATCCGTTTGCCCTTGAGGATTTCCGGCACCTGCTTGTTAACTATCTGCTGGCTCAAACCCTCGACAATAGCGGTTTTGCCAACGCCTGCTTCGCCCAGGAGAACCGGATTGTTCTTCGTTCGCCTACAGAGTATCTGTACTAACCGTTCGATTTCTATCTTCCTGCCTATTACCGGATCGAGTTCACCGTTTGATGCTAATTGCGTAAGATCTCTGCCAAAGCTGTCCAGTGCCGGGGTTTTGCTTTTTGTCTTTCTGCCGATAGTCGGGGTCATCTTCATCCCAAGAGCCGCAGGTCCGTCATCTACTCCGGCTCCCAGCAAATTCAAGACCTCCTGACGCACATCCTCAAGCTTCAAACCCAGATCCAGGAGAACCTGAGCTGCTATTCCTTCGCTCTCCCGAAGCAGACCTAAAAGGATATGTTCGGTCCCAACATAGTTATGGTTAAGCGACCGGGCCTCTTCGATCGCATACTCAATAACTTTCTTGGCTCGGGGCGTCTGCGGCAGCTTGCCCATTGTGACCATATCAGGGCCGCTTTTGACCAGTTTTTCCACTCCGAACCGAAGCTTTTTTATGTCTACATCCAGATTCTTCAAAACCGTAGCACCCACTCCGCTGCCTTCTTTAACCAGTCCGAGAAGGATGTGTTCGGTCCCTATGTATTCATGATTGAAACGCTGAGCTTCCTGATTAGCCAGCGCCATAACCTTACGTGCACGGTCTGTAAAACGCTCAAACATCTTCTACCCCGAAATTTTGTAAGTATTCTAATCTAATTCTGCGATTCCTGCATAAAAGCAGCCCTAGTACAATCTAACCGGCGATAATGAATATATCATATTATTCTATCTCATTATATCGCCCTGAATCTATCTGTCAATCATGCAATGTATGCCTATTCCCTTGCTTCTCTGGGCTATCAGTGTATATATCTATATACCTCAGACTAAGCTGATGTTCACATTCTTGGGCTAAATTTTTCTTCATTCTCAATTCTATCGACAAAAACAGATGCTAACTTTCTGTTTATAAGCGTAAAAATCCAGATTATTGGCATTAAAAGGCATATTCAGGCTTATCTCTACAAATGGTATAATATAAATAGGCGCCGAATCATACAGCTTTTGAAATGATTAACCTTGAGGCTCCCCACCACAATTGAATTTACTACTTTACCAAATGGGTCGTGCATTCAGAATGTCCTCCATGACTTGATTGTATCATATCTCCGGCCTTATGTATCTTATTACTGTCGCCTTAGCTGTTATTATCCTCAAGCAGCTTTCTCAGGTATTCATTTTCCCTGCGAGTAGCTTCAAGATCGAAGACCTGGTATTTAATGCACACACGCAGGTAATCCAATGATTCCTGCAAACTATTGATACTTTTTTCAAGCTTTTTACGATTTACTTTTGCTTGTTGGGCAAGCTGAGCCAACTTTTTATGTTGCGGATCTGCCGTCTCACCAAATTCTTTGACCAGTTCTTTAAGTTTATCTTCCAGGTTTGTCTCGTCCATCACAGCGCTCTCCTCACGATTGCATTTTACCTTACAAAACCACCCAAATTTCGAGACCCCCCACAGCCTCATATAAAAATAGAGCAAAATACATACCTAAATGTTCCAGAAACGGTTCATCGCCAAAATTCACGGCTTGGCCCGATAAAAAGTCTGCCGGAGCGAATTTCTCTGTTACCCTGAATCTTGTTTCCACATTATGAAATAAAACCATTATATGGATTGAAATTGCGTGTTGTGAAAAATAAACAGGCTAAATTTGCATACACTTTAACGTACCTGATAACGACTGCATTATATAACAGTTATACTCGTGTTGATATTTCTAAACATTGCCGTTGCGCCAAAGATACATTTGTGTTCATAAGATCATTACTGAGCTAATATTGTATTTTCTCTTATTTCATCTATTGTAGAGAACGGAGCAGGAGGGATTCGAACCCCCGGTACCTTTCGGTACAACGGTTTTCAAGACCGTCGCCTTAAGCCGCTCGGCCACTGCTCCTTCATATTTTGCTCAATTTACAATCAACAGGCCGGTATTGCAAGAAAATTAGGGGCAACTGCACAGGCCCGTCCTCGACCGATAGAATCAGAGCAATCAACGTCAGTAAGATAATAAAGCCAAAACTTACACCGGATTATAGTGTCCAATTATTGTGATAGTCGGGGCGAATATACCTATCCGCTTCGGGAGCGTTTTTCGCTTTGATATTATGCCCGTCCCAGTCCAATTTCTTGCCGGTACGCAGGGCTACATTTCCCAACAGAACGACCTCTGTCATAGGGCCTGCGTAGTCGAAGTTTGAGCTTGCGGGCTTGGCTCCTTTGCAGGCGTCGATCCAGTCTCTGTGGTGCCCTCTGGATCGGGTGAGCGTCTTGGGCGGCAGCTTATAGGCTTTCATCTTGGTCTCAGGGATGATTCGGGGACTTCCGCCCCAGCCGGGACACATAATCTTGCCCTTATCGCCCACAAAGAGAATTCCGTTGCCGCCGCCGGTCAGTTCCCGGCCCGGTTCCAGCTCTTTCGGACGCGGCGGCATCAGACCGCCTCCATACCAGGTCATCTTGACCGGTGGCATGTTCTTGCGGGCGCCGAATTGATAGTGGATAGTAGAAGTATTCGGCGTCGTCTCCGGATTGATTCCGCTTGAACTGGCTTCAACGCTTACCGGATGGCCTAATTCCAAAGCCCAGAAGGCCGGATCCATATTATGGCAGGCCATATCTCCGATTGCTCCTGTTCCAAAATCCCACCAGCCGCGCCAGTTATACGGCGTATACGCCGGGTGATATGGTCTTCTCGCCGCCGGGCCGAGCCATAAATCCCAATCCAGTCCGGATGGTACCGGCGGCGTTTCCCCGGGCCTGGCTGTTCGATTTTCCGCCCATCCGCCTCCCGTGTGACTCCAGGAATGTACCTCTCGGACATCTCCGATTGCGCCGTCCCTAATCCACTCGACAGTAAGCCGAATGCCTTCACCGCTGTGACCCTGGTTGCCCATTTGCGTAGCAACTTTGGCCTGCCTGGCTGCTTCTGTGATTTTGCGGACTTCGTGGATCGAGTGTGTCAGAGGTTTTTCGCAATAGACATGCTTGCCGTTTTTGATTGCCGCCATGGTCGCTATTGCATGGACGTGGTCCGGCGTCGCCACGAGCACTGCGTCGATGCTTTTTTCTTCTTCGAACATTCGGCGAAAATCGATATAGCCGGCGCAGCCTTTGTAAGCACGGATCGATTTTTGGTCGGCATAATGTTTTTCAATGAGCTGACGGGCCGGTTTTCTTCCCGCCACACCGCCGTAATAGAAACGGCTGTAATCGGATTGTTCGTTGACGTCGCATATTGCCACAATTTGTACGTCAGCGTGTCCGAACAGGGCCTTGATATTTTGTGTGCCCTGACCACCTGTGCCGATGATTGCAACGTTGAGCTTTTCACTCGGCGATGTGTATCCGCTGCGTCCCAGCACGTGCCGTGGGATCACGGTAAATGATGCTGTTGCTGCGGCGACACTGCCGATGAATTCGCGTCGGGAAATCATTGTGTTCTTTGACTTGTCGGTTTTATGATGACTTTTCATATCAATCTTCTCCAAAAAGCTGACCCATCCAAATTGTGCCGGGATCTAATGTTGGCTCATATCATCGGTTGATATTATATCCATGCCCTGCTGTGGCGACAAATATTTTATTTTGATCAGGCCGGTCCAATCGATAGTAAAGAACAGGAGAGACATTTGCAACTATCAGATAAGTTTGTTATCCTGTTGTGGTGAGATTGGTTTTGACATTGAGAAAGGAAACAAAGAATGAGCAAATTAGCCATCAATGACGGTAAGCCGTTGCGGGATGCCAAAGCAAAACCGTGGCCAAGGTGGCCTGTATGGAATCAAAAGGAAGAAAAAGGCCTGCTTGAGGTCTTAAGAAGCGGAGTCTGGTCGTATAACGGCCCGAAGGAGATGGAATTCAATAAAGCCTTCGCGAAATTCATCGGGACCGAGTATGCAATATCGGCGGCTAATGGAACCGTCTCTTTGCAGCTTGCTCTGGAGGCGTGCGGCGTCGGATTGGGCGATGAGGTAATCGTCCCCGGGCTGACCTGGCAGGCGACAGCCGCCGCGGTTCTGGATGTCAATGCCGCTGCCGTACTCGTTGACGTCAGTCGGGATAACTGGTGCATCAATCCGGCCGAGGTCAGGAAAGCCATCACGCCGCGAACCAAAGCGATTATCCCTGTACACCTTTACGGATGTTTTGCAGACATGGATGCCATTATGGCGATAGCACGAAAGCACAAGCTAAGGGTGATCGAGGACTGCGCACACAAGCACGGGGGCGAGCTGAAAGGAAAGAAAGCCGGCAGCATCGGCGACGTGGGAAGTTTCAGCTTTCAACTCTCGAAGCTCATGACGGCAGGAGAAGGCGGAGCACTTACTACAAGCGATCCGGAATTGTTCGAGAAGCTCGATGCACTTCGAAATTGCGGCAGAAGACCGGAGAATCAAGAGTCCGCTGATAAGAGTGCGGGGCTTTACGGCAGCGAAGGAGACCTGATCCAGTCGGGCAACTACCGGATGACGGATTTTCAGGCGGCGCTGCTGATTGAATCGCTGAAAAGGCTGCCGCAGCAAAATCGTATTCGAGGCGAAAATGCAAAATATTTGAACTCATTGCTCGCGGAGCTGCCCGGTATTCAACCGATGAAAAACAATAAGACGGAAGTGTTGGGAGCATGTTATAATTTCTCGTTCAGGTACAATAAGGCCAAATTCAAAGACCTCGATGTCAGGAAATTCAGAGAGGCACTTAGCAAAGAGCTCGGATGTTCGGTTGAAGCAAGTTATGAGCCACTCAATGCGTGTTCGTTATATACCCCCCATACGAAGCCGCCGCGGTATAAGCTGAGCAAAAAGTACTGGCATCAAATCGATCCGGCCGCATTCGAGCTGCCGGTCTGCAATAGAATCTTCACGGAAGAATCGGTTTGTTTTCATCATACAGTGCTGATGGGGGAAAAGGCAGATATGGACCTGATCGCCAGAGCCATTAAAAAAATATATGACAATGCCGAGGAACTGCTTTAGACGGTTGTTACCGCAGACCTCTAAGACTTAGAACAAGAGTTTTGCAAAAGTTCATCTAGAAGATATAATACGTGATAAAAATAAAGGCCAGATCGCCCAGCGCCCAGAGTTTCAGGTTAAGCCACCACCTGCGTTTTTTCAGTCCTTTGTAGATGTAATCATTGGGAATCAGCAGAACGAGAATCCCAATTAAAACAAACAGGACAAGAAAAAGGTTCTTGGCGGCGCCCATTGAGACACCTGCCAACCAATCGAAATTAAGTATGTATCTGATAGCTTTTAACATTCTGCTTAAGCCCCAGCTTGTGCCGTGTCTGGTTTTGGTTCCGCCAATCGGTATACGAGTCCATACAGTTTTTCATCCGGATGCGGCCGGGTGAAAAGGCTGACCAATATAGCGATAACCAGCCCGGCCAGGAACGACCACCATGAAACATAAAGGAACGGATCCTCGATTTCGAACAGGTATCCTTTGAACGTATATAGTAAAGCTGAAACTGTAATTCCGCCCAGCAGGCCGAACAGGCCGCCCCATTGTGTGGTGCCGCGCCAGAAAATACCCAGCATGAGAACCGAAAAGACCGGCCCCTGGAAGAATGACAGAAAGGTCTGTATAGCGACATATATCCCGGCGAAGTATTGACTTATCGGCGACGTAAGCACGCCGAAAATTAAAAGCACAATAGTTGCCATTCGTCCGACTATTAAGTAGTGCCGGTCGGTAGCATCCTTTCGTATATATTTTTCGTAAATATCTTTCGTCCACAACGTCGCGGTCGAATTCAGCATTGAATCGATGCTGGACATTAAACCTGCCAGGAGGGCGGCAAACATCAATCCCACCAACCCCCAGCCGGCCGGAAGCAATTCCTTCACCAACATCGGAAAAGCGGTATCACCGTCTTCCAGACCGGGATGTAAAACAATCGCAATCAAACCCGGAAATAATACCAGCACGGGTATAAACATTTTCAGGAACGCCCCCCATATCATGCTGGCCTTTGCGTCCCATTCGCTTTTGGCCGCCAGGCACCGCTGGACGATCGCCTGGTTGCCTATCATATAAGCGTTGGCCATTACAAATGTCAGGCCAAAAAGAATCCCCGTCCAGGGGAAAGGAGTTTTAGTGTCCGTCGGCTGGATTAATCGAAAATAATCGCTGAATGAATGTCCCTGAGCAGTTATCTTATCGACCAGACCGTCCCAGCCTCCGACACGATGGAGCCCCAGAATTACAATGAGTGCTCCGCCTATAAACATGATGGCCAATTGTATCACGTCGGTCAGCACTACGGCGGTCAGCCCTCCGAAGAATGTATAAACCCCAACCACGGAGGCCGTGATGATGATCGACTGCCAGAAAGGCCAGCCCATCAGTGTGTTTAATAGTTTTGCACTGGCCCAGAAGACGATGCCGAGATTAAAGGCGAAGAAAATAATCCAAGTTACCGAGGCCAGTGTGCGGACGTAGTCGTTATAACGCTTGCCCAGATATTCCGGGATTGTATAGACGCCCGCCTTCCAGAAATACGGGATGAAAATAAACGCTCCGAGCAGCATTGCCGGCACTGAGCCGATCCAGTCAAAATTACCCACGGCAATTCCGAACCGGTACGCCTGGCCGGAGACCCCCACAAAATCCTGTGCCCCGATATCCGAGACGACAATCGACATACCGATAGCCCAGAACGGCAGGGACTTTCCGGCGAGGAAATAATCCTTCGAGGAATGAACGTAACGTTTGAAATAGAACCCGAGCAGCATGATACCGATCAGGTACGCAATTACCACCGCATAATCGAGACCGCCTAACACGAATCATATCTCCTTACTTGATTTTGTTTAGATACCTTCCCAGCCAATAGGGCAGAAGGTATATGTCGCCGCTGTACTCGCGATTTCCACCGCCGCCGCCGTCCAGTCGGAAACCGTTGCCGTTGTACTTGCTCATGGGCCGCTCATCGGGCGGCAGGACCTCGCGGGTAGTCTGGTTGCGGAAATTGGGTTCCAGCAGCTCTATGTCTTTGCGATGACTATTTTGAACGGACCAGCTTACCATATCCAAAGGAAACTCCTTCAGGCTCCAAACCGTTTGGTCCAAATCGAACTCTTCTGCTCCGGTCATGGCATAAATCAGGTTCCAAAACGGATTCTTTTCAGGCCGCTCGATTTCCCAGTGGCCCTTGATTGTCTGGAAGTATTTTTCACGCAGCTCGTCCGTAAAGGCATATTTGTACAAATTCCAATACGACAAGAAGGCCAGCTCATCGTCGGAATGATTCCATTCGGTAGTCAGGTCGATGCCGGGAATCCGGCCTATCTGGGAAATGGGGATCATGATGTTATCGAGGTAGCCGTGCTTTTCGAACAGCTCAAAGGCTTTGTCTTTATAAATTTCCCTGCCGGTGAAGTGATAAGCCGTCTGCAGGAATCCGATTATTTCAATAGAGTTGAGCCTGCGGTCGCCCACCTGTTTGGGAAACTTGTTTACGTAATCCGGGTTCCACTTGCCCCAGAGCGTCGGCTTGCCGTCGTAGTCGATGAGGTACAAGTCGTTTCGAACGATGTGAGCTGTGATATCATCTATCAGGGTAATCGCCCGATCGCGCCATTCCTTGTCGGGGACGACCTCGGCAAAGATGCTGTACACGAAGATATGCCCGACGATTTCATCGCTGCTGGTTGTCGCTTTCCATGTCCAGTTCGGATCCCCGGCGGGCTGCCAGCGGGACTTGTCCGACAAATGATAGCCGGCTCTCTCGAACGAACGCGAAGGAAAACCTTCAATATGATTGATATGCGACAGGCGTTCCATCGCTTCGAAAGATTCGTAACAATTCTTCAGGACATCGTCCGACTTTGTGACAGCGTAACGGAAAAGCTCGCCGGCCAGGTACATACTGGTCCATAAACCGTCGTTATCGCTGTCGACAAGCGTTCCGGTGGAAAAGTCGCCCGGCTTGCTCATGGAAAGCGCGCAATTCAAACCATGCCGCATGTGACGTTTTCGGGTTAGCTTGTCAAAGTGCTCCGCTTTTTGCACAAGGGTCATCGGCTCGAAATGGATGATACTGAGCCCGCCGGCGCTGAGAATCAGCACGGAGTTGTCGGGGCCTTTCGATATATCGATGATGTTGTCGTCCACGAGCCAGCGTTTCGAGGCATAGTAGTTCATCTCGCTGACGTGTCGAGCGCGTCCCGCCCTCGAATCGCGGGCAAGATGCCCGCGACACAAAGCTCCTCGGGGCGTCCCGAACCAGACTAATTCGCCGATTTGCCTGATGCAGCGTATATCAGTGCAGGGCAATTTCTTTTGCAGGCCAGACCGCCTGCTGAATGAGTTAGCATCCAGTTCAATGTATCCATCCTGAGTACCTATGACGAGAGCCGTATCGTTGTCTATTAATTCCATGCAATTCAAATTGCCGCTTTCGAAAACTGCAATGGTTTTCTTGCCGGGACTGAAACATTCGAGCCTGTCGTCGAATAACAATAAAAAGCGATTGCGTGCCCGGTCGAATAAAATTTGTTTGGCCCCGGCCCGAGCGGTTTGCCACTTGTCAACACATTTACCCTGATTGAAATATGCGAGTGAGTTTTTCCCCGCGAGTAGAAAATCGAAGCTTCTTCCCATTGAAAACAATCCGGCATCGGGCATTTTGTGAGGGGTAAGCAGCCGACCCGCCCAGGCATTGCTGAGAACGAAATTATCGGTCAAATAAATAAATTGGTTGCGGTATGTCTCTATACTCTTTATCCGCATATCTACCAGCGGCCTGTAACTTCGGTCCGGCACAAGCTCTCGTTGACAAACTTGCAAGAGCCCCTTGTTCGATAAGACCAGGATGCGGCCGTTTCTATCTGCCCGCACGGCAGACAATTTTGTTCCGACAAGCTCTTCGGAAAGAGGAATTTTCTCCGCAAAATCCTGTATAAAGGGACGGTCCTCATAGAAATGCCGAACGTTACTTGAAATAGCAGAATGGGCGGGTATGAATATGCTGAGAATTGCTGCGAAGAAATTACTTATTTTCATTTTCTTCCTTTTTCTAATTCGATTATTCTGTACCGGTCAGGACATTGTAGCGGTTGCAGGTAAGCATTCAAGAAAATTTCAGACCACGTGGATTATGGTATACTCAGCGAGGCTAACGTAATAGCTCTCTATCTGCCGCCGGTGGCATGCCGTAGTGGTTTATTAGATAAAAGGGGCCGATACCGGATTGACCGGTACAGACCCCTGAATAATACTATTCTTAATGTTAATTCAGTTAGAACTACTTTTACTCTTCGGCGGCAGTTTCCGGTCGATTCAGCCGGATATCGTCGAAGAACATCTTGCCGGAACCGCCGGGCGTCGTCATATTGCCCTGGGTACCAAGACCGATTGCAATTCTATCCACATCGGCCAGATTCACACCTTGGTCTGCAAAAGTCTGTAGCGGAATCACCCACTCGGTCCAGACGTCTGTCGTTGCCGCGGCCGGGTCATCATAGACCACTACCGCTGGTGTGCCGGCACTATTGGACACGGCGACGTATAGCGGCTCGGCGTCGTTGCTGGCTATTCCAACATCCTGGTTCGCCCACAGCGCACCGACCGTGCCGGTAATTGTAACGTTCGAGAATTTGACCTCGCACGTGGCGGCGGCGTTATGTGATGTTACGGCCAGACCGATATAGACATTCGAGCTCATTGAGATATTCTGCGGATTCCACGACATTGGCTGCCACGTGGATCCGTTGGACGAATAGTAACCTCTGAAATTGCCCGCAAAATCACGCTCCAGCTTAATCCAGTACGGTGCGGTGATCGCCGTCTGCTCGCTTGTTACCACGGATGTGTCGCTCGTGGCGGCGACATCGGTGTCTACCCTCGCTTGGAATCTGCATCCGTTGTCCGGTGTGATATACACCGCTGCAAATTTCGAGCCCGGCTCCAGTGTATCGCGGAACATGACACCCGCCTTGGCCCATGGATCCGTATTATCGACGCTGAGCACCTGCGCTACTATCGTGCCTACGCCGGTAAGCGTCTTGAAGGCGTAGTGGAACTCGTCGGCGTCGTTCCAGATATCGGCGCCGGAGGCGGTCATCGTGTAGGTGCCGGCCGGCGCTTCTGTAAAGCTGCCGACTGATGCCGGATTGCCGCGGAACCATATTGACAATTCACCAACGCCTTCCGCCGTCCAGTCGCGTATAGCGCTCAATGTCAGACCTACCTCCGAATACTTCGAGTAGCCCTGTTTGTTGTTGTCGAATACAAGGGGCATTGCCTGAAGGCCGCCGTGAACAATCGTCTCCTCAGTGAAAGAAGCTGTTGTTTCGTCGCCGACGGCCGAGCCGGTTCCGTTCCCGGCAAAGTATGGGTCAGTGCCCTGCACACCATAGCCGAGGCCATCGTGCCAGGAGTACCATATCTGGTTATCGCCGGCATCGTAGTCCTCGAAGTCGTCGATGACAAAGAAATCGCCGGTAGTGAAGCTCCAGACGTTTCCTGCCCACGGGCTGTCGGGATTGGTATCGTTTACTTCGTCGATCCGCCAGTAGTAAGCCGTTTCCAGTAAAAGCCTGCCGGGATCGTAATTTTCCTCGCCGAGAGCCTTTGCTCCCTTATATTCGGGCGAGGCTTTCGTGGCGCTGGCTACGGCGTCTGCATCAGCGCCGAAGTACACATCGTGCGAGGCGGCGACGGCTCCCGCATTCCAGGTAAGAATCTGAGTCGGACTTACATCCACGTCGCCATTGGCAGGATTCGGGCCGCTGACAGCGCCCTCGGTAGTGAAGCTCCAGACCTCGCCTTTATAAGTGGCGGTGATATCGAATTCATCTACACGCCAGTAATAAGTCTTGGCCAATTGTAGCGGGCCGGGGCTATAGCTTGCAACTCCTAAGGGTTCTCCTTCGGTGGCGTTATTTACAGTGTCAAAATCTTCGCCAAAGTACATATAGTGCAATTTTGCACCGAAACCCGGCGTCCATGTGAGTTCTGCATCCACAGGTATAAACTCGGCGCCATCGGCCGGGACGGGATTGTAGCCGGTCTTGGGTGGGATCGAGAAACTCCATACATCACCTTTCCAGGGACTGTTCGGCTCGGCTTCGTTGACCTCGTCGATTCGCCAATAGTAAGTCGTGCCGGAAACAAGGCCGTCCGGGTATGCATATCCCGGAAAACCGGCAACATAGAACACATCGGTTTGATTAGCTCGGAACGTATCACCGACACCCTCGTTCACATCATCAAAGCTGTCTCCTAAATAGATATCATGCGAGACGGCGAAATCTCCCGCCCTCCATGCAAGGTTCACCCATGTACCGGTATGCAATACACCATCTTTCGGACTTGGTCCCGACGCCTTCGTGAACGGTTCACCCTTCATGGCCGCGAGAATTTCAGCGGCATTCAGCGCGCGATTATAGATGCGCACTTCGTCGAGAAGACCGCCAAAGGCCTCAACTCCCTCCGTTTCCGGATTGCCGTCATTACCAATCCAGGCGAAGTCATGAATCGCCGCCAGGCCAGTGTAGGTCCCGCTTGCCACTTCCTCGCCGTCTACATAGACTATGTAGTTGGCGCCCTCCCAGGTTAGAGCTACATGATACCAGGTTTCGAGTTCAAGGATCATGATATTTGTTTGTCTTGTATGGGAATCGCCGAGGCCAAGGTCCAGTTCGGTGTTGCCGCCGTCCATATATAACTGAATGCGGTTATTATATGGTGGCTGTGTTGTGTGACCAAAAAAGTAACGAGTCTGCGACGGCTGCGGCGCGGAAAGGTATCCCCACACGGCAACTGTTCCGGATGATGCCAAAATCCCCGTGCTTGGGATCTCGACGTGAGCCGTGCTCGTGCCGTCAAGCAATATGGCGCCTCCGGACATACCGCCCCCGGGCTGCCATTCCACATTGTCTGACAGGGTGCCGTTGTTGTCTGCTCCGGCACTGTCTTCGGCCGTCGTTCCGGATGATTCATCGAATTTCCAGTATCCGATGAGCCCCTCCTGGCCGTAAGCGCGTGTAGGACTCATTACCAGCCACAATACTAAAACAAATAAAGTCAAACAAAACAATTTTCTACACATAATAATCCTCCTTCAAAAAAGTTAATATAAGAAGTGAATTGTAATAATTGCAATATATTCTTCGTCTGCCAAGTATAATATTGTATGAATCGACGCCACCTCCTTTCTTCCGAAGCTCAACATACGAGGTTAATTAACAAGTATAAATCCGATACAAGCCATAGAAAATACGCCTCCTGTAAGGTTGAAAAGTCATAGAAACTTACAATTATACTTATACCAGATTGCCCATATTTTTGTCAAGGATTAATTGTTTCCGGACTTACTGATTTTCTGCCCATCCTTAACAAACGTCGGTGCTAAGGTTGACAAGCCCCTTTATCACTGGTACAGTAAACCGGTAGGGGGTAAATTGACTGGATAATTCTATTATATAACGTGGCTTACTACCGCCTTTTTTGAGGAATCCGGATATGAAAAAATTAGCGTTTGAATTGCTGAGTATATGCCTGCTTTTAACTGTAGTTCACTCAAGCCCGGCGAAAGAATCGGCGGCGGGGAGTGAGGGCTGGATATCTTTATTTGACGGCAGTACACTGGCAGGATGGAAGGCCAACGGGAATACCAAAACCTTCAGCGTGCGTGACGGGATGATCGTAGCCGAGGGGCCGCGGAGTCACCTGTTTTATGCCGACCCGGCTGGGAACCATGATTTCACCAATTTCGAGCTGAAGGCTGATGTCATGACAATGTCTGGAGCCTGCTCGGGTATTTATTTTCATACCGAGTACCAGCAGACCAGCTTGCCGACGAAGGGTTATGTCGTGCGAATTAATAACAGCTACACCGGAAGCGCAGCTAATCAAGAGCTGCGAAAGACGGGCAGCCTGTGCTTTGTCCGTGACGTGTTTGCATCATGCGTTAAGGATTTGGAATGGTTCACGATACACATTATTGTCGAAGACCGGCGGATTCAGGTAAAGCTCGACGGCAAGCCGGTAGTCGATTACATCGAGCCGGATGAGCCCGTGCGAGCGGGATCTAATGAAGGGAAAATATTGTCACACGGCACGTTTGCCCTCCAGGGATTCGGCGAGGACGGTGCCGTATATTTCAGGAATATTCGTGTCAAGCCGCTGCCGAGTCACGGCCGGCCAAAAGACTTGCGCTCGAAGCAGAAGATTGAGTTCCAGAAGCGAATTACCGCCTTTCACGCCGCGGATCTGCCGCTTATAGATTACCACGTGCACTTGAAAGGCGGACTGAAACTCGATGAGGCTCTGGAGCAATCCCGAGCCGCCGGCATCACATACGGCATTGCCGAAAACTGCGGCCTTGGATTCCCGGTGACCAACGACGAGCAGTTGAAGCAGTCGTTTGAGAGGCTGGAAGGACGGCCGGTTTTCAAGGCGATGCAGGCCGAGGGGCGGGAATGGGTCAATATGTTCTCGCCTGAGATGATTGTCAAATTCGATTATGTCTTTTCCGATGCCCTGACCTTCCACGACAAGCAGGGCCGCCGGACCCGGTTATGGATGCCTGATGAAGTGCATATCGATGATGAGCAGGAGTTTATGGATATGTACGTCGGCAAGATAGTAACGATTTTAGAGAATGAGCCGATTGATATCTTTGTGAATCCGACGTTCCTGCCCGCGGTGATAGCCGAGCGTTATGATGAGCTGTGGACACGGCAGCGAATGCGGAAGGTCATCGGGGCTGCGGTCAAAAGCGATGTCGCGATTGAAATCAATGCGAGATACCGGATTCCCAGCGTCAAGTTCATCAAAATGGCCAAGAAGGCTGGAGCGAAATTTGCCTTCGGGACCAACAATGGCGGCAGAGATCTGGGGCGCCTTGAATATTCGCTGGAAGTGGCCGAGAAATGCGGATTGACGAAAGACAATATGTTCGTTCCCAAGCCTTATGGCAAAAAGCCGATTCAGACGAAAAAGCGGCCCTAAGATCGCCGGAGTTCAAATCCTGGGCAATGGTCTCAGGTTCGCATCGATGGGATCCTGCTCGACTGATTGATGATTATATGCTTAAAATCTCCATGTTATGCTCGTACCGATGCAGTAAGCCGCACTTGTGAGCTGGTACTCCATATTTAAAGAGCTGTTTTCTGCAAGCTTCATTCGGGTACCGATGTACCCGCCATAAGTTGCATCCTCTTCCAGACTCCATGAGTATTCCATTGTGATAAGGCCTGCCGGGTTGTTTTCTACTGTATATAAGCCGGTGTATATGTTCTCCATATCGCCGGTTAAATAGTGGTAAAATGGTCCGCCGTATATAATTACGTTGTCTTCTATTTCATAGGCCGGACCGACGGCAATTTGCATTTCAGTAATTTCGATTTTAACGCTGTCGGCCCCCGGGTAAGAAATAGTCGGCCAGTCATCCGGCTTCATGATTCCATCTAACTTGGTATAACTCAGTTGGCACAGTCCGCCTATCTTGAGAAAATCATCTTCGTAAAATGTAACTTTGGCGCCGCCGCTAATGGAAAAGTCTAAGTTACTGTTAAATATTTCTCCGCTTTCCCACATAGAACCTTCAAACTCGGCGAGTGCTCCGCCTATTCTCATAAATACCTCACCCATGTCGGTAATGCCGTATCCGAGATTGACGTATCCTTTGTGTATTGTTAAGTCTTTCAGGACTTTAGGCTGCAATTGGCCCGTACGCTGAACGAGGTCATAATGTAAAACGTAATCAGAGTACTTACCTTCACTAAGGTCAAGATCCATCTTGCTATAGCTATAATCTATTCCCAGTCTATACTCATCCTGTCTCAATCCGGCGGCGGGAAGTCCCATAGTGTCTAATGCAAAAGCTGCCGGGGTGCCAAAACAGACAATAATAAATGCAAATACCGTTAAACCAATTTTTCTCGCATTTCCAGTCTGTGCTATAGCTGCTTTTCTTCTCATAATAGACATCCCTTCTTTTTATTTATTCTGTGACAACAGATTAACATTCGAAATTCAGCATGAAAGTGATCATTAACTGATCTTCCCATTGTTCTGTACAAACACTTTTATGTTCATCACAATGTTTTGCTTAATAAGATGGACTGCAAATCCAAGGATACATCTCAAGGAGATCTCGCCTCTCCTTGACAAACTCTAAAGCCTCATTTGCTATAAGACAGAACATATTATCGGCCTATATTGATTTAAGGCACCTGATTGTAAATCGGTAACGAATGGCGGTTTCTTAACCCTTATATAGTTTTTTTTTCGTAATTATTGGAAGTTTCGTGCTCGTATTGACGAAATTGCTCGGAAATGCGGTTTTTGCTCTTTTGTTAACAAGAGCGGTATCTTCCAAATGCAAGCGTGCTCTCTTTTCGATGTGGCAGTTTTATATGCATCAATCCATTAAACGGTCAGTTTGAGTTATTGAGCAGATCAGTAACAGCATACTTTGCGAACAGGTAATCTACTCGACCCAACCGTCGCTTAGAATCTTACTGCTATACTTGTGCCAACAGCGTACGCTGACGCTGTTTGCTGATACTCGATCAGGAATGTACTATTTTCGGCAATCTCCATTTGGGTACCGATATATGCACCAAAATATGATTCCTGTTCGACGTTCCAGGATTTTTTTGAAGTCAGAAGCCCTGCCGGGTCGAATTGGTTGTATACATCTTGCCAATTGCCGCAAACGAAGTGTAGGAAAGGACCACCATAAATCAAAACTTTTTCCGTTAACTCATAGCTTGGACCTGCTGCGATCTGGACCTGGGTAAGGTCGAACTGGACAGTATCATCAGCCACCGGCCATTCTTTCGGCCTTATTGCACCATCCAGTTCGGACCAGTCGGCTTGAATCAGTCCGCCGACTTTAAGTTTTCCTTCTTCATAAAACGTTGCTTTGATACCGCCACCGATGGCAAAGTTGGTATTGCTGTCGAATTCATCTCCGGACGGCCAGAAAGTCGAACCGCCAAATTTGGCATTTGTACCGCCTAAACGCAAAAATATTTCAAGGTTATCGGTAACGCCATAACCAAGATTGGCGTACACCGCATTTATCTTGATGTCTTTCAGTTTGAGATCGGATTCTGCTCCTGACGCGTCAAACCAGCCATCGAGATATTCGACATATTTACCGTCGTTGAATTCGAGATCCATCTTACTATGCGAATAGTCAACTCCTATCTTAAAATCTTCCTGTTCCAGGCCTGACGTCGGGGAACCCATAGGACTTAGGGCAAAAGCCGCCGGTCCACCGATCCAGACCATTGCGATTAAAATACTTAAATAGTAAATCCTTCTGTTATTTGTTGCTCTTACTGAATTTCTTCCACGTGTCATAATCAATCTCCTAAGTTTTAAATCTTTTAATCCTCATAGAACGTTATTTGGTTTGCATTATAGCCATCACTTAAATAAGGCAATTCACAGCAAGTTGGTAACATAGTTTTGCAGTTTTTCTTTAATACAATTATTACGGGCTATAAACCGGTGTGAATAAAACTTGCATTCCCAGGATTGTGCTCTACAGTAGGATTTGTTATTTTAGTAATCGATGGGAGCCGGGCTTGTAAATAAGCTTCAGACCGGTAAACTCGATTATGATGTATCAAAATTATCTTGCTGCTATTAATGTAGCATAAAACAGATTATCAGAGTTTTTTTATGGACACAAGAACATACAAATCGGATTTGGTGTTAATCGGTGTTTTGTTGTCGGGGCTGGCCATGTCGGTCGGATGGGGCTTTCGTGGTGACTATGGTCACGAAGCAGGCGCAATGGTTCCGGGCGCGCTGTTGGGGCTTTCAATCTGCCTGGCATCCGGCAGGCCCGACTGGTGGCGACGTTCGACCATAATGGCTTTTTGCGGTGCTGTCGGATGGGCGTTCGGCGGGCAGATGAGCTATGGAATAGTTGTCGGCTACACAGCAGCCTCTTCTCTGCCGGATGTCGCTTATGGTTATGCCAGCCTGTTTCTGATTGGGGGATTATGGGCCGGGATTGGTTCGGCCATACTCGCGCTGAGCGTCACTCAACGCCGCTCGTATCTGGAGAGTTTCGCGGGACCTTTGGTGGCATTGTGGGTTGTCTGGTTTGCTATGGACCTGAGCGGCTTGACCGAACGGCTTGCCGAGACGTGGTATTTAAATGACACCGACTGGTTCGCAGCTTTATCCGCGTTGATTGTGGCCGGCCTGTACGCGGCTATCGTACCTCGCAGCCGGCCGGCCTGTATTTTTATCATTTTGCTGGCCGGCGGCTGGTGGGCCGGGTACATCATCCTGACAGGCCTGCTGGGACTGCACATGACCCCGCCGCGCAGCGACAATTGGTCTGGTTGTGTCGGTCTGTTTGCGGCGGTTGTGCTGTATCTGGTTCGTAAAAATAATCGAGCTGCGTTAACGGTAACGCTTTGGGGCTTTTTGGCGGGCGGAATAGGTTTTGCCCTGGGTGATTTTGTTAACATGCTCGGCCGCGCACAGTGGGGACCGATCGGCCGGCTCACAGCGCTGCAGGGCCTGGACTATTGGAAATGGATGGAGCAGCTCTTCGGATTAGTTATGGGCGCAGGAGTCGGTCTGGTTTTTCTTCGAAGAATTAGGCCAAAACTTGCTCCGCCGGCAGAAGATCAAAGCGGCGGGAATCTCAATACCATTGGACTGATTTTTCTGCTTATAATTATGATGTGGGACAACCTGCATAAAAATGTCTTAAACTGGGCAAAAGGCAAACATATCCCGGACAATCTCTTCGGTATTAGAGCGGAATGGTGGTTCCTGCTGGTCGGGCTTTTGCTGACGGCAGCGATATTGGTAGCAATCGTCCGGCGGCGCCGGCAGAATTTGCCTTTGGCGCCCGCGAGCGAGTTCGGACGAGGACAATTATTATTCCTTGTTATTCTCTGGATTGCCGTTGCCGGTGCCTTCGTGCAAGCATTCCCGGGGATGGCCGGTAAAGGAGTATTCTTTGTACACACAACATTTTGGATTACCGCCGGGATTTGCTGCCTGATAGTCCTCGGGATGTCCGGCAAAACCGGGCCCAAAGCGGAATCTCAAATGGCTGTATCAGACCACATCTGGAGACCCGGTATACGATTCTGGATAAGCTGGCTTCTTATTCCAATTTTCATCATCCTGCTGGGATATCTTACGTTGTCGTCACACGAAGAATCCCTACCAGGAAGCCACCTTCGTTTCACGAAGAATGCTCAGCAACAATGACTGATAACGTATTTTCGTTTCGATTGTCATTGATACTTATACGGTAAGCAGCCCGGCCGGTTTTTAGTAGCGCCGTCTTCCGCCGCCACCGCCGCCACCACCGCCACGGCCGCCACCGCCGCCGCCACCACCACGACCGCGACCACCACGACCGGAATCTCGTCTGCCGCCTCCACGGTTAGCCGGCTTGGGCCGAGCTTCGTTTACGTTAATCTTCCTGCCCTTCAAATCACGCTCCTGAAGATCGGTTATCGCCGTAGTAGCCTCTTCCTTCGAAGGCATTTCTACGAATCCAAATCCTCTCGATTCTCCGCTGAATTTATCCTTGATCACCGTAGCCGATTCAACCTGCCCGAATGCTTCAAACTCCTGGCGCAAGTCATCATCTGTTACATCATGGGACAGATTTCCTACATAAATGTTCATTCTGTTCTCCTTATCTGTTATTTATTAGCACTTGGGCACACTTTCCCATAGAGAAAAAGCCGGTATATCTCACATTTTTGGAATTTCGACCGCTCTTGGTTTGGATTGTATAATATTTCCAACAAAAGTTTTACAGAATAAAAGAAATGATGCTAACAAGCCATGCTGCCAATTTCAATAAGTACCGTCTCTGTTATTTCGGCGCTTATATACAACGATCATTTCAGTACAATTTCCACAATATAACACTGCCGTGTCCGGATTGCAATAAAAATTTCCAGATATTTTGAATCCTTCCGGCTTGCTGATTTTGTCTTGTTTTTTGGCCAAAGTTTTTAGATGATTTACCTTTGGATTAATGATATTATATGTGCGGCTATCAGCAGGAAAGGAATATTATGAAAAAGGTTGTTCTTGTCTTAATAATTAGCACATTAGCCGCCGATTTAGTGGCCGGCCCGCCTAAGGTCGAACTCGTCAAAGGCGAAAACAGAATCGATGTTATGATTGCCGGGGAGCCTTTTACAAGCTACCTTTACGGCAGCGATCTGACCAAGCCGCTGCTGGTCCCGGTGCGGACGCCTTCCGGAATCGAAGTCAGCCGTCGCCATCCTCTCACTAAAATAGAGGGTGCAAGCATGGACCACGAGCATCACGTGGGCATTTTCTTTGCCGTCGATCTGGTCAACGGCGTCAAATTCTGGAACAACACCGGCCTCTCACCGCAGATCAGGCATGTGGAAATCACAGAGGTAACCGGCGGTACCGGCACCGGAAAACTCTCAACCATCGCAAATTGGGTGGACAAGAAAAAGCAGGTCCTGCTTGAGGAAAAAAGAACGATGCTTTTTATCGCTGGCGAGGATAAGCATGAATACGCCATAGACCTGAGTATCGACCTGACTGCCAAGTGCCCCCGCGTCCAGTTCGAAGATATCGAGGAAGGTATGCTTGCGATCCGCGTGAGCGATTATCTCAGAGAAAGCGATCCTGAAAACTCGCCGCAGCCGGGCCGGCCGCTGCCGGCTGAGTCAATATCCGGCACAGGCAGATATTTCAGCTCCAACGGCGATCAGACGGCAAAGAATGTCTGGGGCAAGCGAGCACGCTGGGTTGCGCTGCAGGGTGTCAGGCGGGGCAAGGTCGTCGGCGTTGCCATTCTCAACCATCCGGCCAGTATAAACTATCCTACCTACTGGCATGTGAGAAATTACGGCCTGTTCTCGGCCAACCCGCTCGGCCAGGGTGACTTCCAAAGGCAGCAGCCGCGAAAGTACCGTAAGAACAAAGTAATCCCGCTAAGGCTAACGCTCGAAAAGGGCGAGACTGCACATTTCAGGTTTCTCGTAATCATCTACGAAGGATTCCGAACAAACCAGCAGCTCGAAGAAAGATTCAGGAAATTCGCAGAGTGATATAAGACAACATGAACCGGTAGAGTTCTTTATAATTTTAATAGACAGTTTAGAAGTGTGGCAACCTCAAGCGCAACTTGGGGATGGCTTTCCCCGTATTCACCATACCCAAAGCCTTCGGCTTTGGGGATAGTTCATCTTTAGTGATCGATGAACAACGAACAAATAACTACGAACTGCCTTATTTCGATAGGAGATTGACAATGAACAACCTTACACGCAGAGATTTTGTTAAAAGTACCGCGGCGGTTGGTGTCGCAATAGCAATACCGTTCTCCAAAGTGCGGGGCGCCAACGATTACCTTCGCGTCGGCGTAGCGGGAATTCGCGGACGCGGCGGCGGACTCGTTAATGAATTTCACGACCTTGAAGGTGTGCGGGTCGTTGCGTTGTGCGACATCGATAGCGATGTCCTGGATAAGCGGGTTAAGCAGTTCAAAGACCGCAACGAACAGGTCGCCGGCTACGGGGACTATCGCCGGATGCTCGAAGATAAATCTATCGATATCATCGCTATCGCCACGCCTGACCATTGGCACGTGCCTATTGCGGCTGCATCAGTCGTTGCCGGCAAGGATGTGTACGTGGAAAAACCGCTCAGCCACACTATCGCCGAAGGCCGCCTGCTTGTGAACCTTGCTCACAAGCACGGCCGAATGGTCCAGCACGGCACGCAAACACGCTCGGCCGGGGGTGTCAGGGAAGGAATCGAATACCTCCAATCGGGCAAGCTTGGCAAAATCCGCATGGCCAAGGCGATTAACTGCCAGTTGCGGGGACCCATAGGCCGCGTCGCCGACAGCGAAACGCCGCCGGGCGTCAATTACGATCTATGGCTCGGTCCGGCTCCGAAGAGGTCTTTCAATCGCAACCGCTACCACTACAACTGGCACTGGTTCTGGGACTACGGCACGGGCGATATCGGCAACGACGGCATCCACCAGATCGACATCGCTCGCTGGGGTCTCGGCGCCGAAATGCCCAACGCCGTCTCGTGCAGCGGCACACAACTCTTCTACGACGACGACCACCAGACCCCCGATACGCAGATCGCGACGTTCGAGTACGACGACGTCTATCTTATGTACGAAATGCGATTGTGGACACCGTATCCGCTCGAAGGCCACGATAACGGCGACATGTTCTACGGCGACGAAGGAACCATGTCCATCGGCCGGAAAGGCTGGCAGGTCACATTCAAGAACGGCAAAGAAGGTCCGGGCGGCTCGCGAGGCAGTTACTCGCACGCGGAAAATTTCATCAAAGCCGTCCGCAGCCGCAAGGCGAGCGATCTGAACGCCGATGTCGAGGTCGGCCACCGCTCGGCAACGCTCTGCCACATGGCCAATATCGCAATGAGGGTAGGCCGCCGGCTCAAATTCGACGCGGCAAACGAACGTTTCATTAACGACGCCGAAGCCAATACCTACCTGACAAAACAATATCGCAAAGGCTACGAACTGCCGACTCTGTGAATCAGCTTTGACGCTGCAATGGGACTTTGTAATTCTGAACGGAACGTAGTGGAGTGAAGAATCTCAACGCTGCGCATTTATGACCATGTATTACGGAGCTGTGAAACCGCAAAATTGAGATCCTTTGCTGCTCTCAGGATGGCAGGCCGATGATAAGAGTTCTGCGTTCAGGATAACAATCGGGACCGGCAGATCACGGTGATTTGCTGGCCCGGGCTGTTCCGCCGTATGCACCCATGTTTATAACCGAACCGTTCGGATTTGGCTCCAATCCGACTGCACTGCCCGGATCGCCGGTGTCGATACACGGACTGGTAACATCATCCGAAAACCATGTTTCGCTGAAGGGGTTCCATCGGCCTATTTCCGATTTCAAATGATAATCTCCTTTATCGGGGTCCGCAAAGAGGGGATCGGCGTCGATATTGCCCTCGCCCCGGTAGGAGCCCTGAATGTTGCTGTATGTCACCGTGCCTGTGCTATTGACTATTTGAGAGAAGCCGTCGCCGTTGAAATAAATTATGGAGTTGTTAATCGTCGGTATGGAATCCTGAATTCCGCTCTTAAGGTTCCCGGCAATCGTGCAGTTCGTTATCGTAGGAATGCCTCTGATAAGGCCGTGTCCGCCGTTTGCTGCGACGATGCAATTATTCATTTTGGGGCTGTTGTAATATGTGAACCGTCCGCTTCTTAGCGGTCGCATTTCAATGCCGGAGCCGCCGTTAGCTATAATCCTGCAGTTGTTAAGTGTCGGATTGCCGTCGCTGTACAATTCGATGCCGGCACCTCTATTGTACTCGATACTGCAATTTTCGATCGTTGGAGAAGAAGCGGTGCAGTATATGCCTCTGCTGCCGCCTGTGATTGTAAAGCCGCTCAGGATGCAGCCTGCATCTTCGCCATTAGCTAATGTCACTACCCTTCCGCCGCCGTCGATGATCGTGGCCGCTACGATATCGGGGTCCTCGGGATTTGTTGAGCTGAGGGTCAGATTTCTGCCCATCAAGTCGATATTCTCGTGATAGGTCCCCTCTGCTACGACTATTTTGTCGCCGGGGCGGCCTCTGACAATGGCGTGCTGGATGTAATCGTAGTGTTCGCCCGTATTGAGATTTTCTACGGACCCGTCCTCAGTCGCATATCCGAAATCCAGCGAGATTGCATCGATCTGGCCGAAAGTGCCTGTTTGCCAGACGATTGTGCCGGCATCTATTGCCGGGCCGACCCCTAAGAAGTAATCCAGCAGTTCTATGTCCATAACGCCTTTTTCTTTGGTCAGGCAGCAGATTTTGATAAAGCCGCCGGCATTGCCGCCATCGACATAAGCAATCAGGCAGCCGTCAACGTCCGGCTGAAGCTGGCTGCCGGGAGATTTGATAATTGCCATTTCCCGGATATTTTCCGTATCGGAGATATGGGCACCGTAAATATCGCCCCCATCGTTTCGTTCATCCGTCCAGACGACCAGATTGCCGGAGATGGAAGGATCGTACTGGCGGGCGGAATCGCTGCAAATGGTAAAGACCTTGATCTCGTCAATATTCGAGATATCGGCGCCGAAGATGTCACCTTCCGCTTCCCAGACAACTACGTCCTCACATATATCTATGACATCGTCAAAATCTTCCATATATGCCTCGTAGGCATAAGGATCTCGTCTGCCGACATTTCCGGCGATTGTGAAATAGACGGGATTGTCCGGATCGGCGACCTCGGCGCCGCATATACTGTACGGTGTGTTACGCCAGTTATTTTCATTATATTTGTTTATATCAAGATGCTCCAGCCAGACAACCTTATTGCCCGATACCGCCGGATGGCTGTACGATGCCGAGTTGCTATGCTGCCTTAATGTTTTCTGTACTCCGGCAGCAGTATTTGTCAGGAAGATACTGATGCACTCCGGACCAATGAAATCCGGCATGCTCGGGCCGCCGGCCCAGACAACGATATCACCATCGATTTTCGGCTGAGTATCGAGCCCGCCGTCGAGAAATGCTTCATCGATTTCGCCCGTTTCGAGGTCTTTGCTCTTGATATTCCAGGTGTAGTTAATGTCCGGACCAACACTATAGACGACCTTGTTGCCGGAGACATCCGCATAGTGAAAATAATCGGTAGTCACAAAGCCGGCATCAATATTCTGCCGGGCTATTGTCACGGCAACGGTTGTCACCCGGACGACGCTGGGCTCACTGTCAACAAAGCCATCGCTTACAACCAGCTCGAATCCATACGATCCCTGCTCGTCGCAGTCGAAGAAAGGTCTGGCGGTATTCGTGTCCTGAAGAGCAGTCTGCGGTCCCTCTAACTGCTTCCATGTATATGTAAGCTCATCAATGATATCGGGATCGTGGGAACCGGAACCATTGAGACGAACCTGACTGGGCACAGGCGAAACTCTGTCGAGCCCGGCGTCGGCGACGGGCGCCTGGTTGCCGACAAGAATCAGCACGTCATCGGGCTGGCTCAAATGCGTACCATCCCAGATTACAAGCTCGAATCGATACTCACCTTCGTATTCCGGCACGAATGAAGGATGCATTCCGGTCGGATCGTTAAGTTCCACCGCCGGGCCGACGAGCTGGTCCCATTCATACATCAGCACGTCGCACGGATCGTATTGAAAGCTGCCGCTGCCGTCGAGAGTAACCAATTCAAGCTCTGCTACGTGTATGTCGGGGCCGGCGTAAGCTACGGGCCTGACATACCCGACATACTCGTCCGCCCCGATATCGATTTTCACAGCGTAAATCCGATCTTCGCCGTCGATATCGGTCTGGCCCGGTTCGGGAACATAATTCGGATCGCCGGCGCTGATACATGGCGAGTCCAACTGCAGATGATAGTCGTTGCCCTGCGGATTTACGAAGAGCGGGTCTTCGGAAATATTTCCGTCCCTTCCCGTCCTGTCGACCGAACCGTCAACAATCTGCTCACCGGTTTGCGGGTTTATAGACCCGTAGTTGCCCCCGACATTATTCCAAACATCATTAAATGCCATAAAGTCTTCGGCGGTGCCGGCGGAAAATATTCCGCCCCCGGATTTGGCGTTACAGACAATATTGTTGACTATCTCGCACGGACCAAGCTCAGCCGACGATGCGGTGTAAATATTACCTGCATAGCCGGTTTGGCCCTGGATATCATTGCTCGCATCGTTCTCCACGATAGTATTGTTAATCAGTCGCCCTGCGTTCAGCAGGATAACGCCGCCGCCGATATACGCAGAATTGTTGTATATCAAATTATTGCTGATCGTGGGATGGTTCGGCGGATATGTGAAAACTCCCGCACCAGCGAATACGGCGTTGTCTTTTATTGTGTTATGTGTAATTAGTGCTTCGGATTCTATGCAGGCGATGCCCCCTCCATAGTTCTCGATTACCGACTGGCCAACCATCGTTATGGGAACTTTGTTATTGGTAAGTAAATTCTTTTTAATTGTCGGCGAAGCACCGGCACAATAAATGCCGGCTCCCCAGACAACCTGATCTCCGAAGAGAGGATTCACCGTTCCGGTTCCGCCGGAGATAGTCAAACCGGTCAGGACAGCCTGGCGTGTTTCGCCGCTTTCGAAGGTTACGACACTGCCCTGATTGTTGCCGTTGATAACGGTGCCGGCTACAACGTCGGGATCGTCGGGAGCGGTACCGGTAACGACTATATTCTTACCAAGGAAATTAATGGTCTCAAAATACGTACCGGGCTCGATAACAACCACATCCCCGTCATTAGACTCCTGGATTGCCTGTTGGATGGTTGCATAGTCGCCGGGGACTAAACGGGTTTCCGCGGGTAACTGCGCCGCCGCAATCGACAGCAGAGCAAGACTCAGTAAGATCGTGTTTCTCATTAGTACGCCCTTTCCGGTATGTACGACAAGATTCAAAAGCAGATTTAAGGCAGCCCGGTAACACAGGCATACCATAAGGCAGACGCGGCTCGTAATAACTCGCAAAATACCATGAGAATCCAAGAGCCTGCCTCCTTAACCGGCTATATAACTCTATCATATTAGTAAGCGACTTTGCAAGACAATTTTCTCTGTATTCTTCCGTTATATCGTTACAGCAGACTTATCATCCACTTAAGATAAGACGCACCCGAATGGCTTTCGTCTCAAATTTTTTTGCTTTTTCTCTAAAAATTTACCTTGCGGCTGTTATTGGGCAAAAACCGAAAGGAGTACCTGCCGTTTTGGTAAAAAACCGGGGCCTATACCTGATAAACTGGTATAAGCCCCGAAATAATACGAATCCTGTTGTTATTCCAACAAAACAGTATTTACTCTGCAACATCTGTCGGTCGATTCAAGCGGATGTCATCAAAGTACATCTTGCCCGAGCCGCCGGGTACTGTCATATTGCCTTTGGTCCCCAGGCCAATAGCTATCCTGTCGACGTTGGTCAGGTTGATGCCCTGGTCGGCAAAAGCCTGTAATGGGATAACCCACTCGGTCCAGGTGTCGATGTTCGCCGCGGCCGGGTCATCATGAACAACCACCGCAGGTGTTCCAGCGCTGTTGGATAACGCCACATAAAGCGGCTCAGCGGCGTTACTAAGTATTCCGACGTCCTGGTTCGACCACTGCGGACCGGCCGAGCCGGTAATCGTGACGTTCGAGAACTTGGTCTCGCACGTGGCGGCGACATCGTGTGAGGTTACCGCCAGACCGACATAGACATTCGAGCTCATCGAGATGTACTGAGGATTCCACGACATCTGCTGCCAGGATGAGCCGTTGGACGAATAGTAGCCTCTGAAATTGCCGGCGACGTCGCGCTCCAGCTTGATCCAGTACGGTGCAGTGATTGCCGTCTGCTCGCTTGTCACGACAGAAGTGTCGCTCGTGGCGGCAGCATCGGTGTCTGCACGCGCCTGGAACCTGCAACCGTTTTCCGGAGTGATGTACACCGCGGCGAATTTCGAGCCCGGTTCCAGCGTCTCGCGGAACATCACGCCGGCCTTTGCCCATGCGTTCGTATTATCGACGCTTAGCACCTGGGCCTGTATCGATCCGACGCCGGTTAGCATCTTGAATCCGAAGTGGAACTCGTCCGCTGCGTTCCAGATATCAGCGCCCCCGGCGGTCATCGTGTAGGTGCCAGCCGGTGCCTCGACGAAGCTGCCGGTAGATGCCGGATTGCCCCTGAACCACAGTGATAATTCCGCGACACCTTCCGCAGACCAGTCGCGTACGGCGCTCAAAGTCAACTCCACCTCCGAATAATTCGAGAAGCCCTGCTTGTTGTTATCAAAGACAACCGGCATGGATTGATTGCCGCCGTGGACGATAGTCTCTTCGGTATAAGAAGGTGTATTTTCATCGCCTACCGCCGATCCGGTCCCGTTGCCGGGGAGATACCCGGGTGTGCCGGGA
>Ga0180434_10000378_pt1 | contig 65757 bp, 46 predicted proteins | sample SS_ome_7_FD_132453 | JGI IMG/M metagenome (GOLD analysis project Ga0180434, IMG submission 132453) | Hypersaline lake sediment archaeal communities from the Salton Sea, California, USA - SS_1_D_2 metaG | ecosystem: Environmental > Aquatic > Non-marine Saline and Alkaline > Hypersaline >...
GTCGGCTGGGCGTCGGGGCGTCCGCGCATCGGAAAACCTCCCATTGGTGGACCGCCCGACACTATAGCGCACCCGTTACAATACGTCAATGGATAAATCGGGGTTTTTTAGTGGCCTGCTAGAGGCGTTCGGTCTCGCTCACTTGGCGGCGTCGGACGCCACCGACCGCAAGCGCATGCGGACGGCCCATCTCCTATGCGTGGCCCGGGAAGCGCTTCAGCCCTGTCTGCCGGGGACCCCTCTATGGTAAGCGTTGACCTGATCGAGCGGCGTGGCGCCGTCCTCACACCGTCGGCCCTGGCGTGCCTGTCGGGGGTGCCCACGGTCAACATCTCTAGCGGCTGCGCGCACGGGTGCATCTACTGCTACACGCGCGGCTACTCGCAGCATCCGGGAGAGGGCACGGTCCGAGTGTATCGCGACACGGCCTCACGGGTAGCCCGGGAACTCGCCCGCAAACGCAGAGAGCCTGCATCGGTCTACTTCTGTCCGTCCTGCGATGCCTTCCAGCCGGTTGAGGCTGTGCTCGACCAGTCCTACGCCGCCATGGCGGCCGTTCTGGAAGCCGGCGTCGGCGTCGAGTTCGTCACGAAAGGAACCGTCCCGGAGCGGTTCCTCAATCTCTTTGTCTGCCATCCGGGCCACGTGGCGTGCCAGGTCGGCCTGACGACGCTGGACGAGGGGCTCCGCAGGCAACTGGAGCCGGGCGCGGCCACGGTGGATGAGCGGCTCCAGGCCATCGCACGCCTCAAGGACGTGGGCGCCAGCGTGTCGGTCCGGGCCGACCCCCTGATTCATGGAGTGACGGACGGCGAGGCGAACCTGGCGGCCCTCGTGGCCGCGTGCCGGGACCGCGGCGTGGCTGACCTGGCGGCGAGTTACCTCTTTCTCCGGCCGGCCGTCACGGCCTCCATCAAGCGGCACGTGGCGGACGCGGCCCTCGCGGAGCGGATCCTCTCACCCTACAGCGAGGGCGTACGCTTTCGGCTGCGCGGCGGGGCGAGCGGCGGTCTGGCGCTGCCGGAGGTGGTTCGCCGCGAGGGCTTCGACCGCCTAAAGCAACTCGTGGCCGACGCCGGTCTCCACGTTCACCTTTGCGGCTGCAAGAACCCCGACCTGACAGCCGAGCATTGCCACTTGACACGTGCGGCAGCCCCTCAGCAGACCGCATCGACGACCCAGCGGCTGCTGTGGGACGCGCGGCCCGCGTCCGGGGCCTGAGCCACACGGAGAGCGCGGTGCGAGTTTCCCGAAGAGCGTTGTTTTCGGGGAGCCAAAAATATTCTGGCGAACTTTTCGCCAGTTACAGTTAACACAGTGGTTGCGGCGAAAGGAGGTGCTTTTTGAGCAACCTTTTGTCGAAGCTGGCAAACACCCCAATGCGGGGATAACCACGGCCCGGCCAGCGGCAACTTGCGGTTCGGCGTAGAGATACGGGTGTTTTGAGACGTGGGCTCGCGGCAAGGCATGGCAAGGCCCCGGAGGCCGAACACTCCGGGGCCTTCATTATGCGCCGCGCTCTCTATTTCGCGAGTGAGCCACCGGGGCCCGAAGCGAACCGTACACGTTTCGTCTCGGTGGCCGGAAAACTGGCCGCGAACTCTCGGATTCTCTCGTGAACAGGTTGAAACGGGTTAACAGCCGGGTTGCTTTCGGGACCAGCAGCGTTTTCGAACTCGCGTGGCTGCGCGACTTCGGTAGCGATGGCGTGCCCGTGAAAGCTTGACTCGACCAGCGGCCCGGAGAGAATCTACGACCACGTGGACGAATACATCAAAGCACTGATCGATCTGCACCGAGGCGTTGGCCGTGAAGGCCCCGGCGACTTGGCGTTCTCGCGCCAGATTCTGGCCGAGTTGCCGCCACTGCCCGCGAAGCCGCGCATCGTGGACCTTGGCTGCGGATCGGGCGCAGCAACGTTGCTGCTGGCAGAACACTTCGGCGTGCCGGTGACGGCGGTCGATCTTGCCCAGCCGTTTCTGGACGCCATGATGGAGCAGGCCGACGCCCGTGGCTTGGCTGATCGTATTCATCCGCTGGCGTGTGACTTCGCCGACCCGCCCATGGAACCCGGCAGCGTCGATCTGCTCTGGTCGGAAGGCGCGGCGTACAACCTGACTTTCGCCGGTGCCCTTGAGAAGTGGCGACCGCTGATGGCCCCGAACGGGGTCGCCGTCATCAGCGAATTGACCTGGTTCACCGACAACGTGCCCGACGAGCCGCGCCGCTACTGGGAGGAAGGTTACCCAGCCATGGGTAATGAATCCGAGAACACCGCCCGTGCGAAGGCGGCAGGATTCGATGTCGTCAGCACGCGCCGCCTGCCCGCGCAGGCCTGGTGGGACAACTACTACAACCCCATGCTCGAACGCATCGCCGCGATGTCCGACCCCGATGCGACCATGCAATCCGTCATTGACGAGATGCAGACCGAGATCGATCTGTTCCGGCAGTACAGCCAGCACTACGGCTATACGTTCTATGTGCTGACCGCTGCTCCTCCAGCCGCCTGACGATCACCCGCAGTGTTTTCGAACTCGTCGTGAAAGACAACGCCCCGAAGGTGTGAAGCCCACGGGGCGTTGCAGAAAAATCCTGTCATGTTCGTGCAATCAGGCCGTTCGGCGACGGCAAATTATGGCCACCACACCCAGAGCCAGCAGGCTCAGCATCGCCGGTTCGGGCACCTCGGAGATGTAGATATTATCCAGCAGGATCTGGGACCCGGTCTGTCCGTCAAACCCGAAGGCCAGGTCCACCCCGGTGGCACCCAGCAAGCTCGGATCGGCGATCCGAATCATCTCCGTGCTGTCCGCCCCAGCCTGGCTCGCTTCGGCGTGGAAGACGGGCACGGAATCCAGGAACACGTCCAGCACGCCGGCCGACTGGAAGGCATGATCGAAAAACAGGTAGAACGGATCGCCGGGCGTGTTCACCGCCTGCTTGATGCCAACCTCAGAGCCGCTTGTGAGCAGGGCCGCATAGTCTCCGCCGCCCTTGTGGAACGCTGCGGCCGACCCGTTGCCGCTCGTGGTGGTGTTCCAGCCGTTCAGCGTGCCCGAGCTGAAGCCTCCGTTGGCGACCAGCGGATCGAGCACACGAAATGCCAGGTCCTCCCAGGTGTAGTCTACGACGCCGTACCGGATGGAAACGCCGTCGGTATACACGGACCCATAGTTGGAATTGCCGACGTCCCAGTACCCGATGTCACTGCCAATGACACCGGAAGAACTGCCATCGCTGAGTCGAATGCTGTACACATCGCCCGGCTGGAGTTCGATGCCGGAGAACCAGGCGTCAGCCCAGCCCTGCCCCCAGGTTCCCATAGTACCACCGGGATCCGGCGGCGGCGTCTGGGCGCTGCGCGTGGCCATCGGCACCCCACCGAAGCCGCTCCCCTCGTACAGCGTAATGTGCAGGCCTATGTCTATGGCGGATCCGTAGCCGTGTGGCCCGACCCAGCAACCGATCCGGCTGACCCGGTCGCTAAACGCGGTGAAGGTCTGCCCAAGGGGAGCCATATTATCGATGTTCCACCAGCCGCCCTGCGGTCCATAGGAAATGCTGGCGTGCATGGACGCGGAAACCAGCAGCACAGGAACGGCGACCAAGCACAGAGTCCGGGCGAGCAGAAAATAGCGGTTCATGATACACCTCCTTTACGGCGCGGGGCCGCCGCCCCTTCGCCGCCGGACGCCCGCCTGGCAAGCTGCCGGTTTCCCATTCCGGCCTGACGCCTCACAGGGCGGGCACAGTGAACGGAAATGATACCTAAAGAGCAACAGAACGCACAACAAGAACAAGCCGTGCTTCCGTTGCTCATCAACAATATAAAGTATACCGGCTTCCCCGAATTAATCAACCCGAAAACCCTATTATTCACCAAATCTTTGAGTCCTTCCCTGGCGGAGGCCAAAATCAATCCGACGGAATTTGCCGTCGGTTCAAGTTAACGGAAACGCCCGGTCAGACCACTGGCTGGGCGTTTTCATATCTCGTTGCTGGCAAAGGGTTACGGCGTTCCCTCCACCCACCCCTGCGCTCTCCGGTTCGCGGGCCGCCGGCCGGGGGCCGCTGCGCGGGACGGCCACAACGCAAATGGCCCCGGCGGAAAAAGGGTTGACGCCGCGCAAGGGGCGGAATACAGTAAATGCAGCCTTGCTCGGCATCACGGGAGACCGGGGGCGCTGAAAGGCCCTGATAGAACGACATACACCGCAGCCGGCCCGGGCTTCGTCGGTCCCCAGGCCACATCATGCCTGTCGTGCCAGGGGACAAAGGCCGGCGGAGCCGAAGGCCGCAGGCCACGACACGAGCCGTACCCGTGCCAGGGAGCACGCGGAGAACGCAAAGAAAAACGCCCCTTTGTCAGCGAACAACCACACGCCTTGTTTTTCGGCTCTTCGCGATTTTGGGGGGTGAGGTCTTGACAGGAGGTCATGCTCAACTCGTTCCAGGTCAAGGAGTTAGCGACCGTGACCCAGGAAGCGGAGTTGCGCATGGTTATTCGCGGACTTCGTCGCCTGTTTTCCTTCCCCCGGTTATCGCCTGATGGAGGCTACCTTCTCAGCCGACGTGGTGCAAGTGAGATGGGCTCGGGGTCGGCGGTATCGGCTTCGGTGTCCGCACTGGGGCCGAACAACATCGGCTTTCCTTCAAACGGCAAGGTCGTAATCGCCTACTCCTGGGGCAAGCCGGCATGGGCCAGGGGACCAGGTGCCACAGGGAATACAAGAGTGGCGATCGCGAAGATGAGATGGTTTACTGGCCGGCCGGACAAGTGAGAAACCCGAAACGAGTAGGACCGACAGGAGACCTCGGATGAGCGGGCTGATGCTGTTCCTGGCGGCTGCCTACTTCGCCGTCTCTTCTCTGCCCGCCACGGCGGAAGATAAGAGTCCGCCCGCGCAGTTCCGTCTGCTGAAGCCGGAAGACGGCGGCTCCGTTGCCAACCTGGTGGACCCCATGGCAGGTCCGGCGTTGCAATGGGGGGCGAGCGCGGACGCCGAGAGCGGCATCGAGCATTACGAAGTATGGATGGACGGGAAGAAAGTGGATGAAGTGCCCAGGGAGATGTACGTGGCCTATCCCCAGGCATACGGCCGGCACACATGGAAGGTCGTGGCGGTCAACGGCACCGGGCTCAGGAGGGAATCGGAGCAATTTACATTCACTGCCCGCACCCTGGCCGTGGTCCAGGACCGGCAACCGGATGACCGCTTCATGAACAAGCCCGTCTTCACCTCCATCCAACATGCGGCGGACAAGGCGAAGCCCGGCGACGTTATCCTGGTCTATCCCGGCATCTATTCGGAGCAGGTGACGGTCAAAGTGCCCCGCCTCACGATCAAGGCGGCCCAATACGACGAGAGCACCCGCCCGGACGAGCCGGAGATTCTGAATGCGCAGGAACGCGACTACGCGTTGAAGATCGAAGCGGACGGCGTAACGATCCAGGGCCTTTCGATCGAAGGTTTCCTGGGAACCGGCCTGGTGATCGAGGGTAACGACGCAATAATCCTCAAGACCAGCATCCTGGGAAACAGAACGGGGACGGGCATTCTGGTCCGCGACGCCCGGAACGTCTCCCTGCGCAGAAACCGGCTGGAGGCCCTGCCGAACGGGATAATCATAGAGAGCGGGTGTGTCGGTATTTCCGTCCAGGACAACAGGATCGCTGCCGGGGACGGCATCCTGGTCCGGGGGAAGGTCGGCAATGTCCTGATCAAGCACAATCCGTTCGAGAAGAACCAGCGCGGGATTGTCGTCCTCCAGGAAGGCGGCCATCTGCCGGCAGGGATCGCGGCGCACCACAACGGCTTGGGCGGATGCGTCCAGTGGGGGTTGCAGGTACACGGTCGGGCCGCCCGGGCGGGCCAGAACGGCCGGGTCAACGCCGTCAACAACTGGTGGGGCGATGCGAAGGGCCCGTCCGGCCAGGGGTCCGGCCGGGGCAGTGCGGTCAGCGACGGCGTGGTGTTTGACCCGTGGCTGGCCCGCTATTTCGAGCCGACCTGGGAGTCGCTGGCGCAGGACAGCGTGCCCGAATGGTACAAGGACGCCAAGTTCGGCATCTACATGTGCTGGACTCCTTGTTGCGTTCCCGCCAAGCGCAGCGGCAGGTATGCCACGATGATGTACAAGCCGTCTCTCCTCACGTATCACACGGATCACTACGGGCACCCTTCCAAGTTCGGCTTCAAGGATTTCATCCCCATGATGACCCTGGAGAAATGGGATCCCGACCGGATGGCGAAGCTGTTGCGGGACAGCGGCGCGAAGTTCGCCGGGTTCACCACCGAGCATCACGACGGGTTCGCCATGTGGGACAGCGAACTGAGTCAGTGGGATTCGGCGGACATGGGGCCGCGGCGCGACGTGGCGGGCGAGCTGGCCCGGGCAGTCCGCAAGCACGGCATGAAGCTCGTTCTCTCCCAGCACCGGGTGAATCTGTTGTCATCGTGGCCTCCCCGCGGATGGTATCCCCGCGGCAACGATTTCGACACGAACAATCCCAAGTACTGGGGTCTGTATTTTCCTCCCCGCCGGGGGCAGCGGTCCGAGGAATGGCTGCTGGACCTGACGGAAAGGCTGGTGGAGAAGGTCAACAAGTACCGGCCTGCGATCATGTGGATGGAAAACGGCTGGGATGAGAAAGGCCATCCAATAAGTTGCTCGGCCTCTACACCCGCCTATTTCGAGGACCTCAAGAAGGCGTTTGTGGCGGAGTGGTACAATAAGTGCGACGAGTGGGGAATCGAACCGGTCCTGACCTACAAGCAGCAGCGCATGTACGACTATGGCGTTCTGGATCTGGAACACAAGAGGATGGGGGAACTGCAACCGTTCTGGTGGCAGACGGATGCCCACATGGGCGGGGGCTGGTTCTATGACAAGCAACGGAGCTATTATCCCGTCGACAAGCTGGTAGACGACATCGTGGGCCGGACCAGCAAACGGGGCATTACCCTGCTGTCTTTCGGGCCCAGGGCCGACGGCACCATCGCCGAACCGATCAAGGAGCGCCTCAGGGGTATCGGTGAATGGCTGCGGATCAACGGCGAGGCCATCTATGCGACCCGTCCGTGGAAAATCGCCCAGGAAGGACGCCGCATCCGGTTCACACGCACAAAGAGCGGGGACGCGGTCTACGTCATCTGCCTCCAGTGGCCCGGCAAAGAACTCAAAGTCAAATCACTGGCCCAAGGTTCCGATCTGTGTCCGGAAGTGATAGAAAAGGTGACTCTGCTGGGCTCGGACGAGGCGGTCGAGTGGTCCCGGAAGGCGGAGGCGCTGCACGTAGTCATGCCGAAAGACCGGCCATGCGAACACGCCTACGCTTTCAAGGTCGAACTGTCAGAAGCAGATTAACGCTATGAGACTGTACCAGAGCCTGGCTGGCGCGCTGAGGATGGGACAGATGCTGTACGCTGCCGAGCAAAGTCCGGAGCGACCCAACGTCGCCCTGATCATGGTCGATGATATGGGGTTCGCCAAGCACCCGGTGAACGGCTGCCGGAAAAGGTGCCGATCACCTTTTCTGCTTCAACCGCGATTTACAAGCACCCGATTGAACCCTGGGGAGGGCACAACATGAAGAATCTCGCAGCGACGTTCGCGCTAGCGATCGTGTCGGCGTCGGCCCTGTCGGCGTCGGCCCTGGCGCGCGCGCCGACCGAGGCAAATGTGCCCTACGGCCCCCATCCGCGCCAGAAGATGAACTTCTGGAAGTGCGAGTCGGACAAGCCGCTGGGCGTCAAACTCATCATCCACGGCGGCGGGTGGCACAAGGGCCACAAGCCGGGCCAACTGCGCGGCAAAGGCCCGGACGACCATCACGTCGCCGCCATCGACTACCCGCTGATGCGAGGGAAGCACGCAGCCCGGCAGCCGCTTATTGTCCACAGCGCTGCCCGGGCGGTGCAGTTCCTCCGCCACAAGGCGAAGGAATGGAACATCGATCCGGACCGGATCGTGGCGACGGGGATCTCCGCCGGCGCCGCCTCCGCGCTCTGGCTGGCGTTCCACGACGACATGGCCGACCCCGACAACGAGGACCCCGTGCTTCGCCAATCGTCCCGCATCGCGGGAGCGCACGGCGGCTGGGGCCAGACCACGCTGGACGCCCCGCTGTTGAAGAAACGCATCGGAATGCTCACCGTCAAACATGTGATGGTATGGAAGTCGGTCGGCGCAGAGAGTCCGGAAGAACTCCTGGAGAACTGGGATAAATACAAGGAGTTGTCGCTGGAGTGTTCCGCGCTGACGCACGTGACCAAGGACGACCCGCCGGTCTACGTCGAATACACCGGCGGCGATCCGGTGCCCCCGACCAACATGGGCAACGCCATCCACAACGACACGTTCGGGACGATCCTGAAGGAGAAGTGCGACGAGGTCGGCACGACATGTTACCTGTCCTTCAAGAAAAAGAAGGAGGTCACGCCGCCCATGAGCCCGACGGCGTTCCTGAAGGGAATCCTTTGCCCGGAGGAGGCTGAGGGAAAGTAAGCCGTGGTAGTGTTTTGACATCAGCCCAACAGGGCCTCTTCCCTGCAGGGAGAGAGGCAGGCTGGAGGGTTGGGCCCTGGTGGGTCGCCGCTGGCACCCGGAAGACAGGCTTGTAATTTCCGAACGCCCTCAAATAATAGTTGCCCCGACCGGATCGACGCTTTTTGAGCCTCAACCAACAAGTGAGACGTTCCATGAAAAAACTCGCAACAGCGCTGGTGCTGGCCATCATAACGGCGTCGACAGCCGTGGCTGGCTTTCCTTCCGACCCCGATCAGCGGTGGCCGCGGCATCGCAAGATCGTGATCACGAAGCCGTACATTGTCGTACCGCTGACGGGGCGCAAAGGATCCCAAGGGATTCGCCTGGTGGTGGACGGGAAGATGGTTCGTCTGTATTCCAAGGTGGGGCTGGCGTCTTCGGAGGAGAAAACCGCTTTCTGGGGGTTCATCGACGTGGGCGAGTTCCAGGGGAAGACCGCCTGGCTCGAAGCCGGCGGGTACGGGGCGCCGGGGTTCAAGCGGGTCCGGCAGGCCGACAAGGTCCCGGGGCAGGAGAAGTGGGGCACGGAAGCGAAGCGACCCCAGTTCCATTTCTCCCAGAAAGTGGGCTGGAACAACGATCCCAACGGCCTGGTCTACTACGACGGCGAGTGGCATCTGTTCTTCCAACACAATCCCATGGGCCGGCAATGGGGCAGCATGAGCTGGGGTCACGCGGTCAGTACGGATCTGGTCAACTGGAAGCAGCTGCCGGTCGCGCTCCATTACCTGGGCGGCTACGGCATGTGGTCCGGCGGGGGCGCGGTCGATCACAAGAACGTCGGCGGATGGAAAACCGGCGAAAACGACGTGATCATCCTCACCTGGAGTTACATGGGCAAAGGCGAGTGTATCGCCTACAGCAACGACCGTGGACGCTCATTCACCCATTACAAGGGCAACCCCATTTTCACGCACAACGGCCGCGATCCCAAGCCGTTCTGGTACGCTTACGAGGAGGACGACAAGCCGCTGAACGAAAAGGCCGCGACGCTGGGAGGGCACTGGGTCATTGGCGTTTCCGACAAGCCCGCGGTCCCCGCCCAAAACTTTGCTTTCTATACCTCGACCGATCTGAAGAAATGGACCGAACAGAGCCACTTGAGGGGCTATCGCGAGTGCGCGGAAGTATTTACACTGCCCGTGGACGGCGATCGCGATAACCTCCGTTGGGTCGTCTTCGGCGGCGATGCAGACTATGCGATCGGCAATTTCAACGGCAAGGCCTTCACCCCGGCGCACCAGGGCAAGCACCAACTCCATTACGGCGGCTACTACGCCTCGCAGGTCTTCTCCAACGCGCCGAACGGGCGCCGCGTCCAGGTCGGCTGGGCCACGCGGATCGACTTCAAAGGCATGCCGTTCAACCAGACCTTCTCCTTCCCCACGGAACTGACCCTCCGCACCACCCCGAACGGCGTCCGCATGTTCGGCGAGCCGGTGAAGGAGATCGAGAAGATACACGGCAAGACGCACCAGGCCGGGAACGAAACGTTGAACGACACCCGTTGTGTTGAGATCAAGACCAAGGGGGCGCTCTTCGACATCCGCGCCGAATGGGAAGTCGGAACCGCTGAACAGGTCGGGCTGGATATCGACGGGCGGAAAGCGTTCGTGTACGACGCGGCCGAGGCGAAGATCAAGGACCTCTCCGAGCCGAAGCCCAAGGGCAAGAAGAAGAACAAGGATGTGGCCTGCAAGCCCGTGGATGGAAGAATCTTCGTTCAGATCCTGATCGACCGCCCCATGAAGGAGACCTTCGTGAACCACGGCGCGATGATCTTCAACGCCCCCTACGATAACGATCTGGACATCGGGTCGGTCCGCGCCTGGGCCCGCGGCGGCGAAGCGAGCCTGGTTTCGCTGAAGGTTTATGAACTGAACGCGAGTTGGCCCTGAGTTTCACCCTCCCCGCGACCTGGAACACGGGTCCCGTAAGACCGGGGGCGACCCGCGTGACCGGCGCACCGGCTGGGAGAAGAACGGCAGCCCCAAGATGCTGCCCCTGACACCGAAGTGGCCGAAGCGCGTGGGGGCAAGGGTGAAGGTTGCTGAATGATGGATAGCCCACGACTCACGATCAACGGGGAACGGCAAGAGAGACGATCCCCTGTAAAGGGTTACGATGGTTTCCAAACACAGGGGCAACCCCATGAAATCGCGAACCACCACGCTGGCGCCGGTGACACTGGTGGTGGTAAGCGCAGCGCTCGCCGGCGACGCCGAGAGCAAACGCAAACCGAACGCCTGTGGCCTCCACGACATGCACGGCAACGTGTATGAATGGTGCCTGGACTGGTACGTCCCTTACGAGACGGGCCCGCAGGCCGATCCCGTGGGGGTGAAGAGCGATTCGTCCAACTCGCCGCGAGTCGGAAGGCAGAAGGTCGCCCGCGGCGGCGGCATCGGCTGGATGAGCGGCGGCCTGTTGGACAAGGCGATCCACCCCTTCACCCGTTCGGCCAGCCGGTAAAGTTTCGAGCCCGATGCAACTATGTAGTCATCCTCGGCTTCCGCGTGGTGCTGGCGCCGGGAATCAAGGTTCCGTGACCGTCGGTATCAGGTAAGAAAGGCCACCATGAAACGCATTGCGATCCTAATCTGTTTGTCCGTATGGGTGGGCGTTTCGACAAACGCCGGCGAACTATCCAAAGACGGCAAGATCGACTTCTTTGGACTGGCCCGCTATCCCGAAGGCGGCAAACTCGTCGAGGGCGTGGACTTGTACGAGGTCCAGGAAGGGGCCGGCGGCCCGGCCGACCGGTACACCCGCCGCGTGGTCGATTGGTGGCCGCGAAAGGGCGTCGACGTCATCGAGCCCACCGAGAACATGCCGCTGAGGACGTGGACCCTGCGGGAGCCGGGGGAATACTACCTTCCGCGGCAGTTCAAGGCCCACTTGTGCGGCTTCCGCGGCTTCGGCAACCACATCGGCCGGCCCTTCCGGGGGGACGGGAGTCCCCTGGAGCCTGCCGTGGTGCTCCGCATGCCGGACGGCAGTAAACGGTGCTTCGTCCGCGGCAGCTTCAGCGAGGAAGACAAACAATACATCATGGATCTGTACCTGAAGGAGATGAAGCGCATCAAGGCCGGCCTCGACAAGACGGAGTACAAGACCAAACCAAAGACGAAGAAAGAATACCCGGGCGATGCCGAAATCGGCGAGCCGGGAACCCTCCGCCTGGAGAGTGACCATTTTGTCTTTAAGTCCGGTTCGCAGCAGGGCGGGGCGAAACGCTGGATCAACCCGGAGCATCCGGACAAGGCTCGCCTCTTCCGGCAGGGTTCACTGACGATGGCGGAATATTACTGGGCCTACAGCGAGTATATCGGTCACCTGATGCCCTACTGGGACCGGCACGAAAAGTATAGGTACGAGGTGGTGGTCGGCCCCACGAAAAAGGACGGCTACGATTCGGTCGGAGGCGGGTGCGGCGGGGGCTATGGCGCATGCTCGTGCGGCGAGGCCGGTCCCTGGAACGGCGGACTGATGCACGAGTGGGGACACGGAAGCCCCCTGGGAAACACCTATGCCCTTGGCGGCGGCGAAATCTACGCGGATTGGCATCAAGCCCTGGTTGACCCGGGTATTGCCAAGTCGCATAACAACGTGAGTCGGCCCTGGCGGTGCGTCGTCCATGGGAGTTATCAAACCGCCCTCTTCTATACGACAATGGGCCAGGATCCCAACTGGGGTTACGGCTGGTTCGACGTCCTGCCCAAAGGGGTGGAGGAATGGAGCACCCTGATGACGATCGCCCGCGTGGGCGAACGCCGCGGACTGTTCGAAAACGGTATACGCGGGCTGGGCGACATGGTGGGTGAATACGCTGCACGCCTCGCGGAGTTTGACACCGAGCGTCAGCACGTCCTGCGTAAGAGTTATTTTGCGGTTCACCGCAACTGGCTCCAGCCCCTGGACCGCGAGAAGGGCCTGTATCGCGTGGCCCGGGAGGAGGCGCCCGAGCCGTTCGGGGCAAACGTCTTCCGCCTCGTGCCGGAAAAGGGCGCCGAAACCATCGTGGTTGACTTCCACGGCCTGCACAATCCCGAGGTTTACAGCGATTGGCGCGCCTGTATCGTTGCCGTGGGAAAGGACGGCAAGGCGCGGTACTCTTCGCTCTGGAACAAAGGCAAGATGACCATGCGGCGCCGGAAGGGAGACCGGCGCTACTGGCTAACCGTGGCCGCTACGCCGACGGCGTTCGTGGGCTCGAAAGACTTCTACCAGGGCCCCCACGCCATACGGTATCCCTACAGGGTGCGCCTGGAGGGTGCCCGACCGGGCACTCCCCGGCACATGCGCCCTGATGCCGACGATTATAAATGCGTCTACCACAAACCGCGGGTCATCGGCGACCGTGTGCCGGGCAACTGGGAATGCCCCCAGGCCGAGCGCTACAAACAGATAAACGGCGCGCCGCATCCCAACGGTGGCGGATGGGTGGCGGACACGGCGAAGGTGGCTCCCACGGCCTATGTGGGCCCCCACGCCATGGTGCTGGGTCAGGCAAAGGTGCTGGACCACGCCGTGATTGAACACTACGTCGTGGTCACAGACCACGCCGTGGTGGCCGGCCATGCCCGTGTCGGCGGGCAGGCGGTGATCAAGGATAAGGCCCGCGTGGACGGTTATGCGCGGACCTGGCACCCGCTGGGGGAAGAAGACGAGGCCTCGGTGGTGCCCGGCCCGGTTCCCCGGACGGGCCTGTGGGCCAATTATGCCATGAATCAACCCGAAAACGTGATGCTGGAGGACTGGTATCGTCGCACAAAAAATTGGACACATTTCCATGTGCTTAACCTTGATGGGTATCTCGTCGGCAGACCGGAATTCCTGGCCGAGGGCGACCATCGCGGATTCCGTTTCGACGGAGAAAGCCAGTACGCCGAACTGTCTCCCCGCGCCGCCGATCTGGGCGCCATCACCGTGGCGCTGGAGGTCAAGTGGAACGGGAAGGGCAGCCAGACGCTCCTGGATTTCGGTTCCGGCACGGACAACTGCTTCCGGCTGATTACGGAAGGCAAGGACGGTGGGCCTGCGTTGAAGGCCCGAGCGCAGGGACGGAAGGTGCTGGAACTGGCGGCCTCGGACCCCCTGCCGACCGGCGAGTGGGTGAGGCTTCGGCTGGAGATTGACGGCGAGGCCGCAGCCCTGTGGATGGACGGCGAGAAAGTGGCTGAGAAGGCGTCGGACTTCCGGCCCGCCGATGCGTTCAAGCCGGGGGTGGCGAAGCGCAATGTCATCGCCGCCGCACGCGACGGAACCGAGCACTTTGAAGGCGTCTTCGACGAGGTTGTCATCTACCACAAGGTCCACGGGGAAGCCTTTGAAGACCTCCGGGAACCGATGATGGATACACCACGTCGCCCCAGGAAGGGTTTCGTCAAATGGGTCCGCACGCAAAAGACGATGTCGCCCTACGAACGAAAGCACCGTATCGAAGAGGCGAAAAACCAAGCCCTCCGTGATTACAGGCGCCGCGCCGTCGGGGCCTGTCTCCGGCTTTACGAACTGAGGCACCGCTGTCCCGAGTGGGAAAACGCCCTGAAGGCCGCCCGGCAGTGGAAGGAACGGAGCGAGAAAGACCGCAAGAAAACCAAAGCCGATATCGTCGATCGTCTCAAGGAGGCCCAGAAAACCGCCTACGCCCCTTACAAACCGGAAGCAGATGCCTTGGACTCCTTCGTGTTCCAGTCATTCGGAGGATATTACAACGGCAGATATTCCGGATATTTGAGTGCGTACTACGCGCGAAAATACAGCAATCCCAGCCTGGATGTGGATTTGAGTCGCGCCTGGAGCCTGGCCAACAAGGGCTCCGAAACGAATTGGATGACGGGCATAAACCAATGGGACTGGCGTACGAAGTGGGAGGCGGACGGCAGCGTGATGGACCTGCCTCTGACCAAGCAGTGGCTGATAAAACGCGTCCGGGGCGAACTCGTTATGGAGTCGCCGGTTAAAGGGCGCAAGCAGCGTTCCATGACCAAAGAGGCCCTTAAGGCAAAAATTGAAGAAGTGGAAAAAGAACTGAGGCGCATCGAGGAAGAGGCCCGTGCGGCTGTTGAACAGATGCCGGAGACCGCTGCCGCGAAGAAGGAAATGGCCCGCCTCAAGAAGGAGATCAAGGCCATAGAAGAGCGAAGCGACCCGCAGGCCTTGCTGAAAAAGGCCTATGCGGAAGCCGAGCAAAGGAGTGAACTCATTAAAAAGGTCCGGGAGGAAGTACGATTCGTGGGAAGCGAGATGTACGGACGGTCGGGTTGGTGGCGCATGCGGCGGGCAAAGAACGGCGTTATGGGCAAGGCACGCCAGATTCACCAGTGGGCCGTCCGCCAGGAACTGAAAAGACAGAATCCTGTCTTCAGACAATGGGGCACGCTGAAGCGAAGGCTGGAGCAACTCGAACAAGAACAACGTTATCGCACGGAACTGTATTTCATCCGGCATACGAAAAGAAGCGTGCTCCAGGACCAGTTGAAACGCCTGGAGGATAAACTGAAGTCTCGATGAGTCTACGTGTAGGCCGGTTGTCGCGGTTCCCGGTCAACCGTTTAGAGCCGCCGACGAACCGCCGTTCGACAGCACAAGAAAGGGTAAACATGAATAACAAATTCCCACGCATCATCGCCGCCCTCCTGATGTCATGGTTAATTTCCGGCTTCGCGCGTGCCGGGGGCCCGGACTCCATAAAGCAACTTGAGGCGAAGACGTGGACCGCCCCCTCCGTCGGCATGACGTTGCGACGCATTCCCCCCGGCACGTTTACGATGGGAAGTCACAAGGACGAAATGGCCCGAGGCAATGACGAAACGCCTCACAAGGTGACCATCTCCAGGCCATTCTACATAGGGGTGTACGAGGTCCGGCAGGGCGAGTTTTACAAACTCATGATGCCGGATGACTACGACTACGATGCCTGGACGTTCAAACGAGGCCCCCTGCACGACGGAGCGGCATGGGCGTTTCGGTGGTATGACACACACCATATCATTCATGGAAAGAACGCCACCACCGAAAAGCCGGTCACCAAAACCTGTCCCATAACTCCCGTTTCTTGGCATCGGGCCATGACCTTTTGCAAGAAACTTACCCAGGCCGAGAGGGAAGCCGGACGCCTGCCGAAAGGCTACGTCTATCGTCTGCCCACCGAAGCCGAGTGGGAGTACGCCTGCCGCGCAGGCACCAGCGGACCCTACAGTTTCGAAGGGCCCTACGACGAAGCGAAAACGATTAAGAGTCACATCGCCTTCCCGCTGGGCGGGGGGTGGACCCTGGGACCCGTAGATACCAAGAGCAACCGGAAACCCAATCCCTGGGGACTGCAGGACATGCACGGGAATGTCTATGAATGGTGTCTGGACTGGTACGGCCCCTACGACCCATCCGCCACGAAGGACCCCCCCGGCCCAGAATCCGGCGAAGAGCGGGTCGCCCGTGGTGGCTGCCTCGCCTGGGCAGACCCCAAGAACTACGAGGAACAGATCCACCCGTTCTGCCGGTCGGCCAGCCGGTACGGTTTCCCGCCGGATACGGATTACCAGATCCTCCTCGGCTTCCGCGTGGTGCTGGCACCGGCGATGGCCGAGTGAAAACGCGCGCGGCAGGCATGCCTCCTTGACAGGAGATTGGCGCTCCTCAGCCTCTACCGTCAAGGCGGCGTGTATCGGATGTTTGCGCAAAAACTCTTTGAAACAATTTCGAGGGGCGGTTTTGTCCCCTCAGGCTGATGGTTGACACGGCGGGGCGAACCGCAGGTCGAGACCTTTCGGGGGAGGGGGAAAGGTCCATGCGACGCTGCGGCCGGCGCGGCCCCGCCCCTCACGGCAACACCTTCCGGAACTTCTCGTAGAGGATCGTGTTGTCGACACCCAGGCCGGCGAGCGTCAGGGGGTTGTGGTCGTCCCTGAAGGTGACCCGCACCACCGATTCCAGGGTCCCTCGCCCGCGGCGGTCGACCAGCGCCACGTCGTCCACGGCATCGTACGCAATGGTGCGGGAGGCAAGCGGGTAATGCAGCGTCATGGCGTCGCGGTCGAGCGTCAGCCCGCACAGGCCCCGGACGTAAGCCACCGCCCCAATCGTTCCCAGCCCCAGGGGAACCAGGGCCAGCAAGAGGCTGTGGCCTGCCAGGTACGCGCCGAGTGCGACCAGCCCGCCCGCGAGTCCGAGTTGGAGGTAGTGATAGACCGGTTTGCGGATAAACCGTTCGGGCAGGTCCACCGATACGGCCGGCCGGAGGTGTTCAAGCACGCGACTGCGTAGGTCGGCGAAGCCCTCGAGTTGGTATTCCAGCCGGAGCAGGCGCTCGCCCCGCTCGTCGAAGAGTTCCAGGAAGTGGCGGGCCGGGTGCTGACGGATGTCCGCGACGGCGTCCCACGGAACGAGGGCCTCGTCTTTTGGCCGATGGGCCGGCCACAGGCCGTCCTCGTCCACCGTCACCGCGTGGAACGGAACCTGCTTCAGCGTTCGGAAGGACGTGGCCGCCAACCCGAGAAAAAACCCCGACCCGATGGCGACAACGATGTACGGCCCGACGTCTGCGGGCAGCGGTCCGTCCTCCGCCAGCCACAGCAGGGCAATGAATCCGAGGCCGAACAGCAGAAAGAATGCGAGACACAGTCGAAGGGTCAGGCGGTAACCCGGCTTGATGGTATAGGTCCGTTCCTGCGTGTCGGCGGGCATCGTGTCCCCCGTCGGCTTCGGGCAGGCGAGCGACGACCGCACCGTATCGGCGCCGGGGCCCGGGATCAACCGAATTCCGTATTCCGATGGGACAGAGCAGTGTAATCCCGGGTGGTGGCGCGGTGGTTCTCCGAAACCACCGCGCCACCACGCAAGGTTAAACTGCGCCAGCCGATCGGCCGGCGCAAGATTTTCAGCCGTCCCGGCCGCCGGTTCGTCTCTGCCACGAAGGGCTCAGGCGGCCCGCCGCGGCGCGTCCGCCTCCACCAGGTCGGTGACCTGGCTGGCGTCCCGGCCGGAGGAGCGCGCCTCGTCCACGTTGGTCCGGGGCGTGTTATGCTTATGTCGCCGGCGCACCGCTTCGCCGGGCGAAGAACAGGGTGACCTTCATCCCCACGCCCACCAGGACCGCCACCAGGCCGGCCACCGGGAACACGCCGAAGAAGACGCCCGCCACCCCGAGCACAATCAGAAGGGTCGAGGCCATCGACTGGGTCCGCACGTCGAACGACTGGCTGCGGAGCCACCGCCGGATGGCCAAGACTGCCAGAATCAGCCCGGTGACGCCGGCCGCACGGCCGGCGCCCTCGACCATCCCCTCGGAGGCGGCGGTGGCCTCGATGGCCACGTCCTCCGGCGGCATCGGCATCGTGAAGCGAAACAGCCGGCCGCGCTCCGGCAACGCCACGTCCAGGCTGGCCAGGCCCGCGGGGACCGCCTCGGCCTTATCACCCTCCGCCGCTACGCCGAAGAATCTTCCGTCCCTGCCGCGGCCCTCCCAGCCGCGGAGGGCCTCGCCGCCACCGCCGACGCCGATGACTCCGATGGCGTCCGCGGCCGGCCGCTGGACCTCTTCGTCGACCTTCCGGCGGGCTTCGAGTTTCTTCTGATACCGCTGCACGACGTTAGCGGTCTCGGCCCGGCGCCTGAGGTCTGCCCGATCCCGCTGCTGGGCCGCCTCGGCCTGTTTCCTGCCCGCTTCCTTGCCGGCGAACTGCTTGAACATGTCGCCTGCGATCCGGCCCTTCGGCGCCTGGGCGCTCTGCTGCCCCATCTGCCGGGCCCCGTGCTGGAAGCGTGCCTGCGGCTTGGCCTGCTCGATCTGGGCGTCCTTGTTTTCGAGTTGCGTCTCGGCGAGCCAGGCGTTATTGAACTTCCCGCTGGCGGCCCGGCCTTCGTCGGGCGCGGCGGGCGTCCCGGCCCAGTTGGCCCCGACGTCCTGGACGAGGTTGCGGTCCCGCCGATTCCGCTGGTTGCCGTACGCATCGCGCATGAAGTCATCGTTATAAGCATAACCGCCCGTCCCCCGCCCGACCTGCGGCCCGGCCTGGAGTTCCTTGTTCACGTCCTCCAGGACCGCGCCGGCATTCGATAACTCGGCCTGGACGGCGGCGTTGGTCCTATACGATTGAAGCGTCTGCTGCTGCTGCTCGAGGGAGCCGCCGATCTGCTTGAGATTCGAGTACGCCCGCGACTGCGCAAACGGGTTGTCGGACTTGAGGGTCCGGAGCAGGCGGCGGGCCTGCTTATACTGGTACTGGAGGACGTTCGCATCCAGGATGACCGCTTCCTCCACCTCACTCATGTCCGTATCGAACCAGAACCAGGAACACTCCTCCGGCACGTAGAGGCGGACCTGGCTGAGTTCCGCTTCGATGTTGACCGCCCGCACGAGGGGGAACCGCACGCGGTATCGCCCGGCGCCGAGCCGGCCCACCCGACCGCCGTACTTCAGGACGACGGCGTAGTCGAGGTCGCCCTCGGCGGTCTTGACGATGGGGATGCGGACCCGCCACCGGCCCTTGCCGGGCTCCATCCGCGTGGGCTTGACGGGCCGGCCGGCCACGACGGCCGTCCATAACTCGGCCCCTTCGGGCATCTCGACCTCCAGGAACTGCTCGGTCCGGTTGTCGAGGTGACAGACCACCCGGCCGCGGTATGTGCCGGCGGCGTCCATCACGAGCAGCGTCTCCGCCAGGCCGATGCGGGCCTGGACCGTCTCGACGGCCTTGCGCCGGCGTGTCTCGAAGGCGAGGCGAGGCGACTCGGCGCCCGGCGAGACGATGAACGCCCGTGTCGTCCCGCCGCGAAGGAGGCCGGCCACCGCCGACCACTCCTTCTGCCGCCGGCCAAGCGGTTCCAGACCCTCCCGGGCCGTCACGACCACCTCGTCGCGACCGGCGCTTTCCAGGGCCACGTACCGCCGGCTGGTCCGGCCGGTCTCGACGAGGGGGATCGGTGCCTCGTACTGCTCGCCCTCCAGGAGCCGATCGTGCTCCACCAGCACCCGCAACTGGTCCATCACCTGGTCCTGGAGCGTGAGGTGCACGCGGACCGGGGCATCGGCCGCCTCGCCGGTCGGCTCGACCCGTTTGTCGCGGAGCAACGGCACATGGATACGGGCATCCGCCATCCAGGGCGGCAGCAGGAACGCCACCTCCCGGATGCCCGCCTTCTGGATGGTCCAGGTCAGCAGGATCGTCTCGTCCACCGTCCGGTCCGTGACGCGGGCGTTGGTCACCGTGCAACAGGAGACGTCCGGCCGGCGGGGCGTCAGCACGAGCCGGCCGGCGTAGTCGGGCCGGCGATATTGAAGCGCCAGCGCCGCCAGGGCCTTCTGGCCCCCGCTCAGCCAGCCGCTGACCCGCCTCAGGAGGACGCGCTCGATGCCCGCGAGGTCCTTCGCCCGCACGTCGAACGCCGGGTCCACCTGCACGACGATGTCACCCCGCTGCCGCTGCACATCCAGGACTTCGACTCGCGGCAGGGGCGTCTCGGCGCCCACCTTGCCGCGGGCGAGCCCGCCTTCCAGGACGATCGGGCACGTCCCCTCCACGCCCGCCGAGAGGTACACGGTCAGGATCCGCCGGCCGTTCTCCTCCGTGACGGCCCACTCGAACGTGCCGGGCGCCTGCACCCGCTCCAGGCCAAGCGTGCCGGGGATGGCGAGGCGCGCCCGGTAGAGCGGCCGGTCCTCGACCGCCAGGACGGCCCGGGCCTCCATCCGCCGCTCGCGCTCCGCCAGCCGCAGGATCATCTGGACCTCGGCCGAGACCCGGGCCGAAACCGGCTCCGCCGCCAGCCGAACCGTGAACGGCGTGGCGACGAACTCGTAGGCCTGGTACGGCCGGACGCCGAGCGGGCTGGCCGGCGCTTCGGTCGGCGGCATCGCTTCGGCGGGCGGCAGGTCGGCCCGCCGGACGCCGCGCGTCTGAACCGTCCGCACGTCCATCAGCGGGCTTCGGCGAATCACCACCAGGCCCGTGTGCCGAAGCGCCCCGGTCACCTCGACGAGCGGGGCGGCGAACGGCTCCCCGCCGTGGGGAGCCGACCCCTCGGTCGTCTGTCGCCACAGCGTGACGCTGAAGGTCTCTTGGCCCTTGGCGGGCTTCAGGAGCGTGACGGTCAGGCGTCTCCGGTCACCGGCCTCGCCGCGCTGCCAGCCCCGCACGTTCGTGCCCTCGACCTTCTCCACGGTGTAGCCGGCGGGGACCCGGAGGGTAAACGCCTCCCGCTCGCCGTGGCGGAACTCGCAGCGGACCCGCCAGCGCAGGTGCAGGCGGTCTTCCTGAACGTCCAGGATGCCGCGAGAGACGGCGGTCAGGGTCTTCTCGATGCGGCCCTCGCCGACCTTGGGCCGCCATTGGGCCCGCAGGGCCCCGCCGGCGCCGAGGGCGGTCCGCACGACCTCGCCCGGCTTCTCCGTCTCATACGCGGCCCGATCGCGGACGTGGCCCAGGCGGAGTTCGGTGCCGGCCTTCGGTACGGCAAGGGCCAGCGACGTGGCGGGGGCGGCCGGCAGATGGCCTTCCGCCACGCGCCACCCGCCGCGGCGCGCCAGCGGCAGCCGCACCGACACCTCCAGCCGGTGCCGACCCTTGCCGGAGACGTACAGCGCCACGAACGACGCCGGCCGGCCCGGCTTGGCCGGCTTGGCCGCCTGCTTCACGGCCTTGGCCTGCTTCCTCGGCCGGGGTTCGACGACGCTCACGCGGGCGGGGGACCCGTCCAGGTCGGCCCGGGCCAGCACGCCGCCCGAGAGCGGCAGGGGCACCGTCACGTACTCGTCCGTGAAGACGTCGATGGCGACGTGCCCGTCGACCTGGAGATACTCCTCGCCCTCCACCGTGGCCGCGAGCGACGCGCCGGCCAGCGCGTACGGCGCGGGCGGCGGGGTCTCACCGATCGGTTTCTCCGGGTACGCCCGGTTCCAGAGTTCCACGTACCGCGCGTACGGAACGAGCAGGCGGTCGGCCTCCCGGACACCCTCTTTCGATTCGGGGTCGTAGGGCAGGATGACGGCGTCGCCCGGGACCTCGACGGGGCCGGTGGGCGGGACGATCTGGACGACGTACGGCCGGTCCGCCTCATCCGCTTCGGCCGCCGCCCCGAGGGCCAGCAGCACCGCCAGGACAACGCCCGCCGCCGGCGCCGAGGCCGTCCGCGGTCCGAACAGCCCCGCCGCCTTCCGCCATACCCACCGGACGACATGGGCCGCCAGGTAGTACGGAACGAGCAGGCACGCCGCGTAGAACGCCCCGTTCACGGCCAGGGCGAGTTCGATGCGGCCGGTGACCACCGGCACGAGCGTCGCCACCACGCCCACGCCGACCACGTACGCCGACTTCTGCGCCAGCGGCCGGGGCGTCAGGACCACGCCCGCCACGAACACCGCCAGGGCCAGGCCCCACGCCAGGGCGCCCAGGCGGACCTCGTGGACGCAGGTGACGGCCATGGCGGGGTCGGCGCCCAGGCTTTGGAACGTGACGGCCGGGCCCGTGCGGTCCAGGTCGATGGTCAGGCTGCGGATGCCTTCCAGGGCCCAGACGGCCCCCGCGTCCTTCTTGCCGGCGGTGGGCTTCGGCTCGGCGGTCGGCTCGGGCGGGGGCGGTTTTGCGGGCTGTCCCGGTTCCTCGGCCTCTACCGATTCGGTGCCGGCCACGGCCTCGGCAGTCGATTTCGGCCTGGCAGGCGCTTCGCCGGCTTCGGCCTCGGCGGGGGGCGGGGCATCGGGCGTGGCCTCATCCGCCGCCGGAACGCGTTTCTCATGGTCCCCGCCATACTCCCGCGCCAACCTTTCGTCCCCTACACCGCCGCGCCGGACACCGGACTCGCGGGCGGCCTCTTCGGCCTCCTCCCCGGGGCTGATTCTCCCGTTGGAATCTGTGTCCAGCCTATGCAAATTGGCACCCACCTCATGTGCCTGTTCCAACGCGCCCCCGCCAAACGGCAGGGCGCCGACCTGGAGAATCAGCCCCAAGGCCCCGTGGTCAAAGTCCACGCCGCCCGTCCCGTAGTAAAGGGCCCCGGCCACGTTCGCGACGGCGAGCGGCGGCGGCCGGACCTCGCCGGTCGCCACGGTGCCCTCGGTGCGCACCACGCGGTACCCGAAGGGCGGATACAGGTGCCAGAGGAGGTCGGTCGCAGGGACCTCGCGTCCTTCGGCATCCTCGGCGGCATGGAGGAAAAGCCGCGGCGCCGCCGCCTGCGTGCCCTTCCAGAACGCCAGGCCCGCCACGGGCGACTCGTACACGATGCGGAGGTCGCGGGTCCGGTCGGCCCGGCCGGCCGACAGGTTCACCAGGAGCCTCTCGCCTTCGCGCCGCGGCTTGAGGGGCCGGCCGTCCAGCGTCGCCGACCACAGGGTGGCCTCGGCCGGCAGCCGCACGTCCAACAGCAGCGACTTGGTCCGCAGGAGGAATCGGGCGGCGGTCTGGGCCAGCCCGTCGGCCGAGAGGACGGTCGCCAACTCCGCCCGCTGGACGATGGCCGGCGGCAGGCCGAGCCCAGGATGCCGCCTCACCGACACGCGGACGGGCGGCGGGTCGCCCAGGAACCCGTACGCGCCGAGCAGACGCCGGCCGGGCTGGTACTTCGCGTCGACGAGTTCGCCGATGTCCACCTTCCGGGGATGCTCGGTGACGCGGACGTCGAGGTCCGCGGTGCCTTCCACCGCCACCAGGCCGGACTGATAGGCGACGCCCTCCGCCCGGATGAGCGGCAGGGCGAGGTCCTCCGGCTCCAGTTCATCGAGCCGCTGCTCGAAGTCGACCGCCAGCCGCACCGTGCCGCGGCGCGGCCGGGCCAGCATGGCGGTCCATCGACGGACGCGGTCCTCACCCTCGCCGGCCACTTCGCTGGCCTGCTCCTTGATCTGGACGCCCCCGAGGCCGCGGATTGCGAGCGCGGCCGGCGTATGGGCAGGCAGCACCAAGGCAAGCCGGCGAGCCCGGGCCCGGCCGATCTCGTACAGAATCTCGTAATGGGCGGCCAGGGCGTCTCGCTGGACGCGGAAGAACGAGAACGTCTGGGCGGTCACCCGCGGCTGCTTGCGCCCGACCGACAGCCGCGCCCGGTACGGCGGCCGGTCGTAGCGGTAGGCCAGCGATGCCGAGGCCGCCTCCAGTCCGTACCGCTGCTTCTCGTTCGCGTCGAGCGGCAGGAGCCCCTCCAGGGCCTCGGGACGGACGAGGAGGTCGTCGCGGGCCTCGACGGCGATGGCGCCGGTGTCGCGGACGGCGACCTCTTCTCTCCCTCCGGCCCGGAGGACCGCAAAGACCGGGATCTCGACCGTTCGAGCGCCGTCGACCCACTCGCCGAACCAGCCGTCCGGCACGTGGCGGGCCTGGAAGAAGACGCGGCACTCGGTGCCGGGCGGCACGCCCTGGGGCAGGCGAACGTGGATGCGGCTGCCGCCTTCGGCCACCTCGTACCGCTGGAACGGGATCGATTTGCCCTGGGGGCCGGTCACGGCGGTCACGTCCCAGCCGGCGGAAGCGGTGAAGTCGAAGACGAACAGTTTGTCCTGCTCCGGCACGAGGGCGAACCCGCCGCGGACCGAGAGGCCCGCATCCGCCAGCATGGCCAGCACGCTCGTCGTCACGCGGAGGCGGGCGGGCGGGCGGACCATCCGGGCCGACAGCCCGAAAGCCGCCTGCGGCGCGTAGTAGGCCGCCACCGGACGGATGCGCGCCGCCCCCGGCTCCGGCTCCAGGACCGTGGCCGGCAGCGCCCGGGTCAGGACGGCCGTGTCGATGGCAATCAGGCCCTCCGGCGCCAGCGCCTCGGCCTTGAGGCGGTCCTCGACGGCCACGCCCACGACCGACACGTGGCCGGCCACGTCCAGCGGCTCGAACTTCGCGAGCGACCAGTCCGTAAGGTCCGGCGCCGTGCGCAGGGCCGAGAGGTTCAGCACGGTCGTCTCGGTGGTAGCCTCGCGGAGGCGGACCTGGAGGATGCGGCGGCCGGCGTCCTCCTCGATGACCCAGGCCGAGAGGTTCGGCGTCCGCACCTCGGTCACGTCGAAGCCGTCGGGGACGGCAAAGCGGAACCGGCCGACCGGGCGGTGCAGGATCTCCATCGAGACGGTGGCGTGCAGCCGCTCGTAGGCGGCCGTGACCTCGTCCAAGAGGACGCTGCGGGCCACTACCACGCGGTCGCGGCGCAGCAGCCGGCTGTTCAGCGTCATGACGAGCGTCACCTGGCCGGCTTGAGGGAGGATCTCGATACGCGTCACCTCCGCCTGTTCGTCGAAGACGCGGGAGGCCACCGGCGCGCCGGCCTTGACCTCCACGTCGCCGGGCACCATCAAGCGCATGCGGGCGGCGGGCGGTGTGGGCAGACGGAACGAGAGCGTCTGCCGGGCCGCCGTCGTCTCCACCGGCGCCACCACCTCCAGGGCCAGTTCGTGCTTGCCGACGCCCTGGACGAAGAGGGTGAGGCGACCGTCGTCCGCCAGGCCGAGGGGCGCCGCCTTGCCGTCGAGCGTGGCGGCCCGGAGGCCCACCCCCGCCACGTCGAGCCCGACGGCGTGGAGTCCCTTCTCCAGGACCGAGACGGTGACGGTGCCGGCGATCACGGCCCGTCCCTCACCGAGGCGGGCGTGGTAATCGACCGAGGCGACCAGCGCGCTTCGCGGCGGGCGGCGCTTCTCCTCCTTTTTCGCCCGGGCCAGGAGATCCTCGTACTCCTTGCGCGACAGGAGGACGCGATTCGGGTCGCCCCGGAGGATGGGGTGGAGGTCCTCGAACGGGACGTAGAGTTCGCGGACGGTCTCGTTGCCGGATTCGCCCGCGGCGGGTTCGGGCTTCGCATTCCTCGCGTTTGGCGCGGCGGTTGCGGAGACCCGCCGCGCCTGATTCGTCTTACCGGCTGTGGGCGCCTTTGGCCCTCCGGCCGCCGGGCCGCTCGCCGTCAGGACGAGCAGGCAGCCGACCGCGGCAGCCAGCATCGGCATCGTTCGCGGAAGGGGATTACACATCGGACGGCCCTCCTTCCTTGTCGGCGTCGGCCGAGTCTTCGGCGTCGCCGGCGCCTTCGTCGTCACGAGCGTTCTCGACGTCGCCAGGCGGCGGTTCGGTCTGCGGCTCGGAGGGGCGTGGTGCTTCCCTGGTGGGAGCCGGTTTGGCCTTGGCGGCGCCGGCTGGCGCGGCCCGCTCCCTGAGCCGGGCCAGGCGCGCCTCCCGGGCCGCCCGCCGGGCCTCCTTGCGGGCGAGCACGTCCGGGTCGCGCGGACGGGCAATGGCCACGTACCACACGATCCAGACCACCAGAACGAAGAAGGCCGCCGAGACCAGGACCCCGTCGGCCACCTGGTGGGCGAACGCGGGCGCGAACACCCCGAGCAGCACCAGGGCCGCCACCAACGCGCCCACCGCCACGCACCGGTCGGCCCAGGGACGGAAGTTCAACACGAGGCCCGCCACCAGGACGAGGGCGAAGACGAGTATCGCGAGCGTCCGGCTGCCGAAGGCATAGACCCGCAGATTCCCCTCGGGCGGCGGGGCGGGCTGGAGCGTGGAGAAGAGGTGATGATGCCCGTCGGTGGCGAACGTCCGCCCGGGGCTGCCCTGGACGCTCAGCCCCTCGGTAACCCATCGGATGAGGTCCTCGCTGGGCCGCCGGGCCATGGGCCGCCAGCCCAATTCGTCCTCATAAAACCGCCAGATCATTTCTTCGGTCCATGGGCCGGCGGCGCCGAGGTAGTCCCACCCGTCGCGGCCGGTCGGCAACCACACGGAGAGGTACACGCGCTGGATGGCAGGCTCTTCGGGGAACGCGGGCAGCGCCAGGTCCAGGCCGCCGTGCTCCTCGTCGAGAACGTACCGGAGTTCCAGGAGGAACGGCTCGTCGGGCTTGAGGCCGGTCAGGGGAACAAGGACGACCCCGCCGTCGTCCTCGGCATACTCAAGCGGGACGGGCCGGCCGTTCAGCCGGAGCGGGTCGCCGTGCTTGTCCCAGCCGGAAGGCAACCCCATCCGCAACCGCTGCCGTGCGCTGCGGGCGCGATAGAGGGCCTGGACGCTCACCTGCTCGTTCCGGGCGACGACCATGCGCACCAGCGCCCGCTCGATGCTGGTGTGCTTGATCTCCTCCAGCCGGTACATCGTGGCGACGACCGTCAGGGCCCACGCCTCGTGGAACTCGAAGGCGCGGGCGGCGCCCTCGACCGAGACGCCGCTCATCAGGTCGTGCTGCGGGTCGATCGGCCGAAGGCCCGTCACGCGTGTCTCGTCCTCGGCCGGCCGGACGTCGATGGCCTCGGCCTTGGCCAGGACGATCTGGCCCCAGGCGCGGTCCACGCCGCGCGGCACGAGGCGTGGCACCGCCAGGTCCACGCTCTCGCCGACGTCGAGTTTCTCGATCTTCTCCTCCCACTGGAGGATGATCGTCTCCGAGCCCATGAACTCCGACTCGCCGCTGAGATGCCAGGCCACGTAGCCCTCGGGCAGGTCGTCCGGGGCCTCCTCGGCCGGGACCTGCTCGTGGCGGACCGAGAGCGGCTTGACGCGAATCTCCGGCGCCAGGCCCCCTGGCACGTCGATCCGCACCGTCTTGACGCCGCTGTACCGCACGTCGTAGTGGAACGTGGCCGTGTACTTAACCACGCCGGAATCGATCCGCGCCGCCAGCAGTTGCCGGACCGTCACGTGGGGCTTGCGCCGCTCGGCCGAGAGGGCGAACGTGACCGCCTCGTCGGTGTAGGCAAAGGCGAGCACCGGCCGCTCGTCGCCCTTCCGGCCCTGCCGCATGTTCTGCGTGGCTTCCTGGTAGGTGACGGTCCGCAGGCCGTCCGTCTTGCCGGGGTTCACGCGGAGGCTCTCCGGCGCGTAGACGACCAGTCGGCCGGTCTCGTGCTCGACGGTACCGGGGGCGACGCGCGGCAGGGGCAGGGGGATCTCGGCCGACCGGCCGGTCGGCTCCAGCAGGTCCGGCTCGACCAGCGACCGGTGCAGCCGGACCTCCAGCGCCACCCGGCCCAGCGCCTTCCGCGACAGGTCCACCACCAGGTGCGTCTCGCCCGGACCCTCCAGATGATGGGCGTCGACCTGGGCGGCGGCTGCCCGGCCCACCTTCAGGCCGCGAACGTTTCGGACCTCGAAGCCCTTCGGCACGTCGACCTCGAACCGGAACACGCCCGCCCGCTCCACCGTGAACACCGTCAGCAGGTGGACCTCCAGCGCCTCGGTGCCGAGGTGGGCTTCGACAAGCGAATCGGCGAGGATGCGCGGCCGGACTTTCTCCACGCCGAGGGTCAGCGCGAACGGGAGGGCGGCGTAGCGGTACGAGAAGTCCCACTTGCCCCCCGCGAGCGGCTTCGGCAGTTCCGACGGGTCGAGTTGCAGCAGGCCCGTCCGGGCCACCGCCTCGGCCTTGAGGCCCGGCGCCACCCGGACCACCACGACGCCCTGCTGCCAGCCCACGCTGAGGGCACGGATGACGGGCACCCGGACGCGGCCGGCGTCCTCGGCAATGAACTTCTCCAGTTCCAGTACCAGGTTCTGGCTCTTTTTGGCGGGCTCGAACAGTTCCACCGTCACAGTCTGGACGTCGTCGTCGGCCTCGACGGACCACTCGCGGACGTTCGGGTCGAAGACGCCAGCCACCTTCGTCTCGGCGGGCACTTCCACCTGGAGGCGGTCAAGGGCGGCTCGGCGGATTTCGTACGCCAGGTCCGCCCGGGTCCGCGTGACGCCTTCGTCGATGGTCGTCTGCTGACGAACCTCGACGCTTGCCAGCGCCGCCAGGCCCTTCGCGCCCTCGGCCTTGGGGGTCCACTCGATGCGGACCGTCGGGGCGGCCCCGACGAAGGCGCGGACGACCGTCCGGCCTTCGCCGGCCTCGTCGGACGGCACCTCGGTGGCGGCCAGCAACGGGTGGACGTTCACCTCCACGCCCGACTCCGGAATCCGCACCTCCCACCGGCTGACCGGCGCCCGCGGACTCTGAAACGACACACTGTTCTGCCCGGGCGCCTTCGTGTACGCCTTGGCGAACGAGAGCGAGAGGTCCAGCCGCTCGGGCGCCTGGTCCTCCTTCTCGACCAGCAGATTGTAGCCGCGACGCGCGTCGGCGACGATGCGGGCCGGCTCCTCGCCGATGGCTGCCCCCGTCAGGGCCGCGTCGCCCAGGCGGAGCGGCACCTCGACCCATCCCTCCTTCAGGACCTCGATGCCGACGGTCGCCTCCACCGTGACCACACCTTCGGAGACGGTGGCGACGGCCGAGACCTCGGTCACGAGGGCATCGACGGGCGGCTTGACCTCCGGCGGCGGGGCGGTCCCCGCGCGGGCCGCCTTCCACAAGGCCTGGAACTTTTCGTACGGCAGGAAGACGCCGCGGCCCTCCTTCTCGAAGACCTTGCGGAGTTTCTCGTACGGGATGTAGATGCTCTGCTCGCGGAGGGGCTTGGCCTCGGCCTCATCGGCAGGCGGCTCGGCCGCCGTGGCCGCGAAGCCCAGACCCAATCCCAGCGCCACGACCATCAGCCAGGTTCGAGAGGGTGACATGGTTCGGTTCCTCGAAAACGGGTGCACGGGCGTCCCGGTATGAGCCATATGCTCCCCGCGGGCGTGAGCGGCCGGCGACTATCCGGTGAGCGGCCATCGCCCGTTTGGATAGACGCATCCTGCCGCCCCGCGGTTCCCGGCATTTTCGGTCGCGCGCACCCCCCACGCCACAAAAAACGGGGGCCTACGGAAGACAGGCATCAGGCAACGGTCAACGGGAATTCGGCAGTAGGCGACGGCAAAGGCGCACCACACGCCACAGTTAGCCGCCGGCCTTGGCCGGCGCGTTACCTTCTTCCCGCGGCGGGGCTATGGCGAGCGAGGCGGAAATGCCCGTGTTCGCCGGCCCGCCCGCCAACCACGGCGGGTAAACTTGCGGGCCGCACTCCCTTGCCCCCAGGCCGAAGGCCTCATTGGGCAGCCGACTTCGCCGACAGAAAGGCTTCGGCGGCCAAGTTGGGATTGGGATGTTGGTCATTGCCGCCGATCGGGTGCCACTGGCGGTTTGCCTACGGCCGGTAAACTTGCCCGCCAGTGATTGCCCCCTCCCCTCTCCCGCGAGGGAGAGGGAATAAAACGACCTGTTACAGATCCAGTTCCACCCGCGCCTCACCCTTTACCCGCAGGACGAGCGCGCCGGCGCCGTCGAGCCAGGTCACCGAATCGCCGCGGGAGGCGTCCTTCCCGTCCACGCGCACGGCCGGCCGCTTCGCAAGACCCGAGACGAGCACGCGGTAGGTTCTCCTCGGCCATCCGGCGACGGTCAGCGATACGCGCCGTTCCGACTCCTCCGTCACCCGGACGCGGCCGGGCGCGTGGACGCACGCGCCGGCCTTCCGGCACACGGCATAGTCGTAGACGGGCGGCATGCCGTAGAGGCGGACGGCCCCCGACTGCACGGTGCCGGGATTGATGGCCGGCCCCGCCCGCACCTGCTCCCGGAGTTCGAAGAAGTCCGGCAAGAGGCCCTGCCGCTTCGCGTCCGTCTGCTTCCACGTGTGCTGGATGCCGGCCGCCGTGATGCCGTCGGCGAGCCGCTTCCACGGGCCGGCCGGATCGTGCCACACCAGGCCGTACAACGCATCGGCATACACCATGCCACACCACTGGACGGGCCGGCCGAACCAGACCGGGGCCTTCCAGTTGGTCGCCCCGAGGACGGCGATCGTGCTGTACGGTCCGACGGGCCCGTCCGTGGGGTCGGTGAGATAGACGAACGGCACGCCGGTCCACGCCCAGTACCGGGCCTGGTCCAGGAAGTGGCCCTCGCCGGTGAGTTCGTACCCCAGTGTGTACGCACGCACGAGATGGGCCGACGCCAGGATGTCCGGCGCGTGCAAGGGTACCTCCCACGTCTGAGCCCCGCGCGGGACGGTACCGGCAAAGCGGTCGAGCGCCCGCAGGAGGCGGAGGCCCTCGGCCGCCAGGTCGGCGTCGCCGCTGTAGATGGCCGCCTCCAGGACCTCGCGGACCGGCCGGGCCGCCAGGCCGCTGGCCTCCCGCGACCCGTGCGTGGACGCGTAGTCCGGGCCGTCCTTGCGGGGACGGTAGAGGAGCCGGCCGTCCGGCTCGAACCGCGCGAGACGTCCGGGGGCCGACCGCCGGGCCGCCGCAACGCTCTCCGCCACGTGACCGAAGACGAGCGGCACGGCGGGCAGGCGCTCGTGCGAGACGCCGGAACCGTAATACGCCGCCGGCTTGACGAGGGCGACGGCATCGTCGGCCGTCTTCCGGAGCCGGGCGGCGAGGGCCGCCTCGTCGGCCTGCCCCGCCAGGTGCCGGAGCCACACCGCCGGCCCCGCCGCGGGATGGGGCTGCCACTTGCCATGCCAGACGGCGTGGCGAAACCGGCCGCCCTCGCGGAGGGCCGACTTCAACCACCCGGCCGACGCCAGGCGGACGTACCCCGGCGCGTCGAGACCCGTCTTGGGCACCGGCGGCAGACCGCGGAGGCGGACGTACTGCTCGACCGCCGGGACGACCGTCTCGCCGCGCCCGCCGATGATGCCTGCACGGAGGACGAGCGGCTTGCCGGCCTCCAGACGCTCGGGCCACTGCGGCAGAACGTGGCCGGGCTTTCGGTTCCGGCCGTCCGCGCCGGGAAAGACAAGGCCCATGACGTGCCCGCCGGAGCCGAACGTCCGGTCGGGCGAATCGAAGACCGCCGACAGACGGGGGTCGCGGTCCCAGACGAGGCCCACGTATCGGCCCTCGGCCGCCACCGCCATCAGGGGGAAGGTGATCTTGTGGGCGGCGGGCACGCGGCGGTTCGCCTCCGGGCCGCGGACGGTCTTCTCGCTGCTCGACGGCTCGTCCGCCAAGTACTCCAGACCGGCGAAAACCGCCTGGTCCTTCCGCGGCCCGAAGGTGCCCTGCCCCGCCGCCAGCATCAGCATCGGCAGGAAGACGACCTCGCGCGGCCGGTCCACCGTCACGCGGACCGTCACGTCGACGCGGCCCGCGCGGCCGGGCGTAACCGTGTGCGAGACGCGCCACGTGGCGCCGTCCGGGTCGCGGTGCCCGTCCTTCCACGGAATCCACCGCGTGGCGTCGTCGGCGACGTAACCGATGCGCGCCGGCAAGAGGCCGGCCGCCATCGGCGCGCCCGCCACCTCGACGGCCAGGCGGCCGGCGTCGTGGCGGTCGTACCGGACGACCATCTCGCCCGAGCGTGCGGCGGGGGCGCCGGCGGGCAGATCGACCGGCACGGGCGTCGGCCAGTCGGGCGGCTCGATGGCCAGGCGCCGCTCCAGGCGCAGCCACGCGATCGTCGCCGTGCCGCGCCGGCCCGGCGGGTCGATGCGAAAGCGCGTCTTCGGCCCGAGCGGCGGCAGGGGCAGACGGCGCTCCACCCATTGCCCGCCCCCCGGCACGCGGAACCGGACGGACCGGCCCTCGGCGAATGGTCGGTCGGCTTCGGCGTAAAAGACCTGGCACGACCCGCCCGCCTCCGACCGCAGGCGCATCCGCAGCCACGCCCCCCCGTTTTTCGGAAGGTCGATGGGCGGGCCGACAAGGTATGGGTCGGGCCCGCCGATGACCACGCGCAGACCGTCGCCCGTCGCCGACATGCCGCTCACGTCGGAGACGGGTTTCCAGCGCCCGACGACCGCGGGGCGGGTGAAGTCGAAGGACCCAAGCGGGGCATTGCCGCTGGACGCTCCGGCGGCAGCCACGGCGACACAGAACAGCACGCCCGCACCGAGTGCACTAGGGATACCGATGCGGCGATAGGTCACGATGCCTCCTTCGCGCCGGCGGCGGCCGGCTCGGGGGAGGGTCAGTTCGCCCGCGGGTGGGCCGACTCGTAAATCTCCTTCAGCCGGCTCGCCGTCACGTGCGTGTAGATTTGCGTGGTCGAGAGGCTGCGATGGCCCAGGAGTTCCTGGACGGCCCGCAAATCCGCGCCGCGTTCCAGCATGTGCGTGGCGAACGAATGGCGGAGCGTGTGCGGGCTGACGCCGGGGTCGAGGCCGGCCATCGCCAGGTACTTGGCAAGTTTCCGGCGGACGCTCCGGGCCGCCAGACGCCGACCGTGCCGGTTGACGAAGACGGCCGCCTCCTCCTTGACGTCGGCGGCGGCGCGGGCTTCCAGGTAGCGGTTTAGCGCCCGCAGCGCGTAGGAGCCGAGCGGGGCCAGCCGCTCCCGCCGCCCTTTCCCGCGCACGTGCACCACTTCGCCGACGGGATCGATGTCCTCCAGGTCCAGGCCCACGAGTTCGCCGACCCGCATGCCGGTGGAGTAGAGCACCTCGAGCATGGCGGCGTCGCGGAGGGAGAGGAGGTCGTCGCCGTCGGGGGCGGCCAGCAGGCGCTCCACGTCGGCGGGCGGGAGGAACTTCGGCAGCCGCTTCTCCTGCCGAGGCGTCCGGATGGCCTGGACCGGGTTGTGGTCGGTCAGCCCCTGGCGGGCGAGGAACTTGTAGAAGGAGCGGAGGGTGGCGATCTTGCGGGCAATGGTCGAGGGGCTGTAGTCCGCCCGCCGCAGCGTCGCCAGGTACCGCCTCAGGTCCACCGGCGTCACCTGGCGGAGGCGGTGGCCGGCGGGGGCCGCCTCGGCGGGGGCGTCGGCCTCACCGCCGGCGCCGGCCTGGCCGCCTGTGCCAGCCTCGTCACCGGGTGCCGGCGCGGGCGAGCCGTCGGAGGTCAGGAACTCGACAAACTGGGCCAGGTCCGAGGCGTACGAGCGGATGGTGTGCCCGGAGAAGTTGCGCTCGTTGTCCAGGTACGAGAGGAACCGGGCTGTCAGGGATCGGCCCATGGGGATGTCGGGGTCAGGAGTCGTCCGATTGGCCAACGGTCCGCTTGAACTGTCGGCGGGTAATCTGCTGGGCCAGGACGGCGGCGTCGAACCAGTCGAAGTCGAGGCCCTCGTCCTCGGCCCAGTCCATCAGTTGCGCGATGGCGGAATCCTCCCTCCCCGCCGCGCACCGCACCAGGTATCGGTGCGAGCCCTTGACGAGCGAGAAGCGGTCCGGATGGCACGAAGTTCGCACAGGCGGCTATTCCTTCGGGAAAGGACCGGGTGCATGGCGCGGGGCCGCCGGGGGCTTTATCGGCAGGCCGGACGGCCGCCTTTACGCGAATCCGCCATGTCGCGCCTGGAGCGGCGTGTGCGCGGCGGATCTCCGTCCTCGCCGGGCAGGCCGCTGCGGGCACGGTGGAGGCGGAGACCCACCGCGCCCCTTCGAGGCGCGACTCTCATCCCCCGCCCCCACTTTCGCGTTGACGCCGCCGCCGGTGCCGCCTACACTCCCCGGCGCATCGGCGGCGCCGCACGCTCGTCCCGCCTGGAGGACGGCCATGTCCAACATCGCGGCCCGGTTCGCGGAACTCTTCGGCCCGGCGGAGGCCCTCCGCACGGTCCGGGCGCCCGGCAGGGTCAACCTCATCGGCGAGCACACCGATTACAACGACGGGTTCGTCATGCCGATGGCGTTGGAACGGGCGGTCCGCATCGCCCTCGTGCCGGAGGAGGGGGCCGTCGTCCGACTGTGGAGCGAGCAGTTCGCCGAGCGCGCCGACTTCGTCCTCGGCGAGGCGCCCTCGGAGGACACGCCGCACTGGCTCCGGTACCCGATGGCCGTCGCCGACGTCCTGGCGGAGGAGGGGCTCTCGCTTTGCGGCTTCCGCGGCGTGGTGGACGGCGACGTGCCGGTCGGGGCGGGTCTGTCTTCGAGTGCGGCGTGCGAGGTGGCCTCGGCCCTGGCGCTGCTGGTGGCGGCGAAGCCTGAGACTTCCGCCGGCCCCGCCGCCGCCGTCGCCGAGGCCCACGGCCTGACGGGCGAGCGGCTCGCGCGGCTTTGCCAGGCGGCCGAACACCGCGTCGGCGTCCGTTGCGGCATCATGGACCAGTTCATCAGCGTGCACGGCCGGGCGGGCCATGCCGTCATGCTCGATTGCCGGGACCTCTCGCACCGGCCGGTCCCGCTGCCAGCCCGGGAGGCCGCCGTCGTCGTCATCGACTCCGGCGTCCAGCGGAAACTGACCGCCGGCGCGTACAACGAGCGGCGGAGCCAGTGCGAGGACGGCGCCGCCCGGCTCCGCGAGTTCGACCCCGGCGTCAGGAGCCTGCGGGACGTGTCCCTCGAGCTCTTCGAGGCCCACGCCGCGGCCCTGCCGCCGGTCGTCCGCCGCCGCTGCCGGCACGTGGTGACCGAGAACGCGCGGGTCACCGAGTCGGTCGAGGCCCTGGAGGCGGGGGAGGTGGCGCGGTTCGGCGAACTCGTCAGCGCCAGCCACGACTCGCTCCGCGACGATTACGAGGTCAGCGGGCCGGAACTCGATTTGCTCGTCGAGAACGCTCGCGGCGTGGAGGGCGTGCTCGGCTCGCGCCTGACGGGGGCGGGCTTCGGCGGGTGCACCGTCTCGCTCGTCCGGCCGGACGCCGTCGAGGCGCTGCGGGACGCGGTCCTCTCGCGCTACCAGGCCGAGACGGGCCTGGAGCCGCGCGTCTGGGCCAGTCCCGCCGCCGACGGCGCCGCCGTGGAGGGGTAAGCGTTGTCATTCTGCAGTTGTGCGCGGCGGGTACGGAGACCCGCCGCGCACCAGCGCGGGCCGTTCGATGAGAAGGCGCTCCATGGTCGAGGCCATCCGAAAACTGGCCGCCGGCGAGGACCTGACGCTCGAGACCTCGCGCGACGCCGTCCGCCGCATCATGGAGGGCGAGGCCACTCCCGCCCAGATCGGCGCGTTCCTGACGGCTCTCTCCGTCAAGGGTCCCACGCCCGACGAGATCGCCGGGGCGGCGCTGGTGATGCGCGAAAAGGCCACGCGAATCGACGCCGGCGACCTGCCCGTGGTCGATACCTGCGGCACGGGCGGGACGAGCAAGAAGCCGTTCAACATCTCGACGTGTGCGGCCCTGGTGGCGGCGGGCGGCGGGGCGTACGTCGCCAAGCACGGCAACCGGGGCGCCACCAGCCCGTGCGGGTCCAGCGACGTCCTGGAGGCCCTGGGCGTGGCGATCGAGGCCGACCCCGCCGTCGTCGCCCGCTGCATCCGCGAGGCGCACATGGGGTTCCTCTATGCCCGGATGCTGCACGGGGCCATGAAGCACGCCGCCCCCGTGCGGAAGGAAATCGGCATCCGCACGATCTTCAACCTCCTGGGGCCGCTGACGAACCCGGCCGGCGCCCGCCGGCAGGTCATGGGCGTCTACGCGATGGACCTGGTGCGGCCCATCGCCGAGGTCATGGTCCGGTTGGAGGCCGAGCACGCCCTCATCGTCCACAGCCACGACGGCCTGGACGAGATCGTCCTGTCGGCCCCGACGCATGTGGCGGAGGTCCGCGGCGGGGCGGTGACCGAGTACGACGTCTCGCCCGAGGTCCTGGGGCTGCCGGCCGGCCGGCTCGAGGCGATACGGGCCGAGACGGTCGAGGAGTACGCCGACGCCGTCCGGTCGGTCCTGGACGGGGCGCCCGGTCCGCGGCGCGACGCCGTGCTGGCGAACGCCGCCGCCGCCCTCTACGTGGCGGGCGTGGCGGCCGACTGGCACGAGGGCATCGAGCGGGCCGCCCGCGCCATCGATTCCGGCGCCGCCGCCGACGTGCTGGCGGACCTGGTGCGCCTTTCCCACGAGCCGGCGTGACGCCCCATCGAACCGCGACCGTAAGGTCGCGGGTACTTGGCGGCGCCGTGAGAGGTTCACCGCCATTCGAATGTACCCGCGACCTTACGGTCGCGGCTCGAACGGCGGCGCGTGGCATTCGGCGCGGCGGGGGCGAAGACCCGTCGCGCAACCGTATGGTCGGGAATCAAACGGCGCGCTTGCCTCGACTCCTGATCCGGAGTATAGTTGAGGAGGCGGAGCAGCCCCTCCGGTGGGAGCGCGAGATGATCCACTTCACCTGCGACATGTGCGGCAAAACGCTGCTGGCGGAGGAGGACACCCGGTACGTCGTCCGCATCGAGGTCTATGCCGCTTACGACCCGATGGAGATCACCTCCAGGGACCTGGACGAGGACCACGACGATGAGATCCACGACCTCCTGGCGACGATGGAGGACATGGACGCCGACGCCCTGGAGGACCAGGTCTACAAGACGTTCCGGTTCGACCTGTGCCCGGCCTGCCATGCGCAGTACATCCAGGACCCGCTTCTGACGGCCCGTCGGCTGCGGGCGCGGTTCGGGCAGAACTGAGCGTCGCCGCCGATCTCCCCCTTCCGGGCGGGAGCCCCGCCATGCCGATGACGATCACCGAGAAGATCCTCGCCGCCCACGCCGGCCGCGAGTCCGTCGCCCCCGGTGACTTCGTATATGCAAACGTCGATATGGCGCTCGGCAACGACATCACCGCGCCCATCGCCATCCGCGAACTCGCCGAGGCCGGCATCGAGGCCGTCTGGGACCGCGACCGCATCGCCCTCGTGCCGGACCACTTCACGCCGAACAAGGACATCGCCAGCGCCGAGCAGGCCAGGACCCTCCGCGCGTTCGCCCGGGCCCACGGCCTGACGCACTACTGGGAGGTCGGCCGGTGCGGCATCGAGCACGCCCTCCTGCCCGAGCAGGGCGTCGTCGGGCCAGGCGACCTGGTCATCGGTGCCGACAGCCACACCTGCACCTACGGCGCCCTCGGCGCCTTCTCGGCCGGCGTCGGCTCGACGGACCTGGCGGCGGTCATGGCCACCGGCGAGGTCTGGCTCCGCGTGCCCCAGTCCGTGCGCTTCACCTTCATGGGCGAGCGCGGCCGGTGGATCGGCGGCAAGGACCTCATCCTGCACACCATCGGTCGCATCGGCGTCTCGGGCGCCCTGTACCGGGCGATGGAGTTCACCGGCCCCATCCTCGAGGGCCTGCCGATGGACGACCGCCTGACGATGTGCAACATGGCCATCGAGGCCGGCGCCAAGAGCGGCATCATCCCGCCCGACGACGTGACGCGGGCCTACGTCGAGGACCGCCTGGAGCGCGAACCCGTCTACTACGCTTCCGACCCCGATGCCGCCTACGCCGCCGAGCATGCGTGGGACGTCTCGGACCTGGAGCCGGTCGTCGCCTGCCCGAACCTGCCGTCGAACACGCGGCCGGTGTCGGACCTCTCGGATGTGCGGCTCGACCAGGTGGTCATCGGCTCGTGCACGAACGGGCGGGCGAGCGACCTGGAGACGGCGGCGGGCATCCTGGCGGGCCGGCAGGTGGCCGACGGGCTCCGCTGCCTCATCTTCCCGGCGACGCCGGAGGTCGAGAAGGAAGCCCTCCACCGCGGCTGGATGGAGACGTTCCTGGAGGCCGGGGCCGTCGTCTCGCCGCCGACCTGCGGCCCGTGCCTGGGCGGGCACATGGGCGTCCTGGCCGAGGGCGAGGTCGCCCTCGCCACCACGAACCGCAACTTCACCGGCCGCATGGGCCACCCGAAGAGCCGGGTGTATTTGTCGAGCCCGGCGGTCGCGGCGGCCAGCGCCGTCACCGGTCGCATCACCCATCCCGACGAGGTGGCGGGGTAAGGGGAGCGCCACAAGGGCCTACCGCGTGGTGGGATCCGGACCTACCGCGCGGGAATCGACGCTTCCGTGAGTGCGCGGCGGGTACTCCGGACCCGCCGCGCACGAAACAGCATCATCAGGATGGCGGCTCGGATGACGGCGGCTCAGGTGCGCCCGGTGCCACGCGTGTCGCCCTTTCCCTTTTATCCCGCACCCGCCGATGGTAGGATAATGGCTGGACGCCGGGTGCCACTGGCGGCTTGTCCGCCAGTGCACCTCGACACTTTTGAGACACTGGCTGACAAGCCGCCAGTGGCACCCCGCCGCGCACGAAACGGTTTGCACCCGGTCGGCTCGGAAGGAGGCTGCCATGGACGTCGTAAAATTTCTGAAATCGAACAAGGTGAAGTTCGAGTTGCGGCACCATCCGGCCCGGTACACCGCCCAGGAGGTGGCGGCCGCCGAGCACATCACCGGCGAGGAGGTGGCCAAGGTCGTCATCCTCAAGGCCGACGGTCGGCACGTGATGTGCATCCTGCCCGCCACCTGTGCCGTGGACATGGAGAAGGCAAAGCAGGCCCTCGGGGTCGGCCAGGTGTCCCTGGCCGGCGAGGACGAAATCGGCGAGATCTTCCCCGACTGCGAGGTCGGCGCCATGCCGCCCTTCGGCGCCGAGTACGACCTGAACACCTACGTCGACCAGCGCCTGGCCGAGGACGAGCAGATTCTCATCCCCGCCGGCTCGCACGAGGATTCCGTCCTGCTCGCCTGGAAGGATTACGAACGGCTGGCCCGGCCCAAGGTCGCCGACCTCGGCGCGCATGTGTAGCCTGCACTGGCACCAGGAAAAGGCGGCCTCACGCCTGGACGCAGAAAACGGCAAAGGCAAGCAGTGTGCCTCACGCAAAGGCGCAAAGCCGCAAAGCCGCCAAGAACGGCAACAAGAAACGGCAGGAGTTGAGATTAAAAAGCCCTAACAAAACGACATTCAACGCAGAGGACGCCGAGCACGCAAAAAAAGCAAACATCTTTTTCACTGAAAAAACAAGGCGCTGCGATGTTTCTCTGGGCTCTCTGTGCTCTCTGCGTTTCATTCTGTTAGAGGTTTTAAGACAACGGCAAAACCGCAACAGAATAACAAATAAGAATATGAATCTGTTAATGCTGTTGTTCTACCGTTGTCCTTCTTTGCGGCTTTGCGCCTTTGCGGGAGGCTGCCGTTGCTTTGAGCGAGGCCGCGTCACGCCAAGCGATGGCCCGTCACCGCCTCGCCCGTCAGGCGGTACGTGGCGAAGGTCTCCGGGCCGGTCCGCAGGACGACGAGCGTCTGGCGCCGGCCGTCCGTGAAGTCGCGGGCCAGGTCCAGCCGGTACCGCATCTTGTAATCGCGGCGGACGGGGCCGAGCCAGGCGGCCTTGGCCTCCAGGCCGTCCGGCGTCCCCAGCCACCAAGCGAGGGCCGCGTCGATGGCCTCGTGACGGGAGCGGCCGGGCGTAAAGTCTTGCGCTTCCTCCGGCCCGCCGCCGGTGCCGGGGTGCCACCCCTCGGCCCGCTCGACGATGGACGGGCTGACCGTGGGCAGTTCGTCCACCAGGCGGGCCATCGGCTCCCGCCCCGAGAGGTTGCTCGAGACGACGATGCCCTCGGCGTACGGCACATCGGCGTGGTCGCCGCACAGATAGAACGTGCACCGCCGGACGGGCTGGCCGTCGGCGTCCACCCACTTGGAGGCCCTGTGCCAGGCGACGCCGGTCTCCGCCCGGCCGCAGGCCACGCACACGCGGCGGACGACGGGTTCGTCGTTCTCGAGCACCTCGCGCGCCAGCAGCAGCACCCGCTCCCGCAGGTTCCGGTCGTGGGCCGATACGCAGTCGTCGCAGACGCGGACGAAGACCCACGGCCAGAAGCCGATCATCGACCGGTATTCGGGAATCTGGAGCCGGCGATGCAGCCGGCCGCGGGGCACGTCCCTTTTACAAATGTCGCACCGGGCCATGGGGTCTCCTGCGGGATGGAAGGCCGGAACACACCAAGCATAGCCCCTGCCGCTGCGGGCCTCAACGACAAAGTGCCGGCCGGACCTTCCGCAAAGACGTGCCCTGCCTGGGAATGTTCCCATAGTGACCGAAAAGGGGAGGGCCGGGTCTCCTTCCAAGCGGCCGAGACCCGCGCGGCGCGCATGGAGACAGGTCCCGGTACGAGCGAAAGAAATGGCCCGGGGCGCTCCGGCCCGGGCGGCAGAGGGTCAGCCACCTTCCGCTACGTGACGTGGACCCTGCGGCCCTGGAACCGGACGGTGCCGTCAGCCTTGGCGAAGAGGGTGTCGTCGCCGCCGCGGCCAACGTTGTATCCGGGATGGAACTTCGTGCCCCGCTGGCGGATGAGGATGCTGCCGGTCGTCACCTGCTGGCCGCCGTAGGTTTTGATGCCGAGATACTGGGCGTTGGAGTCGCGCCCGTTGCGGCTTGAGCCTTGTCCCTTTTTGTGCGCCATGGCTGGTGCTCCTGTGCGTTTTCTTTCCTTCAAGCCATTCCAGTATATCGGCAAACGGGCGGAAGGCAAGGGAGATTTCTCGGGCAGGGGTGCACGCCGTGAAAAAACGCAGTGGGTCTCCGTACCCACCGCGCGTCTATGAGCGCGGCGCGGCGGGGGCGGAGACCCGCCGCGCCGAGTTCCTTGATCACATTCCGTGCCCTACCGCCACGTCCAGGTCTTGGAGACGAAGGTGGGCTGGTCGAGGTTCAGCCACCACTTGTCGCCCGGAAGTTTGTAGGTCAGGGCAAGGGTCTTGCGAAGGCGGACGACCTGCTCGTCTTCGGGGGCGTCGGGCCCGGCCTGGAGGTTCGGCCGCTCGACGTACCGGCCGGAAAGCCCCTCGCAGAAGATGGTGAACCGGTCTGTCTCGCGGTCGAGGGGGGCGAAGATGGCCACGCCGGTCCGGGCATGGCCTTCACCCGGCATGACCTTCGAGTGCATCTTGACGGCATTTTCGAGGAACCGGACCTTGCGGTGGGCCTTGACGGCCTCGTACACGTGCGGGAACAGACCGGCCCGGCGAAGATTGGCCTTGTCGGTATACAGCGTGAAGGCGGGGACGAAGCGCCGGGCCTCCTCGCCGCGGTTCGTCACGGTGTAGACGAGGTACCAATAGACCTCCCGCTCCCCGCCGGGCGTCTCGACAACGATGGGATGGGGATGCTCGAACTGGAAGTCGAACGTCCAGTCCTCGCCCTTGACAAGGTTCGGGTCCACCTGGTCGGGGTCATGCTTTTCGACCGCGCGGCGTGCGGTCTCGGCCCGGTCCTCTTCCTCCTGGGCCGCGGCCGCGGACGCAAACGCCAGGACCATCGCCAGGGCGGCGAGAGCGATGAGTCCCCCGGTACGGTGTTTGCTTCTCATGGGTTGCTCCAACAACAGGCGCTCCGGCACCTCGGCCCGCCGAGGGCGAGGGTTACGCGGCGTCGGCGCCGGCCCGGGTGTCCGCCTCCTTGCGGAGGTTCCGAAAGTCCCCGATGCAGCCGACCGGGCAGGCCTGCACGCACTTGCCGCAATTGATGCACGCCTCCAGGTCGACCTCGGCCAGGTTGCCGTTCACGTGGATGGCGCTGCCCTCGACGGGGCAGGCCCCCTCGCACCGGCGGCAGGCAATGCAGCCGACATCGCACACCTTGCGCACGACCTTGCCGGGATCCCGGTTCCGGCACAGGACGTGAACATACCGGTCGGCGGGGAGAATCTCAATGATATTCTTGGGGCACACCTCCGCGCACGTGCCGCAGCCGGTGCACCGCTCCTCGAGGACGCGGGGCAGACCGGCCTCGGCGTCCATGACCATGGCGTCGAACGGACAGGCCCGGACGCACGTGCCGAGGCCCAGGCACCCGTACGGGCATGCCGTCTGACCGTACTGGGTGGCGGCGGCGGCCCGGCAGTCGTGCTCGCCGACGTATCGGAAGCGGTTGCGGGTATGCTCGCGGGAGCCCTGGCACTTGACGACGGCTACCTTGGAGATGAAATCCCCGATTTGGAGGCCCATGATTTCAGCGATTTTCCGGGCGCACTCCGGCCCTCCGGGCGTGCACCGGTCGGGCGGCGCCTGGCCCTTGGCCACGGCTTCGGCGTACGCAGCACAGCCCCTGTAGCCGCAGGAGCCACAGTTGGCGCCGGGCAGGATTTCCTCGATCTTCGCCTGCCGCGGATCCACCTTCACGCGGAAGAAACGGTGCGCGACGGCCAGCAGCGCGCCGAAGGCCAGGGCCAGCGCTCCGAGCACTACGCCCGCCGCCGTGATGTAGGTGAGGACTGTGTCCACCGGCTATCCTTCAGCAGAGTCGATACTTGGCCGAGGAGGATGCCCGCGACCGGAGGTCGCGGCTCACGCAGAGCCGCCGTCTTTGCCCGCGGCTGTCTCCCGGCGCAGCAATAGGCCATTACACGGCGATGCCGAACAGGTTCGCAAACCCCATGAAGGCCAGGGCCATCAGCCCGCCCGAGATGAAGGCGATGGGCAGGTCGCGGAAGGCCTTCGGCACGGGCAGGTCGGCCAGCCGTTCCCGGATGCCGCTCATCAGCAACATCGCCACCAGGAATCCCGCCCCGCCACAGAACCCGTTGAACGTGGCCAGATGCACGGGCAGGCCATTGGCCGGGTCACGCCACGCCTCCGTATTCAACAGCGCCATGCCCATCACCGCGCAGTTGGTGGTGATGAGCGGCAGGTAGAGGCCCAGGGCCCGGTACAAGGACGGCACGGTCTTGTGCAGGACCATCTCGACGAACTGCACCAGGACCGCGATGACCAGGATGTAGGAGATGGTCTTCAGGACCAGGACGTACCCGCCCGCGGGCACCGGCAGACCGAGCGCGCCCAGCAGGTTCGTGTGCTCCGCCGTGGTCGGCAAAAGCAGGTACCGGTAGATGAGGGCCGTCACGGCCGAGGCGATGCTCATGACGAAGATGACCGCCAGCCCCATGCCGACGGCGTCGCTGCTGCGCCGCGACACGCCGAAGAACGGGCACAGACCCAGGAACTTGGCCAGGACGAGGTTCGAGATCAGGATCGAGCCGATGGCCAGTTCCGCGTAGCCCACGTCCATGGTCAGGCTCCTTCGCCCGCCCGCCGGGGGCCACCGATTGCTTGTCAATCGGTGCCGGCGGCGGGCGCGACCGTTAGCCGCCCCCGTCCCGGCGGGCATCTTCCTGAAAATCACCGGCGACCTTCGGCACGGCGCACGCGGCCGAGGCCCGGGCCGACTCCCGCCGGCGGTTCCCGACCCACCGGAACAGGGCGAACAGCAGGCCGATGACCAGGAACGCCCCCGGCGCCATGCCCAGCACCGTGAGGGGCTCGACCCGCGGCAGGAGCGTGACGCCGCCCGCCATGATGGGCGTCAGCCGGTACCCCCACAGCGTGCCGGCCCCCAGGACCTCGCGGACCAGGGAGATGGCCAACAGGGCCAGCAGGAAGCCCACGCCGATGCCCAGGCCGTCCAGCAGGCTGGGGACCGCACCGTGCCGGGAGGCGAACGCCTCGGCCCGCCCCAGAATGATGCAGTTGACCACGATGAGCGGGACGAAGATGCCGAGCGCCTCGTTCACCGCCGGCGGGGCCAAGGCCTTCATCACGATCTCGACCATCGTCACGAACCCCGCGATGATGACGATGTAACACGCGATGCGAATCTGGTTCGGAATCCACCGCCGGACCAGCGACACGAGGCCGTTCGCGCACACCAGGACCGCCGTCGCCGCCGCCGCCATCGCCACGCCGTTGCGGACGGTGGTGGTGACGGCCAGCGTGGGGCACAGCCCCAGGGCCAGCACAAAGACGGGATTGTGCTTGATGGGTTTGTCGGTGAAATCGGCGAGCAGGCTCATGGCCCCACGTTCGTTCCCTTGGCCGGAGAGGCCATTTTAAGGCGGCCCGGCCGGTTGTCAAGGGCTCCCGCAGCGTGAGCCGAGGGCTTCGGCCGCGGCAACTCCCCGGCGCCGCCGTGAGCCGCAGGCTTCGCCTGCGGCCATCCCCGGCGCCGCAAACTTGCCGCGAGCGAAGGTTACGGCTCACGACGGGTCGCGGCTCACGGCCAAGTGTCGAAAACCCGCCCCACCCTTTTGGCGGAAAGTCCGAAAAAATCGAAATTTTATCCCCATGTAAAACAAGGACTTACGCGTGTCGGCCAATTTGTTTCGTCCGGCCCGATTGCGCCAGGACGGTCCGCGCCGCCCCTTTACGGAAAGGCCGGTTGATGCCCGAAGCCCCCAGTCGGAGCCCCGCCATGAAACTGGACTTCTCGCACTTCGAGGACCCGACCCTCGACGAGAACTACATCGAGCACCTGGTCCGCGAGGAAGCGCCGACCCGGGCCGCCCATCTCGGCCGCCTGTGGGCTTATTACCGGAACGCCCTCTCGCCCCTCGGGGCGGGGCTACCCTTCGCCGAACGCCGAGACGACTGGCTCGCCTCCGCCAAACCGTACTACCAGGCCCAGGAGTTCGGCCTCCCGGCCCGCATCACCGGCCGGTCGCACCTCGCCTACGGCGGCGGGGGCGTGCCCCAGCCGGGCATCGGACGCAAGGAAGTCGTCATCGAGAACGACATCGCCTGGCGGATCGACTCGGCCGTCCACTTCCTGGCCGGCAAGCCGGTCGGCACGGAGAGCCTGGCCCGCCGGCCGGAGGACGCCCGCCGCATCGAGGCCATCCTCTCAGAGATCTGGCGGGCGAGCGGCGGCATCTCGCTGCTCCAGGAGATCGCTCTCCTCGGCGCCGTCTACGGCTTCGTGGACCTGGTGGTCCGCGCCCGGCCCCGCCCGGACAGGCCGGGCGCCACTGGCGGCTTGCCCGCCAGTGCTGCTTCCGCCCCTGCAGCGGGCGAACGGCCGGACGAGGCCGAGCCGCCGCTCGTCCAGCGCGCCGCCCGCGCCGTCTCCATCGAGGCCGTCGAAGCCCCCCGCATCCTGCCCGTCCTGGACGAGACGGACTACCGCCGACTGCGGTACTGGGTCCAGGTCTTCCGCCGGCAAACGAACCGGGTGATGGGCGGCGGGCCCCTGGCCCGAATCCTTGGCCGAGCGCCCCGCCGGACGGGGGCGGTCGAGACGGTCGAGATCCTCGGCCCCCACTGGTGGCAGCGGTACGAGGACGGCCGCCTCGCCGACGAGGGCGCCAACCCCCTGGGCCGCGTGCCCGTCGTCCACGTCCAGAACTTCGCCAACCCGATGCACTACGAAGGCGCCGGAGAGGTCGAGCCGCTCATCCCCCTACAGGACGAATTGAACACGCGCCTGTCGGACCGGGCGAACCGTGTCACGTTCCAGAGTTTCAAGATGTACCTCGGCAAGGGCGTCGAGACCTTCGAGGACCGGCCCGTCGCCCCCGGCCGCATGTGGTCCACCGACAACCCGGATGCCTCTATCCAGGCGTTCGGCGGCGACGCCGACAGCCCCTCCGAATCGGCCCACATCGCCGAACTCCGCGAGGCCATGGACAAGACCAGCGGCATCACGCCCCTGGCCGCCGGCCTGCTCCGCGACCGCATCGGCCACCTCACCAGCGCCACCGCCCTGAAGGTCGTCCTGATGGGGACGCTGGCGCGGGTGGCGCGCAAACGGGTGACCTACGGCGCCGGGCTGGTCGAGGCCAACCGCCTCATTCTCGACGCCCTCGACCGGGCCGGCGTGCTCCAGACCGCCCCCGAGGACCGCGCCACGCGCATCCACTGGCCGGACCCGCTGCCCGAGAACCTCACCGAGCAACTGGGGCAGGCCCAGGCCAAGCGCGACCTGGGCGTCCCGGCCGAGACCGTCCTGCGCGAACTCGGCTACGAGCCGACATGAGTCGCGGGCTTCGCCCGCGGCCATCCCCGGCGCCGAAAACGTTCCGCGACCGAAGGTCGCGGCTCACAGGCTCGAAACAAACGCCATAGCAAAGGAGAACACGCATGTCCACGGACGCATCCGCCCCGACGGGCCAGACCCCGCCCGAGGACTCGGGCTCGGCGCCCGAGGTCCCGGCCGCGCGGCAGTCGCCGCACGCCCTCATCCAGGAGAGCATCAAGTACCGCCGCCGCGCCCAGGAGGCCGAGCGGCGCCTGGAGACCCTGGAGGCCGAAATCCACGACCTCCGCGACGGCCGCGACAACCATGCCGCCGCCCTCCAGGCCCAGTTGGACCAGGCCCGCGCCGAGGCCGAGACGCTCCGCGGCCGCCTGGCTGAACAGCAGCGCGACCGCGACCTGGAACGCGCCCTCGCCCGGACCGGCGCCGCCGACACCGAGACGGCCCTGGCCCTGGCGCGCGAGCGGCTGGCGGGGCAGGACACCCCCGAGGACCCGGCCGCCTTCGCCAAGGCGTTGCTGGAGGAGAAACCGCACCTGCGGGGCGCGGCGCCTCGCTCGCCGGACCGCCCCCCGGCGCTGCCGCCCATGACCGCCGGCGCCAAGCCCGCCTCCGACGACGGGCCGCAGCGCGCGGCCCGGCGGCTGGCCGACCAGGCGCGCCAGACGGGCCGGCACGGCGACGTGCTCGCCTACATGCGAGCCCGCCGCGGTGCGACGGCCTGAACGAGCCGCGACCACAAGGGAGCGGCCCAAACAAACGAACCCCCAGCCCAAAGGAGTGAACCATGCCTTTCACCGGAAAAGCCACCTACTCGGCCGGCGCCGCCCTGCCGGAGATCGCCGAAGACGTCTCGGACCTGGTGGCCATCGTCAGCCCGTTCGAGACGCCCCTGCTCGACGCCATCGGCGACCCGCAGGTGGAGGCCCAGTCGACCCACCACGAATGGCTCGAGGACGTGCTCCTGCCGAACACCGACACCGTGACCTCGACGCCGACCAACCCGGAGTCCGACACCGAGATCGAGGTGGACCACCCGGACCGCTTCCGCGTGGGCGACCAGGTCCGCTGCGAGGACGCCGGCGAACTGCTCTTCGTGACCGAGATCGGCGCCAACACGATCACGGTGGTCCGCGGCTACGGGGGGGACCACGCCCGAAGCCATCGCCGCCGGCGACACCCTCCACATCCTGGGCGGGGCCGCCCTGGAAGGACAGGACGCCGACGCCGCCCGCTTCACCGTGCGGTCGCGCCAGAGCAACTGGACGCAGATCTTCACCAAGACCGTGCTGGTCTCCGGCTCGGAGATGGCGGCCCGGCACCTCGGCGTGGCCGACGAAGTCGACTTCCAGAAGGCCAAGGCCCTCCGCGAACTGCTGAGGGACCTGGAGAACACGGTCATCGGCGGCATCGCGCCGGCGAGCGACCAGGAGGGCTCCGGCACCGTCCGCCGAACCATGAACGGCATCGCGGCCCGCCTCTCCACCAACCAGTTCGTCCCCGGCATGGGCGGGTTCCCGAGCGGGGGCGACCTGGACGAGGAAAAACTGAACGCGGCCCTGCGACTCATCTGGGAACAGTCGAGCGGCCAGATCGACCTCATCGTGGTCAACGGCTACCAGAAGCGGGTCATCAGCCAGTTCGGCGTCGGCTCGCGGACCTTCGCCGCCGACGACCCCCGGTTCACCAGCCAGGTGTCGGTCTACGAGAGCGACTTCGGCGTGCAGCGGGTGGTCTTGTCTCGCTGGGTGCCGCGAGACGCCGTCCTGCTGCTCGATTCGAGCCGCATCCAGGTGCTCCCCCTGGCCGGCCGGAGTTTCCACTACCGGCCCCTGGCCGCCACAGGCGACTTCGAGAAGGGCCAGGTCCTCGGCGAGTACACCCTGGAGATGCGGAACGAGTCGGCCCACGGCGTGATCCGCGGCCTCTCGACCGCCTGACCCCCTCAGCCCCCGGGCCGGTCGCCTCCCCCCGGGGCGACCGGCCCCCTCCCGCCTGCCCCGCGGCAGGCACGGATTGACAAGCAATCCGTGGCATCGCCGCCGCGAGGTGCGCGAAAGGGAACAGTTAGTCGCCGGGCGCGCCCGGCGCGTGCAAGGAGCAGCAAAATGACCAACTTCTCCACCGACGCCGACCTGCTGAAGTGGGAACCCGCCCTCGTGCGGGAGATCGTCCTCGACCACCAGTGCCTGACCCGCAGCGAAGGCGCCGCCAGCCAGGACTTCACCGTGACCGCCGCCGAGGGGCAGTTCGTCACTCACCAGGTCCGGCCCGGACACGTGGTGCACCTGTCGAACCCGGACCAGGGCGTGGACGGCTGCTACGAGGTCCTCAGCGTCGAGAGCGAGACCGAATTGACGGCCGCGTGCGTCGGCTCCGCCGGCGAGGCCGCCGTCCCCCTGCCGTCGGCGACGGAGCTGGCGCTGCGCATCCAGACGTTCGACCCGCAACACGAGGAGGCCCGGTACGCCCTGCTGGCCCGCTTCGGGCTGGAGGCCGATGCCGCGCAGCCCGCCTCGGACCTTGCCGACTGGATCGCCCAGCGACGGGCGCTGCGGCGGGCGAGCGTCGCGCTCGTCCTGGCCACCCTCTACCGCGGACAGGCGGCCGGCAGCCACAAGGAGAGCGGTCTGGCGGCCAAGGCCGACCACTATGCCCAGCTCTACGAGGACGAGGTGGCGGGGGCCCGGCTGGTCCTCGACCGCGACGCCGACGGAAGGGCCGACGACGTGCGGAGCCTCGCCAGCCACCGCCTCCGCCGCACGTGAGGCGCCAGGCGCGCAGGGTGCCACGGTTTGCTTGCCAAACCGTGTAGCCCGATTGGCAGGCACGGATTGACAAGCCATCCGTGGCACACGGCGCATCCGCCCGAGCAACCGAAACGGAGGAGCCACCACCCATGACCCCCGCCGACCTGGACCTCCTGGACGCCCTGGTCCAAACCTGCCGCTCGGTCTCGGGCCTGCGCACGGCGCGTCTGGCTCGCCCCGGGGAGACGGTCGAGGTGCCGCTGAGCCGGCTGCCGGCCGCCATCCTCGAACCCGCGGGCACCGAAAGGCTCACCTGGTCGGACGTGCCCGTCGGCCGGTACCACCTGCTGCACTGGCGGCTCTCGGTGCTGGACCGGGCCGTGCCGCATACCCGGGCCTTCGAGGCGCTGGCGGCCCTGGCCGACGCCTGCCGCAACGCCCTGGCCGCCGACCCCCTCGTCGGCAACCGTGCGGAGGACGGTCCGGCATCCCGACGGGACACCTCGCTCGCGCCGGCCGTCAGGGCCACGCGGATGGGCCCGCCCGTGGTCGGCGAGACGGTTCCCGGCCGGCCCACGGCCGTCCGCTTCGCGGGCGCCTGCGGCCGGTGGACCGAAACGCCGGCCGGCGAGGCCACACTCGACGGCGAGGCCCTGTTCGGCTCCGGCCCTCACCTGGTGGTGGCGGCGAGCCCGGTCCGGCGGGTGGAGGACATCCCCTTCAACGGGCTGACGGCGGGGCTGACGCTCGACCTGGGCGATGGGCCGCGGACCATCCGCCAGCGCGGCGTCTTCTCGGCCGACACCGACGCAGGCCTGGCGCTGCTCGTGGCCGCCTGCGAGGCGTTCATCGACGGCCGAACCTACACGCTGACCGCGCCGGACGGCGCCGAGTACGCCCACTGCCGAATGACGGCGTTCGAGCGCCTCGGTCCGCCGCAAGTCGGCACGCGGTGGCATTTGCCCTACTCCATCACGTACGAGCAACTCGCGAGGTAACCGTGACCTGTGCGACCGATGGCATCACGGACGTTCGCGTCCGACCGCTGGCGCTGGACCTGGCGCCCGACGGGACGGTGGCCGGGCCGGGCGCCATCGAGGTCACCTGGCAGTCGACCCACGGAGACCGCTGGCACCAGGTGTACGTGGGTGGGCGTCTGGCGGGCGTGACCGCCCTGCCGGCCGACCGGCGGCTGGCGGTCACGGTTCCCGCCGGCCGGAGCGGCCGATGCGAGATGCTGCTGGTGGAAGTGGCGGCCGTCGAGGCCGCCGACCGCTGGACCGACTTCGCCGACGCCCTGCCCGGCTTCGACCCCGGCGCCGGCGCCGAGGTCCGGCTGAGGTGGCAGGCGGGCCTGTACCTCGATGCGAACCTGGAGGCGTTCGACGTCTTCGGCGACGGCGCCACCGGCACCATCGACTACGACTCGCCGCTGAACGAGTCTCCCGTGGCCGCACGCCCCGGCGGCCGAACACCGTGGGGCTACGGCACTGGGGGATACGGCATCGGCGCCTGGGGCCAGGCGGCCGCCGAATACGCCTGGACCACGGACCCGGTGCTCCCCGGGACGCACCGGTTCGCCGTCGTGGGCATCGACGCGGCCGGCAACCGTCTGGCCACCGCCGCCGAGGTCGAGATCGCGGTCTCCCCGCTTCCCCGGCCGCCGGAGGACTTCCGCCTGGCCGCCTACGACCCGGACACCCGGGTGGCCAGGCTCGCCTGGAATCCGAGCCCGGACCTGTGACCGACCCGCGCCGGCGCGCGGCAACCAAGGAGCCGACCCATGGCCTCGACCTACACGCCGAACCTGAACCTCGAAAAGCCCGGCCACGGCGATCACGCTGGCGACTGGGACCAGGTGCTGAACGCGAACTTCGACGCGATCGACGCGGCCGCTTGGCTCGTGCCGGTCCGCACGGACGACCCCGCCTCGCCCGCCGACGGCGAGCAGTGGGTCCGCTCGGACCTCGCGCAACTGCGGGTCCGCGTCGGCGAGACCACCTACAAGGTGGACCTGACCGCCATCTGAGACGGAGCACCCCCCATGCTGACGTTCCGGATGGACGAGACGAACTTCGACCAGGGCTCGCGCGAGGGCCTGCGCATCGTCGAAGGCCTGGGCCTCAAGGTCGACTTCGACGAGTTCGCCTCCGACGCCGACACGCTCGGCCTCTGGCATCTGCACGATGGCGCACACGAAGGCGAGGGCACCGGCCTCGCAGATGCGGCCGACGGCCACGACTTCACGAACCACGGGGCCGAATCCGTCGAGGCCGGCTACGAGTTCGACCGGGCCGACGGCGACTACATGGACGCCGACTACCCCGGCCAGCCCGCCCGCTCGCAGGTGACCCTGGAAGCCTGGATCCGCGACTGGCAGACGCCGGCAACCGAGCCGGGTATCATTGCCATATACGGAATCGACGACAATGATTGCCTGTATGTGAGAGCCGAACGTGACGGGGCCAATTCACGCCTCCGGGCACGTCTGCACGTCGGTGGTGAGGTCATAGGGAACGCTGTATGGGTTGGTGTGGACGTAGAAACACTGCTCACAGGCAGCGACCCCTGGCACGTGGCGGCGGTGCTGGATTCTCCGAACCGGCTCACGCTCTACGTGGGCGGCGTCCAGCGGGCCGAGGACACGACGGACATCGCCGACCTGCCCGCCGGCGACTACACGCTGCGGATCGGCCGATGGATCACCGGCTGGTCCGGTTACGACCTCTCGGCCGTCGTGGACGAAGTCCGCCTCTCGAGCGCAGCGCGATATGATGCGGGCTTCACACCCCAGCGGCTGCTGGGCTCCGGCACGTTCAGTAGTCCCACGTTCGACGCCACACGGCTGGCGGCCGATTGGACGGACCTCCTACGCGCGAGCAGCGTGCCGGAGGGCTGCGGCCTTGACTGGGAGGTCCGCGCCGCTGACGAGACCGACGTCGGCGGCGCACCCCAAGCGCTTTGGCAGGACTACGACGGCGACCCGCAGACCCTGCCCGACGGCCGGTACTTCCAGTGGCGGGCCACGTTCTCGGCCGACGGCGACCGGCTCGACTCCCCCACCGTTGAAAGCGTCGAGGCCGTCGCCAGCGAGGCCGGCTACGACCTCTTCCTCGGGCCCGGCACCGGCCCGGACGCCCTCGATTACACCGACCCGTGGCGCCAGGTGGGCCCGGGCGTCAGCGAAACCGAGACCGATGCGCTGGCGGGCGATGCCGTCCACTGGTTCGGCATCCGGCCTGTCGATGCCGACGGCCGGCAGAGTCCCATCACCCAGAGCGAGGTCCGGCTGGAATTGGACGCCGAGGGCGAAGCCGTCCCGGACCGCCCCGCCGCCCCCCTCGCCCTTCATGCCGAGCCCCTGCCGGACGCCCAGGTCCGCCTGCGCTGGCGGTACCGCCTCGGCCATACCGGCACCGGGCCGGAGGTCTTCCGCATCTTCGGCGACGGCGGCACGGGGACGATCAACTACGAGACGCCGCTGGGAGAGGTGCCGTACCGCGCCGGGCGGACCTGGCACGCCTGGACCAGCGCGGCGCTGGCCCCAGACGTCGAGCACCACCTGGCCGTCCGCGCCATCGCCGCCGGCGACGTGTGGGACGAGGCGCCCGCCGTGGTGCAGGTCACGCCGGATGCCACGCCGCCCGACCTCGTGGATGCCCTGAACGCGGAGATTCTGCCATGACGGCCGCGCCTCACACCTCGGCCCTGTTCGCATCCCTGGGCCCCGTCCGTGTCCTCACCCCGCCGAGGGTCGAGGTGCGAATCGACGGGCGGATGGAACCGCGGCTGCGCCTGGCCCACCTCGCGCAGGAGATGGGGGCCGCCCCGACGGCCACGTTCGAGGCGGCCCTCGGCCGGGACGTCCTCACCGGGCAGACGGTTCGGCTGGAAGACCTCGCCGCCGACGTCCGGCCCGGCGCCGCGGCCGAGGCCACACTGCTCCGCGGCGGGGTGTTGCCCGGCGAGGAGGCGGAGGACCTCGTCCTCTTCGACGGCCGCATCGTCCAGGCCGACCTCGCCCTGACGAGCGACGGCGAAGGCGCCCGCCTCCTCGCCGAAGACCCGGCAGCCGACCTGCTCCGCCGGCGCCTCGGCGGCCGGCGGGCCTGGACCGCCGGCGGCAACGCCGACCGCGTCGAGGGCCGGGCCCTCGTCTTCAATCCCGACGGCCGGCCCAACGCCTCCGGCGAGGCCTACACGCCCGACGCCGGCGAACCGTACACCATCTTCGCGCCGGACTGCGGGCCCGGCAACGTCGCCTGGACGCTGGACGAGGCCGTCGCCTACGTCCTGGCCGAGCACGCCTCGTCCGAGGCCGTGGCGGTCCCGTCGGTGAGCGAGGTCCGGGCCGCGCTGCCCGCCACCGTCATCCGCGACGTCTCGCTCGAAGGGCGGTCACTCGGCGATGCGCTGGAGGCCCTGCTGGAACTCGCCGGGGCGCGGCTCGTCGCCCGGGTCGAACCGGGCGCGGGGGCGGTGAGCCGACGGCTGGAACTGTGGCGGCCCGACCGCGAACCGGCGGGCTGGCTGTCTCACCAGCCGCCCGGCCGCGTGTACGACCCGGCGAAGACGCACTTCTCGGCGTTGGAGGTGCGGATGGACTTCGCCGCCGCCCCGCGCCGGTACGTGGCCCGCGGCGACGGCCGGCTCTATGAGTCCACCTTCGACCTCGTCGCCGGCTGGGACGACGCCCTTGCCACGAGCGACCCGGACGATTTCAGCCCGGGCACCAACCCGGACTTCGACGCGGTCCGCGACGTCTTCCGCAAGTGGGTCCTGAACGAGGACGGCACGTACTCCGACCCGCCGTATGACCGCGGCGAGCCGCCGGACCTCTCCGCCCTCTTCGAGGCCGCGCCCTACGTGCGCCGGCGCCGGAGGCTGCTGCCGTGCCTGTCGCGCGACGCCACCGGCCGCAGCCGCGGCGTCTACGTCGAGGTCTCGCTCGACGGCGGCGTCTCGTGGGAGCAGTCGTCGCTTGCGGCCCGGGTGCTCCGCGACGAATGCGGCATCTACGTGACCGAAGATCCGCTCCCCTCCCGCTACCTGGCGGCGGCGATGCGCGGCGAGGTCCGTATCCGCATCACCGCGACGGTCGAGAGCGACGCCCTCCTCTCGGCCGAGTACGCCGGCCAGGAGGGAACCGACCTCCCCGGCCGCACACGCCACGTGAACGTCCCGGCCGGTTATCGCTACCGCCGGGTCGCCGCGTCCAGCCGGTTCTACGGCGAAGGCGGCGCGGACGAGGCGGACGACACCGAACGGCTCCAGGACCTGGTCCGGGCGGCCTGGGAGGCCGACCGCCGCACGCCCGCGCCGGCGCGCATCCAGGTGCCGTACCTCGCCCTCGGGCACCGCGTGGGCCAGCGCATCCTGGGGACGCGAGGGCGTCCGCTGGCCCTGGCGCGCCACCATACGGGCTTCACCGTGGCGCCGGTTGTTCGGAAAATCCGGCTGACGTTGGCGCCGGCGCCGCGAACCGAACTGATTCTCGAGTAAGGACCCCCGCGATGGAACGCGACGGCCTCGGCATCTACGCCCCGTCGGTCCTTCGTGACCGCGGCGAGGACCGCCACGTGGCAGCCGCCCGGCCGAAGGAGCGCTCGCCGGACCTCTCGCCCGGCGGCCCGCCGTACCGTTTGTTCTGGGCCCGCCTGCTGGCCGGCGCTCCCGGCGACCCGCCGGACGAGCGGTACTACGCCGACGAGGTCCACCCCATCGGCCCGGACGGCGACGGCCGCATGGCGTGGGAGACCTTCGCCGGCGCCGTGGCGGGCATCGTCGTCCACAACGTCGCCGAGGCCGAGGACCGCTCGCATCTCCTGGCGGAAGAGACGGTGGTGCGGGCCGAGGCGCGGCTCGATCGCCGCAGCCCGCCCGAGATGGTGTACCTGACCTATGTTCCCCCGGCGGAGACGGTCCAACGGCTCGGCCGCATCGTCTCCTACTCCGAGGGCGCCTACACGGTGCAGCCGGTCCGGCGCGAGGGCGGCGGGTTCGTCGACGACGGCGACCCCGTCGCCGGCGTGCCGAACGTCGGCGAACTCTGGCCGGACGAGGCCGGCTACCTGGCCGGCCCGAGCCAGTTCGACCGGTACGTCCCGCTGACGTGGACGGCGTCGGGGTGGATCCTCGTGCTGCACCCGCCGCGCATGGTTTGACGTGAGGGCCAACCTGCCCTCCGAAGGAGCCGACGATGCCCTGGACCGCCGAGGCCTGGCCGCCGCAGCCGGCCGACCCGCTCGACGCGGGGGTCGTCTTCTGCGAGATGCGCGGCGCCCTTTTGGAGCGCGACGGCCTGGTGCCAGCCAGCTTCGTGCCGGGCCCGTTCGCCCGGTGGGACCCGATCCTCGGCACGCCCGCCGGCGGCGGGGAGTCGCCGTATCCGACCGTGGCCAACTTCCAGTTCCAGATTCACCAGATGCTTACGCTCGTCTGGCCGCTGCGGTGGTGGGACCCGAACCGCGAGGCGCTCTACACGCTCCCGAACCTCTGCCAGGACGCCTTCGGGGCGGACGGCTGGACGTGGGACCTGACGGCCGAGGACGGCGGGGGCCAGCCCGCGAACGCCTGGGCGCCCGCCTGTGCCGTGATCTTCGCCGAACTCCAGGCCGCGACGAATCGGCTCGACCGGGTCCGCATCCTGCCCTCGGTCAGCCAGAGCCAGCGCCGCGACAGCGTCTACCGGCTGACGTTCGGCATCGACGACTGGCCCGCCCAGCGGGCCGACACCTTCAACCTGTTCGACGGGCAGGACGACGGCGTCTCGTGCAACCTGACCTACGACGCCGGGATGGGCGGCGAGGTGTTCGACGGCGGGACCAGCCAGCAGTGGTTCCTGGAGTCGCGGCGATTCGCGATGACCTTCGCCACGGCAGCCCTGGCCGGGTACGCGGTCCGGCAGGCCTGGCTCGACTTCGCGACGGAGGCACCCGGCGGGTCGGCGGACTATTCCGATACGTTCACGGCCGAGGTCATCGACGCGGCCGAGACGACCCTCGCTACGTTCGACTCCGACGACCACGGGCCGAAGCGGGTCTCCGTGCCGGCCGGGTCGGTAAACACGGCCGGCGACACGGTGCTCACGATCCGGTCCACCCGTCCCGACACCGAGGACCGCCCGGCGTGGTCGCCGCCGGGTCCCGACTACACGAGCACCTACCGGGAGGGGCTGGCCGTCGCCGGTCCCGTCCGCCTGATCGTGGAGATGGACCTTGAGTACGACGCGTAACCCCACAGCCTCGGCGAGCGACGGCCGGCCCTCCTCCAAGGGCCGGGCGTACGTGGCCCGCGACGCCTGCGACGCCTTCCGCGCCGACCTGCGCGAGGCCCACGCCCGGACGTGGCAGGAACTGCGGTCGCTGCGGCGCCTCGTCATCCTGCTGGTGGTCGGCGGGCAGTTATTCGCGGGCGGCGTGAACGTGGCCGGCTTCGGTTACTGGATCGACCGGCATGCCGCCCAGCCGCATGCCTCCACGCTTCGACTGATTGCCGAGACCCGAACCGAAACCCGCCAAGACCTCCGCGACCTCCGCCGCGAGGTCCACGACCTCCTCGTTACGGTCCTCAAGCACGTGGGGGGCCGGCCCGAGGCGCCGGTCCCGGAGAAAGGAGAACCCCCATGCGCCGCGCCCTGACCGCTGCCGCCCTCGCCGTCGCGCTCCTCCTCCTGGCCGCCGGCTGCGGCGTGCCGGACGCCATCCGGCGGAGCCAGGCGCTGCAACTGTCGGCGATGCAGCAGTACCGCGACCAGGTGCAGGCCTACCACGACAAGGTCACAGGGCACCTGGCCGAGGAGAAGCGGGCCCAACTGGACGCGGCGCTGGCGGCGTCGCTCCGGCAGGCGGCCGGCAACGACGGCCGCGTGGGCCTGGAGGCCGCCCTCGAGAAGACCGCCAAGCGGCTGGCCCTGGAAGAGGCGTTCCGGGCGGAACTGGGTCGGCTGGACGGCGAGTTCGCCGAGCGCCAGGCCGCCATCGGCCGGGCCATCGACCTGGCCGAGGAGACCCTCGATCTGGCCGACTCCTACGGCCGACTGGCTACGCTCCTCCGGAACCTGTTCGTTCGCGACGCCGAAGCCCGCCAAACCCTTGGCGACTACGAAACCGAAAGGAGCCGCACCAATGCAGGAAGCCGAAGCGAACCTGAAGCGGACGGCCATTGAGTTCCTCGATGCCGCCGAGACCATGGCCGAGACCGCGTCCCGCCGGGGCGCCGACCCCCTCGACGCCATCTCGACCGACCTGTTCGACCTGGGCGACCTGGAGCCCGCCATCGACCGGAGGGACCTGGCGGACTTGAAGGACCGGCTGCGGCGGGAGCGGCTCGTGCCAGCCACCATCATGGAACTGGTGGGCCTGGCGCGACAGGTGGCGGCGACGCTGGCGGGCCTTTGAAGGCGGCGCGAAAGGCAGGCGCTTCCCGCGCGATGCATCAGGAGATACACCGCGCGGAAACCGGCCATCGTGCTCGTGTGCGGCTGGTCGGGAGACCCGCCGCGCGGAACCCACCGAAGGAGAAAACCGATGTCGACGATGCGTAACGTTCTCGCCAGCAAGAAGATGATCCTGAGCCTGGTCGGCATCGCCGCCGTCGTCGGGCTGCTCGCCGCCGGCCACGACCTGGAGACCGTCAAGTGGGTGGGCGGTTTCATCGCGGGGATCGTGGCCAGCCTGAATCTCGGGCAGGGCCTGGCGGACGGCCTGTCGGAGGGGCGGACGAGTCTGCAGGGCGAAAACCGGCCGTTCCGCCCTTGACTTCCCCCCGAAGCGCGTGTATAGTTTCCTTGTCACTTCGTTCGCTGCCCGCGCCATCGGCGGAGCGCAACGCGGCGGGCTTTTTTGCGGAGGCGTCGGCCCGGTTCGTCCGACATACGAAAGGGACAGCGCCGGTGGTACCCGGTGCGGCCGCCGGTTCGCAGCACGTCGCGGCGTCACAGGCAGGTGCCCAATGCCCTCGCTGATCATCATCCAGGGGCCCGACCACGGCAAGACATTCGACGTGGACGGGCCGAGGTCCACCATCGGCCGCGCGGCCGATTGCGAGGTGGCACTCCGCGATCCGGGGGTGAGCCGGCGGCACGCCGAGTTGACATTTCAGAACGGGCGGTGCGTGCTCCAGGACCTGAACTCCTCCAACGGCACGTTCGTCAACGGCATGCGGGTCCGCCACACGGAGGTCCACGCGGGCGACCAGATTCACCTCGGCAACACGGTGCTGGCCCTGGGCGAACCCCCGCGGGAGGGGGCGCTGGTGGACCGCCGGGGCATGCCGATCCAGGTCGACACCGATGGACGGGTCGACAGTTCGATCATCACCACGGCCCGGGCGTCCCACGACCCGCACACGGCCTTCGCGGTGGGGGAGGACATGGCGGCCATGCGGACCAGCATCATCGGCCTGCGGGCGCTGTACCAGATTGCCGAGATGCTGGCCCACGACTACGACATCGGTCGGCTCCTGAACCGCGTGATGGACATGGTCTTCGACGTGGTGGACGCCGACCGCGGCTTCATCCTGCTTCGGGAGGCCGGCAAGGGGCCGATGGTGCCCCGGGCGGTCCGCTACCGGGAGGAACTGCTCGAGCAGATCCGCCGCGAGCAGTCGGCCGCCAAGGGACCCGCCGACACCCAGTGGGCCGAGCCGGCCGAGGAGGAGGCCCCGCCCAAGCCGCCCATCTGCGTCTCCAAGACGATCATCAACTACGTGATGCGCCGCGGCGAGGGCGTGCTGACCACCAACGCCATGCAGGATCGGCGGTTCGAGGAGGGCGAAAGCGTCCAGGACTTCGGCATCCGCAGCGCCATCTGCGTGCCCATCCAGACCCGCGACACCATTCTCGGCATCATCCACGCCGACACGCACGTCAGCCAGGGCCAGTTCGCGCCGGACGACCTGAAACTGATGACCGCCATCGGGTGCCAGACCGGCCTGGCGGTCGAGAACGCGCTGCTGATGGCCGGCCAGGTCCAGCAGGAACGGCTGGCCGCCGTCGGCCAAGCCGTCGCCAGCCTCTCGCACTACATCAAGAACATCCTCCAGGGCGTCCAGGGGGGCAGCCACGCCGTCGAGAGCGGCCTGGAGCGGGAGGAACTCGGCACCGTCCGCCAGGGGTGGGACGTCGTCCGCCGGAACATGCGGCGGATCAACTCGCTGGTGCTCGACATGCTCTCCTACAGCCGCCAGTCGCCGCCGAACCTCCAGCAGACGTCCGTCAACGCCGTCGTCCGCGAGGTGGCCGAACTCCTCCAGGGCACCGCCAAGGAGAAACAGGTCGAGTTGACCACGACGCTCGATACGTCGCTGCCGGAGATCCTGGTCGACCCCGACGGCCTGCACCAGGCGTGCCTGAACGTCCTCACCAACGCAGTCGAGGCGGTGCCTGCGGTCCGCGGGCGGGTGGAGGTCACGACCCGGCTCTCGCCGCACAAGAGCGAGGTCTGGATCACCGTGGCCGACAACGGCCCCGGCATCCCCCAAGACGCCCAGTCCGAGATCTTCAACGCCTTCTACTCCACCAAGGGACACGGGGGCACGGGCCTGGGACTGGCCGCCGCCCAGAAACTCGTCCAGGACCACGGGGGGTTCATCTCCGTGAACTCCGAGCCCGGCCAGGGCACCGCCTTCGTCATCCACCTGCCCCGTAAGAGCGGCGCCGAGGCCGCCGAGGAGGAGGCCTGAGGCCGGTCGGCTGCGGCGTGCCGTCCCACTCGAGGGAATCTGACCATGCCACGCCCCGCCCGACACCCGCCCCGCCGTGACCGACGCCCCCTCACGCCTGCCCCCCAAGACGCCGGCGAAACGGAGATGCCCCCGAAAGCGACGAACCCTGAATCTCAGAAAGGACGCCCGCGTATGGAACCGTCTCGGACGCTCATCGTGATGGCACTGCTGGCCTCGCTGGGATGGGCGGCGGGGGCCCAGGCCGCCGAGCCCGAACCCCCCGGCCGGCCGCTGGAGCCGGTCCACTTTCCGCACGTCACCATCCGCGGGTTCTGGCGCGACCAGGTCAAGCGGCTGACCGAAAAGTGGATCCCTCACTGCATCGAGCAACTCGAAGAAGGCGGGCGGGGCCAGGAACTGATGAACCTGATCAACGCCGCCAAGGTCCTCAAGGGCAAACCCGCCGGCAAGTTCACCGGCCGCGTGTGGAGCGACGCCTACGTCCACAACACGATCGAGGCCGCCTGCTACGCCCTGGCGTTCGAGCCGGAAGGCGACCGCGACCTGGCCGACGCCCAAGCCTTCCTCCGCACGAAACTCGACGAGTGGATTCCCATCGTCCTGGCCGCACAGACGGACGACGGCTACATCAACTCGTTCCACACGGTCAACGGGCATCCGCGGTACACGAACATCCATCGCCACGAGTTCTACGTGCAGGGCTATTTCCTGGAGGCCGGCGTGGCGCACTACCGCGCCACGGTCGGCAAGGACCGCCGCCTCTACGACGCCGCCGTCCGATGCGCCGACCACCTGTGCGAGACGTTCGGCCCGCCCCCGAAACGGAACTGGATATACGGCTGCCCGGGCATGGGCCTCGCCCTCTGCCGACTGGCCCGGCTGGTCGAGGAGGTGGAAGGGCCGGGCAAGGGCGACAAGTACGTCCACGTGGCGAAGTACCTCTTCGACCACCGCCACACGGTAAAGAAGTACCGCAGCCCGTACCGCCAGTCGCATCGGCCGGTCGTGGAGATGGAACACGCCGTCGGCCACGCCGTCCGCGCCCCGTACTTCTACACGGGCATCACGGACCTGGCCATGCTCACCGGCGACGCGGCGTACCGCAAGGCCGCCGACCGCCTCTGGGCCAGTGCCGTCCACCGCCGCATGTACGTGACCGGCGGCATCGGCTCGACCCACAAGGGCGAGGCGTTCGGCAAGGACTACCAGTTGCCCAACAAGAGCGCCTACTGCGAATCCTGCGCCGGCTGCGCCCTCTCCTTCTGGGCCGACCGCATGAACCGCCTCTACCACGATGCCTGCTACATCGACGTGGCCGAACGCGTCCTCTACAACAACGTCCTGGGGGCAGTCGACCTCGCCGGCGAGAACTTCTTCTACCAGAACCCCCTCGCTTCCCAACAGGCCCGGTACCCCTGGCACGGATGCCCGTGCTGCGTCGGCAATATCCCACGGGCCCTGCTCGCCATCAAGGACCGGATGTACGCCGTCAGCACCGACCGCAAGGCGCTGTTCGTCAACCACTTCGTGGCCGGCAAGGGCACCATCCCGGACGTGGCCGGCACAGCGCTCGGCATCGAGCAGCGGACCGAGTACCCCTGGAAGGGCGAGGTGGCCATCCTCCTGCACCCCGAAACGCCCAGGGCGTTCACCGTGAACGTCCGCATTCCCGACCGCGGCACCAGCGCGCTGTACACGCCCCGGCCGGACCTGGCGGGCCGGTTCACGATCAAGGTCAACGGCGAGCGGCAGAAGCCCGACCTCGCCCGGGGATACCTCCGGCTCCGCCGGAGGTGGCGGCCGGGCGACCGCATCGACCTCTCCCTGCCGATGGCGGTCCAGCGCGTTTACGCCGACGAGCGGGTCGAGGCAGACCGCGGCCGGGTGGCCCTGCAGCGGGGGCCGCTGGTCTACAACATCGAGGACGTCGACCACGACGGCCACTGCCGCTCCGTCGTCCTCACGCCGGAGGCGCCGCTGCGGGCGGTCTGGAAGGCGGACCTCCTGGGCGGCGTGATGGCCATCGAGCGCCCCGGCGGCCGGCTGTTTGCCGTCCCGAACTATGCCCGCCTCAACCGCGGCGGGTGGTCGCAGGTCTGGATCCCCGAGGCCCCCGAACTCGCCGAGCCCCGGCCCAGAAACTCGTCCAGGACCACGGCGGGTTCATCTCCGTGAACTCCGAGCCCGGCCAGGGCACCGCCTTCGTCATCCACCTGCCTTGCCAGAGCGGCGCGGAAGCCGAGGCGGACGAGGACGCCGCCGAGGAGGCCTGAGGTTCCGCGCGGCACGGTCATCCCATCGCGGCAGGTTCGGGGGCATCGCGCAGGTCGGCGGCCGGCCGGAGATACCGCACCATCACCACAGAGAGGAGGGGTGTCGGATGAAACGGCTCGACGGTCATTGCGGTCGGGTGCTCACCATGGTGGCTGCGCTGGGCGTTCTGGTCCCGGCCAGCAGGCTCCTGGGCGAGGAAGCGGCGCCGCTGCTCCTCTGGTATGACGCCCCGGCAAAGAACTGGGAGCGCGAGGCCCTGCCCATCGGCAACGGCCGCCTGGGCGCCATGGTCTTCGGCAAGGTGGCAGAGGAACGACTCCAGTTCAACGTGGACAGCCTCTGGACCGGGGACGAAAACCCCTCCGGGGGGTACGGCAGCATGGGCGGGTACCAGGCGTTCGGCGACCTGTTCATCCGGTTGCCGGGACACACCGACGCCGACGAATACCGCCGAGAACTGGACCTCGCCGAGGGCGTCGTCCGCATCTCGTACCGCTACGGCGGCGTGTCCTATCGCCGCGAGTATTTTTGCAGCCACCCCGACCAGGTGCTCGTGGCGAGGCTGACGGCGGAGAAACCGGACAGCCACACCGGCACCATCGAACTGGCCGACGCCCATGACGGAACCGTGGCCGCCGAGAACAACCGCCTCGTCTCCGCCGGCGCCCTGAAGAACGGGCTGCGGTACGAGGCGCAGGCCCTCGTCCTTCACGAGGGCGGCACGCTCGTAGCCGAGATGGCCGGCCTGACGTTCACGAACTGCAACAGCCTCACCGTCCTGCTTGCGGCGGCCACCGACTACGCGATGGACGCCGGGCGGAACTGGCGGGGCAACCCGCCCCGCGAGCGCGCGGCGGGCACCTTGAACCCCGCCGCCGGCAAATCCTACGGCGCCCTCAGGTCGGCCCACGTCAAAGACCACCGGTCGCTGTTCGACCGGGTCGCGCTGGATGTGGGGCGGACCGCCCCCGAAGCGCGCAACCAGCCGACGGACAAACGCCTGGGCGCTTACAAGCAGGGCGGTGCGGATCCCGACTTGGAGGAGCTCCTATTCCAGTTCGGCCGGTACCTCATGATCGGCTGCTCCCGGCCGGGGTCGCTGCCCGCCAACCTCCAGGGGCTGTGGAACGACAAGAACCGTGCGCCCTGGCACAGCGACTATCACACGAACAGCAATATCCAGATGAACTACTGGCCGGCCGAACCCGCCAATCTGCCGGAGTGCCACAGGCCCCTGCTCGCCCTGGTGCGCAGCCAACTCCCGCTCTGGCGCAAGGCCACCCGGGCCGACAAGGAGTTCACGCGGGGCGGCAAACCCGCCCGCGGATGGACCGTCCGCACCTCGCACAACATCACCGGCGGCATGGGCTGGAAGTGGAACAAGCCCGGCAACGCGTGGCACGCCCAGCACTTCTGGGAACACTACGCCTTCGGCGGCGACAAGACCTACCTGCGCAAGGTCGCCTACCCCGTCCTCAAGGAGGTCTGCCAGTTCTGGGAAGACCACCTCAAGGCCCTGCCCGACGGCCGGCTCGTGGCCCCGAACGGCTGGTCGCCCGAACACGGCCCCACCGGGGACGGCTGTTCCTACCACCAGGAACTCATCTGGGACGCGTTCACCAACTACATCGAGGCCGCCGACGCCCTCGGCATCGACCACGCGTATCGCGACAAGGTGGCGGCCATGCGGGAGATGTTGCTCGTCCCCGCCGTCGGCCGGTGGGGGCAGTTGCAGGAATGGATGGAGGACCGCGACAAACCGGACGACCATCACCGCCACTTGTCGCACCTGGTCGGCCTGCATCCCGGCCGGCAGTTCTCGCCGCTGACCACCCCGAAACTGGCCAAGGCCGCCGAGGTCTCGCTTCGGGGCCGCGGCGACGGCGGCACCGGTTGGAGCAAGGCCTGGAAGATCAGCCAGTGGGCGCGGCTCCTGGACGGCGACCACGCCTACAAGATGCTCCGCGGGACGCTCAAGAGCCGGATTGCCCGGAACCTGTATAATCTCCATCCCCCGTTCCAGATTGACGGCAATTTCGGTGCCACCGCCGGCGTGTGCGAGATGCTGCTCCAGAGCCACCTACGAACCGACGACGGCCGATACCGCGTGCACCTGCTGCCCGCCCTGCCATCGGCGTGGAAGATGGGCCGGGTAACGGGCCTGCGGGCCCGCGGCGGGTTCGAGGTGGACATCACGTGGGAGGATGGCCGGCTGACGGAGGCGACGCTCCGGTCGGCGCTCGGCCGGCCCCTGCGCGTGCGCTACGGCGAGAAAACTGCCGAGCACCGGCTGAAGGCGGGCGAGGCAATTCGCCTGGACGGGGATTTCAAACGGATTTAAGGGAAGCGCCGGTAGCCTCCGATCCAAGTGGTTTCTGTTTTCGCGAAGCATTCGTTTGCAAAATGCCGACTAGTGGTGTATAATATTCTGAAGTGGCAAACCACCACAAAGGAGGCCCTGCCAGTGAACGTTTCCGAGCGCCTGCGGTACGCGCGCGAGCGCGCCGGCCTCAAGGGGCCTCAGGTCCGTGAGATGACGGGCATCGGCCCCTCGTCGCTTTCCGAATTCGAGAAAGGACGGCGCCAGCCCAGCCTCGCCCAGTTGCAAAAACTGGCCTCGGCCTATCGCCGTTCGCTTTCCTTCTTCCTGGAGGAGGGCTCGATTCCTCAGGAGCAGGTTCTGTGGAGAGAAAAGCCTGAGAGGGAGGCGGCTGACCTCGAGGCTCACTTTCTGCGCCTATGCGAGCAGTATCATAACCTTGAAGTATGGACGGGAGAGGAGCTCCCGGTTTGCCTGCCTCAAACCAGCGGTCGAGCGGAACGCTACGGATACTCCGACGCCGAGGCCCTTGCCAAACGTGTGCGCGATGCTCTGGAACTTGGCGACCGGCCCGGCTTGGCTCTCTTGCCCGTGCTGGAAGAAGTCTGCGGCGTCAAGATCTTCCATCTGGACTTTGAGCCCACCGGAACGGCTGCTTCAGTGAAGAGCGAAACATTTGGCGCGGGGGTCCTTTTGAACGCCGGGAACGTCCGGTGGCGGCGGAACTTCGATCTTGCCCACGAACTCTTCCATCTCCTAACGTGGGACATCTTCCGTGAGCCCGTGGCCAATGGAGCAACCTCTTTGTGTGCCACCGGGGAGGAAGAAAGGCTCGCGCAGTGCTTCGCCGTGAACGTCCTGATGCCCTCAGATGCAGTGCGCGCAGCGCTGAACCGCAAGGTCAAGGACGGCAGGCTTCCCCTCGAGGGGCTTTTCGACGTGGCGCGCCAGTTCGACGTCTCCGTCGAAGCGCTGCTGTGGCATATGCACAACCTGCACATGCTCTCGGACGACGCGGACGCGACCAAGGCACTGATCGAGCGAGCGAAATCGTTGTCCCCCATGTTTGAGGAGCGCCGACATACACCTCCCGAGAAGTTGCCCGAACGCTACAAGTCACTGGCCATCAAGGCTCTGCGGCATGGTGCCATGTCGGTCGGCCGCTTTGCCGAATACCTCGACATCTCGCGCAAGAAGGCCATGACCTACGTCAGGCAGGAGGCGGCTGAGGATGAAGAGATTCCGCTTACTTCTGCTTGATGCGAACATCGTCATCGAACTTTTCAGGCAAGGCATTTGGGACAGGCTGATCGAGGTGTGCGACGTTCACCTCTCGCGGACGGTCGCGGAAACCGAGGCACACTTCTACGAAGACGATGCCGGAGAGAAGCAGTACTTCGACCTTGCAACGGATGATGAGGCAGGCAGGATAACTGTCTTTGAGGTGCTCACACCTGACCTTCAGAGATTCCGTTCACGCTTCGACCCCTCCTATTTCGAGCGGCTCGACGCGGGCGAGGCGGAATCCCTGGCCTTCCTCATGAACTCCGACGACCCTTATCAGATGTGTTCGGCCGACAGCATCGTGTACAAGGTCCTCGGGAACCTTGACCGGTCTGAACAAGGCATCTCGCTGGAAGAAGTGTTGCAGCAAACAGGACTTGGCCGCCCTCTTACCTGGCAATTCACGAGGGATTTTCGCGAGAAGTGGACAAGAAAAGGCTTTGAGGAAGGGCTCGGCGGCATCGGCCACCGATAGCCATGAAGGGCCCCAGAAGACATAAGGGGCTCCTGCGAATCCCGGCCTTAGCAGGCTGCTAAAGAATGCGGCCTGAGGCTGCAGAATCTCTTTTCATCGAGCGATTGATGGTGTGTGCGAACGTTATGTCGGCTGATCGGACCGCCCGCCGTTGCCGGCGAGCGGTGCGA